>Ga0209654_1000866_pt1 | contig 27048 bp, 29 predicted proteins | sample SaaInl1SG_22_DNA_FD_184646 | JGI IMG/M metagenome (GOLD analysis project Ga0209654, IMG submission 184646) | Marine microbial communities from expanding oxygen minimum zones in the Saanich Inlet - ESP_161SG_22_DNA (SPAdes) (version 2) | ecosystem: Environmental > Aquatic > Marine > Intertidal... | reverse complement strand
TAGCAGTATTTCACGGAGATCCGAATCCACATAATTGTAAAGACCCTTGGGTAATAAAAAATTGGAGTGACAAATGATAGTAAAAGAACACCTTTTATTTCCTACAACTATTATGACATTTGATTTGTCAGATGATATAGGAGACCTAGAAGACATTACTAAAGATTATCAAGGAACGCCGCATATGTTGGTTGAGAATAACGGCTCGAGCAACTATGGAGTAAGTGATGCTGGAGGAGCAGCATCATGGCTAATACAATCAGGAAATTCTCAGCTGAGAAGAACACTTCAAAAATGTGTAAATCTATACACAGAAAAATTAAGTTTAAATTCTCTAACAATTGTTAATAGCTGGATGAATCATATGGGCAAAGGCGGAAATGTCAAGCAGCACAGACATGAAGGCAGTGTAGTTAGTGGCGCATTTTATCCCAAAATTGACGAAGGTAGTGTCGGTCTTACATTTCATAGTCCGATTAAACCTTATAGAATGAATGATTTGTTTGTTGATGTTAATGACTTAAATAGTTATGAATATGTGTGTGAAGCTAAAGAAAAACATTTAGTATTATTTCCAAGTTGGTTGGAACATTCTACAACTACAAATCAAACAGATGATAGATTTGTGATTAGTTTCAATACTCAATATGCATTTAACTTCTAATGCGTAGACTAAAAGACTTTATTTGGTGGTATAAACATTTGACATCTAGAGGTTATGGCTGTATAATAAGTATTGAGTATGCAAGATATAACAGTAAAAACTACAACCGAGACGGCAAAAACAGATGACTGATCTTAAATTCACAACAGCAGGCGACTTTATGAAGGCACAACAGAAGCGCATTGGTTTCGCATGCAAGTATATGCATCCGGATCAATCACAAAAAAAGAAACTACTAGAAGAAATTCAACGTCCACTAAATACTCGTAGTACAACAGTACAATGGCTTAACCGTCAGACACGTGATGTTGCTGAACAACGCTTGTGGGATATTATGGTCCACAACATTCAGTCATACTACAATCTGATCGAATATGTAGGGAGTTTACCACATGAGTTACGAATGGTTCGACTTGGCAGTGATGTCCTTCCTGTATATACTCAGTCTGACTGGCGCTATTATTGGCAACTGCCTAGCGTGGTCAGTTATTGCGAAAAGCATTTTGCTAGGGTCGGCGCCCTTGCAAAAGAACTTGATGTACGCTTGTCTATGCATCCTGGCCAGTTTACTGTCCTTGCTAGTGATAACCCAGACATCGTAGATAGGAGCATAGAAGAATTTGAATATCACACCGATGTCATCCGCTATATGGGTTACGGACAATCATTCCAGGACTTCAAGTGCAACGTCCACATATCAGGCCGACAAGGTCCAGCCGGTATCAAAGCCGCGCTTAAACGTCTCTCACCGGAGGCAAGAAACTGTATTACAATCGAAAACGACGAAAACAAATGGGGACTCGAACACAGTCTTGAGCTTGCAGACGATCTCGCTCTGGTGCTAGACATTCATCACCATTGGTGTCGTGAAGGAGAATATATTGAACCAAATGATAGCAGAATATCCCGCATTATTGATAGTTGGCGGGGTGTTAGGCCTGCTATGCATTATAGTGTTAGTAGAGAAGATCTTCTTTCCAGTCACTCAACAACACAAAGACCGAACTTTGCAGAACTTACGGAACAAGGTTACAAAAAAGCGAAACTAAGAGCGCACTCGGATTATATGTGGAATAGTGCAGTTAATGACTGGGCATTGTCGCATTGGGAGTGGAGCGACATTATGGTAGAGTCAAAGTGCAAGAACCTGGCAAGCATTGCACTATATAAATACTACAAAGGAGAACAACAATGGTCAAAAACTGGATTAAGAAAAGACTTAACGAACGCACAACACTTGACGGAGCAGTCCTTATTGGTGCTGGCGTAGCATTTTTAATTTTTAAACCTATCGCAAGTTTAGTAGCATACGGTGCTATTGCGTACGGTGCTTGGACTATCTACAAAAAAGAAGACTAAAGTTTGTCGATTGTAGTGTCAGCATCAACAGATAAATCAAGCCTTTTACGTTGTTCAACACCTTTACGTTGTGCAAATCGCTTAGGATCACAATCAGGGCAAACGTGGAGATAGAAGTCGTCTAATCGCTTCGGATCCACTTTGCCCTTTTCTCTTCTAAAGTCTTGATGGCACTCGTCACATTCAAAGACAGCATAACTACGTAGTCGCTTATAAGGATGAGGTGTACCCTTTTTGCTTTTGCGAACATAATATTTGATTTCTTTTTCTATTCTTTTGAACATATTGTATTTATTTACGTTCGGATTATAGAATATAATATAAATACATAGGAGTAAGTTAAATGAGCATTATAAAATTAACGGATAACGCTATAAACCAAATGAGCACCATGCTTAAAGAGCATAATAAAGGTGCTATTAGACTAAGCATGCAAGGCGGCGGATGTGCAGGTTTTAAGTATAACTGGGAATTAGAAGATGTTTTTGAAGATAACGATGAAGTAATTGACTTACCAAACGGGAAATTTGTAATTGACAAGGCGAGTATAATGTTTTTATTAGGCTCAACAATAGATTATAAAAAAGAAGTATTTGGTTCTTACTTCGACATAAAGAACCCTGCAAGCACTAGTAGTTGTGGTTGCGGTGAAAGCGTAGGATTTTAATCAATGGCAAAACAAGATATTTACTTAGGTGTTGAGGGTAACGACGGTACTGGTGATAGTATTCGCGAATCGTTTCGTAAAGCAAATGAAAACTTTACAGAACTTTATGCTGTCTTTGGACAGGGCGGAACTATTAGTTTTACTGCACTAAATGATACTCCAACAGCAATTACACCTAGCGGATTACTAATTGGTAACACTGCTGGTACAGAACTAGTACAAAAGACTCTTACAGCAGGCGATGGTATTAGTATTGACAATTCAAGTGCAAGTAATATTACTATTACTAACACAGGTGCAAATATTAATGCTGATACTAGTCCAATTTTAGGTGGACCGCTTAGTGGCAACAGAGTTTATTCCATTGGACTTGTTGCAACATCACCAGAAGCTATTGCAGAATTTAATACTACACACGGTAGTTCAATTACGGTTGACGATCTTGTTACTGATAAAAAATTCCAAGATCAATACTACGCACCAAACGTAACATTTGAACCAAATAAATCTGTGCTTGCCCGCCAAGAACCTAGTAATGCTAGTGAATACCAAAAAACAATTAGTGAGTATAGAGGCGGAAATCTTGTAATCAACGACCACGGTTTAGACTGGAGTGCAAACGGAACTAAATGGCGCTATTCAACAACTGGAACGCCTCCATCAGGATTAACAAATAATACAGATTATTTTATCCGTTTTGTAAATGAAGACCAAGTTAGTATCCATGCAACAAAAGAAGAAGCACAGAATAATAACGATACTTCGAGACAAGCAATTAGTATTGCACTTGGTGTAACTACATCGCCAAATGGTCAGGACTTTATCAAAGATACTACATACGATGATTCGTTATACGGATTCTATAAGGATGATGAAACACTTCCACGTAAAAATGTAGTTAGACGTCAAGGTGATAAAATGGAAGGTGCTCTATACCTTCATGATCATCCAGGTGACTTGTCAGGAACTGATACAGGAAATATCGAAGACTTACAAGCGGCAAGTAAATTATATGTAGACAATACATCATATGCCTCAACTGAAGATTTGTTTGTTACTAAGCAAGGTGACGACACACAATCACGTACACCAGTAGGACTTGAAGGACGCGGACTAAGTTATGCATACGGCAGTTTGAAAGCCGCATGTTTAAAAGCACAGGAAATTGTAGAAACTGCTCCGATCGAGCCAGGTGCATACAGACAAACAATTACGTATGATGACGGTAAAGGAGTAGCCCTAGTAGTTGCAGAAGGAACCACTAATCCAAATTCGTCTGCGCAAAATGCAATTACATACCTAAGAAAAAATAAACTATTCATACAAAAAGCAATTCTTGATTATGTTAATGATACATTCCCTAATCTTGCATATCAAGCAACTAATGTTATCAATCCAAGTACTGAAGCAATTCTTTTCCGTAACAAAGAATTTATTATGGAAGAAGTTAAAGCATGGATTAACCACAACATTGGTTTAGCTACTCCGGGATCATTATGGTATGACTTTAAGTACAATAGTGCAAAGTGTAAAAGAGACGTAGGCTATATTGTTGATGCCTGGATTAATGATTTATCTAAAGGCGGCAATATTGAAACACGCAGAGTTGCATCAAGTTACCTAGCAGGATTAAGAAATGCTGTTGGCAGATCTGACAACGCAGGTAACACACAAGATCAGATTCTTCAAACAAATGCGGCAATTGAATTTGCTAGAGATCTTGTTAAACAATATGTTCTTACTAATACAGCATATACTCCTAAGCAAGGAACATTTGTTGTTGACGCAAATAACTTATCAGCAACTAGTTTTGAATTTTATATTGGCTCATCATCAAAAGTACACACATATGTAAACGGTGGATTAGTAAATGGTAACCTAAATGTAAGCAACTTTACATACGACAACGTTACTGGTATTGCTACACTAGTAACTACAACTAACCACGGATTTAGTGCAGGCGATGTTGTTTCAATAAGCGGAATTAATATTAGTTGTACAGATGGCAATTTAGTTTATCCAGAGAGCTTCTTACAAGATACTAATAACGGATATACTGTAGAATCAGGATCTGCAAACAAAGATGTTATTGGAAGAGCTGATGTACTTACAAAAACAATTACTGACGTAATTTCAAATGGATTAACTGCATTAGCAAATCCAATAGGAACAGAACTACCAGGCACTACATGCGAACGTGACGTTGGATTAATGATTGAAGGGATGATTCTTGATATTGGAAATGGAACCAATGCCAATATTAATGCACTACAATCAGCACTAAGATACTTTAATAGTCCATCTGGTGCAAAGGCAAGAATTACCCAGGGCATTGAAACAAGAGCCGCTATTACAAAATTAAAATCTATTGTAAATCAGGTTATTAGTAATGTTGACTTGCTAACACAATCTAAGAGATTTGCTGTTACTGCAAACAACTTAGCAACTAACACATTTGAAGTGAACGTTGGTGTGTCAACTGTCGTTCATACATATGTTAGTGGTGGTACTATTACATTTGGCGGCCAAACATTTAATGTAAGCAACTTTGCATATAACAATATAACAGGTCGTGCTATTGTTACTACAACTACCGCACACGGATTTAGTTCAGGCGATGTTGTTGTAATTGAAAACGTTGTATTTGAATGTGCAGGATACGAAGGTACTAAAATTTATCCAACTGATTATACAACATCGGTGCCGCAATGGTTAAACAGTAATATTAATGATGTTAGCAGTACTGTTAAAGATGCTATTAATACAAAGTTTGATATTATTCTAGATATCTTAACTAATGGATTTATTGCAAAGGACAATTACACTCCAGTTGAAGGAAGTACATATACTATTGACTTTAGTAATGGTGTAGGCAACGATAGCACTGACCAAGGTATCAATACAAACGTCGATATCCTTCCAGGAAAAATTATCATTGGTAAGACAACAGGTGCTAGAGGACGTATTGTAAAATATATAAGCGGACTAGATCTAGGCGGCACAGCATATGACAGAGTTGAAGTTGTACTAATTGAACCAACACTATTTAGAATTGGTGAAGAACTTGAGTACGGCAATCCGACTGCTGAAAAGCAAATTACTATTCATGTTGAGTCAGGGATTTACTACGAAGACTATCCTATCAAAGTACCTGCTAACGTTTCTATCAAAGGTTCGGACTTTAGACGTTGCCAGATTAGACCTGCGCCTAGGATTTCACAATCACCATGGGTGCGTACATATTTCTTTAGAGACAAATTACTAGACAATCTAAAAATTACAGACTGGTACGGTTCTGATATTGCAACTGCACAAGAAGTTACAATTACAGGAACAAACGAAGTTGGGGGTATAATTACTGTAACCCCAGCAGATAATATTGCGCCTGTTGCATGGGATGGTGCATGGTTCTATACTGATAATGGTGCAGTAGGTTTAATTACTAACGCAGATGGCGGAAGTAGTTTCGATGTTACACTAACAGTTGATATTCTTCCAAACCTAAACAACATTGCTAGTGGCGCATGGCACATTAAACAAACACCTAATTATGGTTATCACTATCTAACAGATCCAACAGATCCATTAAGTGTTCCAAAAACAAACAACCAAATGGATGTGTTCTTGATGAACGATGCTACAAGATTAGCAAACATGTCATTCCAAGGACACGGTGGATTTGCGCAGGTACTTGATCCAGCAGGACAGATTCTTATTAAATCACCTTATACACAGGTCTGCGGATCTTTCTCAGGAAGTATTAATAAGCAAGCGTTTAGAGGTGGTATGTACATTGACGGATTTGCTGGTAACTTGGAAACAGTTATTACTAGTAAAGACGACAACTATACACTTAATGTACAATCAGCACCAGGAACAGGTTTAAGAATTAGAAAACCTCAAACACCTGCTCCGTTCTTTATTGACGGGGTACGTTATCAAGTTGATGCTGTTTCAGAATATGATGGCGGAACAGGTACAGCAAAACTATTAATTAATAAACTTTCAAATGAGGGTGCTGGATATTCTAATAGTGTATTCCCTAAAGAGATTTATATTCAAACTGCTGGTAACAGAAGTATGTTGGCAAACGACTATACTCAGGTTAACGACCTTGGATATGGATTGTTTGTAAACAACGCCGCACTTTCAGAGCAAGTTTCAACATTTACTTACTACAACCATACAGCGTTCTTTAGTAACAACGGTTCAGAGATTAGAGCTCTTAACTGTTCTAACGCAAATGGTAACTACGGTCTAGTTGCCGCGGGATCAGATCCAAACGAAACCGTTGACATTGTTACTTCATTACGTAACATGCAACAGCCTGCTAAGGTATATAATGATCCGACTAACGTATACGGGTTTGGCGAGTTCAACCACAATCAAGGTAACTTTAGTATTTTTGTTTATGACTGTGATTATCATCCATATGCAAATAGTGTTGTTGATGTATACACAACAGCAGGTGTTGTTTCATATGAAGTAACTGCGGTTAGTGCAGTTGATGTTCCAATTAGTAATACTGGCGGATATTCAGGTGCTACAGGTCCAACAGGGCGTAAAGGAGCTAATCAAAAGATCTACAGATTAAGTGTATCAGGAGACACTGGTTTAGAAGCTGCCATTTTAGGCACACATAATCCAACTCCAGTTAATGATCAATCTGCATACGTTACAATTAGAATGAACAAAAACCATTTGTTCGACGATGTTGCAGGCGTAACAAGTATTAGACCTTCAACCGCAGTTATCTTTGAAGAAAATACAGACAGAGTATACAGAAGTATTAGCTTTAACAATCAAGATAGTGATAACTCAGCATTACCTGCAGATAGATTCCAAATTGTATTTGATGGTGGCTTCAGTCATGTTAATTTAACAATGCGTGATGCAGAAGCGGCATTGAACACGTATGCCGGTGTTGGTACAACAATGGGTGCAACAGCAGGTGACGTTGTACTTGCTATTGAAAAAGTAACAGCCAGCCTACAAGCAAGACTTGCTAACAACGATATGATATTTTCCTTCCATGGTAAAACACATATTGTTGCAAACTACACAGATAGAGGCGACTATGCTACTGTAGAATTAAATGATCTGCCTGCAAGTAATATTAATAGTTCGAGTAGCTTGTTTAGTTCAGGTGGACTTGCTGACGCTATTGTATTCAGCGGAAACGCAACAAGAACTATTCCTCTTTCATTACAAGACGGCGAAAGTGCTAGTATCACAGTTGGTATTTCAACCCTAAGAGCTAACGGACACGACTTTGATAAAATTGGTACAGGTGGATTTAATACTACTAACTATCCAAGTATTATCTATGGTGATCCAGTTAAGCCAGCGGCACAAGCAAACGAAGTTAACGAACGTGGCAAGGGGCGTGTGTTCTTTGCAAGTACAGACCAAGACGGCTTCTTTAGAATTGGTAAGTTCTTTAGTGTAGACCAAGGTACTGGTACAGTTACATTTGCGGCAAGTATTGCAATTAGTAACTTAGACGGACTAGGATTTAAACAAGGTGTTAGAATTACAGAGTTTAGTAATGATGATACAATGTCAGATGCTGATCCAGCGGCTGTTCCAACAGAGTTTGCCGCTGAAGGATTTATAACACGTAGATTACACTTTGACAGAACAGGTACTAAACTTGTAACAGGTACAATTGGTGCAGGTGTGTTGGCACGTGACGGTACAACTGAAATGACCGGCGATATTAACGCTGGCAGCTACAAGTTCTATAATCATGCTGATCCAACAAATTTACAAGATGTTACAACTAAAAGTTATGTCGATGCAAGAACACCATTTGGTGCAGAAGCAATCGGTGCTAACATTGCTAATAGACAAACTAATGATATACTAGTTTGGAATGGTACAAGTTACGACAACCATACACTTGCTGGAGACATTAGTATTGGTGTAAGTGGAAATGTTGCAACCGTAGCAATCACTTCAAACAGTATTGTAAACGGTGACATAAACTCTGCCGCAGGTATACTACAAAGTAAACTTGCAATGAATGCCGCATCAACTAGAGTAGATGCAACTGGCATTACACAGGCTGACTTAGGTCTAGCAAGTTTTGATGCAGGTGACTTCACTGTAACAGACGGTTGGGTAACACTAAAAGATAGCTCAGTTGACTTTGCTGATTTGCCAGACGTTGCACAAAATACAGTGTTTGGTAGAACAAATGCAAATGCAGGTGATGCATCAGCTATTACATTTGCTGATGTTGTGGAAATTGGTGGATCATTTACTACAACAGGTGTTGCAGATAGAATTGTTAAAACAGGAACTGATGGCAGAATTGATGCGCAATCATACTGGTTAGACAACTACAAGATTCTAGACCAAACATCAAACACGATGACAATGACTACTCCAGGCGGCGCCAAAGTATTTGATACTGTTGGTACTGTCCCGAGTAACACTACTACAACTTTCCCTGGAACAATTAAGATTGGTTCTACAAATAGTGTTGCATCGTTCTTCCAGAAAAACAGTAGTTACGGCGATCCAAGTGATGCTACACAAAACTCACCTGTATTAGCAAGTGACTGGATGTACACATCATTTATTGAAGCACCGGGTGAAAAAGGTGCATCGAGTACAGGTATTGCAATTGGAGCTGGTACAGGATTTAGTAGTGCTGGAGAAGTTAGCATTGTTGCAAACAACAACGTTGCTAGTGTAATATTTAAACAGTCAGCAGTAACACCTAGTTCAAATGGTGGATACGACTTAGGTACTAGCTTATTAAAGTTTGGTACAATCTATGGTACAGCAACAGCGGCACAATATGCTGACTTGGCTGAAAATTATTTAGGAGATAATAGTTATGAACCTGGTACAGTGCTTGTATTTGGTGGACAGAATGAAGTAACTATAACAGACAAAAAAGGCGATAGAAGAGTAGCAGGTGTTGTTAGTACAAATCCTGCACACTTAATGAATGTTGATTTGTTCGGTGACTTTGTAAATGCTGTTGCACTAACAGGCAGAGTACCTTGTAAAGTATTAGGACGGGTAGAAAAAGGAGACTTACTAGTCACGAGTGCTATCCCGGGCTACGCTATTGTAGATAACGATCCTAAGATAGGAACTGTAATAGGAAAGGCGGTGGCCAGTAAAGACACCGATGACCGCGGAACAGTTGAAGTGGTTGTAGGGAGAGTATAATGGCACAGCAAATTGTAAACATCGGAACCAGTGCTAACAAGGGCAATGGTGATCCAATCAGAACAGCTTTCACAAAAGTTAACGAAAACTTTACAGAAGTATACGCAAAAATTGTTGCTATCGAAAATGGAACATTAAACGTAGTAGTTAGTGATGTACGAGGTAGTGTACACGCTGATGATTCAACATTAATGATCGACGGTATTGCCGCACAAATAGTAGGACCTGTTAATAATAATAGTGTTACAACTACTACACTTACAGCAACATCTATAATTGGTGATACAACAGGTACACATACTGGATCAGTAGTTGGTAATGTAACAGGTAATTTAATAGGTAACAGTACTGGATATCATACTGGTGATGTAACAGGAAGCGTTTTTGCTGATAATAGTACATTACTAGTTGATGCTGTTAATGGAACGATCCCAGGGTATATTAGTGTAGTAACACTAAAAGCAGAAGTAGCGGCAAGCATTGATTTTGCTGACTTCCAAACAAGAATAGCGGCATTATAAGGATAAAGATATGGCAAACAGAATACCATTAATTGTTGACAGAGACGATCAAAACAAACTTAAAGAACTACCGGTAGGTGATAATTTAAATCTTACAGGAAGTGGAATAGTTGGTGCGGCAAATATCGAAGCAACTGGACTTACTATTGCTGGTGTTAGTTATAATCCTTTTAGTGGAAGTTATAATGATCTAACAGATAAACCTAATGTAGCCGCTACTACAACAGACTTACCAGAAGGCACCAATCAATATTTTACTAATGAAAGAGTGGATGACAGAGTTGCCGCTATCCTTGTTGAAGGTGCTGGCATTGATATTGTTTATAATGATTTAACTGGTAAAATTACAATTACAAATACCGGAGGCGGTGAAGGCGGTGGAAGTAGTATTCCTACAAACTTTACTGGATTAGCATCAAACCAAGTAATGAAATACAGCACAGCTGACGAGGCTTGGGTCAATGGAAGTGTAGTTTGGAGTGAAATTGCAAGTAAACCAACATTTTCATCAGTAGCAACAACAGGTAGTTATAATGATTTGATTAATAAACCAGACCTAGTTAATGATATTAGTGATTTAGCAGATGTTGACACAGTTTCAAGTGCTCCAACAGCAGGACAAGTATTAAAATGGGATGGTAGCAAATGGGCACCTGCAGATGATATTACATCGGGAGGTGCTGGATTAGATGCTACAACACTAAATGGATTTGCAGGATCTTATTACTTAGATTGGAACAACTTTACTAACAAGCCTACGTTATTTAATGGAGAATGGTCCAATCTAGTCGGAACACCTACTACACTATCTGGATACGGTATTACTGATGCAGTTAGTACAACCGGAGACTATACACAAAATGGCAGTGTTACTTTTAATAGTGATACTGGTATTACTGTAGGCACAAGCAACAATGTAAAATTGTATGTTAATAATGACGTAATCCTTGCAACAACTGTAAACGAACAAGATTTTGCTATTAAAGTTAAACCACTTTCAGGCGAAGTTACTGCAATTAAGATTGACACTGGCACACAAAGAATTGGTATTTTTAATACATCACCTACACGTAAGTTAGACGTAACTGGAGATATTGGTGCTACAGAATATTATGGTAGTGGTGCTAACTTAACAGGAATTACATTAGGACAAGTTTTAATCGCCGGCTCTGAAACTAGTAATAGTGTTAGCTTTGGTAATGTTACACCTTTCACAGCAAACACATACAACTTAGGTGCATCGAATAATCGTTATCAAAATACATATTCAAACTTTTATTATGGCGACGGATCTAATCTAACAGGACTTAGTGCAGGTATTGTTTCAGGATTGTCAACTGTTGCAACGAGTGGAGCATATGCAGATATATCAGGAACTCCTGTATTAGCAAATATTGCTACATCAGGATCATACGGAGATTTAGTAGGAACCCCTACACTTCCAACAGCAATTACAGATTTAGGTATTACCGACGGCAGTGTAGGACAAGTGTTAACTACTAACGGAGCAGGTGTATTTACATTCCAAGACGCAGGTGATTCAATTGGTAATTTAACTGTAACTAACAGTACAATAACTACAACAGATGCGGCAATTACATTTAGTGATGATGTAGTGTTTAGTGGAGCAGTGAGTGCAGATAGCTTTACTGGTACGGGTACAGGAACTCCTATCATTGCTAGTTCAGCAAGTATTGAACTACAGGCTGTTGATGCAGTTAAAGTTACTACTAGCCCATTACGTTTAGCAAGTTTTACAACTACTGCAAGAGATGCACTAACACCAAGTAATGGCGATACAATCTATAATACTACTACGAATAAATTCCAAGGCTATGCAAATGGCGTTTGGGTAGATCTACATTAAGGAGTCGCAATGAGCGAACGCGAATATATTGTTAGCTTGAACCGAGGTGTTGATTATGATGCATTCTGGGATCAAATAGAAAACGTAAGTGCAGATGATGGATTTGTTCCGACTAGACGAGTAAACATTGAAAATGAAAGACCTGGAAGTTTGCGTAGTTGTCACTACTTACTTACAGACGATGAAGCAAAAACCCTAAGAGAAGATGCAAGAGTTTATAGTGTAGAAATTCCTCCCGAACAACGTGACGATATTGAGATCGGATTTACATCGCAAGAAATAGCCAACTTCAATAAAACTGCAATTGATACAGGTAATTATAGAGACTGGGGTAAAATACGACATAGTTTTTCAGTACAACCTTATATTGGAGATACTACTAGTAGTAATTTTCCGTATATTTTTGATGGAACAGGCGTAGATGTTGTTATACAAGATAGCGGCCTACAAGTTGACCATCCAGAGTTTCTAGATGCTAACGGTGTAAGCAGAGTACAACAGATTGATTGGCCTACTGAAAGTGGGTTGCCTTTTACACAAAGCGCAAATCATTATAGAGATTGGGACGGACACGGTACACATGTTGCAGGTACAGCTGGTGGGAAGAATTTTGGGTGGGCCAAAAATGCACGTATATATTCTGTTAAACTAGCTGGACTAGAAGGTCCGGGCGATAGTGGTACCGGTATTAGTACAACATATGCTTTTGATTGTATTAAGTTATGGCATCGCAATAAACCAGTTGATCCTGTTACAGGTTATAAGCGACCGACTATTGTAAATATGAGTTGGGGTTATAGTGCAGGATACGGAGACCGTCCAGATGGTGTGAGTGATCTTGTTTATCGTGGAACAACTTATAATCTAGGCAACGATACAAACTTTAATAATACTGCACACCGTACTAGTACATATGGATTTTATCCTTATTTTACAAGTAGTGGTTATCGTTATCCTGTTAGAATTGGTTCTATCGATGCAGATGTACAAGAATTGATCGATGAAGGTATACATGTATGTATTGCCGCAGGAAATAATAGTTTTAAAATAGATGTGCCAGGTGGCGACGATTACGATAATATTGTGTTTAGCTCAGGCGGCACAGGATACTATCACAGAGGAAGTTCGCCGTACGATGATCAAGCATTTATGGTAGGATGTCTAAGTGCAACTACTGCTTCACCTGAACAAAAAGTTTCTTTTAGTTCAAATGGTCCGGGGGTTGACATTTATGCTGCCGGACATAATATTATTAGTGCAAGTAGTAATATTAATCGAATCGGCGGCGTAACTTATTTTGATAATCCTAGTTTTAAACAAATTAATATAAGCGGAACTAGTATGGCAAGTCCGCAAGTATGCGGTCTAGGAGCAATTTACTTACAAGCAAATCCGGATTGGAGTCCGGCACAGTTGCGTGATCGCTTACATAAAGACAGTGTGTCAACACTAGAAGATGGAGGTCTAACAGATTATGCTGATACTTCACAAATTAGTGGAGGCCCTAATAGATTAATGGTAAGTCGTTATGGTGTTGTGTCACCATTTAATAGTAACTTATATGCTTTGGGCAAAAAGCGGTAAATACTGTATAGGAGCAGAATATGGCAATACAGACAATTAATATTGGAACAATCGCAAACGACGGAACGGGTGATGATCTTCGTGAAGCGTTTGTAAAAGTTAACAACAACTTTGCAGATCTTAATGCAAGAGATCCAGAGAGAACAACAGCCGCAAATTTGGGCGCGGCAGGGCAAGGTATTTTTGCACAGTTAAACGGTGCCGAATTACAATTTAAAAAAATTGTTGCAGGATCAGCTATTACACTTGCTTCTGATGCAAACACTATTACTATTAATTCAACTGCTACTGGATTGCCTAGTATACAAGTTTTTGCAGATAATAACAATACTACTGTTGATGCAAGTGATAATACATTAACTATTGCCGGAGGCAATCTTGTTACTACTAATCTAGTAGGAAATACAATTACTATTGCTTCCGAAACATCTTTAATTACAGATACTAATCCAAGACTTAGTACTAATTTAGACGGCGCCGGAAATAAAATTTACGGTACAAGTGATATCGAAAGTAACATTTGGGGTATTGACATTCGACAAATGGACGGTATACAACCTTACGTTAATCAACTTGATTTAGGCGAAGCTGTTCCTACATCATTTAGTAATGCTTTAGAATATCTTTCAAGAAACTTAATTATCGAGTTCGACGACGGTACTGAAACCTTTACAGGATCAAACGAAATAACAGCAGATATGGGAACACTACCTGTAGCATAAATATGTATATAGGAGTAATACATGGCAAATATCCTTTGGACAGTTAGCACTGGACATAATTTAGGAACAATTAATGAGAGTATAGTACAGACAATAAATTTGCCTGTAGACGATACCGTTGACACTATTAAATTAATTAGTGGTGACTTGCCGGGTGGTTTAAGAATAGAAAACTTAGCACTATCAGGAACGCCGTTCGAAGTAAAAGAATTAAAAGAATACTCATTTGTCCTTAGAGCAAAAAAAGGAAATAGAGTAGAAGACATTACTCTAAAAATTACAGTTGACGGTGCTGATGCTCCAATTTGGATTACACCTGAGGGACCATTACCTTTAGGACCTAACAGTAAGTTTTATATTTTAGATAGTAGTCCGGTAGACTTTCAATTGCAAGTTATTGATGCTGATTTGCCAGCAGGTGATAACATTGAATATATTCTAGAAGATGATGGCGGCGAACTACCGCCCGGAATATCATTAGGTAGAACAACTGGTAAACTTACAGGAATTGTTGAGCCGCTATTGGCTTTAGAACAAAGAGCTAGTGCAGGATTTTTTGACACTAACTTGTTTGGTTCTTTCCCATACGATTTTGGTATTAAAAGTTTTAATGGATTTGAAAGTTATTATTACGATACAACATTTTACGACTATGCTGTTCCTACCCAAAGCCCTAAAAAACTAAACAGAAATTATCAATTTACTGTTTCAGCAAGTGACGGTGTAACTATTATTAAACGTAAGTTTCAAATCTACTTAGTCGGCGATGATTTCTTAAGAACAGATAATACAATTATGCAGGTAGCTACTGGATTGTTCACTGCTGATAATACATACTTGAGAGCACCAATTTGGTTAACTCCTAGTGATTTAGGATTTCGTCGTGCTAATAACTATGTAACATTATTTTTAGATGTGTATGATCCAACTAGTAATCAAGGTATTATTAGTTTTACAGTTAAACCTTCAAACGCAGATGGATCAGCAAGTATATTGCCTCCTGGAATGAACCTTGATAGTATAACCGGTGAGATCGCAGGGCGTGTTCCATATCAGCCAGCAGTTACAAAAGAATATAAATTTACAATTGAAGCACTAAGGCAACTTGGATCGTCTTCGTCAACATCTACACAATTTTTTGCAAACAACTTAGGTAAGAGTCCGTGGACTGCTATTAATCCTCAATTTGAGCCTACTGATTTATTTTATCCTGATGACGAGAAAAACTTTTCATTCTCAGATTTTGCTGATAGTTATTTTAACACAGGCAACACTGAAACAGGATGGCTAGTGTTTAGTGAAGTTGCACTAACTGAAGAAGATGCAAGTGATAACAAAAACTACGTTGCATTAGATATTGTAGATACTAAAGTTTGGGTTATTGAACAAGGTAAAGTCGTTGCTTCTAATAAAGACAGTTCATTAACCAAAATTGAAAAAGGTACAACAGATTATAACAGAGGACAGTTTATTGGTACTATTGCTAACGTAGGATATAAAACTTATGACAATAGTGGTGCTGTTACGGCTAACAAAGTAGTTACTATTAGTTTTTATAATTATGAAAAGCAAGTAACTTCAGAAGTTAATCCTACTGTTGCTAAAGATAAAGAATTTAGATTAAGATTATTAGGTGAAGTTGAAAGTGCTATTACATGGAATACCGAAAGTAATTTAGGAAATCTAAGAGCAAACTTTACCTCTACACTAAGAGTAAGTGCAACAAGTAATGTTCCTAATGCTGTTGTATTGTATAGTTTAAAGTCGGGTAGATTGCCTCCTGGAGTTACTTTAGCAATCGACGGTCAATTGCAGGGAAAGGTTAGACAGTTTGGTACTGTAGATCTACCTGGACTAACAACTATTGATAAATCTACACAAACAACTACATTCGATGGTGCAACAACTACATTTGATAGAAGTTATACATTTACAGTTGAAGCAAGAGATCAATTTAACTTTAGTGCTAGAACACAAGAATTTACTATTACTACAACAGACCCAGACGATATTCTGTACAGTAGTATTACTATGATACCGTTGTTACCAAAAGATCAACGAAATACATATCGAAATTTTATATCTGATCCAACAATCTTTACTCCAGGCAGCATTTATAGACCAAACGATCCAACGTTCGGACTACAGCCAGAAATTAAAGTACTAGCATATGCAGGTATTGAAACTAAAAATATTAGAGAATACGTTGCCGCTATTTCCAAAAACCATAAAAGAAAAAGTTTTAAACTTGGAAATGTTAATAAAGCAATAGCAAAAAATGTTGGTAGTAATGACACAGTTTATGAAGTGATTTATGTTGACTTAATTGATCCATCAGAACCTGTGACAGGAAAAACTGCTACTAGTTTTACAGCGCAATCTAAAAATAAAGTAACAGTAGATAGTATTCAATACGAAGTTACAGATGATAATACAGGTGTAGGAACAGGTGAAGGATTCTTTGATATTGAATTACGAGAAGGTACAAGTACATCTCCTGCATCGTCTGGTGTTATTACATTTTATACTAGATCTGGACCTGTGTTGTTTACGCCAGGTGGCGGATTTACATGTGTATTGCAAAGCGGGCAAGAAGTTCTTGTAGCTGATATTAATAGCAGTATTAGTTCTGATCCTTACAGATTTAGACCAATTACTAACACTATTAAAATTGACAGTGATGCTATCAAAGTTAGTGACAGTAATGATCAAACTAGGTATATAAGTAATATAACTAATATGAGAGATCGAATTAGAGCCATTGGTAATAATCTAAGAGAGTTTTATCCTTTATGGATGCGTACTCCGCAAAATGTAGGTGAGCCAGAACTGGGATATAAATTAGCAATTCCGCTATGTTATTGCTTACCTGGAGAAGCAGATAATATTCTTTTAAATATTAAAAACAGTGGGTTTGATTTTAAGAATTTAGGTATAGAAATTGAACGTTATAATATTGATAGTACACTGGGCAACAGTAACGAACAATATATTCCGTTCGCAAACTATCAATTCAATGTATAGTACTGATAAATAACAGTACACGAGAGGATTAAAAATGGCAAGTAATATTAATGACACCGGTGTAAATCAGAACTACCCAGTAGCAGGTGTAGACAATGATTCGCAGGGATTTAGAGATAATTTTTCAGTTATCAGAAGCAACTTTGTAGCGGCGAAAGCTGAAATTCAAGCACTGCAAAATACAACTGCACAAGGAGTTACATATAACTCTGAAACAGGAACTAACGATTTTTTAAATAGTACAGTAACAGGTGTAAATCTTATTAATAGTACTGAGCAGTCTTATTCAGCGCCAGGTACAGTTACTTCTAGTCAAAACGTTAACCTAAGTAGCGGATTTTATCAGTCTTTCACAGTTGGTGCAGATATTACATTTAACTTAACTGAATGGAATACAGACGCTGGCAAAACAGGTAGAGTAAGAATATACATAAAAAATGATTCAGTGCAAAGAACTATTACATTCCAATCAAATGAAAACGCTGGTACAATTAAAAGAGGTCCAAGTTGGCCTACAGCAGATAATACTGCCGTAATTGATGTACCTAATACTAAAACATTCGTCTTTGAATTTGTTAGTTTCGATTCAGGCGCAACTGTATATGCTGAGTACCTTGGTGTATTCCAATAAAAAATGTTACATCCGTTTAGCGAAGACACAAAAAATTTAACAGTTCAGCAGTGTTATGATAAAATTGCTGAACTAACAAACAAATATTTTTCTACACAGAATCCTCAACTACGTGAACAAATTTCTACATTTATAGAATATTACAAGCAAGAAGCTATTACCAAAGAAGCACAATTACGAATTGAGCAACAAAATCAAGATAATGGCAATTTAGATCTTGACAGTTTGATTAATATCAGTTAAACTGTATATATGATTATGAAAACAGACTCTCTAGGAATACCACGATTTACTAATCGCGATCTTGTCGATATGATTTATTCAGGTCATGCGGATAAGGTACACGTTGTACTATGTGATCCAAGTGATGACGTAGACCGTTTTAATGCGGCTATGGAAGAACAAGGATTTGACAAGCTACAAAAGTATATTCCATTAGATGTAGATCAAAAGACTTTTGACGGTGTATGTCAAGGTGAATGGTTTATGCCTGATGAGTATAAGACACTAAACGTACACAACTATATTCTAACAAAATGCAACACACAAGAAGAAACAGCAAGATGTGCTGAAGAACTTGCTGAGTTTGAAGGCAGAGGTATGATGCCTTTACTACAGTATATGGTTTATCTTGTAGACTTTATGCGAGAGAATGATATTGTATGGGGTGTAGGACGTGGATCTAGTGTTGCTAGTTATGTGCTGTATTTGATAGGCGTACATCGTATAGACTCAATCCAATATGACCTAGACTGGCGAGAGTTCCTTAGATAAGTACAATATAACGAAACCTTTAACAGGAGAAATAAAATGGCAGTACAACAAAAAGGTCGTAAGCAATACAGAACAATGACAGGTAAAGTTATTGATATGGATCTGCTTAGACAAAGAAATGAACTTACACCGGCAGTAGGAAATGCTCGTGTAAATGCACGTGGAGACGAATTAGGTCCAGGTGGAAAAATTATTAAAAAGCGTGAAGAACTACTTCGAGATTATTATGCAGAGAATATTGAACCTACCGAGTTCGAACAGCCAGCACCAAAAGCAAAAGTTGAAGAACCAGTAGAGGCACAAGATTCTGTAGAAGTAGAGCAACCCGTAAGTAGAAGTACACGAGCTCAACCAGGAAAAACCAAAGCCGAATCAAAAACTCAAGACGATTGGGTTGAAGATGATGATGGCAACTTTGTACCAAAAGGATAAAAAGCACAATGGATTTTGATTACGAAGCAATGGCCAAAGGCAAAAAAGGTATTCAAACAGCAGTAAAAGCAAATGCTATTAGACCTATTCACAATCGAGTGATTGTAAAAAATATGCACTTCGGTGATACTACTACTAACGGAGGTATTATTGTACTAAACGATGATGGTAAAGATCGAGGTATCAAACCTCGTTGGGCGCAGGTAGTTTCAAAAGGTCCCGAAAACGATGATCCTTATAATGAAGGAGATTGGATTCTAGTAGAACACGGTCGTTGGACTAGAAGTTTTAATGTTGACTTCGGTGATGGAGAACCTATCACTATGAGAACAGTTGAAGCAGAGAGCATTCTTATGTGGGATACTGAAAAACCCGAAGACATGTTATTTGGTAGCAAGACAGGTGCAACTAGCACTACTACCCATCGTCCAGAAGACTTTACAGGTATGCCTCCGGTATAAAAATGAATCTGTCTAATGTTTCAACAGAAGCACTAAAGGCTAAACTAAAAAAATTAGACGCAGTATATCACATAACAGATGATGTCCAAATGCGTTATAAAATAATGCAGGCGGAAGACCAAATTAAACAACAACTCAAAGAAAGAGGCGAAATTGAATAACGTAGTAGATGTAAACAAATATCGTGACTTTGTAAGCGAAGTTACAAGTGATGCAAGTAATGATCTAGAAGCAATGATTGTTAGATTGCGTGAATTAAACAAAACAGTAAACATCAGTTTACTAATGACAGGAGCAATTGGTATTGCATCAGAAGGAGGCGAGTTTGCAGAAATTGTTAAAAAATGTGTATTCCAGGGTAAGCCTTTGGATGATGACACTAAGTTTCACATTAAGCGAGAACTTGGCGATATTGCTTGGTATTTTGCTAATGCTTGTAGGAGCATCGGTGAAGACCCTAGTGCAGTAATTGAAGAGAATGTTCGTAAACTAGAAGCACGTTATCCAGGTGGATCATTTGATGTCCACTATTCCGAAAACCGTAAAGACGGGGATCTATAAATTTAATGGATTATGAAAAAGAACGAAAGATTCTCACGGATGTCGATGGTGTTCTTCTAGATTGGGAATCTGCATTTACAGCATGGATGGGAGAACGTGGTTACACACCAGTAAATCCCAAAGTATATAAACAATCAGTACGATATAATATTGAACAAGAATTTGCAGATTCATTGGTACAAACATTTAACGAATCAGCATGGATGGGATATTTAAAACCGCTACGTGATAGTGTAAATGTATTAGATAAGTTTTCAGCTAGTCACTGGCACTTTGAATGTATTACAAGTCTTAGCACAGATCACTGGGCAGGAGAACTGCGCCGTACAAATCTAAACCGTTGGTTTGGATCTACTGTTCGAAGAGTACGATGTATTGCTACTGGTGCAGATAAAGATGATATTCTAAAAGAATACGAACCCGGGCATTGGTGGATTGAAGACAAGCCCGAAAATTGTGAAGCTGGCCTAAGAGCTGGACATAAACCTATCTTAATTGATCATCCATTTAATCAGGAATACAATAATCCCGATGTCATTCGAGTAAAAGACTGGGAAGAAATTTACAATATCATAACCAAAAGTGCTTGACATCTTCTCAATAATTTGTTATAATTTATAAAAATTAGGAGTATGATAATGAAGTTTCCCAAACCACAATCTAGCGGAATTGGTACAACTGGTGTAACTGGTGTTGCACTGTTAGTATTGCACGTTACAGGACACTTAACAGGGTGGGCATGGCCTATCCTGTATGTACTATTGATTATGTCCGCAATGGGCCAGGAAAACAGAAAAGGTTAACATGGCAACTCACGGCATGATTGATTTAGAAACACTAGGCGTAGAGCCAGATAGTGTTATAATGACACTCGGAGCAATTAAATTTGATCCGTTTACTGATGATGAACCTTACAGCCCGTTGTATCTAAGATGCGATATTGAAGAACAATCAGAAGTACTAGGTAGATCAATCGACGATAATACCATTGCTTGGTGGAGTAAACAAAAACAAGAAATCCAAGACGAAGCATTTGGTGATCACGAAGGCCGTGTTAATATGGATCAACTTACAAAAGCAATTAATAAATTTTGCGTAGGTGTAGATTACTTGTGGTGTCAAGGACCTTTGTTTGATTATGCTATTCTACAAAACTTATACAAGCAAGTAGGAAAACCTTGTCCTTGGAACTTCTGGCAGATTAGAGATAGTCGTACATTGTTTGCTATGATGCCTCAGGATCCGCGTAAAGCAATTCAAGAAGAACTACATAATGCATTAGCTGATTGTTATTATCAAGCAAAATGTGTACAACAAACATATAAACACTTTGGAGTAGAAAAGCGATGAAAGAACTATGGGTAGAAAAATACCGTCCTAAAACTGTAGATGGATATGTATTTCGAGACGACCATCAAAAGTCACAAGTAAAGCAATGGATTAAAGACGGTACTATTCCTCATCTACTGTTTAGTGGTAATGCAGGTATTGGTAAGACAACACTTGCTAAAATTTTATTGAATCAATTAGAAATTAATGATCTAGATGTATTAGAGATTAACGCATCGCGAACAAACTCAGTAGAAGATGTTCGTGATAAGATTGTTAATTTTGTACAAATGATTCCGTTTGGTGACTTTAAAGTAGTGCTACTTGACGAGGCTGATTATCTGAGTCCGAACGCACAGGCGGCATTGCGTGGTGTAATGGAAGAGTATCATACTACTGCACGTTTTATTCTTACTTGCAATTATCCAAACAGAATTATTCCTGCACTACACAGCAGGTGTCAAGGCTTCCATATTGAACGTATTGACCAGACAGAATTTACTGCTCGAGTTGCAGAAATTCTTATCACAGAAAACGTAGTTCCGGATTTAGATACGCTTGACACATATGTAAAAGCAACATATCCTGACTTGCGTAAGTGTATTAACATGGTACAAATGAATAGCGTAGATGGTGTTCTAGTACAACCTGAAAAAAGTGATTCTGGCGATGCTGACTATAAACTTGCAATGGTTGAATTATTCAAAGCAGGTAAAATTAGTGAAGCACGTAAACTTGTATGTAGTCAAGTTCGTCCAGAAGAAATGGAAGATATATACAAATGGTTGTATGACAATATTGCATTGTTTGGAGACGAAGAGAGGCAAGAAAGTGCAATTCTTATTATCAAACAAGGATTAGTAGATCATACACTTGTAAGTGATCCAGAAATTAATCTTGCGGCAACTATGATTAGATTAGCGAGGATGAAGTGAAAATCTTAATTTGCGGTCCAGAAGGTAGTGGCAAAACTACATTAGCAAAACCATTCGCTAAACTTCTAGATGCTACATATGTAACTAAAGAAAGTTATGCTAACGAACTAAGAGGTTATTGTGATGGGTTGGTTGCCGCAGGCAAAACTGTAGTAATTGATAAACGCTGTAACACAAATGCATCAGTAGAATACTTAGATCCAGATTATATTGTTTGGATGGATATGCGTACTGCAAAAACAGAACGTCCACATAGAGTTGACTATCATGTTGCCGAATGGTTCGACGATACTGATAAACAACTAATAGCTGTTGTTAAAAGATATATAGAGAAAAAAAATGCTTAGGACATTGCAAGACGGCACAGAAGTAAAAGAGCTATCGGCACCTGTACAACTGGTAGTATATACTCGGTGTCCTGAAAAATATAAATTAATAGATATGGAGACCGGTGAAATGTATGTAGGTACTAGGCCAAGCCATGATAACCTACACTGGAGGAAAATAGATGACGTACCTAGTAAATGATAATTGTATTAAATGTAAACACACAGATTGTGTTGAAGTATGCCCAGTAGATTGTTTTTATGAAGGCGAAAATATGCTGGTTATTAATCCAGATGAATGTATCGATTGTGGTGTGTGCGAACCAGAATGCCCAGTAGATGCTATTATTACGGATTACAATGATGTCGATAACAAATGGTATGACATTAATTTTAAATATTCAAATACGTGGCCTAACATATCTCAAAAGAAGGACGCACCTGCCGATGCTGAAGAGTGGAATGGTGTAGAAAATAAATTTGAAAACCATTTTAGCGAAGCACCTGGAGAAGGAGATTAAATGAAATTAAAATGTAAACATATTTTGCTAAGTTACGATAAGGCTGAAAATAGCTCACACGAAAGACCATTAGGTGTAGCTATGAAAGATGCTGAACAATTAATTATTGAACTAAACAAGGGTACTATTTCATTTGCAGATGCCGCAGGAAAGCATAGTGCATGTGCAAGTGGGCCAAGGCACGGCGGCGACCTTGGATGGTTTGAAGAAGAAAAAATGCATCCAGACTTTAGCAATGCTGTAAAGGTACTTGGCATTGACACTATTGGGCCTCCTATTCTTACACCTTGGGGTGTGCATATTGTACTAAGGACAGGTTAATGGTTGAGTATGAATTCTATGATTGGAATAATTTAATTACACAAATCAATCGAGAAGATATGTGTCGAGAGATTTCGGCAGGTATTGATGCAGGCAACTTTTGGACTAACAGTCCAAAATTTCAAACTAACTGGAATGTGTTTCAAAATTTTACAGATTTAAAAATGAGCTTTCTTTGGTCATGCTTCAGATACTTAGGTAGAGAAGTACAAATTAAGAATGTTCAAAGTTGGAGTTTTCGTACTAGTCTAAAACACGCTGAAGATAGAGATAAACTTTGGCACCATCATAATCATAATCTCGAAACAAAAACTGTAAGTGGTGTATATTATATGCACTTACCAGATGACGTTAAAGATCTTGAAAAAGCAGGAACAGAACTAGCACCTGTAAGTCCAGAAGGAGAAGGTAACTTTTTTGTACCTTGGAAAACCGGACACTGGATGATTTACCCAGGAGCAGTATGGCATCGACCAGGTATAGTGCAATCGCAACAAGACCGTTTTATTATAGCGGCAGATATGGAGTTTTAGTTTGATTAAAGCAATTTTAGCATGTGATGACTACGGTGGTGTAAGTAAAAAAGGTACACTGCCTTGGCCGCATAATAGCACCGACCTTAAATGGTTTAAAGAAAACACAGCAGGACATGTTGTTGTAATGGGGTCTACTACTTGGGAAGATCCTCATATGCCTCGGCCGTTACCCAAGCGTATAAACGTACTAGCAACTAGTCGTCCTAGTGACTATAACGGTGCTGACAAATATATCAGTGGCGATCTTAATCTAAGTGTGCAACGTCTTGCAGAAGAATATCCTAGTTTAATCACTTGGGTCATCGGTGGACCTAATATTATCGAACAATGTTTAGATGTCATTGATGAGTTCTATATTAGTAGAATTCCGGGCGCATATCAATGCGATACATTTTTGCCGTTAGATAAGATCGAAGACATGTTTACTTTACATTGGCAGGAAGCAAATGACAACGTATTATTTCAGATTTGGAAAAAACAATGAAACAGTATTTAGAAGCATTAGAAAATATTTTAAACAACGGTGAAGATGTAAGTGATCGTACAGGTGTTGGTACACGTACAGTGTTTGGTCATCAGATGCGTTTTAATTTGCAAAAAGGATTTCCTGCTGTTACTACAAAAAAACTTGCATGGAAATCAGTAGTAAGTGAATTGCTATGGTTTTTAGAAGGCAGCTCAAACGAACGTAGGCTTGCTGAAATACTATACGAAAAGCCTAGAGAAGAACTAGAAGATAAAACAACTATTTGGACTGCTAACGCAAATGCACAAGGCAAAGCCTTGGGTTACACTGATGGTGAACTAGGTCCTGTATATGGAGTACAATGGCGTAACTTTGATTACTACAACGGTTCTACATCAGGCGTAGATCAAATCGCTAATATTATACAACAAATTAATCGTGATCCGGATAGCAGACGTATTATTCTAAGTGCCTGGAACCCTATGCTAATTGACGAGATGGCACTGCCACCTTGTCATACACTAGCTCAGTTTAGGGTAACAAATGGCAAACTAAGTTGTCAACTATATCAGCGTAGTGCTGATATGTTTTTAGGTGTGCCGTTCAACATTGCAAGTTACAGTTTGCTTACACACATGTTGGCACAAATCTGCGAACTAAAGGTTGGTGAGTTTGTATGGACCGGCGGTGACTGTCACATCTATCAAAATCATTTTGAACAAGTAAACCAACAGCTAGAACGAAAAGAACGAGAGTTGCCAACACTGGAAATGCCTGCGTTTGAAAATTTAGCAGAGTTATTAAAAACTAAAACAAGTGATTATAAGTTAATTAACTATGATCCAATGGATAGTATCAAAGCACCAATGGCAGTATAAGGAAAAACAATGGACAAAAGAATTAGCGATATTTTATTAAGAGAAGCCCATAGACAACAAAGCACCGTGGAACTTATTGCAAGTGAAAACTTTGCAAGTGATGCTGTTATGGATCTAGCTGGCAGCATCTTTACAAACAAATATGCAGAAGGTTATCCAGGCAAGCGTTACTACAACGGTTGCGAACACATGGACGAGATTGAGCAACTTGCTATTGACGAGCTAAAGGCAATCTACGGCTGTGAGTTTGCTAACGTGCAACCACACTGCGGAGCCAATGCCAACACTGCTATCTATCTAGCGTTCCTACAACCAGGTGACAAAATCCTTGGTATGGATCTAGCAAGTGGCGGTCATTTATCGCATGGTGCACCTGTAAACATCTCAGGTAAGATCTATGAAGCACATCACTACGGTGTTGACGAAGCAGGTTGGCTTGACTATGATGCTATTGAAGAACAGGCCATTGCTGTACAACCGGATATGATTGTAGCAGGTGCAAGTGCATATCCACGTAAGATTGACTTTGAACGTTTCCGTAAGATTGCAGACGAAGTAGGTGCTTACCTGTTGGTTGATATGGCACACTACAGCGGTCTTATAGCAGGACATGCGTATCCTAGCCCTGTACAGTATGCAGACTTTGTTACCAGCACTACACACAAGACACTACGTGGTCCTAGAGGCGGTATTATCCTGTGGAATAATCCAGACTACACTCGCAAGATCAATAGTGCTATCTTTCCTGGCACACAAGGTGGACCATTGATGAACATCGTTGCTGCCAAAGCACAAGCGTTTGTAGAAGCAAATGATCCAGAATTCCGTCACTATGCGTGTCGTGTAATTGAGAACGCACAGGAAATGTGTGCAGTGTTTAACCAAAACGGCATTAAGGTATTGACAGGCGGAACAGATTCGCATATAATACTAATTGACTTGAGCGAATCAAAGTACAGTGGACGTGAAGCCGCAGATTTGTTAGAAGCAAATGGCATCACAGTAAACAAGAACGGTGTACCTAATGATCCACGCTCGTTTGTAGAAACAAGTGGCATTCGTATTGGTACAGCCGCGGAGACAACAAGAGGACACGATCGTGTTTGGTTCAACGAACTTGCACATCGTATTGTAGAGATATTAAAATAAAATTGTGGTAGATGATATTGTTTTAATTATAGCAGGCTTATTGGCAGTTGGCGCCGTAATAGGTGCATTAGTAGAAATTTACGGAGACGATGATGATTGAAATTCTTGTATTGGTTTGGTTAAGCGGCATTG
>Ga0209654_1000864_pt1 | contig 27106 bp, 26 predicted proteins | sample SaaInl1SG_22_DNA_FD_184646 | JGI IMG/M metagenome (GOLD analysis project Ga0209654, IMG submission 184646) | Marine microbial communities from expanding oxygen minimum zones in the Saanich Inlet - ESP_161SG_22_DNA (SPAdes) (version 2) | ecosystem: Environmental > Aquatic > Marine > Intertidal... | reverse complement strand
TGGCCGCAGGGGCTGGGTTCAAAATAGTGATTTTGCCATGTTCCCTGGCCAGTTTCAGCCCTTCCAGTGCCACCTCGACCGGCTGTTCCAGCTGGGTCATAAATATCCGGCTTTCTGTAATAAGGGTTTTGTTGTGATGCAGGATATCGGGGGTGATTTTCCCGGCTGCCCCGGGCGCTATGATGATGGCATTATCCCCGCTTTTTGTATCAACAAAGATAAAGGCAGCCCCTGTATTATTTTCTTCATCCTCAATGATGGCGGGTTTTACCTGGGCATCCTGCCATGTTTTCAACGCCAGCTTGGCGAAATCATCCTTGCCCAGACGCGTGATAAAACTAACATCCCCGCCCAGCTTGCCAGCCGCAACCGCCTGATTAGAGCCTTTGCCGCCTGGCCCCAGCACAAAGCTGTCCCCTAAAATGGTCTCTCCCATCTTTGGCATACGCGCCGCCCGAAAAGTGGTATCTGCAACAAACACCCCCAAAATAACGATCTGTCCCATTTGTGCTCCTTTGCCCGCTGCCAGTGCGGTTATTCGCCATACGGATATCCTGTGCAGATAAAATTATCATCTGCATGGTTGCGCGCCTATCAAAAAGATAGGCTGGCCAGAAAGATGGCCAGAAAGATGACCAGCGCAAGGCACAAGATTTAACGGGCACAAGATTTAACGGGTACAAGGCTTATCGGGCAAAAGGCTTAATGGGCAAATAATACCGGGGTCTGACATTCTGTTTTTACGGTTTCAGTTACGCCGCCAAACCATTTTTCCAACGTGGCAGACAGGCCATACGCCCCCATCACCAGCAAATCTGCGTGCCGGGCTTCATCCAGAATTACCTGACCGGTGGTTTCTGTCCCGCTGGATTGGGTGTTAATCGTGGCTTTCAGCCCATGTGCGGCCAGATAATTGCCGATATCGCTGGGCTGTGTGCGGCTTTTGGGATCGACGATCAATACATCAATTTCCCTGAACCGGCCCAGGACAGGCAAGGCAGCTTTTAGCGCCCGTGCGGCCGGCCGCGAGCCATCCCATGCAATAACCGCGCGTTTATCAAAGCCGTTCACCTTGTGGCCGGGATGGAGTTGCAAAATAGCTGTACTGCCTGTCATGGCCAGTTCCGAGGCGGAAAAGGGGTTGCCGGCAATCGCCAGGTCAAAATAGGCAGAAAGCTTTTCCCATTCCTGTTGCATAAAGCCATGTGTGCCATACCATTCCTGGGCGATATTTTTTTCAGCACAGAGGGCGCAAAAGGCTTCTGCACTGCGCTTTAAATTTATCTCGGCTGCCTCAACAGAGGCTGAAAGCATATCCACATAGCTGCCATCCACAGGAACATAATGGTTAAGCGTATCCTCGCTGGTGGTAATGCCGGTCAGGGGTAAATCCAGTAAAGCGGCGAGCTGGCAAGCCTGATATGCCTGTTTTTCGGGAAATGCCCCTATAGCGGACATCAAAAATGCAAGTTTCATGGCCTGGCTCCTTATTTAAGTTTCATCGGTGATGGATAAAAAGAGCAAAGCATAAATTGGCGGTGATAAAATTGATTCAGATCAATTACGGCGCAGAATTTTTGATATTTGCGTCCCTTTGTTATATCGCGTAACCTATAGCTGTCAGGATGGGTGGTATGACCAGTTGCACCTGTTGCTGTGTTTCACTTTTAAAAAAAGGCAGGCAGAACCGCCCTGCTATAATAAGAAAGATGACCGCACCTCGTCCAACTACCCTTGCCCCGTTATATCTGGATTGCGGCGATTGCCCTATCCGAAAACAGGCGATTTGTGCGCGTTGCCAGCCAGATGAGCTGGCAGAATTAAACGCCATTAAAAGCTATCATACCTATAAAAAGGGCGAGATGATCGCTTATGCTGGCGGTGAGATGAGGCATGTTGGCACGCTGGTAACCGGGCTGGCATCCATATCACAGGGGCTGGAAGATGGCCGGCGCCAGATTATGGGTATTTTATTGCCAAGCGATTTTGTCGGCGCACCGAAACGAAAAATATCCCAATATGATATTCAGGCCTCTGCCGAGGTCATTATGTGCCAGTTTGAGCGGGGCGCTTTTGAGGTGCTGTTTGAACGCTCACCGGATCTGGGGCCGCGTCTGCTGGAAATGACGATGGACGAGCTGGATGCTGCCCGGCAATGGATGTTGCTGTTGGGGCGGAAATCTGCGCGGGAAAAAATCGCCACTTTTCTGTGTATGATTGCCAGCAAAAGCAAATTTTTAAAACCGCTTACCGGCAATAAGGCGCTTGTTTTTGACCTGCCACTTAGCCGGGAGATGCTGGCAGATTATCTGGGCCTTACCATCGAGACAGTAAGCCGGCAAATCAGCACACTGAAAAATGAAGGCTTGATCCTTGTACAAGGCCAGCGGCATATTATTATCCCTGATTTTTCGCGTTTGCTGCGGGAAACAGGCGGGGATTATCTGCCAGCTGCGCCTGACTGATTATATTTATTTTACGATTTTGCCTGAATTTTCTGGGTGCGCTTCAGGATGAAAAAAGACGCGCTGATTAAAATGGCCGTGCCGATAAAAAATGAGGGGGTCAATATCTCATCAAAAAAGACAACACTTGCCCCCACACCAAAAGGAACAGACAGATAGCGGAGCGGGGCCAGAACGCTGGCAGGGGCAAGCTTGTAGCTATGGGCAAGAAAAAATTGCTGAAAGCTGGACATCACACCTATAAGACATAATAGCAGCAAAATATCAGATGTCTCCGGCCAGGCAATATCCAGGCTGACAGATACCCCAAAAAACACCGCCGCCCCGATAATATTATACCATAGCGCGGTGGTAGAGGGATGATCTGTCTGGCCAAGACGGCGCAGGCTGAGGAGCATTAACGCCCCAAAAAAAGGCGAGGCCAGGCCAAGTAAAACGCCCCTGTTCAGCCAGTTGCCGGTTGAGGGATCGATAATCAGCACCACACCGATAAAGCCAATGGCGACTGCAATCCGTCTGCGCCAGCCTACCGTCTCGCCCAGCAAAAAAGGTGCGAGCAGCGTGACAAAGACAGGAATGGTTTGTAACAGCGCAGTCATTTTGGACAGATCAATGGTTTGCAGCGCGGCAAATAAACAGCCAAAACTGCCCAGCCCCATGGCCGAACGTATGCCAAGATTGGTTCTGGAAACTATCCTGAAGGCAGCCTTGCCTCTTTGCAGAAGGGCGGTCAATAATAATAGGGGAATACAGAAAAAATAACGGAAAAATAAAATCATAAAAACCGAGATATCGCCGGATATCAGCTTTACCAATGCAGCGATGGCAACAGTGAATAACACTTCGCCGATAGACAGCGTTACACCCATTGGCAAATTAAGAGCCACATCACTGTTTTTTTGGGCATTTGGCATAAAAAAAGCCGCTTTCCTGAGAGATATTTTCTGATATATCAAAGATAGCTTATAGACATCTTGTCAGAATGGATAGCAAGCGGTTAAATATATTTGCCTGATATTCTCTAAAAAAAGAGATAAAGCCTGCCAGGCGGCACGGTCATAAATATGGTCTGGTTTCAGGCTGTCCTTGCCATAACCATATCTGAAATTTTTTTCCTCTTTCTTTTTTAAGGATACATTATGCCAAGTTTTAATATTGCCTCTATTCCTGCAGATGGTATTGGCCCGGAGGTAATCGCAGCCGGTATTCAGGTTTTGCAGGCAGTGTGTGCGCGCCATTCTGATCTGCAGCTGAATTTCACCCATTTTGACTGGGGCTCGGACTATTACAAACAGCATGGCAAGATGATGCCGGAAGATGGTCTGGAGAAATTAAAATCCTTTGATGCCATTTATTTCGGGGCAGTGGGCGCACCCGATGTCCCTGATCATATCACCCTATGGGGCTTGCGCCTGCCCATTTGTCAGGGCTTTGATCAATATGCCAATGTTCGGCCAACCAAAATATTGCCGGGCATTTCCTCGCCGTTGCGCGATGTGGGGGTGGGCGATCTGGATTGGGTAATTATCCGCGAAAATTCAGAAGGCGAATATTCCGGCCATGGCGGTCGTGCCCATAAAGGGATGCCAGAAGAGGTCGGCACAGAAGTCGCTATCTTCACCCGTGCGGGCGTGATGCGTATCATGCGCTATGCGTTTGAAATTGCGGCCTCTCGCCCGCGCAAAATGCTGACAGTTGTGACCAAATCCAATGCCCAGCGTCATGGTATGGTGATGTGGGATGAAATCGCAGAAGAGGTAAGCTGTGAATTTCCGCACGTAAGCTGGGACAAGATGCTGGTAGATGCGATGACGGTTCGTATGACCTTGCAACCTGAAACCCTTGATACGATTGTCGCTACTAATTTGCATGCCGATATTTTATCTGATCTGGCAGGGGCATTGGCAGGCAGCATTGGTGTTGCCCCAACCGCCAATATCGATCCGCAAGGGCGTTTCCCGTCCATGTTTGAACCTATCCATGGCTCGGCCTTTGATATCACCGGCAAGGGGGTTGCCAATCCCGTCGCTACTTTCTGGACAGGCGCGCAGATGCTGCAGCATCTGGGGCTGAATGAAGAAGCAGAACGGCTGATGCAAGCGGTTGAACAGGTGTGCGAGGCAGGCATTATGACCCCGGATGTGGGCGGCAATGCGACCACAATTGAGGTGACAGAAGCGGTATGCGAGGCTATCCGCACGGCCAATAGCTAGATATTCAATCCAGACAAGAAAAGAAAATTTTTCCCTGCAGATTGCCATTTGTGTGGCCACACCTAGCTTAAATCAGAGGGTCAGGGCGAATTTTTGTCTATAGCAGGGGAATGGGTCTTGTGAAAGCTGCAATAGCCGGGCTGGATGATGCCGAAATAAGCGAGATTATTGAAATGGCGCTGAGCGACCATGTCAGCTTTTCCCAAATTTTTACCCTTTACGGGCTACGGGAAAAGGATGTGAAAAAGCTGATGCGTAGCCGGCTGAAGACAGGCAGCTATAAGGTCTGGCGAACACGGGTGCGTCAATTTTCTGATCGCCGCGCTGAATATAAATAGGCGTGTCAGGTGACGGCTGAAAAAATATCAATAGTCTGGTTTAAACGTGATTTACGGGTTTCAGATCACGCCCCTTTGCACGCCGCTATGGCCAGCGGCTACCCTGTCCTGCCGCTCTATCTGATCGAGCCGGAATATTGGGCACAAGATACCTCATCAAATCGCCATTGGCAGTTTATTCGCGATTGCTTGCTGGAATTAAACCGTTCGCTCTCGGCGCTGGGCCAGCCGCTTGTTATTCGAACAGGCGAGGCGGTAGATATCTTTCACAGCCTTGCCCAAAATTATCAGATTACCGGCATTTATGCCCATCAGGAAACCGGAACAAACTGGACATATAACCGCGATAAAGCTGTGCAGCATGGCTGTAAAACAGCCCATATTCCTTTGCATGAATTTCCAAATAACGGGGTGGTGCGCGCTTTGCATGATCGCGATAAATGGGGGGCTATTCGCGGCCAACGCCTGGGACAGCCGCTGATTGACCCGCCTCTATCCCTGCGCCCTGTCCAGGGCGTTATATCGGCCCCCTTGCCAGAAATAGATGACCCGATTTTCCGCCATAAGATAGACGGCAAAACACAAAAAGGTGGCCGGGCATCGGCATTGCGTTTGCTGAGCTGTTTTTTGTCCGATAAATCCTCTGGCTATTTGCGGCATATTTCCAGCCCGGCTCAGGCAGGGGCGTTTAGCTCGCGCCTTTCTGCGCATCTGGCCTTTGGCACCTTATCAGAGCGCGAGGTGTTTCATGCGGTAACGAGCTATCTGAGCGCTGGCAAACAAACCCTGCCAGCGATGGCGTTAAAAGGGGGGCGCTCGGTGCTCACCCGCCTGTCCTGGCGCAGTCATTTTATTCAAAAGCTGGAAGATCAGCCGGATATTGAAACCCATAATATGCATCCGGCTTTTGACGGGATGCGCCCTGAGATGGCCGATAACCACCGCCTTGCTGCCTGGCGTGATGGCCAGACAGGCTATCCCCTTATAGATGGCTGTATGCGCTGTCTTGTACAAACAGGCTGGCTGCCTTTTCGGATGCGGGCGATGCTGGTCAGTTTTGCCAGCTATCATCTATGGCTGGATTGGCGGCATACCGCCCCTGTATTGGCGCGATATTTTACCGATTTTGAGCCAGGTATTCATTACAGCCAGTTTCAGATGCAATCCGGGGTGACAGGGATTAACACCATTCGTATTTATAATCCTGTCAAACAATCCTATGACCATGATAAAACAGGCAGCTTTATTCGAAAATATGTACCAGAGCTGACGCCATTGCCGGCGCAATGGTTGCATGAACCCTATCGGATGCCGCCTGAATTAGGCCAGCGTTACGGGGTGGTTATAGGCCGTGATTATCCCTATCCGATTGTGGATAATGCGGCCAGTATTCGCATGGCAAAGACCAAAATGGCAGAACATAAACGCCATCCGGATTTCAGCGCGATCTCGGCAGAAATTTATCAAAAACTGGGTAGCCGCAATCGCCCCCCTGTCGCCCGCAGGAAAAATACAGCCCCGTCCAGCCAGCAATTATCGCTGTTCTAGGATAGCGGTGACTATCCTCTGCTGTTTAATAGCGCCCGCCTGCCAATTTATCGCGCATCCGGTAATAGGACATCGCCAGAGGCATAAACCAGGGATCGCCGGTATAAAAGGGCATGGTGCGCATGGGCATCTGTGCAAAATTTGAAGCAGGGCTTGCCGGATCATCTGTTTGCCCGGCGCTGTCCTTGGCCAGGATTATCGCCGCTGCCTTGCGCCCCAGCCAATGCGCCCATACCGTTCCCGACCCGCAAAAGCCGGTAGGATAGATAATGCCATCATGCACCGCCAATTTTGGCAACTGGTCAAAGGGGAAGACAACATTGCCTGCCCAGTAATGGTCAATTTTTGCCCCGCCCAGCTCTGGAAAGATAGCGGCAAGCCCTTCATGCAGGCGCATCTGGGCAATGGCATCCTGCTTATGCATCCGCCGCCCGCCCAGTAAAATACGCTCGCCATCCGGGGTTGGGCGATAATAAAACCCCACCTCTTTATCCTCGCCAAACATGGATAATTTTGGCATCAGCGATTTGACAAAATTGGCCCCCAGCTTTTCTGTGACAATAATTTCCGAGATGACCGGTACCAGGCGCCGCCTCAGCCAGGGCTGGGCTTTGTCGGTATAGCCATTACTTGCTGAAATAAGATGGTCAGATTTTACCTGTCCATTGGCTGTTTCAAGAATAAATTGTGCCCCTTTTCGGTGTATGCGTGTTACCGCACATTCTGAATAAATGGCTACCCCCGCCGCACGTGCCAGCCTTACCTTTTCATGCAATAATTTAGCCGGATGGATGCCGCCAATATCCGGGCGATATATTCCAGCTTTATAGCTCGATGTGCTGATATAGCCTGGCAAATCGGCTGCATCGATAAATTGCGGGGCGATATCATAGCGCTGCTGAAAGGCGGTATTGTCAGCCTCTATCGCGCCTTTATCAAATTCTTTACTGATCCCGACCAGGCGGCCAGAGGGCTGAAAATCACAGGCTATTTTCTCGTCCCGGATAAAGCTGGAAAGCGCCGCTCTGGCGGCCACGGCCTCATCGATAAAGGCGGCTGCTTTATCGCTGCCAAAACGCCTGGCCAGCCGGGCCTGGGAATAGCGAATATTGCCGCTGGTAATCCCGCCATTGCGGGTCGATGCACCAAACCCTATCGCCTCTTTTTCAAAGATGGTAACCCGCCTTCCGGCTCTGGCCAGATAAATAGCCGCAGACAGCCCGGCAAAGCCGCAACCGATAATGGCGATTTCTGTATGGCCGGACCAGCTATCCTCTTCTGCGGGACGGGGCGGGGCATCTGCCCACCAGTAACACCCTTTTTGGCGTGCCTCTGTCATGGCAGGACAACAATATTGCCAATATGTTTTTTGGCGATAAAGGCAGTTTGTGCCTGATGTAATTCAGATAATGTATAGCAGGCGGCCAAAAGCGGTTTGACCACCCCTGTTTCGATATAGCGAACCAAACGCGGCATCACATCCATATCAATGACCGTTGAGCCGGTAAAGGTCAGATCGCGCAAATAAAGGGTGCGTAAATCCAGTTCGACCATCGGGCCGGCGATGGCACCAGAACAGGTGTAACGCCCGCCTGCCTGCAATAAATCTATCAGGGCTGGCCAGGCAGGCCCGCCCACCACATCTGCCAGAACAGTGATTTTCTCCTCTGCCAGCGCAGCGGTGAAAGACGGGTCTGGTGCGCCATTTTTATCCAGGATAGGGCGCGGCAAAACACGGCTTGCCCCCAATGCCAGAATATCTGTTGCCTTTGCCTTATCTGTCACAGCAAGGATACGTGCGCCGCGATGTTTGGCCAATTGCACCAGCGCGCTGCCCACCCCGCCCGATGCGCCCGGAATAAGGATAGTGTCTTTTTCGGTGATTTGTGCGCGGGTCAGCATCCCTTCTGCGGTCGAATAGGAACAGGAAAAAGTGGCCAGCTCTGCATCTGAAAGGGGGGAGGAAATCGCTATCGCATTGCGGTCAGGCAGGACAGTATATTGGGCAAAGCCGCCATCACATTCTGACCCGAAATAGCCTGTTTTATTTTTATCCTCCGGTGCGTCCGGGTCGCGTAGCCAGCAGTCAGATACAATGCGCTGGCCAAGCCGTGACGGGTCAACGCCCGAACCGATAGCCACAATTTCACCGCAAATATCTGCCCCTTGTATGCGCGGAAAGGCAATCGGTGCACCGCCCCAGGACGGATCGCTTTCATCTATTGACTGATGGCCGCTTGCGGTGGTGGCGGTACTAACAGATTTTGAATACCAGCCAGCGCGTGTATTGATATCGGTATTATTCAGACCGCATGCCCCTATCTTTACCAGGACCTGGCCATCGCGTGGGCGGGGACATGGCCAGTTTTCATGAAAGACCATCTTATCCATCCCGCCATGAGCGATGGTCACCATCGCTTGCATGGTTTCTGGTATAAAAAACGACGGGGCGGTCATCATGGGCGGCAAATCCTGTTTGGCTATTTTTTATCTAAATCTATCAGCCCCTATCTGGCGGTGCAATCAGGGCTATTTGCTTTTTCATCTTTGTGGAGAACATTAGGCCGGGATTTTGAAATTAATTTGGCAGAAGCAGAAGTTTATGCGTAGACTATACGCCTGAGTAGTATATTGTTTTTCTGGCTCTATCTGGCGCACTCACCCTCTTATCTATCAAAAAGGACAGACTAAGCCTCATGTCAAAGGTCAATATTGAATTTACCCTGTTTTCGGCATTTTACTCGCCCCTGATTTCTACCATGACAGGTGGTTTTTTAACCGATGAAGGGCTGGAGTATGAATGGCGGGTTTCTGCCCCTGGTGTCAGTGCGATTGAATCCCTGAAAAACGGAGAGGCAGATGTCGTGCAATCGACCCTCTCGCAAGGGTTTACCAGCCTGAATAATGGCCAGGCGCCCGGATGTGTGCATTTTGCGCAAGTTAACGGAACAGACGGATTTTTTATCACTGCCCGTGCGGCCGATGACGGCTTTGACTGGCACAAGCTGGAAGGTGCAGATGTGCTGGTACATCATGGCGGCCAGCCGATGACAATGTTCCGCTATGGCTGTCATAAAGCCGGTATCGATATTAGCAAAATTAATATCATTGATGCGGGCAATGGTGCTCAGATGGACAAAGCCTTTCGCGATGGGATGGGCGATTATATCCATCAGCAAGGCCCTGCCCCGCAGCAATTGCAAGCGGACGGGCAAGGGGTTGTTGTGGCCGCCCTTGGCACGCCTATCGGGTCTTGTGCCTTTTCCAGCCTGGCCAGCACGCCTGAATTTTTAAATAGCGATATCGCCCCGGCCTTCACCCGTGCCTTTGCCCGGGCAAAAGCCTATTTATGCGAAGCCCCGGCGGCTGAAATTGCGGCGGCGCAAAAACCGCTTTTCCCGAATATTGATGAAGCGGTACTGGCAGATTGTATTGCCAGCTATCAGGAAATTGGATGCTGGCGCGGCTCTATTGACATCACGCCGCAAGGCTATGAAGCTATGCTTGATATTTTCGATTTTGATAATAAGTTGAAAGCACGTTATGCCTATGACCAGATATGTGCTGCCCCGCCGCGCTATGATATGTAGCCAGAGGCCGGGACGCACTGACGTTAAGGGAAGAAAAAAGATTATCGATAGTTTTTGAATTTTTAAGGAGATAAATTCATGTATGAAACGCTGGAATTACTGATTAACGGGAAGTGGCGGCAAGGCTCGGGCGGCAAGACAGAGCCTGTATATAACCCTGCCACTGGCGAGGTTCTGGGCGAGTTGCCACATGCCAGCACAGCAGATCTGGATGAAGCGCTGGCGGCAAGTGAAAAAGCCTATCAAGTGTGGCGCAAGGAAACCGCGTTAAACCGCCAGAAAATCTTGGAAAAAGCCTGCCGCATCCTGGAAGACCGCTTTGATGAAGTGGCGGAGAATTTGACCAGGGAAATGGGCAAGCCATTGCTCGAAGCCAGAATGGAACTGGGCGTGGCCATTGATGTTATTCGCTGGTATGGCGAGGAAGGCAAGCGGGTATATGGCCGCACGGTGCTGCCCCGTATGCCAGGCATGAGCCAAACGGTTCGCAAGGATCCTGTCGGGCCGGTTATCGCTTTTGTGGCTTGGAACTTTCCGGCTCTGAATGTTGTGCGCAAAGTGGCCGGGGCATTGGCAGCTGGCTGTTCGGTCATTATCAAGCCAAGCGAGGAAACACCCGGCACCGCGATAGCGATTGCCAGAGCCTTGCAGGAAGCAGGCTTGCCAGATGGTGCGCTGAATATGGTGTTTGGGGTGCCAGCAGAAGTGTCCGAGCATCTTTGCGCCTCGCCTATTCCGCGCAAGCTATCTTTTACAGGTTCTGTGCCGGTGGGTATTCATCTGCAAAAGCTGGCAGCAGAAAATATGATCAAATGCACAATGGAGCTGGGCGGACATTCGCCTGTGATGGTGTTTGAAGATGCCGATATCGAAAAGGCAGCCACGATTGCAGCGGCCGGTAAATTCAGAAATGCCGGCCAGGTTTGTGTCTCGCCAACCCGTTTTCTGGTGCAAAAATCAGTACAGGGTAAATTTGTCGATGCCTTTGTGTCTGCGGTCGATGCCCTGAAGGTGGGCGATGGTATGGAAGAGGGCACAAATATGGGGCCGCTGGTAGCTGATCGCCGTATCGATGTTATGGATGAGCTGGTTCAGGATGCGGTCGCACAAGGCGCAGAGCTGGTGCGTGGTGGTAGCCGTTTGAACCGGGAAGGCAGTTTTTATGCCCCAACTGTTCTAAATAATGTTTCTGATAATGCCCGTATCATGAATGATGAGCCTTTTGGCCCGGTTGCCCCTATCGACAGCTTTGCCTCTGTGGATGAGGTGATTGCCCGTGCCAATCGCTTGCCCTTTGGTCTGGCCGCCTATGCCTTTACCGAAGACCCGGCCCTGATTGCCCGTCTGAAAGAAGATGTGGAAACAGGCCTGCTGGCGGTAAATTCCACGGTTGTATCTGTGCCTGAAACACCTTTTGGCGGGGTAAAGCATAGCGGCTATGGCTCGGAAGGTGGTATTGAAGGGCTGGAAGCCTTTTTAACCACTCGCTTTGTCACCGAAACCTATTAAAAAAATCTGCCTGTCAAAAAGCCGCCCTTCTTCGGTGAGGGGCGGCTTTATTTATGTGAAAATTGTTTTTTTTGGGGGGCTTTGGAAAAAAAAACCTAGCGCCCCATCCAGCCACCATCCACGACCAGAATTTCGCCATGGACATAATTGGCCGCATCAGAGGCCAGAAAGACAGCCGGGCCACCAAAATCCTCAGGCGTGCCCCAGCGTCCGGCCGGAATACGCTCTAATATCGCCTTGTAACGCTGTTCATCATCCTGCAGGGCCTGGGTGTTGTCGGTGGCGATATAGCCAGGGGCAATCGCATTTACATTCACCCCTTTGCCCGCCCATTCATTGGCTAGGGCTTTGGTTAATTGGCCGATACCGCCCTTGGAAGCCGCATAGCCCGGTACGGTGATCCCGCCCTGAAAGGTCAAAAGCGATGCGGTAAAGATAATTTTGCCTGACCCGCGCGCTATCATGTGTCGGCCAATTTCGCGGCTGATAACAAATTGGGCATTCAGATTTACTTCCAGTACTTCATCCCATAGGTCATCATCATGCTCTGCGGCCGGTTTGCGTTTGATGGTACCGGCATTATTGATCAGAATATCGGGGGTGATATTTTCGGCTGCCAGCCTTGCACAGAAATCTGTTACTGCCTGGCGGCAGGAAAAATCAACACTATGGGCGGTAAATTTGCGTCCCATGGCGGTAACCGCTTTTTCGACTGCACTTCCCGATGCTTCCAGAGAGGCGCTGACCCCGATAATATCTGCCCCGGCCGAGGCCAGCGCTTCGGCAATACCGCGGCCAATACCGCGCCGACATCCTGTAACAAGGGCGGTTTTTCCGGCCAGATTAAACTGATCTAGAATACTCATAATGCATTTCCTACTCTGATTAGGCTTTTCATCGCGGTTGGGCTGCTGTCCAATGCCTCAAAGGCAGTCTGGATATCTTCCAGCGGGCTGACATCGGTGATAATGGTGTCGGCATCAACCCCGCCTGAGGTAATAATTGCAATGGCTTTGTCATAATCCTCTGCTTGATAGACACGCGCGCCGATTAATTGCAGCTCGCGCCAGAAAAATTGAAACAGGTCAATTTGGGGTTTTTGGGCGTGAATAGCGACCATTACTATTCGGGCTCTGGTCGCGGCGATAGCGGTCATGGCATCTACCCCTTTTTGGGTGCCCGATACTTCAAAAACCACATCTGCCCCCTTGCCAGAGGTTTTTTCGGCAATCGCCTCTGCCAGATCTGCCTCGGCCGGATTGATAGTCTCAAAGCCCAGTTTTTTGGCAATCTCTATCCGGTTCGGGTTCACCTCCGAGAGAATAACCTTGCCGCCGGCATCGCGGGCAACCATCGCCACCAATATGCCAATAGGCCCGCCGCCAATGACCACCACATCCTCGCCCGGTTGCAGACCAGATAGCCGGACATCATGACAGGCCACCGCAACAGGCTCTATCAATGCGGCATGATCCAGGCGCAAATTATCGGGCAGTTTATGCAAGGTATGGGCAGGCACACACCAGATTTCCTGCATCGCCCCATCGGTATCCAGACCCAGAAATTTCAAGCGATGACAAATATGGGTATGACCGGCCTCGCATGCAGGGCATTCCCCGCAATGATCCAGCGGGCGCACCACAATTTTCTGGCCGATCTCAAAGCCCTCAACCCCCTCGCCAATGCCGGCAACAATGCCCGACATTTCATGGCCAATGACACGGTTATGACCTACCCGCGCATCCATATTGCCGTGATAGACATGCATATCTGTGCCGCAAATGCCACAAAAGGCAATCTGCACCGCTACCTCGCCCCTGGCCGGTTGAAGGGCAGGCCGTTGTTCTACGGTGAAGGTTTTGTTGCCGCGATAAAAGGCAGCAGAAATCATTTGTTCGTTCATGCTAATCGCTTTCTATTCCTAAAGGATTTTTTACCCCTGATTTTTCAAATAGTTCGCCCAGATTACGCCAGCCGATGCCAAAAGCATACTCAAAATTTTGCGAAAGACAGATAAAACCGATAGAATTGGTTGACAGATAGCCCGGTTTTTCGCCAGACCTTAATCTTAAACCGGATCTTAATGTTAAACCGGTAAATGTTATTTTTGGCGTGCAGCGATAGGAAAAAGCGGGATGAGCAGAATTACAGATATTAAAGCACAGCGTTTTGCCCTGCCCCTGAAAGAGGTGTTAAGCGATGCCATGCATGGCGATCACACCCATTTCGAGCTGATTTGTGCGACCATTACACTGGATAATGGTATGTCCGGCACCGGTTATAGCTATACCGGGGGCAAGGGCGGCCATGCAATTGCGGCGATGATTGAGCATGATTTAACGCCCTATCTTGTCGGCCGCGATAGTGCAGATGTCGAAGCCCTTTATGAGGGGATGAATTTTCATATTCACTATGTCGGGCGCGGCGGTGTGGCAGCCTTTGCGGTTTCGGCTCTGGATATCGCGCTATGGGATTTGCGCTGCCAGCAAGCAGGCCAGCCCTTGCATCAAATGCTGGGCGGGGCATCGGACAGATGCCGGGCCTATCGCGGCGGCATTGATTTAAATTACCCCTTGCCGAAATTGCTGGCCAGTATCGAGGGCTATCTGGAGGAAGGCTTTGATGCGGTCAAAATAAAGGTTGGAAAGGCTGATTTGGCAGAAGATATTGAACGGGTGCGGGCAGTGCGAGACCTTATCGGCGACGATATCGCTTTTATGGTAGATGCAAATTACGCCCTTGATTATCCGCGCGCGCTGGCAGCCGCAAAGGCGTTTAATGACTATAATATTATCTGGTTTGAAGAGCCGATGTTGCCAGATCTGTATGCTGATTACGGCAAATTAGCCAGGGCGACAGGCTGTCCTCTGGCGATGGGCGAGAATTTGCACACTCTTCATGAATTTGAGTTGGCGTGCGAATTTGCCGAGCTGTCCTATCTTCAGCCCGATAGCTCTAATTGCGGGGGTATTACAGGCTGGATGCAGGCGGCAAATCTGGCACAAAAAAACGGGATGCCTGTGTGCAGTCACGGGATGCAGGAATTGCATGTCAGCATGGTATCTGCCCGGAAAAATGCCGGCTGGATAGAAGTGCACAGCTTTCCCATAGATGAATATACCGCCCGGCCATTAAGGCTGGAAAATCATCTGGCAGTCGCCCCCTCCGAGCCAGGCATAGGGGTGCGTTTTAACTGGGAAAAACTGGCAGCCGAACATGACCCTTCTGCCTGATTTTTTGGCCGAAATATTTTTTTTACAGATATAATCAAAAAAACAGAAAAAAAGGTATCAAGGAGCCTTATCACGTGGGACTGGCAACCATCGTTCTGGATAATTTGCCGCTATTATCGCTGGATTTGGAAACGACCGGCTTGCGGCCAAAGACCGACCGCATTGTCCAGATAGGGGCGGTAGACCCCTTTGATAGTGCTATCCGTTTTGACCAGCTGGTAAATCCCGGCATCCCTATCCCTGCAACCAGCACCGCTATTCATCATATTGATGATGCGATGGTGGCACAGGCACCCAACCTGGCTGCTGTTTTCTCAGGCCTGCGCGGCCTGGCGGCAAACAGGGTTTTAATCGGCTATAATATAGGCTTTGATCTGGCGGTTCTGCACGCAGAGGCCAATCGTCATGGTCTGGAATGGGAATGGACGGGCGCGTTATGTATACGCCAGCTTGCCACCATCGCCCTTGGCAGTCAGGCCATGCTGATGATAAGCGATCTTGAAGCTCTTGCGCAGCATTATAATATCTCGCAAGCGAACCGTCATACCGCCCTTGGGGATGCGGTGATGAGCGCCGGAATATTTCAGGCGATGCTGCCAGATCTGAAAGAAAAATCGGTTACCACTCTGGGCGATGCCTGGCGGGCGGTGGGCGAGCTGGATCAGACGCGGCTGCTGCATGCCAATGCCGGGTGGGTGGATGTAGCCGCTCTTAACCAGCAGGCCGAGCCCTTGCGGTCTCTGGCACGTATTGACCCGTTTCCCTATCAGCATCGCATCCATGAAATTATGCTGCATAATCCGGTAATCCTGCCAGCTGAAACAACTATATTGCAAGCAGCAGAAAGAATGAAATCAGCAAGGCTGGATTGCGTTTTTGTGGGCGATAGTCCGGATAAAATTGAAGGGATTGTCTCGGAACGCGATGTGGTTCATGCTGTTGCGCTGCCATTATCCGAGGTCGCAACGGCACGAAATATTCAGCTGGGCGCGATGATGTCTGCACCTGTTATTACGGTCAGAGAGCAGGATTTTATGCATGTCGGGCTGGGGCGCATAGGCCATCATGATATCCGCCATCTGGGGGTGGTCGATGAAAATGGGGCGCTAACCGGCTGGCTTTCTTTGCGCGAATTAACCCGCCAGCGCCTGAGCCAGGCAGTAGTGATAGGCGATAAATTATCTACCGCCATTTCCGCGGATGAAATGCGCAGCGCGTTACAGGAATTGCCGCCGCTGGCCAGCTCTCTTTTGGCAGACGGGGTACGCGGCGATGAAATTGCTTCGGTCATTAGCGGGGAATATCGCTCCAGCTTGCGCCGGGCTGCGATGCTGGCAGAACAGATGCTGACAGAACAGGGCAAGCCGCCCCCATGTGATTATGCGGTACTGGTTTTGGGCTCTGCTGGCCGGGGCGAAAGCCTGCTGGCTGCTGACCAGGATCACGCCATTATCTATGCCGATACAAACGATAGCCCGGCGCAAGCCGCATCGCATCAAAGCTGGTTTGAAGAATGTGGCCAGCTTATTGCAGATCTGCTGGATAGCGCCGGTATTCCCTATTGTCCGGGCAAGGTGATGTCCAGCCAGGCAGCATGGTGTCGCTCGCTAACGGGCTGGCAGGAAGCGATAAAAAGCTGGATAGGTAAATCGCGCCCGCAAGATTTACTGAATGTCGATATTTTCTTTGATTTTGCCCTGGTACATGGCGATATACAACTGGCTGGCCGCTTGCGCCGTATGATGACACAAAGGGCAGCGGCTAATCGCAGTTTTTTGAAATTGCTGGCACGTAATACAGGCGGGGCCCAAGCAGGCATGACCCTGTTTGGTGGTCTGAAAACCGATAATGGCCGCTTTCATATCAAGCTGCATATCCTGTTGCCCTTGATAGAAACCTTGCGGGTATTGGCAATCTCGCGCGGGATAGAGGCACAAAATAGCGCGGCACGGGCAGAAGCCCTGTTAAAGACAGGCGCATTGCCAGCCGAGATCGGACAATTTTCAGAAGATATAAAATTCAGCCTGAAATTGCTGTTACGCCAGCAGATAAAAGATATCTCGGCCGGCCTTGCCCCCGGCTCAAAAATAGCTGTAGAGGGGTTAAGCCCGTCCGAGCGGCATTTGCTAAAAGCGATACAGGGGCGCATCAAACATCTGGAGCCGCTGATACAGGCCTGTTTGTTTGACCGCTGATAAAAACTGCCAGCGATAAGCCGGCAAATCTGTTTGACCAAGTATTTATATCGCTTTTATAAGCTAATCGGACTGTGCCATAATGATAGGGTCAGATGAAAATAACAGGGGTGGAAAATGCGTGTAAATATCCCGGAAATAAGAGCCTTTTTTGATGATGATAGCAACACTATCAGCTATGTGGTCAGTTGTGTGGAAACGCGCCATGCCGCGATAATTGATTCTGTATTGGGGCTGGATTATGCCTCGGGCGGTATTTCCTATCGCCAGGCAGATGATATGCTTGCCTATATCGCGGAAAAAGAACTGGTCATTGACTGGCTTATCGAAACCCATGTTCATGCCGATCATCTATCTGCTGCCCCCTATTTACAGGAAAAAACAGGCGGGAAAATTGCCATATCCAAACATATTGTCGAGGTGCAGAAAATCTTTGGCAAAGTGTTTAATGCCGGCACAGAGTTTGAACGTGATGGCAGCCAGTTTGATCGCTTGCTCGAGGATCAGGACAGCTATGAGATAGGCCGCTTGCAAGGCCGGGCTATTCATACACCTGGCCACACACCGGCCTGTATGGCCCATATTATTGGTGATGCCATTTTTGTTGGCGATACGCTATTTATGCCGGATGGCGGCACAGCACGGGCAGATTTTCCGGGCGGGGATGCGCGCACCTTGTATCAAAGCATCCAGAAAATTCTGGCACTGCCGGATGAAATGCGGATTTTTGTTTGCCATGATTATATGCCAGGCGGCCGCGATTTGGGCTATGTGACAAGCGTTGGCGAGCAAAAGGCAAAAAATATTCATATTGGCGGCGGCATCACAGAACAGGAATTTGTTGAAATGCGCGAGAAAAGGGATGCCACCTTGTCTATGCCAAAGCTGATTATGCCCTCTATTCAGGTGAATATGCGAGGCGGAAATATGCCGCCGGCAGAAGAGAATGATGAGGTTTATTTAAAAGTGCCTGTCTCTGGGCTAAGGGGAAAATAAATGACGATTAACTGGATAGAATTTACACCGCTTATGTCTTTTATCGGTGGCCTGCTTATCGGGGCGGCTGCCTTGATATTAATGGTCACCAAAGGCCGTGTCATGGGCATCAGCGGTATTCTGGCAGGGATGATGCCGGCGTCCTCCTCTTTTGAATTTTTATGGCGGCTGGCCTTTGTGGCCGGGGTCATTGCCGGGCCGTTACTGCTTGTCCATTTTGATCTCTATGTGATTAATGTTGTATCTGTTGGCGATGGGGCGATGTTGTATCTGGCGGCCTTGCTGGTCGGGGTTGGCACGGCGATCGGTTCTGGCTGTACATCCGGGCATGGCATTTGCGGGCTGGCCCGGTTATCGCCTCGCTCGCTTGCGGCGGTAATCGTCTTTGTGCTGGCAGGGGTGGTCACGGTTACTGTCCTGCGGCATTTGCTGTAATTTAAGCGCCCGGAAAAGTGAAGGAAAAAAAGATGGGATTAGCATTATTATCCGCCGCGATATCTGGCGTAATTTTCGGGATAGGTCTGGCGCTGGCAGGGATGTTAAACCCGGCAAAAGTTGCCGGTTTTCTGGATGTTTTCGGGCTATGGGATCCCTCGCTGATGCTGGTTATGGCAGGCGGGATATCGGTAAATGCGGCCGGATATTTTTTGTTTGTGCGTCGCGGCAAGCCGCTTTTGGCCAGCCAGTTTTCGCTGCCGGATGCGCGCCAGATTGACCGCAAGCTGATTATTGGCAGTGCGATATTTGGCATGGGCTGGGGTCTGGCAGGTTTGTGTCCTGGCCCTGTGGTTGCCAGCATTGGCCTTGATCCGGCGCGTATCTTTCCGTTTCTGGCCGTGATGCTGATCGGGCTGAAAATAGGCGGGTTTGCGCGCGCGCGCCTATAGGGTATCTCCGGTAAATTAACGCCGGTAAATTAACGCCGGTAAATTATCTCTGGTAAATCATATTATTAATTCAGGCTTGCCAATGCGCTGACTTCCCCTTCAAACTGATATCAGGCAGTTAAAAGGGGGAGGGAGGCCGTTTAATATGGCGTTAGAGCATAAAACAGGTATTTTGCCGCGAAAAGCAGGCAAGGGATATGTGTCCGGCATGATGGTGTTCGAGTTTTTCTCCACCGGTATGCCAGCTATTGCGGCCTCGGCCGGGGCAGATTTTCTGATGTATGATATGGAACATACCGGCATTGGCTTTGAAACGCTCAAAGACCAGATGGCGGCCTGTCGGGGGCTGGATATTGCCCCGCTTGTTCGGGTGCCGACCACAGAAGGGAACACGGTTGGCCAGGTGCTGGATATTGGCGCGCATGGGGTGATGGTACCGATGGTGGAAAGCGCCGAGCAGGCACGCTTTCTGGTGCGCCGGGCCTATTATCCGCCAGAAGGGGCGCGCGGAACCGCCTTTGGCATTGCCCATGATGATTATCGCAGCGCCCACCCCATCGATATTATGCAAGCTGCCAATCAGCGCACGCTGGTTATCGCCATGATCGAAACTGCCAGGGGCCTGGCAAATGTAGAAGAAATCGCAGCCATAGACGGGATAGATGTTCTCTGGCTTGGTCATTTTGATTTAACCAGCTCTATGGGCATAGCAGGCCAGCTCGGCCACCCCGATTATCTGGCGGCTGTCGCCCGTATTATCGCGGCCGCAAAAGCACATGGCAAGATGGCAGGCTATATGGCGATGAACAGGGATTTTGCGCGTGAATATTGGGCGCATGGCTTTCGGATGCTGGCCTATGGGCTGGATCATGTTTTGCTGAAATCAGCACTGGCAGAAGGCATGGAGCTGATAGATGGATTAAGCGCGGACGATAAAGGAGAAAACCGATGAGCCGCTTTCAAGTTGGCCTTTCTGCTGGCCTGTTTGGCGCTGATGGCAGCCCCTGTTTTAACCCTGATATTCTGGATCAGCTCTATCGGCATGAAGGTATCGATACCATCATTATGGAAGCTGGCAAAACCCATATTACCACAGAAGATGCGGCGCGATTTGATGCGATTTATCTGATGCTGGAAAAAGTGGATGCCAGCATACTCGCCCCGCAAGATGGCCTGTATGAAGGGCGCTTGCGGCTGGCGGCTCGTCATGGGGTGGGGTTTGATTCTGTGGATGTGGCCGGCCTGACAAAGCTGGGCATTATGGTAACGAACACCCCGGATGCGGTGCGCCGTCCGGTTGCCACAATGGCGATCACGATGATGCTGGCGGTTAATCACCGGCTGATAGAAAAACATAATTTGACCCGTGCCGGCCGCTGGGCTGAAAATGCCGATTTTATGGGGACAGGTTTGACAGGCAAGGTGCTGGGTGTGCTGGGGGCAGGCAGTATCGGGATGGAAATCTTGCGTATGGCCGCCCCGTTTGATTTTCATCTGGCGGCATGCGATCCGCTTCGCAGCACAGAAGAGCTGGCCGCCCTGGGTGCAGAAAAGATGGAGATAGACGCGCTATTTGCCAAAAGCGATATTGTGATTGTCGCCACCGCCCTGAATGATAAGACCTATCATCTGGTCGATGGGCAAAAGCTGGCCTTAATGAAGCCGGATGCCGCGCTGATTAATGTTGCCAGAGGGCCTGTGATTAATGAGCCTGAGCTGATAGCGGCCTTGCAAAACGGGCAATTACGGGCAGCCGGGCTGGATGTGTTTGAACAGGAACCTGTGCAACCGGATAACCCGCTTTTATTTATGGATAATGTCATTACAACCTCTCATTCCCTATGCTGGACGGATGAATGTTTTGACAATATTGCCCGCGATGGTCTGGGCAGTGTGTTGTCCTTTGCTGCCCATCAGCCGCCGCGCTATATTGTTAATCGTGATGTGCTGGCCAACCCGCTGCAAGAGAGCTGGTTTAGCACCTGATTTCAGGAAAATACAGCCAGCTGCCATTTAAATGATTTGCTATTGAGGATAGAGGTCTCTACGCTTGGCAGGCAATCAAAGGGTGGGGAGTTACAAAGATGGGTTCGGTCATGGCCAAGGTTCAAAGCGATGAGAATATTTTATCTGATGGCCAGCTGCAGGATACGCTGGGCGCACGTATTTCCAAAGCCAGAGAGCAATCCGGATTAAATCTGACAACAGCTGCAAAACTGGCAGGTATCAAGCGCGAAACGCTGAAATCATGGGAGATAGATGCCAGTGAGCCTCGTGTGGCCAAATTAAATATGCTGGCCGGTATTTTCGGGGTGAGCGTGACCTATTTTCTGGCGGATGAGGGCCATAAGGGCGAGCTGGAGGAAGAAAATATATCCAGAGAAGAAATGCTGGGCTCCTTGCAGGCTCAGTTTCAGACCATACAGGAAAGCCAGCGCCAATTAAGCGACGCGCTGGCTGAAATCGGCCAGACCCTGGCCAGCCTCAAATAATTCTCTATCCGGTAAAACGCAGTTTTTCTGACAGCAGAAATCTAATCCGCACGATAAGTTGCATGACAGGATTTACAGCTTTGCCCAACCTGGCGGATGGCGGCAAAAACAGCCTCTCTATCCCCGGCGGTACTGGCCGTTATTAATTGTTCAGCAGATTGGGTGTAAATTTCCGCCGCACGGCTAAATCCTGAAAAATCTGACCAAATGGCAGGGGCGGCCTCCGAAGGGGGGACTTGACTGCCAGCAGGGAAATATTCCGGCATCTTTTTTCCCCATTCTGCCAGTGATTTTGCCAGCTTTTCTGTGGTGTCAAAATCTTCAACCTTGGCGGCGGCCACAATGGATTTCAGCTGTTTTTGGCTGGTTTTAAAGGCATCCATTCTTTGTTTGACAATGCCGGTTGCCCCCTGATGGGCAACGCCCAGCCAGGCAGGGAAAAACACAGATAATATCAATAGGAATAGAGGTATCTTCTTCATCATTTTTCCTCTGCGGAGGGGGGTTAGTGACAGGCTTTGCCAAGTGCCTTTAGCCGCCAGTAATTATAGGGCAGGGGGGTGATAAAACCGGCAAATAACATGAACGGTATTACCCACCAGGTAAGGATAGCCCCGCCGGTTAACATGACATCGGTGATATTCATCGCCGCTTCCATCGAAATCATGGAGATAAGCGACATACCAATCGCGGTTTTAAAGGCAAGCTTTAACACCATCTGGCGGCTGAGAATTATGGTCTCCAGCAAGATAGAGGTCAGCAACCCGTTCATAATAGCCAGTGCCATAATCGCCATCACCGGCCAGGCAATGCCGGTAAACTGGAAAAAGGCGATGGTGCCAAAATCCCCGATGGAACAGCCGATAAGACACCACATGGTATTATAGGATGCCCGGCGCCAGGTATGGCGGCATTGCCAGTTAATCGCCAGATTTGAAGTAATAGCGGCCATCATATATCTACCTTATTTACCAATTCTTATTTGCCGGATCTTATTCACCGATACTTATTTATCGGGCTTTATCTATGGGATTTATCTATGGGCTTTATTGCTCTATTATTAGTATAAACTCTCCCCCCACTGGAAAGTAAAGAGGAATAAATGAATATCGGCATCGCTGCTGCCCAGGCCGGGCTAACGGTAAAAACAGTGCGATATTATGCCAATATAGGCATGGTCGTCCCCTATCAAAACCCGCAAACCGGCTATCGTGATTATCGCCCCGAAGATATCGCCAAGCTGCAATTTATCGGCAAGGCACGGCGATTTAACTTCTCCATAGAAGAATGCCGCGAATTATTATCGCTTTATCAGGATAAAAATCGCCCCAGCAAGGAAGTAAAAGACCTGACGCTGGAGAAAATAGCCGAGATTGAAGAAAAATTATTGGAATTGAAAGCCTTGCGCGATCAGCTGCAGCATTTAGCCACCCATTGTCAGGGCAATGACCGGCCAGATTGCCCTATTTTGGATGCCTTGTCAGATAGCCTGCCATCACAAAAATAAAGATTTGGCTAAAACTGTGCGGCATGATGCCGTTGCGATGGATAAGATAGAAAAAGGATGGCACCATACCGCACAGATGAAATCTTGCAAATTATGTGCCTATCCCAAGGGTGTTGATGATAAAAGCTTCGTTATGAGTAATAACGGGGCTTTTATTTTATGGATATCATTTCCGTTTTTTGCCGCTAGACTATTGCCATATAAAACGCCCAAAATATTTCAAGACGCAAGGGCGTGTATCATTAGTTAAAGGGTTTTGTTAATGGGATCAGAAAATCAGCAGAAATTTCAGAGTTTCAGCTTTGGCACACAAGTGCGCAAATCCCCGTTTAGTGATGCGGCATTGCGCTGGGGGGCAAAGGGATTTTCTGTCTATAACCATATGTATATTCCGCGTGATTTTGGTGATCCGGTAGAAAATTTCTGGAATTTGGTCAATCACGCTATCCTGTGCGATGTCGCCGTAGAAAGACAGGTAGAAATCACTGGCAAGGATGCGGGTCGTTTTACGCAATATTTAAGTTGCCGTGACCTCTCTTCCTGTGCGGTAGGGCAGTGCAAATATGTGCTGCTTACAGACCGGCAGGGGGGCATTATCAATGACCCTATTTTATTGAAACTTGCCGAAGATCATTATTGGCTCTCGATTGCCGATAGCGATGTGCTGTTATGGGCAAAGGGGGTAGCGGTACATTCCGGCTGGGAGGTGGATATCTGCGAGCCGGATGTCTCGCCCTTGCAGTTGCAAGGCCCTGCCTCGCGCGATATTTTGCGCGCTGCTTTTGGCGATGCCCCGGCAGATCTGAAATATTACCGTTTTATGGAATATGACTGGGACGGCGTACCTCTGATCATTTCGCGTACAGGCTGGTCAAGTGAGCTTGGCTATGAGATTTTTCTGCGCGATAGCGCCTTTGGCGATAGATTATGGGAATATCTGATGCAAATTGGTCAGCCTATGGGTCTGCGCCCTGGTCATACGTCCAGCATTCGGCGTATCGAGGCAGCGATGTTATCCTATCATGCAGATATGACGCTGGCGAATAATCCCTACGAACTTGGCATGGACAGGCTGGTTGATTTGGATATGGAAGCCGATTTTATCAGCAAGGCAGCATTGCAGAAAATTGCACAAGAAGGGGTTACGCAAGCTCAGATCGGGCTGGTCTTTGACGGTGCGCCCATTACCGGCTCTAATGATGCGTTTTGGCCAATAATCGTAAAGGGCAAAAAGATTGGCTATGTTACGTCTGCTGTCTATTCGCCGCGGCTTGAACAAAATATTGCCCTTGGCATGATAGAGACTGCCTTTGCAGATATCGGCACAAAACTCCATCTGGATACCAGCTTTGGCGAGCGCGCTGCGGTGATTGTGCCAAAACCCTTTTATGACCCTAAAAAAACGCTCGCGGCAAAGGGGTAAATATAGCCCGCCCCCTACCTTTGGCTGGCGCGCGCATCTAGCGCTGTTCCGGATTTTGGTGCAACAGGCTGACCAGCAAAATAAAGCAGGCTAAAACCCAACAGGGCAGAGGTGATAGAGCCGGTCAAAACGCCCAGCTTTACCTGATCCAGCAACACCGGGCTGGCAAAGGCAAGGCTGCCGATAAACAGGCTCATGGTAAAACCAATGCCGGTCAAACAGGACAGCCCATAGATATGGCGCCAGCTGGTTCTGGATGGCAAGCTGGCAAGGCGTAATTTCACCGATAGCCAGATGCTGCCAAAAATGCCGATTTGCTTGCCAAGGAACAGGCCAAGGGCAATGCCAAGCGGCAAGGGTGCGAGCAGCATATCCAGTGAAAGACCCGATAAAGAGACCCCGGCATTGGCAAAGGCAAATAGGGGCAGGATGAAAAAGGCAACCGGCCCATATAGGCGATGTTCCAGCTTTTCCAGAAAACAGGGCTGGTCAGTCTTGCCGGAAAGCGGAATAGCAAAGGCAAGCAATACCCCGGCCAGTGTTGGATGAATGCCGGATTTCAAAAAACAGAACCAGGAAAATATCCCGATAAGCAGATAAGGGGTCAGCCTGGTTATCCTGAACCTGCCACACAGAAAGGCAAGGAAGAGCGCCCCAAGCCCGGCCCCCAGATAGCCAAGCGAAATATCTGAGCTGTAAAACAGGGCGATAATCACAATCACGCCCAAATCATCTATGATAGCAATGGCCAAAAGCAGGATTTTAAGACTGGCAGGGGCGGCTTTACCCAGCAGAGCCAGCACCCCCAATGCAAAGGCGATATCGGTTGCCGCCGGTATTGCCCAGCCGCGGATGGTTTCCGCGCTGCTGGCATTAACGATAAAAAATATCAGAGCCGGCATCGCCATACCGCCAATGGCGGCGATAACCGGCAGGGTGGATTTCTGGACGCTATTAAGCTCTCCTGTGAAAATTTCCCGCTTTATTTCCAGTCCGACCAGAAAGAAAAAAACCGCCATTAACCCGTCATTTATCCATAATAATAACGGTTTTGAAAGGGTGAGGTTGGCAAGGCCAATTTGCAGATTTGTTTCCAGAAAAGCTGTATAGTTGGAGGAAAACCCAGAATTGCTGGCAATTAGCGCAACAAAAGTTGCGGCAATCAGAAATAAACCTGCCTTTACATCATTGTTCAGATTAAGCGTATTTCTTATAAATCTGTGTACCATCACCAACCTCACTTGGGGAGACTGGGTTAGCATTAGCATTGATTTAAAAATATTAAAAATATATATATATGATAATATAAATAGGAAAATACTATATGAAATTAACCTTGCGGCAATTGGAATATATCCTTGCAATAGAAGAGACAGGGCAATTTAACCTGGCGGCCCGAAAGTTGCATGTGGCCCAACCCAGCTTATCGGCGCAAATAGCCGAATTGGAAGCGGTCATTGGCGAGAAATTATTTATCCGAAATCGCAAAGGGGCTGTGCCCACGCCGTTGGGGCTGGATGTCATCAAGCGTGCCAGACATATCCTAAAGGAAACAGAAGAGTTAAAAGCCATGCTGGGCGGGCGCGAGATAACCCGGCTAAGTATCGGGGTGTTGCCCTCTATCGGCCCCTATTTATTACCGCCTGTGGTGCGCAAGTTGCATAAAGCCCACCCGAATTTACGGCTGGTGGTGCGGGAAGGCAGCACCGCGCAGCTGGATGCGCTGCTCCGCCAGCATCAGGTGGATATGATTATCTCTACGTCTGAAGATCACCCGCTTTTCCCGAAGCAGGAACTCTTTACCGAAGCGTTATGGGCGGCTTGTGCATCTGATTTGCTTGATCTTTCAGGTCAGCAACAGATCCAGCTAAAGGCACTGGCAGGCTTGACCTTTCTGACCCTGGAGCGCGGACATCGGCTTTCCCACATTGTTCAGGGAATGGCTGAACAGGCAGGCGGCTATGTTTCAGATGAATATGCCGGTACCAGCCTGGACGCTATCCGCGTTATGGCCGCTACCGGGGCAGGGGTGGCGATTTTGCCAGATATCTATGCGTTGAGCGAAGCAGCAAGAGGGCGCGATATTCAACTGGCCAGAATTAATCATAAACAGGCCGAAAGAAAGATTAGCCTGATCTTTAAAGCCTCCCTGCTGGAGGATGAAAAAGTCGCTATCCTTGCAAATCTTATTCGCGGCGAGCATAACCGAATTGTTCGCCCCTGAGGGGCGCGCGCGCAGCCCTGCCGCCGCCATAGCGCGACCCCGCACAATCATCTCTTCGTGCTTTTTTATCAGATATCGATTACCCGAAGGGCATTGGTCGTCCCGGAGATGCCAAAGGGCATACCCGATACCATAATGATAGACTGGCCGGTTTTTGCCATCTGCTTTTCCTTGACCAGCCTTACCGCAGCTTCTACCGCTTCTTCATATTCAGACGCTTCTTGATGGGCACTGACCGCCCCCCATAACAGGGTTAATCTGCGCTCTACCTGAATATCGGGGCATAGCACCAATAAAGGGCGTTTTGGCCGCTCTCTGGCCAGCCGCACCGCAGTATTGCCAGATGCGGTAAAGGCAATAATGGCCGCTGCATCAATGGTTTCAGCCAGCCGCACAGCCGCTTCGGCAACCGCATGATAGACAGATGGCTCTACTTCCATCTCTGCCGGGCCGTCTTCTGGATGGCTATGGATATGTTTTTCTGCG
>Ga0209654_1000863_pt1 | contig 27121 bp, 25 predicted proteins | sample SaaInl1SG_22_DNA_FD_184646 | JGI IMG/M metagenome (GOLD analysis project Ga0209654, IMG submission 184646) | Marine microbial communities from expanding oxygen minimum zones in the Saanich Inlet - ESP_161SG_22_DNA (SPAdes) (version 2) | ecosystem: Environmental > Aquatic > Marine > Intertidal... | reverse complement strand
CCTGACGTGCAATAATCTCGGTCAGGGCAATGGCGCTGGCGGGTGTGACATTTGCAGGCTTCCAGACGACAGCGTTGCCAAAGGCCAGCGCCGGGGCGATTTTCCACGCAGGCGTTGCAACGGGGAAGTTCCAAGGGCTGATGATCGCCACCACACCAACGGGTTCGCGGCGCACGTCAATCTCGATTCCAGGGCGCACGCTTTCAGCTAGATCGCCGTGCTGGCGCAGGGTTTCTGCGGCAAAATAGGTAAAGAATTGCCCGGCGCGGTAAACCTCGCCTTTACCCTCTGCTAGCGGCTTGCCTTCTTCACGTGACAGCATGCGCCCGATCTCTTCGGCACGCGCCATCAATTCGGTGCCAATCGCCATCAGCACATCATGACGCTTTTGAATACCTGCGGCCCACCATGCCGGCTGAGCGCGGCGTGCAGCGGCGAGGGCCGCATCCAACTGGCCCGCATCTGCTTGTGCATACATCCCAATCAGATCCGAGGTATCAGATGGGTTGCGGTTTTCGATTTGCGTCGCCCCGTCTGTCCATGCGCCATCAATATAAAGTTGCGTAAGATCGGTCATGCTGGTCTCCAATTTGTTTAATTGTGGTCTAGACCGATGCGAAAGCTTCAGTCATTCTCGAATAATTGAAGATTTATTCAGGAATACTGAATGTCTATTAAGCTTGAAATGCTGAGAGCATTCTCAGTCACCGCAGCGCAAGGTACGCTTGCGGGGGCTGCTGCCGTTTTGGGTCGGACACCTTCTGCGGTGTCCATGATGTTGACGCAATTTGAAGAAGAAGTTGGCGGCACCCTATTTGAAACAGATAGAAAGAACCGCCTGACGCCACTGGGTCAGCGTGTTCTGGAAGAAAGTCAGCGCGCCACCGATATCTTCGACAAAAGTGTCGATGCAATCCGCCGTCACGCGATGTCGACCGCTGGGATCGTCCGCATCGCGGCGGTGCCATCCGCTACAGTTGCCTTGCTGCCAGATGTGATCGAGGCATTTCGCATCACCCACCCGGATGTGCGCATTGAAATCAGCGATGTCGACAGTGCAACCGTCCGCGCACGTGTTCAGCGCGATGAGGCTGACATCGGTATCGTTTCAGCACGGCCCGACGCTCCGTTGGAGGGTGAACGCATTCGATCTGACGACCTGGGCATCGTTTGTGCCGAAAACGGGCCTATCCATAAGGCGCATCTTGACAACCAAGGCGCATCCGAATGGGGGCTGCTAAACCTTGAACCCTTGATCGCAAACCCGCTTTGCGAGCTTGTTGATGATCCGATTATCAATGACCTGCGTTTCGCCAGCACCCTGGAGGCGCGCAATACGACGGCCATCCTATCGTTTGTGCGGCGCGGATTAGGAGCCAGCATTTTGCCGTTTGACGCAGTGCGCAATCAGCCCGATGGGGTAGAGTTCTTTGTTCCGGCCCAATCGGTAAGCCAGCGAGAGTTGCGGAAAATAAAATATGAAACGGAAATGTTGCGTGGGCCTATCCTGGCGTTTTGGAAACTCCTGGACGGATAGAAGGCAAGTAAACAAAACAAGCCTTTGGCAGTTTTAGTCGTTAGATGTGTTGCAAACCTCGTTCACTCGAATTCAGAAACAACTTGCCTCTAGGGAAACAACTTGCCTCTAGGGAATGTCGTCAGTTTTCTGGAAACGAAATACACGGTGCAATCTCTGCTCCCTTAGGTGCAGGTCGGCGACAAAACTAGTCCGCAATGCGCTGCTCACTGTTGCACTCAAGAATGCATAGGCTTTGCGCGCTTCACTAAACTCACGAGATGGATAGGTCCCAACCCACCTTGCTGCAGTCACAAAATCTTTATGGCCCTCATGACCACGGTTTGCGTCACGAATGTCCCGAAGAACTTGCAGCAATACTGCCTGCCATAAAAGTTTACGCGATACCGAATCTGACATGAGCAGAACCTAGCCAAAAACCAAGCAGTGTCACTATGATACTTTAATCAAATCTCAATATTCTTCAGCCAACATGATCGTGAGTACGCGCGCTGTGACAGCTAGATCGGTCGGATCAGGCGAGTGCATCAGCAGGTCCACGTCGTAGGTATCGATCTTCCAGAAGATGGTCGCCTCGGCGTGACGGAATGATCCGAAGTCATGCTCTCCATAGGGGTCGTTGTCCGGTGTGAAGGCATCAAAGCCGCGTACTTGATCTAAGAGATCAGCTAGATTGTCCAATCCCTGCACGCCCTGAGTGATCACCACACGACACCCTGTAAATGAGCGCCGTGCGTGATCATTAAGTGCTGCTATTTTAGCTGTGGTTGCATCATGCATTTGCTGCCGCCTTAGCAGCCCCTGGCTTTAGGCGTGGTTGCCGCTCAGCTACTTTGGTGATGGCAGCGTCCAACTCTCCTGCGGCAGCTGCATTTAGGAAGGCATCTAGGACAGCGGCTACGTCTTCTAGTGATTTGACCAGTACCGCGTTGTTGGTGCCATCAGCTGCGATCACTCGTGCTCCGTATCGGCACTGCACATACCAACCCCCGTCTTGCTCAAAGAACCATGGGCGTATCCGGCGGTGAGTTTTGACCATCACACGCTCCCCCATGTCGTTGGTCATCCACTTGTGTCGCTCAACCCGGTGGTCTTCTTTCTTGAGTGCTGCAGCATGCACAAGCTCTTGCTCTTTCAGCCCTGCTACGAGTTTGTCGCGCCGCGCTACAATGGGATCGCGCTTTGCACTGCGATCAACGGTCTTGAATGTAAGCTTTGCCAGATGTGTCATATCCGCTCCTTGCTGTGTGGTTACAGCTAAAGCGTATGATCAAAGGAAACGTTGGACGACCGGAAAGACAGTCAAGATACTGATTATATTTAATAATATGAGATTTAGAGGTGATGCGTAGATAGGCGAAGCATTAAGTACATGTGTTTGTAAATGATGATCCGCTTGTAGAAAGCAGCGCATACACACCAACTCTACACGCACGACAGCCATTGTCGAAACCAGCCTTAGGAACCTACGACGATTTCTTTTTGCACTTGGTGCAATAAAAGCTGGAACTAAGACGCTAAGTTTATCGAAGGCGATCATTTAAGAGCACCTTCAGCTGTTTGTACCTACAAAATGCTTAATATCTGTCGTGCCTAAGGGCCTGTAGATAAATGTTAAACGTCTTCGTTTAAGAAGCGCAGCAACGCGTCCCAAGATTTACGTTCGGCTGCAGCGTCAAAATCTCTAGAGCCTTCAATTGTGAAGGAGTGACGCGCACCACCAAACACTTCAGCACTATGGTGAACTTCTTCGGTTTGTAGTTGATTTAAAAGGCTTGCTAAGTCTTCCATCCCCGAGACTGGGTCAGCAGAGCCATGTAGCAAAAGAACTTTACCCGTAGTTTGAGTGTAATCTTGGCCTTCAGGGGTAGTCAGGCCGCCATGAAAACTGACAAATCCATCGAGATCGAGACCTGACCGCGCTGCTTCAAGAACTGCAGCACCTCCAAAACAATACCCCATCAAAACGGTCTTATCCGAGGATTTGAAGAAGGTTTCTGCTGCATTGATCCCCGCATTAATCCGGCTGCGAAACTCTTGTCGATCTTTGTACAAAGCACCCGTTTCTCGGCGATAATCCTCAAATCCTTCAAGTTTTGCGTCTACACCGAAAAGATCTAATGCTACTGCATCATAGCCCAACTCAGCCAACATACCGACCCGTTTTTGCTCATAGCTGTCTAATCCATTCCAATCATGGATGATATAAACAGTACCCTTCGGTTCTGACTGTGCGGACATCGCATAGGCATTGAACTCCTTATCGCCAGACGTATAGACAATCGATTGGCTGTGGCCGTCGGCCAATGCAGTTGTGGCTGCGAAAGCAAGCGATGCAATGAGGGCAATTAAAGAGCGGGTCATATTGAGGACTTTCTAATGCGGAATATATTTGAAGCGTAAACACAATTTGAACCTACGTAAATGAACATGATGGCATGGTAGCTTCAGCATTATGAACACTGCTATGTTGGTGAAGCGGCTAATTATGCTGCAAGTATCTACATTAATTTATTAGTAGTTATTTTAGGCATTAATATGAATGTTACTCGACTAATGATCAGCCTTCCCAAAACATCATAACACACCGGCCCGACGCCCATAAAAAAAGCGTCTAACGGTTTGCTCCGCTGACGCTGTGTTACGCTGTTATATCACTATCTCTTTGATCAAGTTCGTTTGAACCTCTGTTGATGCTCTGTGTTCTTTTGAACCTTCGTTAGTTCGAACATCAGCTCGCAAACAAGGATGTGCCAAGGTTTTGGACCTACGACATCGCCGTTGTTTGTTCTGCTCAAGTGTTTGCTGTGCGAAGGGGCTTAGCCACGCTCCATCATCTGTAAATCACCGCTTGCCTTACATGCTTCCTGCTGTGTCTCTAATGACTGTCGTGCCTGTTTTAGCCAGAATGGGCTGGCCGCCCTTGATAAGCGTTGTACTTGTTGTTGGGCATAGTTGTTATTATACTCGTTAACCGCTAGCTCCGCACTCCAACTGAGATTGTCCAAAATAGTATCACTTCCCATGCGCCAATACTCGTGGGTGATGTAGCTAGCTACGGCTAGACGGTCATGTACTGGCGTGATCCAGTTCTTTGCGAGCGGCGCTGTTTGAGCATGATGCTGCGCCCAAACTGCATTGAGTAGGCAGCACATGTGTTCTGTGTTCTGAAGTGGGCTCTGCATGACAAAGTGTACGTGGAAGTTATCGTGATCTGCCCCTTCATGCACAAAGCACCAGCGTTGGACACGCATGTTCTGACGCTCTGCTGCTTTACCAAAGAATCTACGGTCCACTTTGTTCCAGTAGCTGCGTAGGAGCTTGTTAGCACTTCCCCTGCCGATGGTTCTACCATTCACAAACTTGAGGGTGCCTAACACATTCCAGTCTTGGCTGAGAAGATATGCATTTAACTCCTGTCGTTCCTGTTTGCGCTGGTGATACGTCATATTTGTCTCCTCGTGTATTTATCTACGAGGCGGCAAAAGTAGGCAGAAAGGGACGCCTGCGTCTATGTTTGCAAGCTGGCTCAGCGGCTGCAGGCACATTCATTCAACGAGATAAATACAGCTGCACTTACCCAACTGGAGGCAGCACATGAGCATAAGATTACTAAAGCATTTACGAGACGAATTGATACACACTGGGGTTGTCCAGAACACACCAGAATTTTGCCGCAGCTGGCTAGGGCGTAGCGAGGGCTATATCCGCGTATTGCGCTACAACCGCATTGAGCCAAGTGTGGAGACACTGGCAATTTGCTCCAACAAGCTGGGCCATTACGCAGCTCGTCTGAACGGCTCGGACGTTGAGCAGCATAAGCAGTGGGCCGCTAGGTTAATTGACCTGAAGACCCTCTGCGATCAAGCCATAGCGCAGCAGGCTGAAGCTGTACGGCGCGAGCCCGAAAGGATGGGCGCGATTAATATATACGATTATATGAATGTGATAGTGCCGCGTATCTCAAAATGGGTTCTGCAGCTCCAAAAATCTGCGCTGCGGTTTTTTTGCGGGAAGTACTTACAGAAGTTGGGTGGTGATTTGGCATCACCCCATACTGCAGGGGTGGGTGTTGCGCATGGATGATCGTGAAGAGTTACGCAAACTAATCGATGTGATTGAGAAAGGCTCCGGCGCAGGCAGTCTTGAGCAAGCGGTTAATGACATTAAGACATTTGCGAACACTACGAGCTTTCTAGAAAACAAGCTGGATACACGCCTCAAGGGTGGCGGCGTCAAACCAAAGAAGCAGCCAAAGTCTCGTATGGGTAAGGCTATTGCAGCTATACCAAAGCCCAGTGCACCTAAGCCCCCTACGACAGCGACGCAGCCGTCTGCGTCTGGGATTCCTCAAGTAACCAGTACGGCGACGTCACAAGCAGATTCCGACAAGCTTAAGCCACAGAGCACACAAGGAACTGTAGGTGGGATGTAGTACAGTAGCGATTACGGCGCTGTGTAAGCAGGCGTTAGGCGGTGAGTTTGGGAAGGCCGCTACGTGTGAGTGTTAACGCGGGTTAAAGCGTTACGTCAGCTTTTGCGCAGTATACATGCGGGTATTTGAATGTATAGTGCTGCGTACGTTTTGGTTGTGAACTGGCGCGAGAGGCATAGTTAAAGAGGCTGATAGCCAAAGTTTCCAAATTCGACATTAATTCAAAGTGCGGCAAACAGCGACTTAGAGCCCAATTCGACTGATGCTGCACCGTGCACCAACAGCAGCTTTGCGCGATCTTCAAGGGACAAACGCCTATCTGGTCAGCCCTCACCCATCGCAAATTTAAAGTGTCTGAGCATTTCTTGTACTTTCTCAGTACTGTGCAGATCGACATGCGTGACAAGCCAAAGTGGTACTGACCAAGCCTTTTCGGAGTGAAGGGCACGGTGGAGACCGGCAGACCGTCTTGAAGAACCGCTGGATTGGGTCAACCGCTATATTCGAAAAAACATGCGGTAAGATTCGGTTTTATTAAGGGCTACCGCGTAGCGTCAATAGTACCAAATGGCGTTCTTTTAAAATAGCGCGTCACTGACCCGTCTGATGATCTTGTCATACGGATTGTTTTTGACGTTGCCACCGGCATTCACGCATTGTAGGCCGATTATTCATTAGATCTGCAATAGTACAAAAATGGCTGCAAAATCTTACGTGTTTTTTTGTAAAAACCTCTGTAATTTTCATAGCCACAAATTAGATAGTGGCTAGAACAGCATTTTGTATTCCGTGGCACACAAAAATTATAGGCTTACGCAATGACCGACACCGAAAATCGAGTTTCAAGAGAAACACTTCAAGTTAGCGAAAGTCTTGCGCACTTCATTGAGAACGATGTGTTGCCAGGAACCGACATTTCACCCGATACGTTTTGGGGGGGGATGGCGGAGCTAGCATATCAATTTGGCCCAAGCAACGCATCTCTGCTGATTGACCGCGCAAACCTTCAAAAAAAGATAGACATTTGGCATCGCTCACATCGGGGTCTACCCCACAAGGTCTCAGCATATAAAGCTTACCTTGAAGAAATCGGCTATCTCATCGCTGAAGGAGAAGATTTTACTATTGAGACTGATAACGTCGACCCTGAAATTGCGACTATGGCCGGGCCTCAGCTTGTAGTACCTTCTACCAATGCACGTTTTGTTTTGAACGCAGCAAATGCTCGCTGGGGAAGTCTGTATGATGCATTCTACGGGACAGATGCATTGGGAGACTCTCCACCAAAGGGTGGTTTTGATCAAGGTCGAGCGGCGCGAGTTGTTGCGCGCGTTAACGTCATTCTTGATGAGAAGTTCGCCATAAAGGGTATGAGCCACAGTAAGGCTACTCGCTATGAAGTTGTTAAGGGCAGCTTAATCGTGGACGGCCAACAATTGATCGATCCAGATTTATTTGTTGGGTTTACTGGTCACGCTTCGTCGCCTTCATCAATTGTGCTGCGCAGTAATCACCTTCATGTGATCCTACAGTTCGACAGGGATCACCCTATTGGAAACACTTCTGCAGCTGGCTTGTCTGACGTGGTCATTGAATCCGCTTTATCTGCGATTGTAGACCTTGAGGACTCCGTGGCTTGCGTAGACGCTGAAGACAAAGTGCTGGCTTATTCAAATTGGCTTGGCCTAATGAAAGGCCATTTGTCTGAGACTTTCGACAAAAATGGGCAGGCAGTAACGCGCACCTTAAACCCTGACCGGACTTACAATTCGCCTGACGGCGGCGAAATGACGCTACATGGGCGCGCTTTATTGCTTATCCGTAACGTAGGCCATTTGATGACCAACTCGGCGATCATTGATAAACACGGAAATGAAATTTTTGAAGGCTTGATGGACGCGTTGGTGACAACCGCAATCTTTTTGCACGATGATAAGAGCCGAGCTGGTTTGCGTAATAGCCGAACAGGATCTATGTACGTCGTGAAACCAAAGATGCACGGCCCTGCAGAAGTAGCATTTGCGAATGACGTTTTTAGCCATGTTGAGAAGGTCCTTGGGCTGCCTAAATATACCGTCAAACTAGGCATAATGGATGAGGAGCGTCGAACATCCGTCAATCTTAAAGAATGCATCCGCGCTGCCAAGAACCGTATTTGCTTCATCAACACGGGCTTCTTAGATCGAACCGGCGACGAAATTCATACTTCGATGGAAGCTGGGCCTTTCAGTCGCAAAGATTTCATAAAGCGCAAAGGCTGGATCACTGCCTATGAGGACCAAAATGTTGATATTGGCCTGGAATGTGGCTTTTCAGGTCGAGCACAAATAGGCAAAGGGATGTGGGCTGCTCCCGACAATATGGCCGAAATGATGGAACAGAAGATTGGACACCCGAAAGCTGGGGCAAATTGCGCATGGGTTCCTTCTCCTACAGCAGCAACGCTGCACGCACTCCATTATCACCGCGTGGACGTTAGTGCTATCCAGGCGCTTTTAGCAGGCAAGGGGCGTCGAGCATACGTAGAGGCTTTGCTGCAGATCCCAACTGCGAGTTACAAAAAATGGACCCGTGATCAAATCCATCAAGAGGTTGAAAATAATGCACAAGGGATCTTAGGCTATGTGGTTCGTTGGATCGATCAGGGTATTGGTTGCTCTAAAGTTCCAGACATCAATGATGTGGGTTTGATGGAAGATCGTGCAACTTGTCGAATCTCAGCCCAACATATTGCCAATTGGCTTCACCACGACATAATTTCGAGAAATGATACGTTAAATATTTTGAAACGCATGGCAGCGGTCGTAGATAGCCAGAATCAAAGTGACCCTAATTACAAACCGATGGCTCCTAACTTTGACGGGATTGCCTTCAAAGCGGCTTGCGACTTAGTATTTGAAGGCGTTGACCAACCATCTGGCTATACTGAACCAGCTTTGCATGCACGACGCTTGGAATGGAAGGCCGAACAAAAACGTCAAGTCGCAAAAACTTGAAGTCACTTGCGAATAAAATTTTGCGAGATGGTGCTACTGGCCAGCTTTATGTTGCATCTGAACTTAATATCACTCATCGGAGCTTAGGCCATTGCTGCCAGACACAGCAGCATCTGTGGTAATACTTTGAGCCGAGGCAATTACTCCGCTCCTTAGAACTCATTTGATTGCACACGGTACTTATCTACCAGAAGGCAAACCTATACATGCCTCTAATAATTGCTGGGTTTTAATCGAGGCCATCAAATAAGTGTGACCGCGCTTCTGCTTCACTCCAGTCCTTTACGCAGAGGCCCAAGTTTGGCTGTAACAACACCTGTTGAAATACGCGAACCCGCACATACACCGGCAGGTTAAAGATAAAAGCTAACGTGGCGCAAGACCACCGATAGCATGTGTCAACTCGTCAGCGGCTTGCATCACCGCTGTACTGAGACGTGGAACGTCGCTTTCACTAACACGGCTCGTAGGACCTGAGACCGATATACCCGCTACGGCCTCAGCATTCAAATCAAACACTGGTGCTGCGATACAGCGCATTCCAAGGTTCTTTTCTTCAGCGTCAATTGCATAACCTCTTGCGCGTGTACGTGCGAGATCTACTTCCAATGCGTCGAGATCTACAATTGTATGAATTGTGAAAACCGTAAGTTTTTGCGCAGCACTCCAAGCGCTAAAACTATCGAGACTTTTTTCGGCCAAAAGAGCTTTTCCGATCCCTGATGAATGCATTGGTGACAACGAACCAGGAGGGAAAAAAGCTCTTATATTTGAATGTGTTTCCACTTGGCTTAGGAACAACACCGATCCATCCCTCTCGGACCCAATATTTGCCGTTTCGCCTGTATCATTCATCAGTTTTCGCAAAATTGGTCTTGCACATTCTACTAGTGAGGTCCGTCTCAAAAACTGTGAGCCAATCACAAAAGCTTTTGCACCGATATTCCAGGTTTGTTCGGTCGTATCGAAATCGACTAATCCCCGCCGTTCGAGTGTCACCAGAACCCTATAAACAGTTGCAGTAGATTGCCCCATTTCCGAAGCTATAGTTGTGAGCGCCTTGCCTTGCGCTTCGCTAAGGAACTCAAAAACTTGTATTGCACGGTCTAGAGACTTGATCGTGTTTTGAGACGTTTTGTCATCCCAAGAGCGCGGCCGTCCGCGCGGACGGCGCCCCCACGGAGTACTATTTTTTTGAGAAGCCATCAAATCCTCTGAATTTGTAAAATTCAGCTCAACGATATGAAAAACATAACCATATGACAACATTGTAAAAAATCCTTTGTACTTGACATGAAATTATATTTCAAAAAAGTTTCACGATTTACTTATCAAGGTTACAGTGTCGTTGATTAATATGGAGTAATCACCTTGAGCTTTCAAAATCCCGTCTTCATCCCTGGGCCTACCAATATGCCGGAACACATTCGCCAGGCCTGTTCGATGCCGACTATTGACCATCGATCGCCAATGTTTGGTGAGATGCTGCATCCCCTTATTGATGGAATTAGACGTGTCTTGAAATCTACGGACGCTAACATCTTTATATTCCCCTCTACAGGCACGGGTGGCTGGGAAACCGCCCTGTCTAACTGTTTGAGTGCTGGAGATACAATCCTCGCTGCGCGCAATGGTATGTTTTCCCATCGCTGGATAGATATGTGCCAACGATACGGTCTTGACGTTAAAATTGTTAACGTTGCGTGGGGAGATGGTATTCCTGCGGATAAATACGAAGAGATTTTGAAAGCAGACGCGAACCACGATATCAAAGCCGTACTGGCTACACACAATGAAACAGCAACGGGCGTGAAATCTGACATTGGCGCTATCCGCAAGGCGCTGGATGCCGCAGGCCACCCCGCGTTGTTGTTTGTGGACGGCGTATCGTCCATCGGGTCGATGGATTTCCGCTTTGATGATTGGGGCGTCGACGTTGCCGTGACTGGATCCCAAAAGGGATTTATGCTGCCTCCCGGCCTCGCAATAGTCGGCTTCTCTGCCAAAGCCATGGCCGCTACCAAAGCCGCTACTTTGCCGCGGACTTTCTTTGATGTTCAAGACATGCAAAAAGGCTACAATGCAAACGCTTATCCCTACACACCACCCGTTGGTTTGATGCGTGGCTTACAAGAAGCGTTGAACACGATTGAGGGTGAAGGCCTCGAGAATGTCCTTAAGCGACACACACGGATCGCCACCGGCGTTCGCCTTGCAGTGGATGCGTGGGGGTTGAAACTGTGCGCGAACGCGCCCTGCTTTTATTCTGACTCTGTTACAGCGATACGCACGCCTGATGGGTTCAACGCCACCGATATTGTCACTGTCGCGGACGAGAAATACGGTATGGCGTTTGGTGTAGGCTTAGGAGATGTCGCAGGTAAAGTTTTCCGAATTGGGCACCTCGGCATGTTAACAGATGCGATGATGCTTTCGGGCCTCAGTGTTGCGGAAATGGTAATGGTGGATCTTGGGCTTGACATCAAACTCGGATCTGGTGTCGCCGCTGCTCAAGAGTTTTACCGCCACGGATCATAAGGAGCGAACGATGTATATACCCACCTATCAAGACATGCTAGACGCCCACAACCGAATTGCACCACACATCGTGCGCACACCAGTCCTGACCTCACATTTTTTGAACGAGCTGACGGGTGCAGAGTTGTTTTTTAAATGCGAGAATTTCCAGACACCCGGCGCATTCAAAGTACGCGGTGCAACAAATGCAGTCTTTGGTCTGACCGATGAGCAAGCAAAGGCCGGTGTGGCCACGCATTCCTCCGGCAATCATGCATCATGCCTGTCGTACGCAGCCATGCTACGAGGGATTCCATGCAATGTTGTGATGCCTAGCACAGCCCCGCAGGCCAAGAAGGACACCGTTGCGCGATACGGCGGCAAGATCACGGAATGCGAACCATCGACGACATCGCGCGAAGAGACATTTGCACGTGTGCAGACAGAAACACGCGGAGATTTTGTACATCCCTACAATGACCCACGCGTAATTGCCGGTCAGGGCACTTGTTCGAAAGAGTTTGTAGAACAGACCGACGGTCTCGACATGATGATTGCCCCAATTGGTGGCGGCGGCATGATTTCAGGCACTTGCCTGACATTGTCGAACCTAGCGCCCGAAATAAAAATCATCGCCGCTGAACCCGAACAGGCTGACGACGCCTATCGTAGCTTCAAGGCCGGCCACATCATCGCCGACGACGCCCCCAAGACAATCGCAGATGGTTTATTGGTACCCCTCAAGGAACGCACTTGGCACTTTGTGTCAAATCATGTGACCGACATCCAAACTGCCTCTGATGCCGAAATTATCGATGCAATGAAGTTAACATGGAAGCACCTACGCATCGTCATGGAAGCCAGCTGTGCCGTTCCTTTGGCCGTTATTTTAAAAAACAAGGAATACTATGCTGGTAAGCGTGTCGGCGTAATCGTGACCGGCGGAAACGTAGATCTTGATCAGTTGCCTTGGCTGGCAGCCTAACTCTGAAAAATTTCTTTATCTCTTCAAAAGTTTCCGATAAGAAACAAAATTAATTTTCAGCCGCAGTACCCAATAGAGCTTTGGCATCCTTTGAACGGAGAATTCTCATGAACAAGCAACCAAATTTTGAAGCATTTGAAGTCGGCTATGACATCCCCGCAAAGCCTGGTATGAATGAAGCTGACATCCAGACACCCAGCCTTGTCCTAGACCTCGGTGCACTGGAACGTAATATCAAGAAAATGGGGGACTACGCCAAAGCTCATGGAATGCGCCACCGCATCCATGGCAAGATGCACAAATCGGTGGATGTCGCCAAATTACAAGTCGAATTGGGCGGAGCATGCGGCGTTTGCTGTCAAAAGGTGTCTGAGGCCGAAGTGTTTGCACGCGGCGGCATCAAAGACGTTATGGTATCTAACCAAGTGACTGATCTTGCTAAAATCGACCGTCTTGCACGCATGCCGAAGCTTGGCGCGCGCACATTGTGTTGCGTTGATGATCCGGCGAACGTAACCAATTTGTCAGCAGCCGCTAAAAAACATGGCACACAAATTGAGTGTATCGTCGAGATTGATTGTGGTGCGGGCCGTTGTGGCGTGACGTCTACACAAGAAGTTGTGGAAATCGCCAAAATGATTGACGCTGCCGACGGCCTTAAGTTTGCTGGCCTTCAAGCATATCAGGGCGCAATGCAGCACCTCGACAACTACGATGAGCGTAAGAGTAAGACCCAAGTTGCCATCGACATGGTCAAAGACGCTATTGAAGGTTTAAAAGCCAACGGGCTTGAATGTGATATAGTCGGCGGCGGTGGCACCGGTTCGTACTACTTTGAGTCCAATTCGGGAGCGTTCAATGAACTGCAGTGTGGCTCCTATGCATTCATGGACGCGGATTATGGCCGCATTCTTGACAAAGACGGCAAGCGTATTGACGAGGGCGAGTGGGAAAACGCCTTATTCATTCTCACAACTGTGATGTCACACGCGAAAGCCAACAAGGCTATTGTTGATGCTGGCCTGAAAGCACAGTCCATCGATTCCGGTTTACCCACAATTTTTGGGCGCACGGACATTGAATACGTAAAATGCAGCGATGAGCACGGCATTGTTATGGACGAAGACGCAGTTCTTAAAGTTAATGACAAGCTTAAGCTAGTACCTGGCCACTGTGACCCAACATGCAACGTCCACGATTGGTATGTGGGTGTGCGCGATGGCAAAGTCGAGACCGTCTGGCCTGTAAGCGCGCGCGGCAAAGCCTACTAACGATAAACAAGATGGGCTGGAAACAAAACGTTCGCACGCTGCGACCAAAACGCGGACGCTTTGACCACTTTGGCCGCTGTTTCCTTGCACTGCCGTCATACGTAATCTTCTAGTTCAAAGCTTAGCGACCGATCCCTCGGCGCTTATTTTCACAAAGGAGTTACCTGATGTTCATCGTTCCTGAAAGCGAAATTGCTAACCTAATGACCCGCGATGCGGCTTTTCACGCTGTTGAAAAAGTATTTGCCGCCATGGCTACAAAAGAAGCTTACAATTTTCCAGTTATTCGCGAGGCCATCGGCCATGAAGATGCACTTTTTGGGTTCAAAGGCGGTTTTGACAACGCTGCTCTGACACTTGGCCTCAAGGCAGGTGGTTACTGGCCAAACAATCTTGAGAAATTCGGCGAGATCAATCATCAATCTACAGTTTTCCTTTTTGATCCAGCCACGGGGAAACCCAAGGCAATGGTTGGCGGCAACTTACTAACGGCATTACGTACTGCAGCGGCATCTTCGGTATCCATCAAACAACTTGCGCGCAAAGACGCTCGCGTTCTCGGCATGATTGGTGCAGGCCATCAGGCAACTTTCCAACTACGCGCAGCCCTTGAGACTCATCCTTTCGAAAAAGTTATAGGTTGGAACTTTCACCCCGAAATGCTGCCGAACATTGAAAGGGTCGCAATAGAAGCTGGCATTCCGTTTGAAACTGCCAATCTGTCAGATATGAGACAAGCGGACGTTATCATTTCAATCACTTCTGCTTTTGCACCGTCTTTAATGGCAGAGCACGTTAGCCCCGGGGCGCATGTCGCGTGCATGGGTACAGATACTACAGGCAAGCAGGAAGTTGAGGCTATACTGCTAAGTAAAGCTTCTGTTTTTACGGATGAAGTGGCGCAATCTATTTCCATCGGTGAGGCACAGCATGCCGTCGGTGAAGGTTTGATAAGAGAAAGCGACATCGCACAGCTTGGCGCTGTCATAAATGGTACTCACGAGGGACGAACATCGGAGGATCAAATCACCCTGTTTGATGGGACGGGCGTTGGCCTTCAAGACCTCGCAGTTGCAGCATCTGTTGTTGATCTTGCGGTAAAAAAAGGTGTCGCAGTTGAGATAGATTTTTAATGAATGAGTGTGCGCTTAGTAACCTATTGACCAACACGAAGATTCCGTCTGTGACTCTCCTTGACACTGGCGGTCATGCTGTTGCCCTGGACAAATGAGACGGCTGCACCGTGATTTATACCTACCCACGAATAAATCTGCCGAGCGTTGCGCGCCCCCCGGTTGGAATGCAATTCGCGGTGCAAAGGGTTGCATCCCGCAGTCTTGCGGGTTTCGCGATCGATTTGCAGAACTTAGATCCGCAGGTGTTACGGCACTATTTGGAGTGTCGGTCGAGGATAGTATCTATCAGAAAGAAGTGGTCGAGAGACTAAGCCTACCTTTTCCATTGATGAGTGATGAGAAACTTGAATTGCGCAATGCACTTGATCTTCCCACCCTTGAGACGGGTGGCATGCTTTTATTACATCGCACGGCACTCATCCTTTTCAGAGGGATTATTCAACACGTGTTTCACCCTGTTGAAAATCCAGCACAGAACGCAGAAGACGTAGCTGCTTGGTTGTTACGGCGGTGTGGCTGATATGGATCTTTTTAATTGACTATCCGCATCGTTATCAACGGCTTTGGGCGCATCGGACGTACAGTGTTGAGGCAGATCCTTACGCTTCAAAATAATGACGACATAAACGTGGTCGCAATCAACGATATCGCACCAATCAAGACCTGTGCATACTTATTTAAATACGACAGCGTATATGGACCGTGCCCACTTCCTGTAGAAGCTTTAGAAGGCGCGTTGTGTATTGGTAAAACTAAAATTCCAGTGTGGTCACAATCAAACATAGCCAAGATGGATCTAACTGGGATCGACGTTGTCCTTGAGTGTACTGGCTGCGCCACAAAACGTGATGTAGCCCAAGCAGGCTTAAGTGCTGGTGCAGGAGCCGTTCTCATTTCAGGACCCTCACCTGCTGCTGAGGCGACGGTTGTGTTGGGTGCTAATATGCATAATCTAGGTAATGCACAGATCATATCGAATGCCTCATGTACTACAAATGCTATTGCCCCTTTGCTGCGCAGAATTGACTCGAGCTTGGGCGTAAAGCGAGCCCACATAACGACGATCCATTGCTATACAAGCGGTCAACCTACCGTGGATATCCCGGGGCCATCACTTGAAAGAAGTCGGGCAGCCGCCGTTTCAATGATACCCACTACTACCAGTGCCGCGCATCAGATCACTCAGATCTTGCCGGAGTTTTCAAACCGATTAAGTGTATCAGCCGTGCGCGTACCTAGCCTTTCTGTGTCCGCTATTGATGCCGTCATTCAACTTGTTGGTAATTGCAACAAACAGCTTGGAGAGTTTGTTGCAGACCTGTTTAAAGATGACCCACTCATTGGATTTACAGATGATCCCTGTGTTTCGACGGATATGCGCGGACGAACTGAATCCTTAGTCATCTCAACACGTGAAATAGCCGTCACCCAGCGGAAACAGCTTCGTCTATTCGGCTGGTATGATAACGAATGGGGTTTCTCAGCCCGAATGATCGATATGACCCGCATAATTGCTGAGCGGGACAAGCAAACGATGCAAATAGGATCGGACAAAAGCACCAAGAACGTCGGTTAAGCTAGACAATTGTAGTGTCTTGTCAAAGACTAGGTAGTCCGTGAGGCGCTGCAACACACTACGTACAGAGGGTAGTAATATGGTGCTCAAACGTAACAATTTTGTAGTTTAACATCAGCCATAACATCGCACTCATCGCTAGTTATGGTCACTCAGTTGTTGGCAACAACGATTGAATTTTTAATCAGTATTCTAAATCAGCCAATTACAACCTTTTATGCAAGAGGAATTGGTTGCGGTCGTGAACATGATGAATTTATTACATGCGTTAATTGCCTCACTCAGCGGATCAACAGTAACATCGGAATACCCCTGAATGATGCGAAGTAGTTACATCCGTCAAGCTCGGCCAATGGTCGCCACACCTTCATAGCTAATCCTATGATGTATTTGCTGAAAGCCAAATAGTTGCTGCCATCCTAAGGACGCACTGTCCTGTGAAGGTTATAGAACGGTTAGCGAATATTGTTGGCTAAGAAGTGCCTGTCTGGACTGATCATAAAGTGCTATAGTTTGAAGCTAGATAAGACCCCAAGTGGAGAAGCGCGATAGCGATCACGTTCATTCACAGACTAGACGGATAAAACAACCAGATGCACGAATTCTATTCTGACACGCAAACCCGACCAACCTTTGCCATGCGAGAAGCTGCATTGCGCGTAAAATTGGGCGATGAACGGCATGACCAAGACCCTGCCACGACAGAACTTTGTGCACGCGTTGCTGACATGCTAGGAATGGACGCTGCGGTCTTTCTTCCTTCCGGCACAATGTGTAACGAAATCGCTATCGCAGTTCACACACGTCCAGGTGACGAAGTGATATGCACTCGCGAGAGCCATATCATTTTTGCAGAAAGTGGTGGCCCAGCAGCCTTGTCGGGCGTCATGATGTGTCCGGTCGATACTAAAAGAGGCATGTTAACGCCAGAACAGGTAGTAGCGCATGTTCGTCCAACATCGGCACATGCCCCTCGAAGTCGTTTACTTCTAGCTGAGCAAACAGCAAATCTTGCTGGTGGTGCAGTCTGGCCCGTTGAGCAGTTAAATGCTACAATAGAGGCTGCCAAGTCCGCGGGTTTATCAACACATTTGGACGGTGCTAGACTACTAAATGCTCAGGTTGCAACTGGAGTGTCAGCGGCAGAGTATGCCAAAGGTTTTGATAGTGCCTGGATAGCTTTCACAAAAGGCCTCGGTTGCCCAGTAGGTGCTGTCTTGGCCGGCTCGAGTGATTTTATAGATAAAGCATGGCTGCTAAAACGTAGATGGGGCGGTGCAATGCGCCAGACCGGAGTTCTTACAGCCATGTGTCTTTACGCCCTGGACCATCACATTGATCGGCTTGCCGACGACCACGCTTTGGCTACGTACATAGGTGCACGCCTAACTGAGCTAGGGATAGTTTTCAATATCTTGCCAATTGACAGTAACATCGTAATTGCTGATCTCCCCGACAGTGGGCCCGATGCGCGAGAATTTGCCGCTCAGTTAAGACGTAAAAATATAACTATCACTGTTGTTGGGACCAGGCGAATTCGCATCGTTACTCACATGGATGTCGGACAAGTTAATGCTGATGCACTCATTACAGCAATGGCAACCGTAATTTGAAAATCAGACCTATGAGGCTAAACGATATGCTAGTTTTTAAGGCGAAATTAAGAAACGTAACTTGAGCCTTCTATGTAGCTTTACCTTGGTATTAGATTTAATCGGAAGCCAACAATGATTTTACAGCTACTTGTCATTGCAGCACTTTTAATGACCTTAACTAGGTATTAGAACGCATCTTACGCTCCACGCTTATAAAAGAATTGCAGGCGTCGATTAGAAGCAAAGTACATTATCACTCTTAAACGCATAAGTTAATACAATCAGTTGTCCGTCCTACAGTTATTTTGTCGTGTACAGTAGATCATGTTTTAGATGCGTCATTGCATACTTCTAACGTCTACTACCCAAATGGGCTCTTTAAGCTAACTAATGCGGGTGGTACTGCCAACGATTGATTTAAGCCGAAGTTTTTAGTTGCTCCCAACTGATGTAAGTCCCATTCGGCACCTCTAAAAAAATTATCTGGCTTGCTCAAGACGTGGCAAGCTTGATAACCATTGACTACAAAACTTATGACTACAAAACTTATTTTCGATGTTAAATAGGGGACTTAAATATGCGGTGGGCTCGCGTAAGAAAAAGCGATGGTATGGAATTGACCGGTTTGGTGGTTGACGGGGTATTGCATCCACGCGCCTCACTTGGATCAAAGACAGAGACAGGGGAGGCCATTGCACTCAGTGAGCTGACGATGTTGGCTCCAGTTAAACCGGGGAAGTTCATCGGGCTGTGGAATAATTTCAAGGCCGCTGCTGAAAAAGGCGGTATGAAACACCCAGCGCATCCCTTATATTTTTGTAAGTCAGATACATCTCTAAGCGGTCAAGGAGCTCAAATTGAGATCCCCGAATCCGCTGGTCGGGTGATTTTTGAAGGCGAACTGGGCATTGTGGTTGGGCAAACCTGTAAGGATATTACGCCCGAGCAGGCAGAGGACGCTATATTCGGCTATACCTGTATCAATGACTTCACATCTATTGATATTTTGCACGCTGACCCCTCTTTTCCACAATGGACACGCGCCAAAAGTTTTGACGGTTTTGGTGTCGCGGGGCCGGTGATCGAGACCGATGTCAATTGGCGGGACCTGACGATTAAAGTTTTGGTTAACGACCGAGAAAGACAGTCCTATCCGGCTTCTGATATGATCTTTTCGCCTACCCAAATTGTTAGCTGTCTGTCTCAAGACATGACGCTCCACCCCGGTGATCTTATCGCTTGTGGCACGTCCCTTGGCGCGCGTCCGGTTAAACCTGGAATGACGATTGATGTCGCAATCGATGGGATCGGCCGTGTTGGCGTGACTATGACCGCCTCTCAAAACTAGCTTCGACTTTGTAACCTTTAAATTAACTGTTGATGCAACCCGTGTCTATTGAGACGTTTCGTGCGTATTAAGGTTCAGCTGTGCTGATGGTTGTCTTAGCAAACCTATGAAGTCTTGGTCGCACTACGCGGTTTACTCTGTGAGAGTAGCCCTGTGATAGGGTTATTTGCAATGTATTTCACTGAGTGACTCCAAAAAACTTCGCAAATTATCTGCAAAAACAAAGACATGCCGTAATATGCATGTAAATTTTTTGAGCTGTAAGGCATTCAAAAGGTTAAAAAATCTCATCAGTAACTTTATTCCAAAAAAAATAGTATTGACGACACAATACTTCGCGCTCTTCTAATAGACGAAGCAAGTGCAACCGCTACACGAACACATGGCATGCAAAGTGAGCGCTTAATAAAGATCAGTAGCTAAGTCTGGGAAAGGCTGAATAAGATGATAAAATCGATTTTAGTCCCCGTACGTGGTGACGGCATGGCTGCTACTGTCCTGGCCCACTCTGCTGAATTGGCTAAGCAACATGGCGCAAAAGTTAACGTGGTACATTGTCGAGCTGACGCAAAAGACTTGATGCCCCAAGGTATGCCGTTAAGTGAATTCGCACGAAAAGTAATGATGGACCAAGCGACCGAGCTTGCCAACCAGCAAGAGACACACCTGCGCGGCATCTTACACCGCCTTGCGCGCGATTTTGGTTTGGAGGAAAATGCCGATAGTCACGGTGGCGTGTCATGTAGCTTCAACGAAGTACATGGACGGATGGCGGATGTTGTTAAGCACGCAGGCCGGCTGTCAGACATTATCGTTTTGCCAAAGCCGCAGCGCGAACGTAATCTTGGGCAGAGCTCCCTGAAAGCAGCGTTGTACGGCGCTGGTCGTCCGGTTCTGTTATGTCCAGGACAGCTGCAACCGAATGAGGAATTTGCGAAACACGTCGCTGTTGGTTGGAATGGCTCGCTTCCCGCAGCGCGAGCTGTAGCGTCTTCTTTGGACATCATTGACGCTGCAGACCGGGTTAGCATCTTGACCGGCGGCTCGGTTCAAGCAAACGGACCTTCCGTCGAGGAGTTAGTTGATTATTACGGCCTCCGCGGAATTAGCGCCGAAGTAGTTCGTTTCGAGGGAAAAGACCCAGCTAAAGGACTTCTTCAGACCTGCAAAACAATCGGCGCCAGTCTGTTGGTAACAGGGGCTTACAGCCACAGTCATGAAACCGAAATGCTATTTGGCGGAAATACAGAACGGATCGTAGATCGTACTGAAATGCCCGTTCTGATGGCGCACTAGAACACGATGTTTTCATGAATGGGTCTTAGCAGGGAGCGCCTGCTAAAGACGTCGACGCCCCCCCAAAATAAAGAGGGAGGCACACTAAACCCAAAATTTTGGGTATTTTAAGGAGGACTACATAATGAAAATCAGCAAACGAATTTTCGTTGGTTTGGCAACAACTAGCTTTTTGGCAGCCTTGCCGATTTGTGCCTTGGCACAGGACTGGCAACCAAAGCGCCCAGTCGATTTCACAATTATGGCGGGCGCAGGCGGTGGTGCTGACCAGATTGCGCGCTTTGTTCAATCTGTTGTTGAAGCAAATGATATGATGAACCGTCCATTGATCCCCACCAATCGCGGTGGCGGCTCTGGTGCTGATGCACTTTTGCACCTCAACGACGCTCGTGACCCCGATCATACTTTGATGGTTACACTGAACTCATTCTACACTACACCAATTCGCCAAAAGGGCTTGGGGGTCGATATCGAGACTTTTACGCCAATCACCATGATGGGTGTTGATCCCTTCGTACTATGGGTTCACACAGAATCCGGCATCACAGACTTCGAAGGATATCTGGCCAAGGTACGTGAGATGGATGGCAAGTATGTCATGGGCGGTACAGGCGCTGGTCAAGAAGACTCTATCGTTATCGCCTATATGTCTGACGTTTACGACCTCGACATAAACTACATCCCCTATGATGGTGGCGGCGCTGTCGCTCGTGATCTTGCTGGACAGCAGATCATGGCAACAGTAAACAATCCGGCAGAAGCTAATGGTTTCTATGCTGCAGGTGATTTTGTACCACTTTTGGCCTTTTCTGATGAGCGTATGGGCGCCTATCCAGACGTACCCACAATCAAAGAATTAGGGCACGATTTTTCTTACTATAACCAGCGAGCGATCGTCGGTGCCCCGGGGATGTCCGATGAGGCTGCTGCGTACTACCGCGAAGTCTTTGGTAAGGTCTACGAGGGCAAAGATTGGCAAGACTATCTCGCCTCAGAAAGCCTGTCTCCTCTGCCGATGAACGAAGCCGAGACACGCAAATACTGGGCTACGCAAGTCGCAAATCACCGCGAGTTGCTATCTCAGATCGATGGCTAAACCGCTGTAAAATGAAAAGGGGGCAGGAATGCGCAAAGGTGAAATATATTTGGCAAGTCTACTTGCCCTCTTCTCTCTCTACTTGATGTATAAGAGCACTGAGCTGCCGATTGGATACATTAGCGGCAAAGGACCAGGTGGCGGCTTTTGGCCATTCTGGTTGTCTGTTGGGATGCTGCTCAGTTGCGCAGGTATCGCATGGAATTGGTGGCGCGGCCTGAGCCCACATTCGGTGTCCAATGAACCATTAATGGATGCTTTTGGTTGGCGTACTGTGGCGCTTGTCGGGGGCGGCGTCGTGGCTTTTGTCGCATTAATCCCTATCATATCAATGTATGGGGGAATTTGTTTGTTCCTTATTTATTACTTGTATTTTTTGGGTCGCCACTCGTGGTTAATGACCCTCGCCATCTCCATCACCCTTCCCATTGCTCTTTTCTTTTTCTTTGAAGGCGCGATGTACATCTCAATGCCTCAAGGTCTGCCGTTCACACAGCCTTTTTTTGATATGATGTACAACATTATCTACTAAATCAGCCTAGAGGCGAGGACCACCATGGAAGTCTTTTCACTAATTACTGATGGCGTTCTTACGGCTGTCCAACCTATTAACCTAATGCTTATTATCATCGGCGTAACCGTCGGATTGTTTATTGGGGCGATGCCAGGATTGGGGTCAGTCAACGGCGTAGCGATACTGCTGCCAATCACGTTTTTGGTCCCGCCCACTGGAGCGATCATCTTTTTGGCGGCGATCTATTATGGTGCCATGTATGGAGGCGCGATTTCCTCGGTAGCTTTAGGCATACCAGGAGCATCCACAGCGGTAGCTACGACATTTGATGGGCGTCCCTTAGCACTTCAAGGCCGTGCCAGTCTTGCCCTGGTGACTGCCGCACTAGCCTCTTTCGTGGGTGGAACAGTTGCGACAGTGTTTTTTAGCCTTTTCGCACCGCTATTAGCAGACGTGGCGCTGTCTTTTGGACCCCCAGAGATCTTTGCACTGATGTTGTTGGCGTTTGCTACCTTCGTAGGACTTGGTGGGGATGACATCCCCAAGACTATTTTCTCTATCTGCTTTGGCCTTGTCCTGGCTGCGGTTGGATTTGACACAATCTCTGGTGAGCCCCGCCTGGTTATATTTGAAATTCAAGGTTTTTTGCGTGGGATCGGATTTATTGTACTGGCCATTGGCGTGTATGGCATTGGAGAGATGTTATGGACGATTGAACAGACGCGCGGTGAAGTTACCACAACAAATCCGAAGATGACTGCAAAAGGTCTCGCATCTGACGCAAAAGAGGCTGTTCGGCGAGGTTGGAGAGGTACATGGATCGGGTCAGTCCTTGGATTTTTTGTCGGGGTTTTGCCTGCGGCAGGAGCCACGCCGGGGTCCCTTATGGCCTACGGTGTTGCCAAAATGACATCGCACGCTCCAGAGGAGTATGGGAAAGGATCACCGGACGGCGTGGCGGCCCCCGAGGCCGCAAATAATTCCGCCTCCACTGGCTCCATGCTGCCAATGTTGACCCTTGGCATTCCTGGCTCTCCTACAACGGCGATTTTGTTAGGTGGTATGGTTATGTGGGGCCTTACTCCTGGACCGCGGCTCTTCGTAGACGAAAGTGAATTTGTCTGGGGCTTGATTGGGTCATTCTATATCTCTAATTTGGTTGCTGTTTTGATAAACCTCGCGTTTATTCCTCTGTTTATTTGGATGTTGCGCATGCCCTTTACCATTCTTGCACCCCTTATTTTCGTACTGTCTATCGTGGGAGGCTTTGCAGCGTCGCGTAGTATGCACGATCTTTGGCTGATCGTGATTTTCGGGATCGCTGCATTCTTCATGCGCAAGTTTGACTACCCATTAGCACCTGCCGTTTTGGCCATAGTCCTAGGACCAATTGCAGAGCCAACCCTACGTCAATCCTTGCTTTTATCATCTGGCGATCCGATGATTTTCTTTACACGACCAATTGCTGCCCCGATTATGTTGATAGCGATAGTGCTGATTTTATTGCCTGCCGTAAAATTGTTGCGTCGCAAATCGCGTGTGGCAGCAGATTGAGAAATTCAACAACACACTTTTAATCAAATTTCAAAACCAAAACCATTCGACCATAAGGACACGCAATGTATAAAATTGAAGATTTAATCCAGCGGCAACCCGACGCCGCCAATGCAATCGGCGCACCCGGTCGCAATTGGATGACTTATGGCGACCTGAAGGGGCTTACATCACGTGTCCGAAAATTTCTGCGCACTGCAGATATTGGAGCTCAAGATCGCGTGGCCATCGTATTGCCAAATGGCCCTGAAATGGCAGCTGCTTTTGTGACAGTGGCGCAATCTGCAACGACAGCACCGTTGAACCCTGCTTATAAAGAAGACGAATTCGCTTTTTATCTTGAGGATCTGAAAGCAAAAGCCATCATTATCGAAGCCGGCTACGACGGACCCGCGCGCGCGGCAGCCGACCGTTTTGATATGACTGTGATTGAACTTACCGCGACGCAGCCTGCGGGTAATTTCACCTTGTCCACAAACGTGGCAGGAAACGCGCCTGACACAGTTCCGTCTGCTGATGATATTGCCCTAATTTTACACACATCAGGTACGACCTCACGTCCCAAAATTGTCCCGCTTCTGCAATCCAATGTTGCAGCATCTGCACGGAACGTAGCTGAATCGCTAGCTTTGACTGCAGGAGACGTTTGCCTCAACGTAATGCCGTTGTTCCATATTCACGGGCTGATTGCCGCAGTAAGCGGATCACTGGCTGCCGGTGGATCGGTCAACTGCGCGCCCGGCTTTGATGCGCTGAAATTTTATGGGTGGCTGCAAGAGGTTGACCCGACGTGGTACACTGCAGTTCCAACGATGCACCAAGCTATTCTGGCCCGCGCACCACGCAACGCTGATATCATCGAAAAAGCGCGCCTGCGCTTCTTGCGCTCCTCGTCTTCGTCTCTGCCTGGCCCTGTAATGACACAACTGGCTAGTACTTTTGGAGCACCTGTAGTTGAAGCATATGGTATGACCGAAGCTGCCCACCAGATGTGCTGTAATCCGATTGAGCCAGGACGTCAGAAACCTGGCTTTGTGGGCCTGCCTGCCGGCCCTGAAGTGCGTATTGCACATGAAATAGAAGACCGCCTGATTGATGGCGTAGGCGAAATTGCTATATCAGGCCCCAATGTGACCCCAGGATACGAAGCCAACCCCGAAGCTAACGAAAAGAACTTCTTTGACGATGGCGGCAAGCGATGGTTTCGTACGGGCGATCAGGGCAAGTTCGACGAAGATGGTTTTCTGTCTTTAACAGGCCGCCTTAAGGAAATCATCAATCGCGGCGGTGAAAAGATCAGCCCACTCGAAGTGGATGACGTTTTGTCGGACCATCCCGCCGTTGGGCAGTGTGTAACCTTCGCAGTCCCTCACGAAAAACTAGGGGAAGACGTGGCCGCCGCTGTTGTTCTTAAGGAAGATCAAAACGCGACCGACCGAGAAATTCGCGATTTTGCAAGCGAACGATTAGCCGCTTTTAAAGTCCCGCGCAAAATTCTGATCCTTGACGAAATTCCAAAAGGGGCGACGGGGAAACTACAACGTATCGGCCTCGCCGAAAAACTGGGATTGGTCTAAAATTATGAAGATTTGTATTTTTGGCGCTGGAGCAATCGGCGGATATATGGGCGCGAAACTGGCACAAGCGGGCGCAGACGTCAGCCTTGTTGCGCGGGGTCCACACTTAAAAGCCATGAATGATAACGGGCTGCGTTTAATAGAAGAAAACGGAGAGACTTCTGTAAAAGTCAGCGCCTCGGACAATGCAGCTGATCTTGGGCCACAAGATTACGTAATTGTCACCCTCAAGGCTCATTCGGTCCCGGCCGTAGTACCCCATATGAAGCCGCTGATTGGAGACGATACCACGATTGTTTCCGGTGTGAACGGTGTACCATGGTGGTATTTTCATAAAACAGGTAGTGATTTAGAGGGCACGCGCTTGGAAACCGTTGATCCGGGGAATGCCCAGTGGGATGGTTTTGGCCCAGATCGCGTGCTGGGCTGCGTGGTGTATCCCGCAGCGGAAGTCATCGAGCCAGGCGTTGTCAAGCATATCGAAGGCAACCGCTTTTCACTTGGGGAACCAGACGGATCAAAGTCTGAACGGGCAATGGCATTATCCAAAGCTTTGTCTGCGGCAGGACTTAAAGCTCCTGTACGACCAAAAATCCGAGATGAAATTTGGATTAAACTCTGGGGAAACCTGTCGTTCAACCCAATCTCTACATTAACTCATTCGACGCTTGATGTTCTGTGCACCGACATTGGCACTCGGGAGGTTGCACGCAACATGATGCTTGAAGCTCAAACGATCGCTGAGAAGCTTGGAGTAAAATTTCCGATTGACGTAGACCGCCGAATTCAAGGCGGTGCAGATGTCGGCGCGCATCGAACATCGATGTTGCAGGATCTTGACCAAGGAAGGCCGATGGAAATCGATGCGCTTGTAGGATCAGTCAAAGAGCTTGGCCGCGTGACTGAAACGCCAACACCTACTATCGATACCGTGCACGCTCTTATCGCATTACGAGCAAAAACAGCTGGGCTATACAACGACTAGAAACAATACCGTCTCCTAAGAGGTTTTCTAGTGGGCTTAGTGCGCGTTTTTTGCGCTTTAAACACAACCTAAGAACCGTTTATGGCAAAAAATGTCCAGATTTCCAATGCAGAGAAACTATTAGAGACTATGACTTAACTTGCAGTTTTAGCCTAGCAGCCATATCTACCGCTCAAAACAAAAAGGCAATCGTAGTGTTCAACACAGCGTTTCCGCCCTGCCTTTAAAATGACGTCAAAAACACACTTATACGCACACCAAAATATCACCGCGCAAGCCATTGATTATAAATGTCTAATTTATACCTCCTCCATTGAAAATCCTCGTGGCGGTGGTCCGATTCCGCCTCCGGGCACTATTTATAAAACAAAATCAATGATTTCGCAGGGCGTCATGCATGCTTAAGTTGTGTTTTTCAAAAACACACCATAAACACACCTTTTGCCGTGTTGCTGACTATTTTAGGCACTAAATCACGGTGTTGAACACAGCGTTGGTTGTTGCTGTGTTGCTAACACTGTGTTGGCAGAGCTTTGAGCAAACATGGTCGAGAACACAGATGATGCCATTGGTAGTGTAATGCTCAGAACATCGGCAAGTATGAGATGCTGAAGCCGCTTCACCTTAACTGATCTCTGCATAGCTAAAACGCTCCTGTAATCACATATGACTTGCCACAACATCATCCCATCTACATATTCGA
>Ga0209654_1000861_pt1 | contig 27145 bp, 22 predicted proteins | sample SaaInl1SG_22_DNA_FD_184646 | JGI IMG/M metagenome (GOLD analysis project Ga0209654, IMG submission 184646) | Marine microbial communities from expanding oxygen minimum zones in the Saanich Inlet - ESP_161SG_22_DNA (SPAdes) (version 2) | ecosystem: Environmental > Aquatic > Marine > Intertidal... | reverse complement strand
TTGAACTTTCGCAAGCACTCTTTGAACCCCTTGTTGGATCCAATACTTTTTTCCTGTTTCCAATTCTTCGTTTTGCATCCAACAAATTTTGGCTTCGAGGTTTTTACTAATATTTAGATAAGTATTTGCCCCAACAATACTTGCGCCTCGAGAGATGTCAAGTTCATCGTTAAGCAACAAGGTTCCGTTTTCCCCAGCGTTTAGACTACTAACTTCGTTTCCGTACTTTTCAATTCGTTTTATATAGCTTGTTTTTTTGGATGGGTACACTTGAACAGCATCTCCTAGCTTGATGCTTCCTGACTTCAGTTTTCCAGCAAATCCTCTATAATCGTGGTATGCGTGTGTTTTTGGACGAATAACATATTGTACTTGAAAAACAGTTTCCACCCCAGAGTGCGTCTTGTTGGGTAATTGCTCTAAAATAGCCAACAAGGGTTTTCCTTTATACCATTCCATATTTTTAGAATTTTCCACTACAAAATCTCCTAAAAGCGCTGAAATAGGAACAAAGTGATAATCCACATCGGTATGTTCATTGGATTTGATCAATACATTTAATTCTTCTTGTATTTCGTTAAATCTATTTTCGTCAAAACTCACCAAATCCATTTTATTGATCGCAAATACGACTTTTTTGATTTTGAGTAATTGCGTAATATAATAATGCCTTTTGGTTTGTTCAATCACTCCTTTTCGAGCATCAATGAGAATAATGGTTGCTGCAGAAGTAGAAGCTCCTGTGACCATATTTCTTGTATATTCGATATGTCCTGGAGAATCAGCAATGATGAACCTTCTTTTGGGTGTTGAGAAAAATATATTTGAGACATCGATCGTAATTCCTTGCTCACGCTCTGTGAGGAGCCCATCGGTTGCGAGTGAAAAATCAAGGTAGTCAAACCCTCGAAGTTTGCTTCGAGATTGAATGTGTTCAATTTGATCTTTTTTTAAGGAATTGGTTTCGTATAGTAATCGTCCAATAAGAGTACTTTTTCCGTCATCAACACTTCCTGCAGTGGCTATTTTTAGTATATCCATTTTGTTTTTTTAAAAGTAACCTACCTTTTTACGTTCTTCCATAGCTCCTTCAGATCGTTGATCGTCAATACGAGCACCGCGTTCTGAAATGAGTGAGCCGCTAATTTCATCAATGACATCATCCAGTCGGAATGCGTCAGAAATGACCGCAGCGGTACAAGTCATATCGCCAACGGTTCGGAATCTTACATTGATTTTTTCAATCGTATCGTTTTTGTCTATTGTAACAAAGTCAGAAACAGGAATGAGTTGTCCATCGCGGTTAAAGACCTGTCTTTTGTGTGAAAAATAAATAGAGGGAATGGTTAAATTTTCTTGTCGAATATAATTCCATACATCCAGTTCGGTCCAATTGCTGATTGGAAAAACACGTACATTTTCGCCATTGTGAATTTTGCCGTTGAGCATATCAAACAACTCGGGGCGTTGTGATTTTTCATTCCATTGACCAAAGTCATCTCTGACAGAAAAAATACGTTCTTTAGCGCGTGCTTTTTCTTCATCACGACGGGCACCTCCAATACAAGCATCGAACTTTTCATTTTCAATAGCATTGAGTAGGGTAGTGGTTTGAAGAACATTTCGACTGGCATATCTTCCTGTTTCTTCTCGAGCCGATCCCGCATCGATATCGTCTTGAACATATTTTACAATCAATTGAGCCCCCAGTTCTTTGGTCAATTGATCTCTTAGTTCAATGGTTTCAGGAAAGTTATGTCCTGTATCAATATGAACCAACGGAAAAGGAATTTTATCTGGGGAAAATGCCTTTTTTGCCAAATGGGTCAATACAATAGAGTCTTTACCTCCCGAAAAAAGCAATGCAGGCTTGTTAAATTGCCCAGCAACTTCTCTTAATATGTAAATAGCTTCTTCTTCGAGTTGTTGTAATACAGTCATTTGTTTTATTTTTTATGCAATCCACATTCTTTATTACTTGTTTCCCACCACCATCTTCCAGCACGAATATCTTCTCCTGGTTCGATAGCTCTTGTACATGGAGCACACCCAATGCTAACAAATCCTTTTTTATGGAGTTTATTTTGAGGAACATGATGTTTTTCTAAATAGGCGTTTACTTCTTCCAATGACCACTCAATTAGCGGATTGAATTTGATAACATTAAAGTGGCTGTCATATTCAAAAAAAGATAGTGATGAGCGGTTTGTACTTTGGTCTCCTCGGAGTCCTGTAATCCACAGGTCACAACTTTCAAGTGCTCTTTTTAAAGGTTCAATTTTTCGAATCCGACAACATTCTTTTCGGTTTTCAAGGGATTTATAAAAACTATTGGGTCCTTTTTCGATAACCAATTGTTCTACCATGTCTGTTTTTGGAAAAAATGAGTGGATGGGTTTTTTGTACCGACCCATTGTGGATGAAAAGACATCGTATGTTTCTTCAAACAACCTTCCCGTGTCGAGTGTAAATAAGGTAATCGGAAGATTGTGATTAAATATAACGTCAGTAATTACTTGATCTTCTTGACCAAAGGAAGTCGAAAAACAAGGGTTTTTGAAGTTTTGAGAAACTACCCATTCTAAGGATTCTTCAAGAGATTTTCCTTTTATTTTTTGATTCCACAAGTTTTTATCAAACGTCACTGTATCCATCCGCTTATGATTTTCCCCACGGAATACGATTCCAAAGACGTTCATGAACAATATAAAGTCCCATTTTTGTTACCAATTCAATTGCGCCAATTGACATCGCAAAACTCCATGTTCCAGTAATCCAATAACTGATGAGTATGGTGTCTAAAGTCCCTATAATTCGCCAGCTTATTGATTTTAACAAACTTCTGGACACTTTTTCGTTCCTAACTGAGGGTCCTGCTGAACGTTCTTTTTTTTGAAAAATAAATTGATCTATAATCATTTTGATATGGGTTTATTGTTGGCAAATATATACATAAATTAGTATTCCTACCAACATTATAGGAATTAAAGTATATAATTTTATCTTAAATTTGAAAAAAACAATGATTGAATGATATCTAACAAATGTAAATATGCTATAAAGGCACTCTTGTATATTGCGGAATTTGCAGAAGAACAGCGCCCTGTATTGAGTTCTGAAATAGCTACTAACCAAAAGATTCCCAAAAAGTTTTTAGAGTCTATTCTTAGAGAGCTTCGAAATAATATGATTTTGAGCAGCAGAAGAGGAAGAGCAGGAGGATATACCTTACTAAAAAATCCTAAAGAAATATGTTTAACGGACGTTGTTCGTATTATGGATGGACCGATTGCTATGTTGCCCTGCGTTTCTCTCAATTATTACTCTTCTTGTGATCAGTGCGATGAATCCAATTGTAGAATTAAAGGGGTTTTCGAGGAAGTTAGAGACCGTACTTTGGAAGTGTTAACCCAAACTACTATTGATTCATTATTACAAAAAAATCAATAATTTTTGTCTTAAAATTAAAAATATTTGCTTTTTTAATTTTTTTAACTAAAATTTAGGCATGAAAAAATTAACTGGTATTATACGAAAATCAAAGTACAGTGCTGTAAAAAAGGAGCTCATTAAACTCGGAATTACTTTTTTTTTCCATTCTGATCTCAATTGTGATTGTAACATACCAAAATCATTATCGCTAAAAGGAATGATTTTTCCTTTTTCGGAGCAAGTGAGGTGTTCTTTTTTTGTTGTTGTACCGAATGAATTGGAAGACCAAGCAATTCAAACAATTCTAAAAACATGTTATACCAATAAGCCTGGAGATGGTATGATTTTTGTTTCCGATGTAAGTGAATCCTACAGAATAGATGATCAACAACTTGGGGTAAAAGCATTAAACTTTAACACACTTTAACAAGTCTTATATTCATTTATTCTATAAATTTGCAATGTTTTGAAAACAATTTATAGAAACGTACTGTCGGTTGCACTCGCCTTTTTGGTGGTATTCTCCTCGTCCTCATTTGTTGTAAGTCAACACTATTGCGGCTCTAGACTTATAGATGTTACTGTTTTTGGAAATCCAGACAAATGTTCTTCATTTGATGAAAAGTCCGTCAAACAAACGTGTGTTCAAGCAAAAAGTTGCTGTAACGATATTATAATTAGTATTCCGAGTTACGACTTAGTCTCTTCTCCGTTCGATGTTGATTTAAATACATTGACTTACTTCCTTAACATTCCATCCATCATTTCAAAAAAAGAGATAGCTGCAGACTCTAAATCTATTTTCTTTCAAAACTACAAACCGCCTAAATTACCTCAAGATACATCTATTCTTTACGAAGTTTATTTAATTTGATTATACTGAATTTAATGGTTCTGCTTGTTTAAAGTGGGAAGTAATGACTTAAATTTTTAATCAACAATTCAATAAAATCGTAAAATGAAATACTCATATTTGTTCTTTTTTCTATTCCTTTCAATTCCCATCACAGCCCAAAATATTTTTGAAGGTCAGGTGCACTTTTTGGATGAAAATAATAATAAGCAACCTTTAGAAGGAGCCAATGTTTACTGGGAAAAATCAACTATTGGAACCCTCACTGACAGTGAGGGTAAATTTAATTTGCCCATTACTGAAAACTTCAAAGTTTTGGTGATTAGTTATTTGGGATTTGATACTATAAAACGACACATACACAACGATGACTTCCAATTATTTTTATTAACCTCAAAAATCAACGATCAATTGGAGGAAGTCATTGTCTCAAAACGCAAAAAAGCCATTCAGAAGTCTTATTTTGAAACTCAAAACATAGTTACTGTCAACAGTGCTGAACTATTAAAAGCAGCTTGCTGCAATCTGTCTGAAAGTTTTGAAACCAATCCTTCCATAGATGTTAATTTTTCAGACGCTTTGACTGGAACCAAACAAATTAAAATGCTTGGTTTATCCAGTCCTTACTTATTAATAACTGAAGAAAATATACCCATGGTTCGAGGAGCATCTCAAGCTTACGGTCTATCATTTACGCCCGGAACATGGGTAGAAAGTATTCAGATTACCAAAGGTACGGGCAGCGTAATCAATGGGTTTGAAAGTATGGCAGGCCAAATCAACACGGAACTGTTAAAACCTTTCAACCAACCACGTCTGTTTTTTAACGCCTATTCTTCGGTGAATGGAAGAAACGAGCTTAATATTCAGTTTTCAGACTCTATTTCAAAGAAATGGAGTACAGGAATCTTTGTTCATGGCAATCAAAGAAGTCAGCAAAATGACAAAAACAATGATAATTTTTCAGACAATCCACTATCAAAGCAAATCAATCTTTTGAATCGATGGCAATACATAGATTCCGAAAAAGGCTGGGTAGGATTTGCAAACATTCGCTACATGGACGACCACAAACAATTGGGAAGCACAAGTTTTGATCCATCTATTCATAAAAACTCTCAGTTATTCTGGGGAAGCGAAATTGACACCAAACGCTTGGATTCCTCTCTAAAAATTGGGTATGTTTTTCCTGAGTTGCCTTACCAAAGTCTTGGTTTTCAGATGTCTTACAGTCAGCACAATCAAGAATCTTATTTTGGATTGAATGCATATGATATTCATCATCAGAGTTTTTATGCTAGCTTTTTGTTCAATTCTATTATTGGAAATACCAAAAGTAAATTCAAAGCAGGAATCAATTTTATGAACGATGCCTATGACGAAATGGTTGTGTCCAAACGATACAAAAGAACCGATTATTCTTTGGGAGGGTATTTTGAATACAGTTATGATAATTTGGATAATTTTAGTTTGGTTGCAGGAATTCGAGTAGACAATCACAATTCATTGGGTACTTTTTTAACGCCAAGATTTCATGCACGGTATGTGTTGGCTGAAAAAAATATCTTTCGTGGATCTGTAGGAAGTGGAAGGAAGATTGCTAATATTTTTGCAGAAAACCAACCGCTTTTCGCTACTAGCAGAGTTATTAACATTGACAGTCAGAGCAAAGGTGTTTTTGGACTGAATCCAGAAAAGTCATGGAATTATGGATTTAGTTATCGCCGTATCTTTGATTTGTTTTCAAGACCTGGAGATGTTACCATTGATTACTACGAGACTCATTTTCAAAATCAAGTAGTTGTTGACTGGGAAAACTACAGGGAAATTGCATTTTACAATTTGAATGGTAAAAGTTATTCGAAAAGCCTTCAAGTATCATTGGATTATACACTTTGGGACAATTTAGACCTACGATTGGCCTATAAAAATTACGATGTAAAAACACAATACAACGACGGTCTGAAACAACGACCATTGCTTGCTAAAAATCGTTTTTTCGGTAATCTTTCGTATGAAACCTTTCCTAACAATAACAATGCTTTTTGGCGCTTTGACACCACTTATCATCAGGTAGGGAAACAGCGTTTGCCCAATACGGTGATTTACAACAATGAGTTTTCGGATTCTTATTCTCTTTGGAATGCTCAAATTACAAGAGTATTTTCCAATCGATTTGAAATTTATATCGGTGGAGAAAATCTAGGCAATTACAAACAACCCCATCCAATTGTTGATGCTGACAATCCGTTTGGCCCTAATTTTGATTCTTCATTGGTATACGGTCCAATATTTGGTAGAAATTTATACGCTGGACTTCGATATACAATCTTATAAACATCATTACAATGAAAAATATAACAATTCTATTATTCTGTTTTCTAACCATCTCTTGTTTTTCACAAGAAAAAAAGAGCAAGTCTCAAAAAGCTACAATCGTTGTAAGCGGAAATTGCGAACATTGCCAAATGCGAATTACCAAAACTGCACTCTCTCAAAAAGGAGTGAAATATGCTTCGTGGGATATTCCTTCCAATCAATTATCGCTGATATATAATGCACGCAAAGTAGACTTGATAGACATCCAAAGAGCCATTGCAAAGTCAGGACACGACACTGGAAAACTAAAAGCACCAGACATCACTTATGAACAACTTCCAGGATGTTGCCGATACGACAGAAAATCCGAGAAAGAATAAGTTATTTTTTCTTCAAGTAACGAATCAAAAAGTAGCCTATAGAAGCCGCTATAATACCGGAAACAATAAATTGAAGATTTGTATTGTCGCTAAAGCTTTTAATACTACATACAGTAAAATAGGTGATTAGATAAACAACAGCAATAACTAACAAGGAAATAATTAAAATATCAAGTGTTTTCATGGTTAAAAATTTAGGATAATTAAATATAATTAAAATTTACTAAATAAAATAACGATTTGATTTTTTTCTCAATTTTTAATTTATGTAAATAAAAAAAACCTTGTAAATCTTTGATTTACAAGGTTTTTGTGGAGTAATACAGGATGGAATCCATCTTGTACTATTCAAATATTTAGATAGTTAAAAATTCATTTTTTTTTTAGTATTAGGCCTATTGGCAGTACAAAGTAGGAAAATCAAGTCCAAAAATTCTAAACAGAAACTTTAATCTTTTTTAATTCCTTTTGCGGTATGCCTTTTTATACGCCATGTTTCAAAGCCTCTAATGTATTGATAGTCCGAATTTTTGTATTGATGTGTCAATCCCCAACGCAAAATTTCAGTGGGTTCTTTTTCATTATTTGCAGTTCTATTTAAACCAATGGCATGAGGAGCTCCTTTCACAACACTTTTAATCTCGAAATTAATTCCATCTTGAGCCCACTGCACAGTATTTTTTTCTGGGCCATCTGTGGTAATCAATGCAGCTATACCCCCATTATAAGGCCAAACACAAATTTCATGACCGCTATTTGAAATAGGATTGTAAGGTGATTTTACATAAGGCCCTTTAGGATTGTCTGCAATGGCAACACCATGTCTTATTTGTCTACCTCCGAAGGTAATAGCTTCACCCATTTGCTCGCCTTTGTAGTATAAGTAAAACTTTCCTTTAAAAGGAATAATGCAAGGGTCGTGTACCTTATGGCTATCAAAATCACCTTTCTTTTCTACAGCAAATCGGTCTTGTTTTTCTCCTTTCCATATTCCATTATCAGCTGGGCTCAAAATAGGGTGTTCACTTTTAGTCCAAGGACCATTTGGAGACTTCGACCAAGCTAGACCAATTTGATTTTTTACTCGTACGCTATATGGATTTTTTACGGTTTGATAACATAAATAGTAAGTGTCTTCATGCTTCATGATTTCTACTGTAAAAACAGAACGATCATCATATGCGCCAGCTTCACCTCTTGCTACAGCTAATCCTTCTTCTTTCCATGTTAAACCATCTTCAGAAGTTGCATACCAAATATCACAGCGATCCCATGGAAAAACTTTATCATTAAAAACATCGCCGCCAAATCCTTGAGAAGGTCCAGTACTTTTACTATACCAAACATAATACTTTCCATTTTCTTTAATTAATGCACTAGGATCTCTTCTTACAACACCTTCTTCATATGCTAAATCTCCTTTTAAATCAAAAACTTTGTATTCAAAAAACCATTCATTTCCTAAATCTGTTGGCCATTTTAAAGCACGTTTTGAAGCGGCACTTAAATAATTTTTATTTGTTATACCTAAAAAATCTTGTTGAGCGTCAGTTATTTCAATTTTAGTGTCTGAGTCGTCTTGTTTTTTTTCAGTGTAAGTACAAGATAATGTACTCAATGCTATAACTGTAGTTAATGAATAAATTATATTTTTCATTTTAAATATTTTTTTTGTTTTAAAAGTTAAGAGATTCCATTTCCGTATGCTACAATCACAATACCGATAACCATACAGGCTAAACCAAAGTATAAAAAACTCCTTGCTTTACTGGAAGCTTTTACCCACTCTTTAGTAATGATTCCACTCATGATAGCTGTTACTACGCATGATGTATTAAAGATAGCGTAACCTACGGTATTTCCACTTTCACCTAATTTATATGCTGCAAATGCAAATAGTGCAGAAGCTGCATAATGAAATATTGCCATGATTAAAATAAGCACAAAGTTTTTACTAAAAGCAGGTGTTTTAAATTCACTCCATGCCTTTTTATGAGATAATTGCCACAAGAAATAGGCAGTCATTACAATACCACCACTAACAAAAATAGGGAACATAACAGCAACTGCTGTAATCCATTCTGCATTACCAGCAGCTTGGCACGCTTCGTGCAAATAAGGGCGGCCAGCAGCATTAGCATAACTAAATCCTGTTGCAAGCAAACCACCTACAACCGCAATTAAGATACCCGTAACCATTGAACCTTTTGCTTCTTTCTTTTCAGAAGAATTGGATTCATCTTTTTCGCGTATTAGACCTGCTTTTCCGTTAGCAAAAATTCCAACCAACACAACCGCTAAACCAATAAGTATGGTTGTTAATACGTTTGTAGCAGGCAAGCCTTCCTCAATATAAGGTAATAATGAACCTACCAGAATAATGGTTCCAATAAATAAAGAAAAACCTAATGACAATCCAATGTGATTGATAGCTTTACTCCACATCATAACACCAATTCCCCAAAGGAAACTTGTTAATCCCATTTTTACCCAAATACTAGTAGGCATGTTTCCAAAAATATCGCCAAAACCATTAATTAAAGTTAATGACGCAATTATTGGTACTATAAACATGGTTAATAAAAAGAATATACTCCAAGTATTTTCATACTTAAAATCTTTGGTAAACTTTTCTGGAAGTGCGTATAACCCCAGCATTAGTCCCGCGAAAATTGCTAATAAAACACCTTCAATCATAATTACTTGTTTTTAGTTATTAATATAGTTAATGTAATTACCATCCAAATTTAAAGATGGTAGTGCTTTTAAATTCTTCACCTGCTTTAGTTATTGATTTGGGTGAATTCTCAATGTTTGGTCCGTTTTGATATCGATGCGTTTCACAGCAGAATCCACGGTATTTTCCATATTGTTCACCATTTTCTCTTTTAATAGCGTCCGATGTGTATTTTCCAGTATATAACAGCATACATGGTTCTGTTGATAATACTTTTAATGTTCTTCCAGATTCGGCAGATTTAATCTGGGCTACTTCTTGAAGCTTAAAGTCTTTATTATCAAATATATAAAAATGTTCAAAACCATCATTCATTGCTGTGTGCACATCCCCAATTACTTTTCCTTTTGTTAAATCGTCAATAGCACCATCAATAACGACAATTTTTCCTGTAGCGGCACCTGAATCATCCATTTCATGCCTTTTGTTTGTGTTTACTTTAACATTGTGGTTTTCTACATTTGCCGAAAAAGCATTTAAATTAAAATAGGTGTGATTTGTTAAAGAAAGAGGTGTGTCCTGATCGGGAGTTGCCTGATAATCAATTTTTAATTCATTATCTGATGTTAATGTAAACGTTACTGAAACTTGGATATTTCCAGGAAACCCTTCTTCTAAATCTTTGCTGAAGAGCGTCATTTTTACTGCATTATCAAACGTTTCACCTTGCCATACTTTTTTATCAAATCCAACATTACCACCATGAAGATTATTTTCACCACAATTTTTGGATAGCTGATATACTTTGCCATTTAAAGTGAATTTGGAGTCTTTTATTTGTGAACAATATCTTCCTATTGTACCACCAAAATAAGGAGCATTTTCAACATATTCTTTACCGAAATACCCGTCTAAAGTATCAAACCCACAGGCAATGTTTTCAATTTTACCATTGCTGTCAGGAACTTTAATACTTGTTACGGTAGCCCCGTAGTTGATGATTTTAATTTCAACACCGTTGTCATTTTTTAAAGTATATAGTTTAATACTAATACCTCCCAATTCTCCATAATCTGAAATATTTACACTCATTGCTTAATGCTTTATTTGTTTTCTAACTTCCAAGTTCTAACCCAATCTACCCTCATTGTATTAATGGTATTGTTTCCTAATTCCGACTTTGGAGGCAAGCCACCTAACCAATCGGCTTCATTAGTCCACAAATCAAAAATAATTTCTAAATCTCTGGTAAATTCTCTGTCATTATATGTTTTATCATCCCAATGCTCTCCAACAACTATGCTTCCAGCGGGTTCGCCGTCTAGATAAAATTGAACATTTTTAGAGTCTTTCCAAAACGCACCATAAACGTGATAGTCTTCATTCCATCCTTTATTTCTTGAGGGGTTTGTTGTTGATAAATTTGTACGTAAAAAATCGCCCTCATGTCTAATCCAGTTTGGATTTTTATTCTGATCTGCTTGATGATAATGAGACTTCATTCTGATAGGAAAATCATCTGCCTTACAATTTGTACACGTTGGTTTTGAATTATTCTCTATAATGTCAATTTCATCTCTATTATCGCTATTACCATTATTTAACCAAAATGTGTTAAAGGCAGAAATATGAGCTGTTTTTATTCTGGCCTCAGTATACATTGGATAACTCGTTTTAGCTTTTGAGTGAATCCTAGCCGTTTGAAACCATCTACCTTCTGGATTGCTTTCATTTAGAGTTGCTTTTATCCATAGGTTTCCGTCGAAGACTCCAGAATTGCTATTTGCTGTTGACATAAAAACCGGTATCTCATAATTCCATGTAGATTTGAACCATTTAGCATTATTCCATACATCAAACTCATCAGATAGTTCTTCTAATTTTACCCACTTTTTATTTTTTGGGGTGGTGTTTTCTATAGAGACAAAAGAAGGGAAGTTAGGATCTATATTTGCAAATGCAGAAGCTTGTGGTACAAATTTATTTATAGTAATGGCTACAGTTGCAGAAGCATAATCCCCATCTAAATCAGACAATGTATACTTGAAACTATCCTCGCCATAAAAATCTACATTTGGTATATATTCAAAAATTCCATCACTTATCTCAGTTACATTACCCTTTGAAGGATTGGAAGAAAGACTGTAATTATTTGAATCTCCTCCATCATCTCCTAATGAATCGTTTGTTGAAACATCAATTTGATTAGCAGTTCCTGATGCACTATTTTCTTCTACTATCAATACATCATTTAAAGCTGTTGGTTTATAATTCGTAACGACAAGGTCTTCTTCGGCAGAAGAACTACTGCAAGAAATAAAAAATATAGTGTTTATTAACAATAGTATTTTTTTTAAACTTGAGATTATATTCATTTCGCAACAGATTTTGATTGTTCATAGGGTGCAAGTTTTTCCCAATCAAAAATAACACCCACACCAGGGTAATCAGGAGCAACAGCTCTATAATTTTCAACAACTAAGGGTCTTGTTGTATACTCATCAATTGGGAAGCTATGTACTTCTAGCCAACCCGAATTAGGCTGTGCAGACACCAAGCTTACATGAAGTTCTTGCATACCATGTGAACATGCGGGGATATTATGTTTATTGGCTAATCTTGCGGCTGCTAACCAACCAGTAATACCGCCACAATTAGAAGCATCGGCTTGTATGAAAGACAGTTTTGCTTGATCGAAAGCATATTCAAATTCATGTATAGTGTGTAAGTTTTCTCCCATAGCCAAAGGAAATCCAGTTTTATCAGCAATTTCGGCGTACCCTTTATAGTTGTCTGGGATAATAGGCTCTTCAAACCAAGTAATATCATATTGCTTGAAACCTTCAATTGCTTTGATGGCTTTTTCAACAGTCATAGAATAGTTTGCATCAACCATAAAGGTTATATCAGGCCCAATATATTCTCGAACGGCTTTAATGCGGTCTAAATCTTCCTGAAGGTTTTCGTGACCTATCTTTATTTTAACAGCTTTAAAACCTTTGGATAAGTAGCCTTTTATGTTGTTTAAAAGCTTATCTATTGGGAACATTAAATCGATACCGCCACAATATGCTTTACAGGTGTTACTTACACCGCCAGCCAATTGCCAAAGCGGTTTTCCTGCTTTTTTACATTTGATATCCCATAGGGCAATATCAATTGTAGAAATAGCGAAAGAGGCAATACCCCCTCGACCAACATAATGGATATGCCATTCTAAAAAGTCATAAATACCATTAATATCGGTTCCATCTTTACCCAATAAAACATTTATAAAATCATGTTCAATCATGGCTTTTATAGCGTTTCCCCCTTTTCCTCCAGTATAGGTATATCCTGTACCTTCGCTACCATCCTCCAACGTTATTGTTGTGGTTACCAGTTCAAAATGATAGTGGTCACCATGTTTAGCATCTGACATAACTTCGGGTAAGGGTACCGTAAATAGGCGAACATCTATTTTTGATATTTTTGTACTCATATTTGTTTGTAATCTTAAGTATTAAGCCTTGTGTTTAATATAAAATGTTTTCTTTTCCATATATTGTTCAAAACCATACTTACCATCTTCTCCACCAGAACCTGATAATTTATAGCCATTATGGAAGCCTTGGTGTTGTTCACCATGACCTCTATTCACATATATTTCGCCGTATTCTAATTCATCATTACATTTCATAATAGTATTCATATCATTAGTGAATATCATAGCGGCAAGGCCGTATTCACAATCATTAGCATACTCAATGACTTCATCAAAAGTTTTGAATTTTAAAACGGGTAATATTGGCCCAAAGGACTCTTCGTGCACAATGGTCATATTTTGAGTTACATTTGTGAGAACTGTTGGCTCAAACCAAAAGCCTTTATTAAATTCAGGGCCAGTTGGTCTTTTACCTCCGGTCGCTATGGATGCTCCTTCATTTACGCTTACTTTGACTAAATGTTCCATGTGTTCTAACTCAGTAGCGTTGACTTTAGGCCCCATATCTGTATCATCTAACATTGGGTTACCAACTTTTAGCGATTTTGTAGCGGCAATGAACTTCTCTAAGAAGTTTTCATAAATATCCTCGTGAACATACATACGTTCATTACAAGTACATACTTGTCCACAATTATCAAAACGCGAGTGTAAAGCAGATACTACTGCTGCATCTATATCAGCATCTTTAAAAACTATAAAAGGTGCTTTTCCGCCGAGTTCTAATTGTACATGCGTTAAATTTTGTGCTGCGTTTCTTGCAATTTGCTGCCCAACAGGTGTAGAACCTGTCATGGTTACCATTTTACAGATAGGGCTTTCAACTAAAGCATTCCCCATGGCGCGACCTGGCCCCGTAAGAATATTAATTACACCAGCAGGAATTCCTACTTTATTGGCTAAATTTCCTAATTCTAAGGTTGCTAAAGGAGTTTCAGATGTGGGTTTGATTACTAAAGTGTTTCCAGCAACCAAAGCAGGACCTAGTTTTCGTCCCGCCAATGCCAATGGAAAATTCCATGCTGTAATAGCTACAACCACACCTCTTGGAATTTTTTGGATCCAGATTTGTTCGTTAGGATTATCAGAAGGAATAATATCACCTTCAATTCTTCGAGCGCCTTCGCAAGCATACTCAATAAAAGAAGCTGTAACTGCTACTTCCATTTTAGCTACTTTTAGTAATTTACCTTGTTCTTTAACAAGTAATTCGGCTAAATAATCTGAATTAGCCTTAATTTCAGCAGCTAACTTATATAATAATTCTGCTCTTGAGCGAGCAGGTATTTTTTTCCATTCTTTCTGTGCTTTATCGGCAGCTTCGAGAGCTTCAATAGCTTCTTCTGCAGTGCCGCTTTGAACACGAGCTATAATTTCTTCTGTAGAGGGATTTATAATATCAATGGTATTTCCAGAAGTTGAATTTTTCCATTTTCCGTTTATAAATAACTGATATTCTTTAATTTTCGACATTTTGGTTTGTTTTTAGTTGTTTAAATAATTAGCGCCCCATCCATCCGCCATCTACCAGGGTGATTGATCCATGCATGTAATCGGATGCTTTAGAACATAAAAATACTATTGGACCTGCAAAATCCTGAGGATCTCCCCAACGCCCAGCAGGTATACGTGTTAAAATAGAATCAGCACGTTCAGGGTTGTTTCGTAAAGCTTCGGTATTATCTGTAGCAATATAACCCGGGGCAATACCATTAACGTTTACGCCTTTACCTGCCCATTCGTTTGCAAATGCCATAATCATTTGGCCGATAGCGCCTTTACTTGCAGCATAACCAGGCACAGTAATTCCGCCCTGGTATGTTAATAAGGATGCCGTAAATACAATTTTACCAGATCCACGAGCTATCATGTCTTTTCCTAATTCACGTGTTAAAATAAATTGTGAATTTTGGTTAACTTCAATCACTTTATCCCACATATCATCGGGATGTTCTGCAGCAGGTGTTCTTAAAATGGTTCCTGCATTATTCACTAAAATATCTATTTGCGAATGGTTTGCTTTTACAGCATTTATAAATGTATACAAAGCTTTTCTATCACTAAAGTCACATTGGTATGCTGTAAATTTTTTACCTAAATTGGTAACTTCTTTTTCGATAGCACTGCCTTCTAATTCTAATGATGCCGATACCCCAATAATATCAGCACCTGCTTCTGCTAACGCAATGGCCATGCCTTTTCCAATACCTCTTTTGCAACCCGTCACTAGGGCTGTTTTTCCTTCCAAACGGAAACTATTTAAAACACTCATTTTTATATTTTTTGTACATTTTCTATAGATTATAAAGAACAATCCATTAAGACTTTCATGCCATCAGGGTTGTTATCAATATTTTCAAACACCTTTTGAATATTTGTTAACGGCTGAATATCGGTAATCATTTCTTCAAAAGGCAATTTATTTTCCGTAATTAATGTGATTGCTTTTTCATAATCTTCTTTTTCGTATACCCGTGCACCTATTAATGTTAATTCTTTCCAGAAGAACTTAAATAAATCAACTTCTTTTTTAACGCCGTGAATAGCAACCATTACAATTCTTCCTCGAATACTTGCTATCTCACACATAATATCTAGTGCGGGTTGTACTCCAGCTACTTCAAAAACTACATCAGCTTTTCTACCTTCTGTTTTACTATTTACATAATCAACTAAGTCAATATCTAGAGGACTTACAACGTCAAAACCAAGAGCTTTAGCTTTTTCAATGCGCATAGTGTTTATCTCTGAAATAATGACTTGAGCACCAATTTCTTTTGCAACCATGGCTACTAGCAATCCAATGGGACCGCCCCCTAAAACAACTGCAGTTTCTCCACTTACTAATTCACTTCTTCGAACATCGTGAGTAGCTACTGATAGTGGCTCAATTAAAGCAGCTAATTTTAGATCGGTACTTTCCTTAAGTTTATGTAGTGTAAAAGCTGGCACATTCCAATATTGTTGCATGGCTCCAGGGCTATCAATTCCAATAAATTTTAATTCTTCGCAGATGTGATTAAATCCTTTATCAGAGGGTTTTACTTTTCTATCATCTAGAGGACGAACAACTACTTTTTCGCCTTCAGTAAAACCAACAACACATTTGCCGACAGCTTCTATAACACCAGACATTTCATGACCAATCGTTATTGGAATATTAACGCGTTTATCCATCATGCCATGGTATATGTGAACATCTGTTCCGCAAACACCAACGTAGGCAACTTTAATTTGAACTTCTCCAGTTTTTGGAGGTTCTATTTGTTTGTCAATTACTTTGAAGGTTTTATTCCCTTCATAGAGGGTTGCTTTCATTCTATGTTTTATTTGTTTTTTTAGTCAAAATTTTATCGTGTTCAAAAACGTTGTTAATTATACGCTACAATTTTAGTTATTTTAAAAAACAATTGTTATCATATATGGTTTTAGAAGTAAAACAAATTCTTTATTCATACGTCAATTTATTTGTTGTTGTTAACTTTTTATTTCTATATAAAATTTATAATGTTTTATTATAGTTTTTAAAATGAATTAGAGTATTGTTTATTTAAATAAATTAAATATTGAATTGTAATATTTGATCTCATCTACACATATAAATAACGAAATACATAAACCCAAAATTTCAAATTAATTTTAAATAACACTATAGGTTTGAAAGCTAAATTACTTGAATGCATTGTGGATTCAGCCTAAATCAACTTGACTTAAACTTAACAAAAACACAAAAGAGTGATTTTATTGGAAAAAAAATATTTTACAGTAAATTTATATAGTCTTCTAGGTTAACATTTCTAGAAAGATTCATTTTTTTTCTTATGCGGTGCCTTGATGTATGAACAGACTCCACTGAGATGCCAAGCAACCTAGACATTTCTTTGCTTGACATGTTTAGTTTAATTAAGGCACATATTTTTTGATCGCTTTGACTAAGATTTGGATACTTTTCAAATATTTTATCGTAAAACTCCCTGTTAACCTCTATAAATCGCATTTTGAATTGATCCCACGAATTGGTGTTATTTACAGAAGCTGATCTTAGAATTTTATTTAACTCACTTTTTTTAATGGTCGGCTTACCTTCTCTAATTTTAGTTTTTAGGTTTTTCATGAACTCGTCCTTTTCTATTAATTGAAGGGCAGAAGCCGCTAATTCTTTGTTTTTAAGTTCTAAAAGCTCTTTAGTCTTCTTAACTTCTAATTCTTTATTACGACGAATTAGTTGTTTTTCCGACTTATGTTTAGATCTTAAGTTTTTAATGTAGATATATCCGATAATGATAATGAAAATAACCGACACTAATAGTATAGATCTTTGAAGGTTTTGGATCTCGTCTTCTTGCTCAAGTTGCTTTAAATGCTGTTCATTTATCCGTTTTTGTTGACGTTCTTTTTCTAGTTTATACTCATCTCTTATTTCTAAAAGTAATTGATTATTAGGGCTACGGCTATCAAAGAATTTAGCATCTAAATTTTTTGCTGCTTGTAAGTTTTTGAAAGCATTCTTGTAATTATTTTGTTTTAAATATAGCTCGGTAAGTTTTTCATAAATTAAGGGTGTAAAATCGAGATGGCTTTTGTATTCAGAGGACGCGTTTAAAGCTTTCTTGTATAAGGTTTCGCTTTTGTCAATTTGATTTAAATTGAAATAAACGTCGGCCCAAAATTTATAAAATAAAACTAAATACGAAGGTCTGTTTTCTTGAAACCAAGGGTATATACGTTCAAAAATATCCAAAGCCTCAAGGTTCTTATTTTGTGATGCTAATATATTGGCTTTTTCAAATTCCAAAAATGATTCGGCAACACTGGGTTTTTTTTTGGAAAAGTATAAATAGCAACTGTCTAAATATGTTTTTGCGAGTTCTATTTTTCCTAACTCTCTGTAACTGATACTTATTGAAAAATAATAAGGGACAAGACCTGTTGTGGAAATTTTATTTTCTTTTGCTAAAACTTTGTGAATCTCTAAAGCTTTTTTTAGGTATTCTAAAGATTTATCCTCTCGTTTGAAATAATTATAAATACTCCCCAATTGTTTATACACAAAAGATTTTGTCATATCATTGGTGTTGTCAGTAAGAATTAATGCGTTCCATAGTACATTGTAAGAATTCGCATATTGAGCCCTGTTAGCATAAATTAAAGATTTTTCTATTAAGCTAAATACAGCATTAACGGTATCTTTTTCTTCTAAATACGAATCATGACTTTTTTGAAATAAAACAAGTGCGCTATCTGGTTTTTTATAACGTAATTCCATGCCCTTTTCAAATATTTGCTTAATATTTTTATTCGAGACATTTGAATCTTGAGCAAATAAATTAGAAGAAATTAAAAAACAGAAAGGCACTAAAAGATTAAAGACTCTAGTTTTTTCTTGTTTCTTGAAATTTCTTCTAATTCTTATAGGTTTTATATCTGACATAAAAGCGATGAGTGATTTCTTCGGAATGTTAAAAGTATAAATTTAGTTTATCAATTTTAAAATCACTAATAAATAAACCTGATTTTATTGTGAATTTCTTAAAAAGAAAGATTAGAACAATGTAGTTTATTGATGATTAGTTGTTTGTAAAGGAAGGAATTGTATCATGTCAAGTTTTTATTAAGTACCGTAAAATAAAAATCGAAAATTTAATGTATAGGTTTGTGAATATATTATAAAAGCGAAAAAGTTGAGATATAAGATTATGAAAAAAATCACTTTATTATTGTTGATAGCAACAAGTTTTTTATCAGCACAGAGTAACATTTCCTGGACCAATGCGCCTTCTAATTTAACTTTTGCACCAGGACAAGTTATTAATATGGAGATAACATATAGTACTCCCGATTTGGATTATATATGTGTATGGGTTAGAGAAGTTGATGCTTCCGGGAATACTGTCGAACAATATGCAGCCTTTTCAACTTGTCCCCTTTCAGGGTCGGTTACAGATACTCATGCCAATTCAGATGTTATAAATTACAATTATACCATTCCTTCTAATATACCAGAAAGTGCTATGTTAGCTTCTGGAAATTACTATAAATTAATACTGTTTTTGTATGACGATGGAGGTGGTTCTGCTAATGGTAGTGTAAACATTACCTTATCTGCAAATGTTTCTAATTCGCAAGTAATAGCAACTTTAAACACAAAACATACTATCGCAGAAATTGACACATTTGATCGTTCTAAATTTATTACAATTCATGCAAATCAATCAGAAAACGAATGGAATGGAGATAATTTTACATCAGATTTAAGAGATCATTTTTTAAACGGTTATAATGTTTATATGGGAAGAGATACTGGAGGAATAACTTGGTATTCTAATCAAGTTCAAGAAGACCCATCAAGGACAGGTTATGCTAATCCTAGCCATTTAGCCACACTTGGACAAAATGCTCGTAATACTTATGCCTCCCAAACACATCTTCATCCTTATGAAGTTAGAAACAACCTTATTATTGGAGCCCAAAAATATCCATTTTGGACTGGAGTAGGTCAAAACGCAACAAATCAAGGTTGGAGTTTTGCTAATGCAACTGCTACTGGGGAGTATATGGGAAGGTATATCAATGAGTTTCATGGCAATAATGGGCAGCCCGTTCCGTCTTATTTAGAAATAATTAATGAACCCGCCTATGAGCATCTTGGTGGAGCAAATGATTACACAAACTCACTTCAGGAAATTGCCGATTTTCATAACGACGTTGCTTTAGCAATAAAGACTCAAGCTCCAAATGTTAAAGTTGGAGGTTATACTGCTGCCTTTCCAAATTTTGAAAAAGGTGATTTTCAGCGATGGAATAATAGAGATAAATTATTTATGGATGTTGCTGGTAATAATATGGATTTTTGGTCTATTCACCTTTATGACTTCCCGTCAATAGGAGGAGGGCAAAAAATGCTACGCTCTGGAAGCAATATAGAGGCTACCTTCGATATGATGGAGCAATATAGTTACATGTTATTTGGAGAAGTTAAGCCATTTGTAATATCTGAATATGGAGCACAAATGCATGATTATTCTTCTCAACAGTGGAGTCCCTATAGAGATTGGTTACATTTAAAGGCGCAAAATGCACAATTAATGTCTTTTCTTGATAGGCCAAACACTATTGCCTCTGCAATAAATTTTTTAATAGTGAAAGCAGAATGGGGTTATGATTCAACTAATAATGTTCCGTATAACCACCGTTTGATGCGAAAAGAGAATGAGCCAACTAGTTACACAGGGCAATGGGTATATACTGATATGGTAAAGTTTTATCAGTTATGGAGCAATGTTAACGGCACAAGGATTGACACTTTTTCAGATAATTTAGATGTTCAAGTTGAAGGTTATGTTAATGGCAATAAAGCATACATTATTCTTAATAATTTAAATTTTACAGACGAAGAAGTCAATTTAAATATCCTAGAAACCGATGGGTTAACTGTTTCCAGTCTCACCAAAAAACATTTATACCTCGATGGAGCTAATTTACCTCAATTATTAGAGGAATCTTTAGCTACAGATATTTCATCAGTTACTCTAAATTCCGAAAGTACTATGATACTTGAATATACTTTTAATAACTCTATAACAATAGATGAATCTAATACAGAAAATAAATATTATGCATCAACTTACCTGCAGCCCATAGTTGCAAATCAAGCTGTGAATTTTCAAATAAATGGTGTTTCTAAAAATACTTATGGTGAAGCTGTTTTGAGAGTAGGAGTTGGTAGATTACATGGCTTATCATTACAGCCTACAATTCAGGTTAATGGCACTTTGGTTCCCGTTCCAAGCAATTGGCGAGGTGATGATCAATCTCAACGCGAACGCTTTTTTGGTGTGTTAGAAATTCCAGTGCCTTTCAATTTGATTCAAGAAAATAATTCGATTTCAGTTGGGTTTGATGACGCAGGTGGACATATCAGTACAGTTACTATGCAGGTATTTAACTTTAGTAGTAATTTAAGAAATCTCACCTTGAATGTCAACGATTTCGAATCAATACCTACTGTATATATTTATCCAAATCCAACCACAGGAATTTTAAATATTAAAAAAAACATTAACTATAAAGAAGTTTATATTTATAATACTGCTGGCTTGAAAGTAAATTCGTTTAAGGTTAATGAATCCATCGATATTTCGAATCTTATCAATGGACAATATTATTTAAGAACAGATTCAGGTTATAATGCCAAAATATTAAAAAAATAATTATTTGAGTTGTCTAGTTTTAGTAAAGTTTGTTTTAAGGATAATAAATAAACTAATATTAGTTTTGGTGTGTTAATCTAAAAATATTTATTATAAAAAACTATTACTTATTATTTTTTGCTCTTTTAGGAGTGGTTGCCCAATCAAATTCCCAAGAAATTAATTTCAATTTTATAAACGGGATGACTCCAGCGAATTTTCATGCATCTAATACAAACCTTGTAGAAGGTTCCACTTTAACATTATCAGTATCATATACTGATATTAATACACATCAGTCTAATGGAGATAATATTGCCGCGAGATTTTTAGGTTCAAATTTTGCGCAAATAGGTACAGCTGTTCTAACTCCGATAACTAACAGTTCTACTGAACAAAGTTTCACTGTGGATATTGTTGTTCCTGATGTTATTGAAGATAAAGCGAATGTGAAAATACAGTTATTTGGAGCTGATCCTACTATATTCACTTATGCAGGTAATGCATCTGGTGTATGTTGTGGTTTACTTTTTACAATTAATGACCTTATAACATTATCAACAAATGATTTCAATAAAAGCAAATTGCAAGGATTTTATAGCGCAAGTAAGGATGCTATCGTTTTTAAAGATAAAATTGGTATCAATGGAGATTTTTCAATTTATAACTTAATGGGGCAATCAGTTTTAAAAGGTGAAGTTGTTAATGAAATTAGTGTTGAAACTTTAAAATCAGGATTATACTTTTTAACTACTGAAAAAGGTGTTTTAAAGTTTGTCAAGTAAACAATTTTAAGGTTACCGTACTATAACAAAGAGGTTGTAAAATACAACCTTTTTGCTGTAATTCATTATAATTTCCATTGTTGAATATTATAAAAGGTTATCTATTTAAAAACCTGTATTAATAACAATATTGAACAATTAATTGACAACTGTTATGAATAAACAATCTTTTAGATCTATCATAATAATTAACTTTATAACAATAATTACTTTTTGCAATTGTAGTAGTACCCCTGCTGAAGATGAGCTAATTAATGAAGAAGTTGTAGACCTTTCCGATGACTCTACAATTGAAAGTGAAGTATTCTTTTTACCAAGTCCTGGAGAAAATAAAACATGGACTTTACAACCCAATGTTTCTAGTGAGTTTAATTATAATGAAGGTAAAGCATCAACTGAATTTTCTAACAATTGGCAGGATAAATTTTTTAATGGCTGGACAGGACCAGGTATAACACGATATACACCAGGGCAATCATCAATATCTGGAGGTGAACTTATTTTTAAAGCTAATATAGTTGGGAATACTATTCAAACAGGTTGTGTAACTTCTAAAGAAAAAGCAGTATACCCATTGTATATGGAAGTTAGGGTTAAACTTAGTGAATCTGTATTATCATCTGCTGTTTGGATGTTAAGCGAAGATTCTACCGAAGAAATAGACAACCTAGAGGCTTTTGGTGATAAATCCAACACTTATTTTTCAAGACGTTTACATTTAAGTCATCATGTATTTATTAGAAGCCCTTTTCAAGATTATCAACCAACGGGTGATGCTACTTGGTATGCTGATGGCAAAAACACAATATGGTCCGATGACTATCATAATTATGGTGTGCTTTGGGAAGATCCATGGAGTTTGTCATATTATGTAGATGGAAAACGAGTTAGAAAAACACCAGTTGCAGAGATTGACCCCTTAAATTATACTGGGGGTGCTGGATTAACTAAACCTATGCATATGATTATTAGCGCAGCAGCCCAATCATGGAGAGAAAACCAAGGGGTAACTTTCCTTACAGACCCATCTGTGACTACAGAGTCTAGAACCATTATGCGTGTCGATTGGATTCGTGTTTATAAGCCAGAATAACTTGTATTTAGTGTTTGTTTGTTAACACAAAAAATTTATTTAATTACTTGATAATAAGTATTTTAATCTATTTTGTTCGGTTAAAATCAAGTTTTAATAACATTAAATTGTTATCAAGTAGAGTTCATGTCAAGTTATTATTACTTGTTTTTCTAAACAATTGATAATATTTGTTTTTCAAATTAAAATAAATTGTTTATGAAACTAAAATTATTATTGAAGACAAGAGAACGGTTGCTCATTACAGTTTTTCTCTTATTCGTGTTTGGACTAGCCCATGCTCAAAACATAACTGTAAAAGGTGTTGTTACCGGAGAAGGTTTACCATTACCTGGAGTTAATGTAATTGTTAAAGGCACATCTAATGGATCAGTTACTGATTTTGACGGTAACTATGAAATTAGTGCCAACAACGAAGACGAACTGGAATTTATTTTTTTAGGCTTTAAAACTCAAAAAATTCCTATCAATGGTAGAACCTTAATAAATATTGTTTTAGAAACCAACCTTTCTGAACTAGATGAAGTAGTTGTCGTAGGTTATGGTACCCAAAGGAAGAAAGAAGTGACGGGTGCAGTTGCTCAGGTTAAATCCGAGGATATTTTAAGCTCCCCTGTTTCTGATTTAGGAGCTGCAATTCAAGGTAAGGTAGCCGGAGTAAACATTCAAGCGGCAAGTGGTCGTCCTGGAGAAGCATCTAATGTTCAAATTAGAGGTATTGTCTCTATTAATGGCGGGGGTCCTCTTTATGTTGTAGATAACATACCACAAGAAGGTAACCCTAACATTGCTCCTGAACAAATTGAGAGTATTGATATCTTGAAAGATGGCGCCTCTGCTGCCATTTATGGTGTTAGAGCTGCCGGTGGTGTAATTTTAATAACCACCAAGAAAGGTAAGCCCGGTAAAATGAAGGTTAACCTTAACACTTACACTGGTATTCAAAATATAACATCCGGAACTCCATTAATGAACACAACCGAACAGTTGTATAATTTGGAAGTAACCACAGAGCAGTTAGGAACAGAACCATTAACGTTTTTCTTCAATGCTAATGCTCTTGATTTTGACACGGACTTTATAGACGACGTTCAGAAGGACAATGCAATTATACAGAATGTTGATTTAAACATATCTGGAGGTACTCAAGGATTAACTTTCAATTTTAATACCAATTACTTCAAACAAGATGGTGTATTATTAAACTCTGGTTTTGATCGTTTAACGAATAGGTTAACAGGGCAATTTACTAAAGGGAAATTTAAAGCCTTTGCTACAATGGCTTTAACTACTGAAAACCGCTCCCAAGAACCATTTGCACTTTATGAATATGCAATTGGTCAATCACCTTGGAGTAGACCTCTATCAGATATCCCTAGTGTTGGAGAAAATAGTGTTGAGTTAGATGTCGACAATGAGATTTTTTATGGCTACCTATCCAGACAATTAGAAAATGTTGATGAGAGAGAGGTCAAAAGTAACAACATTGCAGTAAATCTAGAGTATGAGATTTTAGAGGGTTTGAAGTATAAATTGAATTTAGGTAGAAATGAATGGAATTTTTTTAGAAAATTTTTCAAACCTCAATATTTAGCTTTTTCTAGAACTGGAGCATACAATGCTACGGCATCTACTCCAAATGCAAGTCTTGCAGAAAGCTACATCTTTAATAAAAGAGAAACTATTGAACATGTTTTAAATTATCAGAAAAGCTATGGTAAGCACAATTTTAATGTGTTAGCTGTTGCATCTTATGAAAAACAAGACAATAGAAATATTGGCGTAGCTGTTCAGTTTGGAGATGATGCTTCTAATGATATTCAGGTATTATCTGCAGGTGCAGATGGCATTCGCCCTACTGGGACTAATTTTAGGAGAACAATTACAGGTAAACTTGCTCGTTTGCAATACAACTTTGATCAAAAATATTTATTATCGGCAAGTATAAGACGAGATGGTTCTTCATTATTCACTGAAGAAAATAGATATGGAACTTTTCCCGGTTTTTCTTTAGGATGGAACGTGCATGAAGAAAACTGGTTTAACATTTCTCCCATAAATTCATTTAAGATTAGAGGTAGTTGGGCTGAATTAGGATTCCAAGGTGTTTCAGGCTACCCAGCAATTCCAATTATTGGAGCAGGAGTTAATTATCCATTAGGCACTGAAGAGGAGTTAAATTTCGGTTTGACACAACGTCAATATACAAATGAAGATATTAAATGGGAAACGCAAACCTCTAAAAATATTGGTTTTGATTTATCTATGTTTAATGATCGATTTAATCTTACAGTGGATTTGTATGAGAATGATAAAGTAGATATGTTAATAGAGCAGCCGCTAGCACCCTCAACAGGTACAGCTCAGCCAAGAGCAGTAACTCAATTTAATAGAGTACTTGTAAATGCTGGAGATATGACTAATAGGGGTATTGAGATATCTGCAAATTATAAAGGTCAAATGGGTTCAGAACTTAAGTATAACCTTTCGGGTACATTTACTAAAAACATTAATGAAGTAACAAATTTAAACGGAATTGAACGCGGTTTTGCAAACGGACGTCCTATCGTTTCAAGAGGTCAAAACACAGAGTTTACAACGTTTCTTGCAGTAGGACATGAAGCTGGTTCATTCTTTTTATTTCAAAATGACGGTGTAATTAAAACACAAGAAGAATTAGATGAATATAATCAACTAGACCTAGCCGCTGTAAGTACGCCACAATTAGGAGACATGCGATATAAAGACATTAATGGTGATGACATTATTAATGATAACGATAGAGCATACTCAGGTTCTGGACAACCAGAATTTGAAGCAGGTTTAAACTTGAATCTTCAATATAAAGAATGGGATTTTACAGTACAAAGTTACCTTTCATATGGTGCTGAGGTATACAATGGTGCTAAACTTTACGCCTACTCAGGAGGAAGACATAGAGATTTAGTTACCATGTGGAGCCCTCAAAATCCAACATCAGATATTCCAACATTTAGGCAAAATGCATTCCATAGTAATGTTAGGGCTGCATCCGATTTTTTCCTTGAGGACGCCACATATTTAAGAATTAGAACCCTATCTCTAGGTTATACTTTTGAAGGAACCAAACAAACCATTGGGATTGATAAAGCAAGGGTTTATTTAAACTCGCTAAACCCTTTTACATTTACTAGCTACACTGGATACGACCCTGAAGTTGGTGGTGATGGTATTTTTACAAGAGGTGTTGATGCGGGAAGTTATCCAGTTACTAGACAATTTATGTTAGGGATACAATTAAGTTTTTAAAAAAATAACGATGAAAGCAATAAAAAACAACATTTTAAGACTAAGTTTATTAGCAATAATGCTCTTTGCTAGTTGTAGCGAAGATGCATTCTTAGACGAATCCAATCCAAACGCTATCACACCAGATACGTTTTGGCAGAGTGAAAAACAATTTAATGCTGCATTAATTGCAGCTTATGGTGCACTTCAATTTCAAAGTGTAAGTGGCGGTGAATTACAATACGAGTTTGTTTTGGGAGACATCGCTGGTACTGAATCATGGTACCGACCAAACGCTTTTAGAAATTTAACCTTTAACGATGGGATTTATCATGTAACCGATAAATGGGATCAATTATATGTAGGTATATTTAGAGCTAATCAAGTTATTGAGTATATTCAAGATGCAGACGATGAATTATTTACCGGTAATGCAAAAGCAGAAATTGAAGGACAAGCACGTTTTTTAAGAGCATTCTTTTATTTTCAATTAGCCCACACATATGGTGGAGGAGTGATTCATGAGAAGGTTGCTAATAGTGAAGACGAATTTGAAAAACCATTTTCAAGTAAGGAAGAGGTTACGTCGAGAATTATTATTCCCGATTTAACATTTGCAAAGGATAATTTACCTCAATCTTGGGATTCTAAAAATGTTGGCCGAGC
>Ga0209654_1000858_pt1 | contig 27239 bp, 15 predicted proteins | sample SaaInl1SG_22_DNA_FD_184646 | JGI IMG/M metagenome (GOLD analysis project Ga0209654, IMG submission 184646) | Marine microbial communities from expanding oxygen minimum zones in the Saanich Inlet - ESP_161SG_22_DNA (SPAdes) (version 2) | ecosystem: Environmental > Aquatic > Marine > Intertidal... | reverse complement strand
CAGCCAGCGCAATAGAGCCACTGGTCAGGCTCTCGAGCCCCGCCATAATCATCAGCAAACTGGTCTTGCCAGCCCCACTCGGCCCAAGCACACCAACGGTTTCGCCAGCGGTAATATCAAGATTAATGCCTTTTAGGATCTTCACCATACCGTCAGCACTGCCAAGCGATAGCGCCGCCGAATTGAGGGTAATCACCGAGGATTGGACCGCAGATGATGGCTTGGGTGTTTTTTTGGTCATGTGAGGGGCTTTCAATTGGGGCGGATCGCCCCTAAATAACGAATAAGTAACGGATCGTCTTTTCGCCGATTAACAGCGATGACGGGTGTATCGGATATGGGTGTGAAATGACACAGATCAATCTCTTGGCGTCGGTTTTTTTTCGGAAAGCCGCAGATATTAGCCGCCGACCAGCTAACGCCCTTTATCACGTTGTAAAACAGCATGTTTTTAGACAGAGCCTCGCCGCGCTAGTGATCGTGTGTTCTGTTGCCATCGGGGCCGTTACTAATCGCGCAAGTGCCGATACCGGAACTAACGCCGGTGATCCTGTTCGCTTGATGGTGCTGGGCGACTCGCTAGTTGCGGGGCACGGCCTTCCCCAAGGCGAAGCATTTCCCGATATTCTGGGCGCGGCATTGAATAAGGCGGGTCATAATGTGATGATGTTAAACGCAGGCGTATCGGGCGACACCACCGCAGGCGGTTTGGCTCGGCTCGATTGGTCATTGGCGGATAATCCCGATGCAATGATCGTCGTTCTTGGCGGCAATGATCTGTTACGGGGTTTAGAACCCGCCTCAACACGCCAGAATATCGCCGATATTCTCAATCGAATGCATGATGAGAATATTCCGGTATTGCTGGCTGGCATGCAGGCACCACGCAACCTTGGGGCCGATTATGCGGCTGAATTTGACCGGATATATATAGAGCTTGGCGCGGATGAGCGGGTGATCTTCTATCCGTTCTTCCTTGATGGCGTGGCATTAGAGGACCGCTTTAACCAGCCTGACGGCCTCCACCCCAATCTTGATGGCGTTACCAAGATAACCGCACAAATCCTGCCCTATGCCGAACAATTGGTGGCGGCGGCACAATCCCAATAATCACCTTGAATGCTGAAAGTCTTTGCATAGCATTGCTACCTGTCCTAAAACAGCGCGTGTGCATGTAGAGTGATGTTCAGCAACCAATTTTGGCCATATTGTTGGGCCAGATTGAGCAATCACGACCGTGGCATTTAGTGGATCTACTATTCGGGTAGACACTGGGCTGGACACTGGGGTGGACACTGGGCTGGACACTGCCTAAATGGCGTAGAATGACAAATGAAAATGGAATATGGGCATTAAGATGGTCAAACTTGTAAAGAAATCCGGATTTTTCGCAGTAGCATGCTCAATGCTGGGCGCGCTGATGCTGGGTATGGGCGGCATGTCAATCGCGCAGGCAAAGCCAGTTGAGATGCTGGTGGAAAAATCATGGGCAACTTACCGTAACGATGAAAATGGCAAACGAACCTGTTTTATCAGCAGCGTGCCAACAAAGAGCGTCGGCAAATATGACCCTGCCAACCGCGGTGAAGTGCGTATCTTTGTGTCGCACGGCCCAGGCAAATCAGATCGCAATATCGTCCAGTTCCTAGCTGGCTACAAATATAAGACCCAGACCGATGTCGAAGTGAAAATCGACAATAAGAAATTCAAGCTATTCACCATCGAGGGCCGTGCCTTTGCCGAGAGTGAAGAAGATGACATCGCGATGATCCGCGCGATGAAGCGTGGTAGCAAGATGACCGTTGTTGGCGTATCAAGCCGCGGCACGAAAACCACCGACACTTATTCTCTGGCCGGTTTTACCAAAGCCAAGAATTTGATGGATAAGACCTGTAAATAATGATCGTTAACCCCGCCATTGCTAATAGCCCCAACCTCGCGCCGGATAATGTGCCGGTGCAAGATGGGGCGGCAAAGCATAAATTGCTCGGATTATCACCTAGCCAATTGGAAGAGGTGATCACCAAAGCTGGCCTGCCGAAATTTCGGGCCAAGCAATTATGGCGGTGGGTGTGGCGGCATGGTCTCACTAATTTTGAAGAGATGAGCGACCTTGGCAAAGATGTCCGGGCGCAATTTGCCGATATGTTCACGCTTGATCGCCCCCGGGTGACCCAGCGGCTTCAATCCAGTGATGGCACGATCAAATGGTTGTTGCGCTTTCCAGATGGCAATGAGGCGGAGACGGTTTACATCCCCGACCGCGATCGCGGCACCTTATGCATATCATCACAGGTTGGCTGTACGCTGACCTGTAGCTTTTGTCATACCGGCACGCAAAAATTGGTCCGCAATCTCAGCGTCGATGAAATTTGTGGACAGGTCATGCTGGCTCTTGATGAGCTGGGCGATTGGCCGACCGGCAAGCCGGAACGCCGCCTAACCAATATCGTGCTGATGGGTATGGGCGAGCCATTATTCAATTACGAGAATGTTGCCGCGGCGATGCGAATCGTCATGAGCGGTGAAGGCATCGGCATTTCAAAGCGCCGGATCACACTATCAACATCGGGTGTGGTTCCTGAAATCAAACGCGCCGGCCGCGAACTTGGGGTCAATCTGGCAATCTCGCTACACGCCGTTCGTGACGAATTGCGCAACGAGTTAGTCCCGATCAACCGCAAGCATAATCTAGAAGAGCTAATCGACGCCTGCCGCAATTATGAAGGCTTGTCGAACGCGCGCCGGATAACTTGGGAATATGTGATGCTGGATGGGGTTAATGATACCGACCAAGATTGCGCCCAGTTATTGCGCCTGATCAAAGGCATTCCATCAAAGCTGAATTTGATCCCGTTTAACCCGTGGCCCGGCAGCCCTTATAAATGCTCTAGCCCACAGCGGATTGAGGCTTTTGCGAAGAAAGTTTTGAAGGCTGGCTATGCATCTCCGGTGCGTACACCGCGCGGCCAAGACATCATGGCTGCCTGTGGACAGCTTAAATCAGCATCAGAAAGAGACCGGCGGCAAAAGACCGGCGTCGCTTCCTAACGGTTTTGTGAAATAATAGAGGGGTGTAGGGCGCACCAATCCCCTTGAACAAGCCGACGCATAACACTACATTCATCATGTAATTACGAATCTTGGGGGTAAAAATGGCAGATAACCGCTTTATGAACACCGCCGCAGCCGATGCTGCGCAAATTGATGTAGGCCTTCGGTCATACATGCTCGGCGTTTACAACCATATGACTGTTGCTCTGTTATTCAGTGGCTTCTTTGCATTTGGCACAAAAATGCTGACCACTGTTAACAATGCCGCTGGCGATGTTGTTGGCCTCACCCAGCTTGGTTATGCGCTCTACGCATCACCGCTGAAATGGGTGGTTATGCTGGCACCGCTTGGCATGGTATTCTGGCTCTCAGCCCGCATTGACCGCATGTCGGCCTCAAAAGCACGGACAGTATTCTACGTCTTTAGTGCGTTGATGGGCATTTCGCTTTCATCAATCCTAATCACGTTTTCTATGCCGTCTGTGGCCCGCGCATTCTTTATCACCGCTGGTGCCTTTGCTGGCCTGTCACTCTATGGCTACACCACAAAGCGTAGCCTGTCGGGCATGGGTTCATTCCTGACAATTGGTGTGTTTGGTCTGATCATCGCAATGGTTGTGAACATCTTCCTGCAATCATCGGCAATGCATTTCGCCATCTCGATGATTGGTGTGCTGATCTTTGCTGGCCTAACCGCCTATGACACACAGATCATCAAGAACATGTACCGCGCCGGAGACAGCGCCGCTGTTTCAGCGAAGAAATCGATCCACGGGGCACTTCGCCTTTACCTCGATTTCATCAACATGTTTATGTTCATCCTGCAATTGTTCGGTAACCGCGAATAGATTGTAGAATGAGATAGATTGCAAATACGCCCGGGCCAATTGGTTCGGGCGTTTCTGTTTGAAAGCGACACCAATGTCACAAACACCGCCCATCGCCATGCTCACCGATTTTCTAGATCAACATAGCGCCGCTGGATCGCCCCAGATCAAGGCCAGTTGCGCCGCTATTCACGCCCTCGCGGATGCGGCGGCACAGATATCCGCGCTCATCCGCCAGCCGCATCCAACGGCCAATCTCGGCGCGGTTAAAGGCAGTGCCAATGCCGATGGTGACGCGCAAAAGGCACTGGATGTAATGGCCGATGAAATCATCACGGCGGCGCTCAGGACATCCGGCGTTGCGCTCTATCTGTCCGAAGAACAGGACGCACCAATTCCGTTAAATGACGATGGCTTGGTGATTGTCGCCAGTGATCCGCTGGATGGATCCTCGAATATTGATACCAATGTTTCTGTCGGGACGATCTTTTCGGTAACCGATGTGGCAGGCGGTATTTTACAAAAGGGCCGCGATCAATTGGCCGCTGGCTTTTTTGTTTATGGACCACAGACAAGCTTGCTACTGACGCTCGGCGATGGCGTGTTTGCCTTTCAGATGGATGATAACGGCGCCTTTCACGCGGTCCCGTGGAATGCCCCACAGGATACGGGCCATGACGGTGACCGTGGTCAGGTGACAATCCCGGACAAGGGTGCTGAATTTGCCATTAACGCCTCCAATCAACGGCATTGGGAGGCACCGATTGCCGCCTATATCGGCGATTGCTTTGCCGGAGCAGATGGCCCCATCGGGCGCAATTTCAACATGCGCTGGATTGGCTCTCTGGTTGCTGATGGCTGGCGTATTTTTCGCCGTGGCGGGGTGTTTCTCTATCCCGCAGATCGGCGGGCTGGCTATGAAGATGGTCGCTTGCGTTTGGTTTATGAGGCCGCCCCCATCGCGCTTTTGGTTGAACAGGCGGGCGGTGCGGCAACGAGTGGCAATGAGGACATTTTGGATATTATACCGACCAATTTGCACCAAAGAGTGTCGTTTATGTTTGGCTCAAAGATAGAAATTGATCTTATTGTGTCGTACTGTAATGTGAATTAGCACGTCCCCAAAAGGATAATCAGATGCTTATTGCCCTACGCCAATTGCTCGATGATGCGGCCGAACATAATTATGGTGTTCCCGCGTTCAACATCAACAATATGGAACAGGGGCTGGCGATTATGAAGGCCGCTGACAGGCTGGATTCTCCAGTGATCATGCAGGCTAGCCGCGGCGCTCGTAATTATGCTGGCGACGTTATGCTACAGGCGATGGTCAAGGCGCTGGCGGAGATGTATCCGCATATCCCCGTTTGCATGCATCAGGATCACGGTAATAGTCAGGCAACATGCATGACCGCCATTCAATATGGCTTTACCTCGGTGATGATGGATGGCTCGCTAGAGGCTGATGCCAAAACCCCCGCATCCTATGATTATAACCTCGATGTAACCAAGCGCGTCACCGAGATGGCGCATCATGGCGGGGTTTCGGTTGAGGGCGAATTGGGCGTTCTAGGCTCGCTCGAAACTGGCGAGGGCGAGGCCGAAGACGGACATGGCGCCGTTGGCAAACTATCCCAAGACCAATTATTGACCGATCCCGAACAGGCCGTTGATTTCGTCAAGAACACCAAAGTCGACGCATTAGCGATCGCAATGGGCACCAGCCACGGCGCCTATAAGTTCACCCGCAAGCCCGATGGCGACATTCTGGCAATGGATGTGGTCGAGGAAATCAACCGCCGTCTGCCTACAATTCATCTGGTGATGCATGGCTCGTCCAGCGTTCCGCAAGAATTACAGGATGTGTTTAACGCGCATGGTGGGGAAATGCCGCAAACATGGGGCGTACCGTTAGAGGAAATTGAACGCGGCATAAAACATGGTGTGCGCAAGGTGAATATCGACACTGATTGCCGTCTGGCCATGCTTGGGGTGATGCGCAAAATCATCACCGAGAACAAAGCAGAATTTGACCCGCGCAAGGTCCTAAAGCCGGCAATGGATGCGATGGAACAATTATGCGCCGATCGGTTTGAACGCTTTGGCACGGCGGGCAATGCGCACCGGATAAAGCCATTATCGCTAGGCACGATGGCGGCGCGTTATGAGAGTGGTTCGCTCGATCCGGCTATCGGCTAGTCGGCGTCCTGTTCGGCCCGCAAAATGGCGGCTAGCCCCGTTTCATAATCGGGATACAACAGATCCACCCCTAATTCAGGCTTGATAACCCGCGAACCGACCCGCCGGCGCGAGACGTAAAAGGTCCGCGCCATTGGCGATAGATTGGCCTCTTCAAGAGTCTGTTCAACTGGTGGCTCGACACCCAGCAAAGACGCGGCGTGACGAACAACATCACCTTGCGGGGCCGGTTTATTATCGGCCAGATTGATAATCCGTCCGGGCCGCGGCTGGTTCATTGCGGCGATGATAATAGCGCAGATATCATCGACATGAATGCGGTTAAACACCTGCCCCTCGCGCTTTATTATCCGCGCCGTGCCATTGCGCAACCCGTCAAAGGGGCTCCGGCCCGGCCCATAAATACCAGCCGCCCGAAAAATCTCGGCATCAAACAATGCCTGCCATCTCTGTTCCGCCTCGAGCCGGGCAATACCGCGCGCCGTTGCCGGAGCGGGGACCGTATCCTCATAACAAAACCCGTCAGGCTGGTCTGGATAGATCGAGGTGGCCGACACATAGCCGCACCATCCCTTGCCATCGCCAAATAGTTCACCGAGCAAATCACCATGCGCATCGAGCACCGGATCACTGCCGCCAATCGCGGTAATGGTTGATATGATCGCATCAACCCCATGAAACGCCGCCACCGGATCAACCAGCGCCACCTCGTCACTAAAGGGATAAATCTGCCAGCCCATCGCGGCTTCGCTTGCCAGCTTTTCTGGCGAACGGGTGGTCCCGCGAACATGCCAGCCAGCCTGTGCCAGCGCATGCCCCAGCGGGCGGCCAACATAGCCAAGCCCGAAAATAAAAATGGTTGGTGCTTTATTCATTCAATCTACCCATTCACCTAATGCGGAATCTATTGCGCCGACGGCGTTGATCCCATTGGCCCGGCGATTAACCCAGCATCAAGCCGCCGCCCCTGCCAGTCCAAACGCCAATCCAAATGCGGTCCGGTGGAACGCCCACTCGACCCGATATGACCAATGATCGCACCACGCGCAACAAATGTACCGGCCTCGACAATGATATCATCAAGATGGAGAAACGCCGAATTAACCCCTAGCCCATGCGCCATAATAATGGTCCATCCCGAATAATATAAATCATCAACAAGGGTGATAACACCATCGGCAGGGGCACGCACCGGCGTGCCTTTGGGCGCGGCAATATCAATACCGTAATGGGGCTGGCGCGGTTTGCCATTCAAAATACGCTGGCCACCATAGACGCCGGAAATTCTACCCCTTGCGGGCCAGTCAAATCCGGCAAAGAAATTCGGGCGACCGGCGCTATCAAGGGTCTTTGGCATGATCGCCCGTGCGGCCTTGACCGCTTTGCTATCCCGCACAATCCGGTTCGTCACGGCGGCGGGCGGCGTCACCATCTTTTGCGCTAGGCCATCAATGCGCTGAATATCATATTCCCGCTGATCGGGCGCGACCACACTGACCTCATTACTTTTATCTGGACTATTATTTGAACTATTATCTGGACTATGATCTGGTGAGGCTATGATGATCTCTATCGGGTCATCTGAATCGCGGTGAAAGCCAATAACGAAATGCCCCTGCGCAGAAATTGGCATCGGCGTGCCATCAACAATCACCGCGGCACCGGCGGCGGCCTTGCCAAATATCAATCCACCCTCGCGGATATCACCGCCGATAATCTCGGCGCCATTTATCACCGGCTCGTCGGCGTGCGCAGCCGATACGAACATCAGCATGAGCATGCCGACAGCATGGGCGATACCGGGGGCGATACCGGGGGCGATGCCGGGGGCGATACCGGGGGCGATACCGGGGGCGATACCGGGGGCGATACCGGGGGCGATACCGGGGGCGACAGCATGGGCGATCACGCTAGCTCGATGGTTAGCCCGCCGCCAGCGGGTGTAGAGAGGGAAAATTCCTTGATAAAGCATTGGCAGACGCTAACATCATCTGGTAGAAAATACATCTCAAAACACAAATTGTAGTCCTAAACGCGATTATGAACCTAGCCTAGATTGGTGGAAACCGACCATGCCTTCTTCGACCCACGAACATGTTGTTATCATTGGCGCCGGTGCGGCCGGTTTATCAGCCGGCATTTACACGGCGCGGGCCAATCTGAACCCGGTGATTATCGCTGGATTACAGCCCGGTGGCCAGATGACGATCACCACTGATGTTGAGAATTATCCGGGCTTTGCCGAGGTTATCCAAGGGCCGTGGCTGATGACCGAAATGCAGGGACAGGCGGAGAATGTTGGTGCGCGGTTGATGTATGATCTGGTGACATCGATTGATGCCAGCAAGCGGCCCTTTGCCATCACCCTTGATTCGGGCGACAATTTAACCGCCGATGTGGTGATCTTGGCAACCGGTGCACAGGCGCGCTGGCTTGGTCTGCCATCTGAACAGACATTTAACGGCCGCGGCGTTTCTGCCTGCGCCACCTGTGATGGGTTTTTCTATAAGGGCCGTGAGGTCGCGGTTATCGGCGGCGGCAACACCGCGGTTGAAGAGGCGCTCTATCTTGCCAATATTTGCGACAAGGTTACGCTGGTGCATCGCCGTGATGGTTTACGCGCCGAACAGATCATGCAGGATCGCCTGCTCCGTAACGACAAGATCACTGTCGAATGGAACCGCGAAGTGGCCGAGGTATTGGGCGATGATGCTGGTGTTTCGGGATTGCGACTGGCCTCTACAACTGGCGAGCCTGACAAGGAAATCGCCGTGCATGGAATGTTTGTTGCGATCGGTCACGACCCGGCAACCAGCGCCTTTGCCGGTGCGGTAGAGCTCGATGATGAAGGCTATATTATTGCTGAAAAAGGCGGGACGCGGACCTCTACCGAGGGAATTTTTGCGGCTGGGGATTGTGTCGATAAAATCTACCGCCAAGCTGTAACCGCCGCCGGCATGGGCTGTATGGCGGCACTCGATGCAGAACGCTGGCTCGGCGAACAGCAATAATCTGGCTTAAATTCTAATTGGACAATTTTAGGCAGGGGCTGTGCTTGGCTTTGGCCGGTCTTCGGTGATCATCCAATTGACCGCAAAGGCAAGCAAACCGGCGGCGGCGTTTAGCCCCCACATCAGCATGTAATCGCCAGTCAAATCATAGATAAGCCCGCCGAGCCATGCCCCAAGGAACGATCCGATCTGGTGCGATAAAAAGGCGATGCCAAACAGCATGCTTAGATGCTTTGGTCCAAAAAACACCACGATCAAGCCACTGGTGAGAGGGATTGTGCCAAGCCATAATAGCCCCATCGCCGCGCCGAATATCAGCGCCGTTATAGGGGTAATCGGGGTCATCACAAATAATACGATAACCACAGAGCGCAATAGATAGACCGTCGCCAGCGTTTTTCGTTTTGATCGTATGCCGCCAAGCCATCCCAGAATAAATGCACCAGCAATATTGAATAGCCCGACCACCGCTAGTGACCAGCTAGCCATATTGCTCGATAACCCGCTTTGCTCGAGAAATGGCGGCAGATGCGTAGTGATAAAAACCAATTGCAAACCGCAAACGAAAAACCCAGTGGTCAGCAAGATATAATCACGGCTTTTCGCGGCAAGTTTTAACGCCTCTCCTGCTGTTATCGCGGCGACGTCTGATGTCTGGGCCGTATTATCCCCGCGCAATCCTAGCGCGAATGCAATGCTGACCGCCATCAATAGTGACAATATCAACATTGCCCCCTGCCAGCCAAAACCGCTGATCCATATCTGCGTTAGCGGCAATAGTGCAAATTGTCCAAAGGAGCCGAAACTGGTCACCAGACCCATCGCAATCGAACGCTTTTCTGGGGGCGCCGCTCTGGCAACTGCGCCGAGCGCAACCGAAAGGCCAGCACTGCCCATACCTAATCCAATGAGGAATTGGCCGAGGAAAATGCCCGCCTCATTCACCATGAGGGCGGTGGATAATAGACCCGCCGTATAGATGATGCCGCCAAGCGCCGCCACTTTCCACGCGCCGATGCGATCGGCCAGCGCGCCAAATAATGGTGACGCCAGGCCCCACACAATATTTTGAAGGGCGATCGCCAGCGAAAATAGCTGTAGGCCGGTGCCAAGTTCATTCGAGATTGGTGTGAGAAACAGCCCAAAGACGGATCTGGTGCCGAGCGAAACCGATACAATCGCCGCACCGGCGAGCATCATTAATACCCATTTATTCTTCGCGGTCACAACCAAGACACCCCTCTGCCCTTTGACGCTCTATGACGTTATATGAATATATAAAATTACAAAAGGAGCATTTCGATGGGGGAGCATTTCGGTGGGGGGACCATTTAGGTAGGGGCTGGTTATTCCTCTAATAGCCGGACGGCGTTGACTTGGGGGCCTCGGCCCGAATCATCAACCTTGATCAACAACTTTTGGCCTTGGATAAGCGAATGGAAACCGCAATTATTCAGCACCCGCGAATGGACAAAGACATCTTCGGGCATGTCCTCGGCAGTAACAAATCCATAGCCCCGCAGATCATTAAAGAATTTCACCACGGCACGAACTTCTTCGCCTTCGGGTTCCTTTGCGGTTGGCGGCGATGGCAGGCTAGGCCGGTCCACCGCGATGATGTCTTGGATAACATCGCCATGTTCGTTTTTGGTTAGTGATACAGTGACACTGTCGCCGGATAGCAACCGCATTAAACCGAATCGGTCGAGCACCGATCGATGCAAAAAAACCTCGGCTTCATCAATCTTAACGAAACCATAACCTTTGCGCTCATTGTACCAGACGAGTTCGCCTTGCTTTACGTTAACATCTTCCAAATCTTGTCATCCTACTTACAAACCACTTGTCAGCAACAGACGGGGTGAACCGCCTGCAACCATAATGATTGGGTAAGATTGATTGGATTAACGCTCTACAAAAATGGCTAAAAAGCAAGGTCACAGGCTTGTGAATTAGGTAACCAAAGTGTTACGCGCTCGCAACGTCATTTAAGATCGCAATATTCTCGGTGATCGTGTCCGCAATGGCCGCTTGCCATGCCGCAATCGTTGATGCATTAGTGGCGCTTTCGGGAAAGATGAGGCCGCGGGTGCTGTTGATCAGCCCGCCTTCCCAAACACCATCACCGCGCACCAGACCGGCTAGCGCCTTTTCCGGGCCAGCACCCTGCGCACCGAAACCGGGCACAAGAAACGGTGCACTCGGCAATTGACGGCGCAAATCCTTTGCCTCTTGCGGCCATGTCGCGCCAGCCACAATACCAATCGATGAAAAGCCAGTGTCACCTGTGCGCGCGGCCGCAATAGGCGCCAGCATATCGGCAAGGTGAGAATAAAGAGGCGCGCCATCAACAAGCTGATCCTGTAGATCGCCGGCCCCCGGATTACTCGTGCGGGTAAGGATGAACAGGCCAGAACCGGTGGCGTCAGCCGTCTTGATAAACGGCTCCAGCGTATCCATCCCAAGCCATGGATTGATCGTCAGCGCATCCGATGGAAACGGCGCATCATGGCCGATCCATGCCGCGGCATAGGCATTAGAGGTGCTGCCAATATCGCCGCGCTTTGCGTCCATCACCACGAGCAATCCAGCGGCGGTCGCCTCGCGTCCGATATCAGCCAGAATTTGCATCCCGCCCGGCCCTTGCGCCTCAAAAAACGCGGCTTGCGGTTTAATCGCCGCAACTGTGCCAATCGCGGCCTTTAGGCAGGCTTCGCTGAAATTACGAATGGCCGAGAGCGCGGCGTCACTGCCCGGGGCGGCCGTGGCGTCACCAAACAGGGCCGGCACCATCGCAACATGCGGGTCAATACCCATGCACAAGGCTGTTCCGGTGCGGCGGTTGGCCTCTGTCAGCCGGTCCCCAAAAGCACCATTTTTCGCTGGGGCACCCATATTAGCGCAGGCCTAACGCATCGCGATACACATCGAGAAGAGCGTCCTGCTCGCTTAGCAAATCACGATCCATCGCCCGCATCCGCACAATCTGGCGCATGATCTTTGGCTCGAATCCAGTGGCTTTCGCTTCGGCATATACATCCTTGATATCGGCCATCAGCGCGCGCTTCTCTTCGTCCAGACGCTCGATACGTTCGATATATTGCTGAAGTTGCTCAGCGCCTGCGCCGGTTCCTGGAATGATTGACATGGTTTGTCCTATGATCTGGTTAGAGGGGTGATGCCGATTACTTCACGGCCTTATCGGGATGGGTCTGGGCATAGGCGGCCTTTTGTTCCGCTGTCGCCTCGCTTTGATATTGGGCTTTCCATTGCGCATAATCCATCCCATAGATTAAGGCTCTTGCCTCGGCATCGCTAAGCGCGACAGAGTTTTCCTCGGCGGCTTCGCGGTACCAGCGTGACATGCAATTCCGGCAAAAGCCCGCAAGATTCATCATATCAATATTTTGAACATCAGTGCGGTTTTGCAAATGGCTAACAAGGCGCCGAAATGCCGCCGCTTCGAGCTCGGTTTTCGTGGCTTGGTCCATATGTTACTCCTGATTTGGCGGCTGATCCCGTGGGCTCGAACTCTAGCCAAAGAGCCGGACTGGCGCAACCGAATTGGATCACTGGGCCGTTAGTTGGGCCGTTAGTTGGCTAATTGTGAAATCTGCTCTGTGCCAACCGCATCAACGCCAATCGCCAGCGGAATAGTACCATCCGGCAGATCATCATCTTCACCAGCCTGCTCGCTGTCAGCGTCATTATCCTGCGCATCATCACTAGGCGTTGTGGCATCGGCTGGCGCCGCACCAACATTAACAAACCCGGGTATTCCCAAACGAAGCACACCGGTTTCACTATTGCCGCCCTCGCCGCTATCACGAACGGCAAAGGTCTCGCTAAACACAGCCTCAAGCGCCTGATCACCAACGCCCAATTCTGGGATTTGTGCCGGTGCCTCGGCGGTGACGGTGGTTGGTGCTGGCGCGTTTGCCGCCGCCACAGCTTCGTTAAAGCGGGTAATGGTCAATGCTTGGCGATCGATATTCTGCGCAAAACGGTTACTGCCGATCGCCGCACTCAAAGTAAGTGCTACGCGGTCTTCAAGACGCTGGAGCGATGCTTCTGAACCAACCAATTCGTAAATTGGCGACCAAGATGTGGCAATGCCAGAGCTCGACACATTCGGATTATCGAATAGGAAATTATAGGACAGTACCGCAAGATTATTGCCGCGATAGCTCGCTGGGCCGGTGATTGAATAATCTTCGTTACGAGTCGCAAGTCGCAAAGCGCCATCGGCAAAGAAGCCAGTAAGCGCGGCCTCACCGAGCCATTCATTTGGCGCCAAACCTGCTGATTTTAGGCGTCCGACTCGGGCATCAAACCCACCGGCTGAGATAAACATATCGTCAACCACCGTGCCGTCAACAATTTCAAAACGATCACTTACAAACGCATTGACGCCGCCGTTATCAGCAAGGAAGCGGCTGAATGTTACACCTGATGCCGCGTTCACGCCGAGCATGACGGCACCGGCGCGGGTCACATTATCCGCAATCTTGCCTTGCAAATCGACAATAAGCGCCTCGCCACCAGTCGACGTAATATCGTTCAAATTGACATATTTATGCGCCTGTAGCTTTACATCGCCATTTGCCGTGAGGGTGATATCCGGATTGGCATTACCGCCATCTTGGATGCTGTTCGCGCGGATAACCACCGCATCACTTGTGGTGTTGTCGGAGGAAACGCCGGTGATGGTTGCGGTATCGCTCGCCTCTACAAGGAAGCGGCCGGTACCAACATCTGTCGTTGATCCATCATTAAAGGTCACGTTCTGATAGCCAAGTCCATCCGCCAGCGCATCCGCATCGATAACCATCTGGCCGCCGCCAGTATTGATCACAGTGTTTGCCATCACCGTCATATTATCGCCGATGGTGGCCAGAATTCCGCCGCCGCCAGTCGATACGGTTCCCGATATCTCCATATTATCGCCAGAGATCAAATTAAGCACCGCGCCATTCGTGTCGATACCGCCATCGCCCTCCAGATTCAAATCCTCGAAAGAGCGCAAAGTGACCGAACCGCCATTGGTCTGCAATGAACCGACAACTTTCAACGTCGAGCCAACGGCCATATCCAGATCGCCGTTCAAATTCGCGCCGGTTAACCGCATCTTTTCACCGAGCGGGGTAAACAGCCATGCACCGCCGGTCGCACTGGTTACGGCGAAGGTAGCATTGTCGTCATTTGTTGTGCCAACATCGAGCGCCTTGTTCTTTTTGGCGCTATCGCTATCGCCGTCACTTGGGGCAAGGCCGATAGAGCCATTCGCGGTGAGATTAACCGCCAGACCCTTTACATCCATTACCGAGTCATTGGCCGCGTCAATGATTGAACCTGCCGAGGTGAAATCAATATCACTTGTCGAATAGAGCGAGGCGATATTGGCGTCACCGCTAACCTCTTCGATCCACATTCCATCGCGGGCACGAGCGGTGATCAGCATTTCACCAGCGGCATCAATGGTCATCGCTTTTGATGATGAACCGATTTGGCCTTTGCCTGATTCTAGCAAGATATTGTTACCGGAAATGACGGTTAGATTATCCAAACGGCCATTGATCATATCGCCGTCCATCTTGATCCGGACGTCACCGGTTGCATCGGCGCGCTGGATATAAGTGTTCTGCTCACTACCAAGATAGATCACATCGCTAGAGGTCATCGTCACATTGCCAGTGGCCCAGACGTCAACATCATCAAAGCGGCGCACAGTCATTACACTGGTCGCATTGTCATAGCTCACATCTTCACTCTCGGCAGCGGCGAGTGCGAGGCGGGTGGCGTTATCCAGAGCGTCCAAATTGTAATCAGCGTTATTCGCTGATTTCAGATCAACGGTGAAATTATCAGTCATCTGGCCAATCGAGCCAGCGCCAGTGGTAACGGTGATATTCGCGCCGGTTAGATTGGCATTTTCAATTGCCAGCGTGGTGTCAGTCACTTCTTTGAACTCAATAATCGGGATGTTGTTATTGAGCTGATCATCACTCCAAGCATAGCCTGCGGTGATTGCGGCGCTCTCATCGGCGGTGATCGTATAGCTATAGGCGCTGTCATAGGCCGGATCGCCAAATTTTTCGTAACCAGACTGATAGGTCGCCTGTTGCGTCAGTTTATAAGTGGCGATTTTGCCAGCGTCATTGTCAAGCGCGGCTTCTTCTGCCGCGGTGGTTTCATAGATAAAGTTCGGATTATAGGCAGTTGCCACCCAATTGCCGTCGCTATCCTGTTGGATATCACGAAGGCGCCAATAGTCCTGATACAACGCTTCTACTTGTTGTTCATAAGTGCTAATAGCCCGCGCCTTTTTGGTCTCAGCCTCAGCACCGCTCAACCCAATCTCGGCCACCAACGCATTTAGATCGGCAATGGCAATAGTGTCGGCGACTTCCTCGGTATTGCCATCAAGCAAATTACCAGAAACCACATCCAGCGTGATATCGCCGGTCGTGGTAATTCTATTTACTTTCAGATCACCGCTAGTTTCCTGCACATCGAGATCACCCGATCCTGCAACCATCGTTAGCGTACCGCCATTGGCCGCATTGGTATTGACCCGGAATGATCCGTTATCCGCGGTTAGGCCGCCAGTCTCGGCAATGAGCGATATGCTATTTGCCGTTAGCACCGAATTTGCCCCCATCAGATTAATGTTCTGATCAGCGAACAGATTAATGTTACCTGTGCCGCCAACGGTAATATCCTGCACATAGAGATTGCCCTTAGGCGCCGATAAATTAACATCCTGACCAGCGGTAATCGTTAGATTATCATTCGCCCCTTGCAACAACCGCAGCGGATTGTCAGTGGTGCCAATTGAACCGTTCGTTGCGGTTAATGTGAGGTTGCCAGACTCTATGGTATCATTGAGATTGGTGTTCAGGATATCACCGGCCGAAGCGGTCAAGCTGGTCTCACCACCGCTGTTGGAAATCTGGCCCGAGATACGAATACCGCCAGCCGAGTTAACAGTGACCGTGCCGGTTTCCTCTCCGATAAAGCCAATCGATAGCGGCTTATCAGCATCAAGCGAGTGATAATTATAAGTTAGCGAGCCGACATTATAAGTCTGGCTTTGGTAATACCGGCAATAGCGAACCATGTTGAGGAAGCCGCCCCACCAACAGCTCTCAAGGCCGTAATCACTAGCGGTCAAGACGCGCGATGTCTCGACGGTCTCGGCATAGAAAGTGTAGTCATTCGTCTCTGATGTATCGATATCAATATAGTCACCTTGCGGCAGATCAGCACCGGTTAGCGCCGATGACTGCGGATAGCCGCTAGCGCTTCCTGTGCCCGCCCAATTAATCGCACCAAGATCAAATGCATTAACGCCCCATAGCTTTTTCGAGGTATGTGTCTTGCGGTTGATTTCGCGATCCGAAGTCGTCTGGCCGGTCATGAAATTATACCGCGCGCCAGTCTTAAGCCCGTGCGATGTGGATGAGGCGCCCACGGTTGAACTAACCACATTAGACACTGTCGCACTGCCCTGATTGTTCTTCACAATCAAAGTCTCGCCACTACCGCTATTGACCCTCGTATATTCGGTGATGAGAGGCGTGCCGACTGTGCCGTTATTCTGCAATTTATCAACAAGGGTGATTTTACCCTCGATACCGCCGGTGCTCATATTGGTAAGCAATAGCTGCTTGGTTGAATTATTCGTTACATTAATCGAGCCATAGCCATCGACCGCCACAACGCGGCCATTACCGGTCGAGATCAAGTTACCCGAGATAACAACATTGCCGCCTTTGACATCGGCGCCGCTGGCATAAAGCGCATCCGCATTCGCATCATAATAGATATCAAGATCGCCGGTAATCTGGCGGTTATCGCCGTTCAGATTGGCTGTGCCCGTCATCGTCTTTGCACCGGATTTCACCAGCACTGTGGTGGCCCCAGCCGCCATACCGGCAATGGCTGTATCAACTTCGGCCTGCGACACGGTGATTTCTTTATTGATCACGCCTGACTGAACCAGCGCATTGATATTCACGTTATTTGCCGAAATAAAGACGTTTTCACTAGCCGCGATATAGCTGGAATCATTGGTGTGATCGGCCAGAGCATAGGCTGTGCCAGTACAACTGCCGCCACTCGACGAGGTGTTGCGCACCCAAGACCCGCCTACATAGCTATAGCTATCTTCTAGATTAGTGCGGTGCGGCGAACAGCCCGTACCGTCAAATACGCCATTATTGATCGCGGAAATTGTCGATGATCCGCCAGCCGCCAATTCACCCGAAACCGCCGATGTGCCGAGCGCGGTGGTGGTTAGCGGATGGGTGCCGATATTGCTGAAATTCTCGGTGGAGGCAAAGACGTAATCGCCGCCCGATGCAATCGACACATTGGCACCAACCGCCGATGCTTTCTGGAACACCGAACCGCGAAGATTAGTGACATTGATATCGCCCCGAATGTTTCGCAATTCGCCATTGATCACCAATGACGGGTTCGCAATGCCGGCAAAACCAAGAGGGTTCAATGAGGCATTAGCCGTGTCCCAATTATTATTCACCGTGATCACCGGCGCACCCGATCCACCGCCAGCAACCAGCGTCAGGCCTTGGGTAACCCCAGATGGCAAGGTCGTGTTGAGCGCATCGATCTCACTACCATTTGCCACCTCAACGCCATTCATAAAGACGCGTCCACCAGCGGCATCAGGGATAACCATCTCTTCAAGCTGTAGCGACATCGGGCTGTTATTGGTGATCGTGATTGTCTCACCTGCCGGCGAATTGAGCGTGCCCGATCCAGCAAGATAATCACCATAGACGATGACATCACCAGTTGCCGCCTCGATGCCGGATAGTTTGAGCACCGGAACGGGCTCACTACCATATAGCGGGATCAATGCTTCTAGCTCTGAAATGCGCGAGTCCAAATTGGTGCGAAGGGCGATCAGCTGGGACGATTCAGTCGTGGTTACAACCGCGTGCGATGTGTTATCCGGAGCGACATAGGTGGTATTGTCAAAGCCGCTAACATAACCTTCACGAACAGCCTTTAGCGCCGCTACCTCAGCCCGTGCATTCGCGGCAAAATCCTCTTCTGGCAGAATTTCCCACGTTGCGTCACCTGCTGAAATATTATCATTTAATGAGCGCACAAGCGGCGACACTTGTTCATCACTGCGGTTGTCATCAACCAGCGCCAAGTTGCTATCAATGACGGCGTCGTCCAGCAACACCCATTCATTTGTCGGGCTTTCACTCTCATTGTCATAGGCAATGAGATAGGTGCCGGTCGAGCCATTATCCATAATGAAATATGGATTGAAATCTTTGTCGATGGTGATGGTGACGTCTTTTTCAATACCAGTTTCAACAGTACCATCCGCGATCACAGAGGCCGCACCATCGGTGGTAACACTGCCGTAGAAATCAGAATAATTACCGCCTGTAATGGCTTCACCAGCGGCTTGGTAAACATTCTTTGCCTCGCCGTAAGACGACACATTTAGATATTCATTACCGCCGATCCGCAGATTTTCTGGCAGTTCAAGCCGGGTCGAGAATAGGGTGATATCCTTGGTCGCACGGGCGCTGGCATTTGTGCCTATATTAATCGTCGAATCATTGGTGAAAGTGACTGTCGAAATCCGGCCGGTATCGATCGGGATCAGCGTATTATTCCAGATGCGTGAGTCAGTTTTAATCTTGTGATCACGATAATTGATATCGGCAATCCGGCCAGCATAGATGCCGATATTGCCGCCTGCTTTTACATTTGCCGCACCTGCCAATGTTATATTATCGCTCTTCGTCACATTGGCGACCGCCTTGGCGGATGCGCCAGCACCAACAAGGCCATAGGTGGATGTACGGGCACGCACATCAAGTTGCGGTGCGGTCTGGGCCTCGATCAGCACATCACCAAAGCTGGTCGAAATGCTCGCATTATCCTCTAGCGACACGCGCGTGGTGGCGGTAGCGGTTTGGATTGTTGATGATTGCGGCACCGATACAACACCGCCGACATTAACAGTCGCCTGATCATCCATCGTCGGGATAGACAAGGCAGTGATCTGTACTTTTGATGGGCTGGCTAGGCTACCGGCAAGATTTATCTTGGCATGCTGGCCAAGGGTGACATCGGTGGTATGCACAAGTGTGCCGGTGCTCTCACCCAATGAAACCGAGATAGCCCCGCCACCTTCGATCAAGAAATTATTGCCGGTCCAGCCATCCTTGGTCATCTCGTTGGTCGCTGTCAGCGTGACATTATCACCGATCAAACTGTCGTAATTGCCGATATCCACGGCGACATTCGAGGTACCATTGGCGATTGTCTTACCAGCCGCGACCTGGACCCCGCCAACCGCCGTTGCATCCAATTTGGCGTCCAGCTTATCAGTGTTACGCGCCGCAATCGTCAGATTATCACCAGCGGTCAGAACCGATGCATTATCAGCAATGCCATCAGCCAGCACCACGGTGGCATTTGTCACTTGGGTGGATTTCGCCTCACCACCAACAGCCGCCAAACCACCACCGCCGCCAGCGGTTGTATCGGTCAACACCTCTTGGCCACTTGTCGCATTGATTGATAGCGCACCGCCAGCGGTAATGATCGCCCGCTCACCAATGCTGATTGTTGCGTCTCCAGTACTATTCACATCGGCAAAATTGGCGCCGATGGCAACCACGCCAACCGAGATACCTGTGGTCTCACCAAGGCTACGGATCCGGTTATTCGCGGTGATCGTGCTTGAACCGCTATCATTGAAATTAAGATCGGCGCCGATTTGAACCGCGGCGTCAACATCCACATCGACATCCACATAAGTCGCGTTCGCACCGGCCAAAGCTCCGCCAGACGCGGCAACCGCATTTGACTTTGCTGTATAGGTCGAGCCATCACCCGCTATTGCTTGCATGGTTGTGCTATCCGCCGTCATCGTCACATTGTCACCAACGGTAAGACGTGCGTTGCGCGTCACATCGAGATCAGTAAAGACGCCGGAAAGACCAATACCCGCCGCCACGGCAACACCAATCGCATCACCTTGATTACTGGTGTAATCCTCGGCCGTTACCGACAAGGCACCGCCAGCATATATCTTTGTGCCATTATCAATCAGCACCTCGGTCGTGCCGGTATCATCCATATCAACAAAGGCACCGACAAGCGCACCGGCATAGGCAAAGCCAGCCGAGACAGCCCGTGTTTTCTGGCTGGAATTATTGCGGGCCCGAATTGTCACCGCGCCTGTTTTATTCGCCGCTGTACCAAAATTACTATTTTTACCAATACTCGCCAGCGCATCACCAGTGGCATTCACGCCAACATAGGAAATACCCGCCGCGGCAAGACCAGCAGTAATCGCCGCCACATTCGCCTCGGCATCAACATCACGTTCTGCGGTAACGGCAATGCTCGGCGTATTTGCCGAGCTCACCGTCACATTATCACCGATCGTGGCTTTGGCATTTTCCGCCAGATTAACCCTGGCAATCGATGCCGCCAGACCAACCGCGCCAACCGCCGCGCCAATGACTGTGGTGTTCACCGCCTTGACCGTTATGTTGTCACTGCCAATATCGATAACAATGTCGTCACCTGAATTGAGCTCAGCCGCAACGCTAAGCCCGGTTATATTGTCAAAGCTGGTATTGCTGCCAATCTTTGCCGCGACCGAGCCGTTATAATCTGCCACCGCCACAAAGCCGCCCAGACCAACAGCACCAACCGCCGCGCCGCCAGAAACCTGTGACAGATTGATTGTCTCCTCAGCCCGAACCGAAACATCACCGCCAGCAACCACCGTCACATTGGCGCCGATTTCTGCAAGGGTCGAGTCTGAACCAGTGCCAGAAACGTCATTCTTCAGGCCGGCGGTTTCACTCTGGGCAAGGGCGTTGCTCTCATTGTCATAGGTGCCCGCATAGGCACGGGTATTGGCCTTGGCAGACTCATTGTCACTGCCATCATTCTGTTGGCGGCTAGCGGTTGATTGGCTCTCAACATCATCCAGCATATTGCCATTATCATTGGTCATGGTGTCGCTGGCATTATCCGACATGCCGCCACCAATTAGCGATAGCGCCACCGAACCAGCCGCACCGGCGATGCCGCCACCGGCAAACGCAATGCCCTGATTGGAAATGTTCTTTGTAGAATCGGCCAGCACATCGATATTGCCACGTGCGGAAATCACCGCATTATCGCCAATCCGCGCCTTTACCGTGTTGCGTGTTACCGTTGCGGTTAAGCCAATACCAACACCCGCGCCGCCCGACACCGCCGCCGCACCAGCCGCGCCCTGTGTACTCACTGTTTCAATGGCCGAGACGGTAATGGACTGGCTGGCATTATCATCATAGCCAGCGGTCTGGTTAATTTGGGTATTGTCGCCAATCTCGGCAGTGGTCGATGTTTTAAAGACATTAATGCCAAGCGATCCAGAGATCGCCGTTCCCATACCGCCAGAAAAACCAACCACATTCTGATTCAGGCTGTTATCTGTCCGTGCGGTTACCGACAGATTATCGCGGGCCGTCACATTTGCGTTATCCCCGATCCGCGCAGTCGTTGATGAACGGGCAACCAGCACACCAAGCGATGATCCGCTACCATCGGTGAGGCCACCAGCGAGATTGCCCAAGGTTTGGTACATATTGATATTCTGCTGGGCATCAACCGCAACATCGCCGCCAGCAATCACTGTACTATTATCGCCAATTTCCGCCTTCACATCATCGGCAATAACTGACACGGCGACGATACCGCCAACCGCAGAACCGCCAACCGCGATACTGCTGGCGGTCTGATAAACTTTGTTGGTCGATTTGGCCGCAACGCTCACGTCATTTGTCGCGGTCGCATCACCTAGCATCTCAGCCGTTACGGTTTTCTTGAAAATCTGTGTGTCGATATCAAAGGTAACGCCGACTGCGCCGCCACCAATACCCGCGCTGATATTATTGAGGCTGGTCTCTGATGCGGCCAGCAAGCGAACATCCTGATTGGCACCGGCGCCAGTATTATTCGCATTAACCGTGGTGCCATTGCCGAGGCTGGCTTTGGTTGTTGATTGGCTAACCGTGGTTGCCACAACACCGGCCACGCCAACCGCGCCGCCCGCAACCCCGATTGGCGCGAAATTAATATCCTCATAAGTAACCGCCGCAATCGATAGGCCGCGTGTGGTCTGGTTGTCGAATGAGGCCGATACCACAGTGAAATTATCGGTGGTCGTATTATTGTCACGGTCGCGCGTAGCTTTGCTAACAATCGTGGTTGTGCTGTTATCAACAGAGCCAGAGGCCACCGCCATACCGCCGCCAGCATCCTCAGCCAGAGCGGTGATCGTTGCGTTATCGCCGATGGTGGCCGAGGTCGAACTCTTGATCGTATAGACACCAACCGAACCGGAAACGCCGACTGCACCACCAGACCCGGTAATAACAATCGCATCCACTTCGGTATCATCAGTCGCCTGCACTCTGATCGAATCTTCGGCAAAGACCACGGCGCGGTTACCGATGCTGGCCGAGGTTGTGTTGCTCGCAACGGTCACACCCGCCGCGCCGGTCACACCAACAAGACCACCATTGATCGACAAGGCTATCTGGAGCAAATCAGCCTTTGCATTTGCATCAACCGACACATCACCGCCAGAACGAACCCGCGCATCATCACCGATATAGGCGGTGGTTTCCTTTTCCAGAACGAGGGTATCGCCAGTAATGCCTACACCGACAAGGGCGCCGCCGCCAGAACCAGACACTGATAGCTGGCTTGTCGCGCTATCCGCCGACACCGCAACCGACTGGGCGGTGGTGCCGTTATCCGACTGGTTAATCGAGGCGTTATCGGCAATATAGGCGCGTGTAGTAGAGCGCGTCACCTGTGCCATGACCGTACCCTGAACAGAGGTGATGCCAGCACCGCCAGCCGATAATGCGGCGCTGGTTACATCCTCGGATGTGCGGGCTTTAACAACGGTATTCCGTGTCGCATTGACCTGTGCATTCTGGCCAATAAAGGCCTCGGCTGTATTGTTCACGATCATCACACCGACAGTAACGCCAACGCCAACAACACCCGCACCGCCAAGTGCGCCGCCTGTATAAATGCTGCTTGTAGTGTCTTCGGCCGACACCGTCACATCGCGGCCGCTGGTCACCACGGCGTTATTGGCGATATAGGCTTTGGTCTGGTTCAACGATGTGGTCGCGCCGGTATTATTGAACTTAGAACCAATATTTGTTTGCGACTGGCGGCTGTCAATTTCTGTGCCAATAGTCGCGTAATCATCACCGGTCCGGCTATAATCGCCAGACGAATTATCATCATTAAAGATATCCGCGGTGGTTAGTGAATTTTGGCGGCTATCTGAATCATCGGCAAGGTTGTTGCCGCTACCAGTCATTTGCTTGTCGGTTTCTTCATCGGCCTGTGCACCAACCAAAACAACCGCGACGTTGCCGGCAACCGATACAGTACCGCCAGCGGCGCCCGCTAGGGTAAAGTTCTTTGTTGATTTAGCCGAGATTGCCTCAACCGTGACATCTCTCTCGGCCGAAACTGCGGTGCTAGTGCCGCCACCAATCCATGCTTGGGCTTTGTTATGCACAACCAACGCATTCAAGGTCACGCCAACACCAACCGCGCCGCCGCCGCCAATACCGCCAGTCACATCAATTGTGGTGACATCGTTGCGCGCCGTGACCACAACATCCTGATCGCTGTTTCCGCTCGTATAGCTCTGGTTCACATCGCCATAAATATAGGCCTTGGTGACCGAGTCATGAACCTTGATACCGCCCGAAACCGACACACCAACCGAACCACCGATACCACCAGCAAGAACCGCGGCAATAGATGTCTCGTCAGTATCGGCAGTTACCGATGTGGTGCCGCGGGCATTGGTTGTTGCATTATCGCCGATATAGGCAATGTTCGTACCCTTGACCACCGCCACACCAAATGACGCGCCAATACCGGCCGAACCCCCGCCGCCAACCGCACCGGCAATCTGGATTAATTCAGTGTCACCATTTGAGGAAACTGAAATATTATCCTCTGCCGTTACGGTGCCTTCGATATAGGCGTTTGTGGTATTTACCAGAACACCAACCGCCGCCGTTCCGGCAACACCGGCGCTACTGCCGATACCAAGGGTCGCGGCGGAATTAATGATCTTGTCTTTTGACGATGCCAGCACTTCGACATTCTGGTTGGCCTTGACGGTGGCCCCATTGGCAATAAAGGCGTCGGTGTTTTTCACCTGCACCACAACATCGCCGCCAACACCAACACCGGCCGAGCCAGTGCCAACACCCAGCGCCGCCGACAAATCAACCCAATAGGTATCTGAGATAGCGCGAACGGTTACATCCTGATTTGCATGCGCCGCGCTGATATCGTTATTGATCGTCGCATTGCCAATTGATGCCTCGGTCGTGCCAACACCAACACCCGCCGAAAGGGAAATGGCGATCGCGCTATCGGATGAAACCGCGCCCGATGCCGCAATTGAAATCACATCCTGATCCGCCGTTGCCGTCACCGATACACCGCGCTTGGTCTCGGTCGTGCGGGTCTCGGTTAAAAACAGGTCTTTGATATTATCAAAGGTGAAATTGTCATTGAAGCTGCCTAGCGCGTCTCTGGTTTCATCATCGCCGCCGCCGCTAATGCCATCCAGCAATGGTGACGAGGTGGTTACGCCGGTCGTGTCAACATCGATGGTGCTTTGACCGCGCGCCGATACCACTGCACCGTCTTTGATTTGCGCCTTGGTTGAACCCAGGAACACCGCCGCGCCAACCGCGCCCGCTAGCGCCGTGCCACCAGAGGTAAAGCTAGCCGCCGGCTCGAGCATGAATATATCTGTATCATCGCCAGCATGTAACTTTACCGAACCGTCAGTGTCGATATTCGCATTGCCATTGATCGCCGCCGCCGTGGTGGTTTTAACCAGACCGAATGACACCGAGCCCGCACCAGATGTACCACCGCTAGATGCCGCAATACCAACAACGGTTGCTGTTAGATTTTGCACTGTGTCGGCGGTGATACCAACATTACCATCGGCAATTATGGCCCCATCCACACTCGCCTCGACATCCTTCCATAGGACATTGGCCGCTAGCGCAACACCAACCGACGTGCTTGATGAGGCCGCAATCGTACCGGTCAAATCGGTCAATGTAGTGTTGTCATTGGCATAGACAGAAACCGCCTGCGCCGATGCACCGGCAGACGCATTCAAAGTTGTATTGTCATTGATATCCGCACCGCGCCGGACCAGCGCCTTGCTCTCGCCTTTGACCGTGTTGGACGACAGCGCACCAGAAATCGCATTATCCGAGGTTGAAACCGACGCCGAAATAATACCGTTGGTAATTTCCTGTTTGGTATCCACGCCGATATTCACATTCGTTGCGGCATTAATCGAAATGTTGTTATCCGCCGAAGTGCTCGTGCCGATCACCGCTTTCTTGTCGGTTAGGAACAGGTTCAATGCCAACGATCCACCAACCGAATTACCGCCACCTGATCCAGAAATGGCCAGTGCGAAATTGCGGATATTCGTCATGCTATCGGCGTTAATGCCAATGGAACCTGTGGTCGCCTGAAGGACGGCATCCTCAATAATGGTGACATCAACATCACTATCCATGACGTTAAAGCCAAACGAACCAGCCGCCGCCACATCATTTGTCGAGACACCACCAGCCGCCATATAGGTCAGCGTATCCTGATCCGCCTTGGCATCAATATCGATGCTGTTATTCGCAATGATCCGCGTGGCAGTACCGTTATCGGTGCCATTTTCCGCGCCAATAACAACCTGCACATCTTCGCGCAGATAAATGCCGCTGATCGATGCGCCAACTGCTTTCTTGCCACTACTAAGCGCCAAAGCACCAACCAAATGACGCGCATCAGATTCGTTATAGGCATCGATATCGATATTTTCAGTAGCGTTCAGCGCTACACCTTCACCGATCACCGCCTGGGTTTTACCGAGCGACATGGTAAAGGCAAGCGAACCACCAATGGCGTTACCATCCTGTGCACCCGCACCGGCAATAGCCTCGGCATAATAGGATGAGTTTTGCAAATTCGCCGTATAATTGGCGGTGATATAATCCTCGGTCGTGGTGCTATTATCCGATGGATCAAGAGTAAAGGCGGCGTTGTTCGGGCTTAGGTCACGCGCCTCGATTGTAATGTTATCACCGCTGATCTGGGCGTTCTCGCTGATCGTTGCGGTGTTATTATCCAACACCAGATTAACCGCGATACCAGCACCAACCGCGGTCCGGTCACCATTGCTGTTACAATTGCCGGGGTCGCTACATGTGGCACTGGACGCCACCGCCGCGGCCCATGCGCGCGTTACAATCTTGTTTGTTGCTCTTGATGAAATCACCACATTACGCTGAGCTGACAACACCGAACCAGTGCCAACATTCACTTGTTGTTCATCATCGGAATAAACCAGCGCCAATGATCCAGCCACACCGATATCACCACCGCCCGCACCCGCAATGGCCTCGGCCGAGGCATAGCTGCCAAACGGAATAGACGAATTATCCGGGTCATTGCCCTGATTTTCGCTAGTGATTGCCGATATTTCGATATCGGCATCAGCGGCGCTTGTGGTCAGGCTGGTACCATTGCCAATGCTGGCATTGGTGTTCTGGCTCGTTGCCAAAATGCCGACACCAACACCAATGGCGTTATCGGCAAACACCGCCAGACCAGAACCACGGGTGCGGTATTGCACATCATTCGTTGCCGCCACGGTGATGTCTTTGGCGGTCGCCACACTCACCCCATCAGCCACCGTAGCGGTTGCATCATGGTCGGCCCACGATACCGCGACCGAAGCGGCGATATTTATCGAGCCCGATTTTTTGCCCTCACCGCCCTTACCGCCAGCATCTGTAGAGCTATTATTCGTATCGAATTGTGCGCCCTTGCCACCAGAGAAATCACCATTCAGCGCTTCCATAGAGGCTGGGGTTTTATTGCCACTTGTCTGGCCATTATTGCCAAGCAGATCAGCCTTGGACATGCCAAGCTTGTTGGTATATTCATCGAGCACCGTACCCGCCGCAACCGCGTCAGCCAGAACGATATCGGTGCTGTCAGAGTC
>Ga0209654_1000857_pt1 | contig 27240 bp, 20 predicted proteins | sample SaaInl1SG_22_DNA_FD_184646 | JGI IMG/M metagenome (GOLD analysis project Ga0209654, IMG submission 184646) | Marine microbial communities from expanding oxygen minimum zones in the Saanich Inlet - ESP_161SG_22_DNA (SPAdes) (version 2) | ecosystem: Environmental > Aquatic > Marine > Intertidal... | reverse complement strand
ATTTCTGAATTTCTATTCGGCACATCATGGAACCCGCAATTTGAGGGGGCCGAGCGGGCTGGTTCGGGCGGCGGCGAGGCGGTCTATGGATCGGTGCCACTATTTGCCGGTACCTTGCTGATATCGCTGGTCGCCCTTAGCATCGCGGTTCCCGTTGGCTTGTTTAGCGCCATTTACCTATCCGAATATGCAACATCAAGAGTGCGCTCAATTGTAAAGCCATTGATGGAATTGCTGGCCGGTGTGCCGACTGTTGTCTATGGATTTTTTGCGGCCTTGACAGTGGCGCCCTTTGTGCGCTCGACGGGCTTGTCACTCGGGCTTGATGTGGCCTCTGAATCGGCATTGGCGGCGGGACTTGTGATGGGGATTATGATTATTCCATTTGTGTCATCACTGTCGGATGATGTTATCAACGCGGTTCCACAATCCTTGCGCGATGCGGCCTATGGTCTTGGTAGCACCAAGAGCGAAGCAATCCGTCAGGTGGTTCTACCAGCGGCATTGCCGGGCGTTGTGGCGTCGGTTCTGTTGGCGGTCTCGCGGGCCGTGGGTGAAACAATGATCGTGGTGATGGCGGCGGGTCTTGCGGCCAATTTGTCGATGAACCCGCTGGATGCGGTAACCACCGTGACCTCACAGATTGTGACCATTCTGGTTGGTGATCAGGAATTTGAGTCGGCAAAGACGCTATCGGCCTTTGCCCTCGCGCTCACATTGATTGCCATTACCCTCATGCTCAATTTGATCGCCCTGCAGATCGTGAAAAAATACCGAGAGCAATATGACTAGAGATAACGGACTTTTATCACCGGAAGAAGCTGCCCGTCTGGTCGCCGCAAAAATGGCTGAGCGCAACAAGAGCGAACGCCGTTTCAGGTTTCTAGGACGCGCCGCAATTGCCATCGCTCTCACCTTTCTGGTGATTTTGATGGTGTCGATCTTTAGCAAAGGCATCCCAGGTTTCTTTCAGCATTACGTCACACTCGAAGTTCCATTGGACCGTGAAAAGCTGGATCCTGAGGGTAATCTCTCGGTGCAATCTCTTTATGATGGCGATGCGCGTGGCACCATTCGCGCGGCGCTTTATGCGGCGGTTGATGCCTCTGGGCGGCGTGATCGCAAGGCCGCTGGCAAGATTATTTCCGCTGGTGCCGAGGCACGGCTTCGCCGGATGATTGCAGATAACCCAAGAATTTTAGGAACCACCCAAGAGATCCGCTTTGCCGTGGATGATGATGTGGATAGTTTCCTGCGCGGTTTTATCAAGCGTGAAACCCCACAGAGCGAACGCCGTATTGACGATAAGATGATCGGGTTTATTGACCAGCTTGCGGCTGATGGGCGAATTTCTTACGAGCTGTCTGACTATCTGTTCTTTGGTAGTGCATCGCGCAATGCCGAGATGGCCGGTATTTATGGTGCGTTCATTGGCTCTATTCTCACCTTGTCGATATGTCTGGTTCTGGCCTTTCCGGTTGGTGTGGCAACGGCGGTTTACCTTGAGGAAATTGCCCCGAAAAACCGCATTACCGAGCTGATTGAAATCAACATTAACAATCTGGCGGCGGTGCCTTCAGTGGTCTTTGGTATTTTGGGTCTGGCTATTTTCATTGGTGTGTTTGGGATGCCGCGTTCGATCCCTCTAGTGGGTGGTGTGGTGTTGTCTTTGATGACCTTGCCGACAATTATTATTTCATCACGCGCGGCCATTCGCGCGGTTCCGCCATCGGTTCGTGATGCGGCGTTGGGCATTGGCGCGTCAAAAATGCAGACGATTTTCCATCATGTTATTCCGCTGGCGATGCCGGGGATGTTGACCGGAACGATCATTGGTATGGCACAGGCACTAGGTGAGACCGCGCCGCTATTGATGATTGGTATGGTCGCCTTTATCGTTGATGTCCCGGGAAGCGTTACTGACCCCGGAACAGTTTTGCCGGTGCAAATTTTCATGTGGGCAGATTTCGCCGAGCGGATGTTTGTGCAAAAAACCAGTGCGGCCATTATTGTCCTGCTGGCGTTTTTGGTGACGATGAATGCCGCCGCAATTTTAATCCGCAAAAAGCTGGAACGCCGCTGGTAAGCGAGCATTAGTAAACAGGATAGAGTCATGACAGACGATCAAAACATCGCGCAAGAGGAAAAGCCAGATTTGGCAAGTGGGCAATTGCCGGATCATACAATTGGCGAGATATATTCCGCTAATCCGCGGATGTCGGCGCGTAATGTGAATGTGTTTTATGGCGATAAATGCGCCATCGAGGATGTCACTCTGGACATTGCCGAACGCGAAGTGATCTCGTTTATCGGGCCATCTGGTTGCGGTAAATCGACCTTTTTGCGTTGTTTGAACCGGATGAATGACACCATTGATATCTGCCGCGTCGAGGGCGAGATTTCCCTTGATGGACAGAACATCTATGCGCCGGAAGTCGATGTGGTGCCACTGCGTGCCCGTGTCGGGATGGTGTTCCAAAAGCCGAACCCGTTTCCAAAATCGATCTTTGATAATGTCGCCTATGGTCCCCGTATTCATGGTCTGGCGGCGGATCGTCACCAGCTTGATGCGATCGTTGCGGAATCTCTGGAGCGCGCCGGATTGTGGAACGAGGTAAAGGACCGTCTGACCCAGCCTGGAACCGGATTATCAGGTGGCCAGCAACAGCGCCTCTGCATTGCTCGCGCCATCGCCGTTAGCCCTGAAGTGATCTTGATGGACGAGCCATGTTCTGCGCTGGATCCGATTGCAACGGCAAAGATCGAAGAGCTAATCCATGAATTAAGCACGCAATTCACCATCGTCATTGTAACCCATTCGATGCAACAGGCCGCGCGGGTATCCCAGCGTACCGCCTATTTTCACCTAGGCCGTTTGGTCGAGGTTGGGGAAACCGCAAAGGTGTTTTCAAATCCGCAACATGAGATGACAGAAAATTACATCACTGGCCGCTTTGGTTAAATCCAGAGCAATGGCGCCAGCCTAAAACCAGCGAATTTGTTTAACCCCGCCAGGTTTGCTATCACTATTCATATGGCGATGTGGGTGATGAGCCGCGATGGTGAAAACCAGACGACTAACCAATTAGGCTAACCAATTAGGCTAACCAATTATAAAAGTGTGATCAGGAAATAAAGATGACCAATTCAATTCATACAAGCTCAGCCTTTGAAAATGATTTGTCTCACCTTAATGAGATGATCGGCGATCTTGGTGGGCTGGCGCGCAAACAGTTGCGCTCATCGATCAAGGCTTTGTCTGATTATCGGATTTCAAAGATCGATAAGCTCATCAAGCGTGACGAAAAGCTTGACCGGCTGGAGAGTGAGATTGTTGAAAAGGCGATGGAGATCATTGCCATTCGCTCGCCGCGTGCGGGTGATTTGCGGCGGGTTATCGTTGCCGCCAATGCCGCCACTATCCTAGAGCGGGTCGGCGATTATTCGCGCAATACCGGCAACCGGATCAAAACAATCATGGCCATGCAGAATGAAGGATTACCGTTCGATCAGCTCCATGCGATGGGCAGTTTGGTTGCGGAAATGCTGAGTGACGTGCTCGAAGCGCACCGCACAAGCAATGTTGAATTGGCGTTACAGATCCGTGAGTCTGACGTTAATGTTGATGAGATGAACACTGAAATCTATCGCAATGTGATTGCGTTGATGCAGTCCCAGCCAGAGTTGGTTCCGGCTGGCGTGCATACGCTATTCATCGCCAAGAATTATGAACGCATGGGTGATTACGCAACCAGTATCGCCGAGCAGGTTCATTATATGGCGACGAATGAAATGCCGGAGAGTTTCCGGCCAAAGGCGGATTTGACGAGCTGGCTGCTTGATGAGGTCTAACCACTAGGCAAACGTATCCTCGGCATCATCGACATTATTGGCATTATGGGAAGGGAATTAGAATGGATAAGAATACATCGCTGGTTTCCAAAAGCCTTGATGAAGATGGTGTTCTGCGCCTCACTTTGAATGATCCGGCGACCCGCAATTCCCTGTCCGAGGCGATGCTATCGGCACTGGCAAATGCGCTTCATGATGCGGCGGGTGACGCGGCGGTTCGGGTGATTGTGCTGGCGGCCAATGGACCGGTCTTTTGCGCGGGTCATAATCTAAAGGAAATGACCGCCGCACGGTCCAACCCAGATGATCAGGGGCGGGCATATTTCACCAAAATTCTCGGGCAATGTTCGGCCGTTATGCAATCGATTCCGGCCCATCCAAAGCCGATCATCGCCGAGATTGCCGGAACAGCAACGGCGGCAGGGTGCCAATTGGTCGCCAGTTGTGATCTGGCGATTGCCGCGGATGATGCAAAATTTTCAACACCGGGGGTTCATATCGGGCTGTTTTGTTCGACCCCGATGGTTGCGCTATCACGTTCTGTTAGCCAGAAACATGCGATGGAAATGCTGTTAACCGGTGATTTTGTACCGGCGGCGCGGGCGGCGGAAATCGGCTTGGTTAATTATGCTGTTCCCAATCATGCGCTCACCGACAGGGTGATGGAAATGGCCCGCAAGATTGCGAAAAAATCGACCGCAACAATCGGCTTTGGCAAACCTGCTTTTTATGCGCAGGCGGAAAAATCATTGGCTGATGCGTATGATTATGCCGCGGCGGTGATGGTGGAAAACATGCTATGCGATGACGCCCGTGAAGGCATTGGCGCCTTTATCGAAAAACGCCCACCATCTTGGAACGATAAATAAAAATCGGTTCCCTCTTGCTTATTACGGTTAGTCGGTTCTAGCGTGATGAATGCATGTGCTTCGTCATTGAAGTGATAAAGAGGGATATGATGACATTTCATACTGACCCAGAGAAAGACCGCGACGCGCCCTTTATGGTTGGGCCGTCCACATTGCATGGTGATGGGCATGGTGATGGGCATGGTGATGGTCTTCGCACCTACCGGATGCTTATTGATGGCAAGTGGGTTGATGCTAGCGATGGCGCGGTGTTCGAAAGTGTTAATCCGACGAATGGCCAAGTGTGGTCGCGGGTGCAAGAGGCTACGGCGGATGATGTGGACAAGGCCGTTCGCGCCGCTGATGCCGCCCTTTATCACGGGCCTTGGGGCCGTATGAGTGCAACCGAGCGTGGCCATTGTTTGCGCCGACTTGGTGATTTGCTAGCGGCAAATTGTGAAACGCTGGGGGCGGTTGAAACCATAGATACTGGCAAAATGTTCAAGGAAACCCGCTGGCAGGCCAAATATATTGCTGAATATTTGCATTTCTACGCGGGCGCCGCAGACAAGGTTTCGGGCGAAACCCTACCTATCGATAAGCCAGATATGTTTGTCTTTACAGAGCGAGAGCCATTGGGCGTGATCGCCGCCATTGTGCCGTGGAATTCGCAATTATTCCTGAGCGCGGTAAAGATCGGTCCGGCATTGGCGGCTGGCAACACGATTGTTCTTAAGGCGTCTGAACATGCCAGCGCACCATTGCTAGAATTCGGTGCATTGATAGCCGAGGCCGGGATACCTGATGGCGTCGTCAATATTATCACGGGTCATGGCGAACCATGTGGAAAGATCCTGACATCGCACCCGTTGGTTGCGCGGATTTCCTTTACTGGCGGACCGGCATCAGCCCAGCATGTTATCCGTAATTCAGCCGAAAACTTTGCCGAGCTATCACTGGAGCTAGGCGGTAAGTCACCGTTCATTGTTTTTGATGATGCCGATATTGATAGCGCCGTGAACGGCTCGGTTGGCGGTATCTTTGCCGCTACGGGCCAGAGCTGTGTGGCTGGCTCACGGGTCTATCTGCATGAAGATATTGCAGATGAATTTCTGGCTAAAATGACGGCTGTTGCAAAGGGGATTACTATTGGTGATCCGCATGCAGAGGAAACTGAAATGGGGCCGCTTTGCACCACGGACCAGCGCGATCACATCGAGAGAGAAATTGCCTATGCAATAGAACAGGGTGGTCGGGTTTTGCATGGGGGCAAGCGTCCAGCCGACATGGATGGCTATTATTTTGAGCCAACGATTATTGAATGCCCGCGTCAAGATATGCGCATTGTCGACACTGAATTATTTGGTCCGGTTCTATCGGTTGTGCGGTTTCGTGATGAGGACGAAGTGATAGCGATGGCAAATGACACCAAACATGGACTAGCGGCTGGTATCTTTACCCGCGACGGGGCGCGCTCTATGCGTGTTGCCAAAGCGGTACGGGCAGGCATTGTCTGGGTGAACACCTATCGGGTGATTTCACCGATTGCTGAATTTGGTGGGGCTAAAAACTCGGGCTATGGTCGCGAGAGTGGTTTTCAGGCATTGTATGATTACACACGTCCGAAAACGGTTTGGGTCAATACGTCATCAGAACCACTGGCGAGCCAGTTTGTAGCGCGATAGGAACGGCGGATGAAGTTTCAGCTAGCGATTAACTTGGAACGGATGAATAGCGAAACAGACATGCGCGCTGTTCGTGATCATACGTTGGAGATGGTTAAAATCGCTGACCGCGCCGGTTTTGAAATTGTCTGGGCGGCAGAGCATCATGCGCTAGAAATGACAATTGCGCCTAACCCGTTTCAGCTATTGACGTGGTGGGGTGACCATACCGAAAACATCGGCCTTGGCTGCGGTGTGGCGAATGCCTCTTACTGGCACCCGATCAATATTGCAGGTGAAGCGGCGATGCTTGATTTGTTATCGGGTGGCCGGATGAATTTCGGTTTGGGTTCAGGTGCCTATCAACGCGAATTTGACCGTATGCATCCAGGTTTGGATCAAAAGGACGGTTATAAATATGTACAGGAAATGTTGCCGCTTGTCCGTGCATTGTGGCAAGGCGATGTCACGCATGATGGTGAAATCTGGCAATTCCCAAGATCTACGTCGGTTCCAAAGCCATTGCAATCTACAGTCCCTGTCTGGGTTGCCGCACGTTCGCCGATAACTTTTGATTATGCCGTTGAAAACCACTGCAACATTATGAGTTGGCCGCTAACCATGCCGTTTAGTGAGGCCGAGAAATACCGCGAACAGCTAGATGACGCGATCGCCAAAGCAGACAATGGCTGGGATGGTCAATTCGCGATGATGCGTCATTGCTGTGTTTACGCAAATGATGCGGACCGTGCCGCGGCGTTGGCCGCCATTCGAAATGTGTTATCGCTCTTCGGTAATCTGATGCTGAAAAAAGGCGATGTTGTGAATGGCTTTCCTGACCCCGTTCCCCTAGAGGCGCTAGAGGGTAATGTTCGTGTTGATCCTGCCATGCTTGAGGAAAACCTCATGTTTGGTTCGCCAACGCAAATTATCGAAAAGCTCGGCAAATATCATGACATTGGCGTTGATAGTTATATTTATTATGCCTCCATGGGGCTTGGTATGGCCGAACAGAAACGCTCGCTGGCGTTATTCTGCGATGAAGTTATGCCAGCTTTCGCCTGACCAAGGGTGAGGAACCGACGTTTATGGATGTGAGCTTCACCACAGATGGCACCGCTTACCAATTCCATCCAGCGCGCGCTTTTGCCGGGGGTGACGCTGCACCGGTGATAGTGCTCATTCATGGTCTTGGCCTGACGATGGGAACATGGGATGATCATATCGAGGAATTGTCGCTGGATCATCGGGTGTTGCGCTATGATCTTGCCGGACATGGGCAATCGATCGCCCCGCACCGCACGCCTGATTTAACATTATATTCAGATCAATTGGCGAACCTTCTTGATGCTCTGGCTATTGCCCAATGCGCGGTTGTGGGGTTTTCCCTCGGTGGGATGATTAACCGGCGGTTTGCGATGGACTATCCGGACAGGGTTGGCGCGCTGGCGATCCTTAACGCGCCACATGAACGTGGTGATGAGGCCCAAGCATTGGTTGAACAGCGCGTGCGCGACACCCATAAAGGCGGCCCCGGTGCAACATTGGATGCCACCATAGAAAGGTGGTTCACGCCGTCTTTCATTGCCGAAAACGCCGCCACTATTGCGCGGGTACGCGGGTGGGTTCTGGCCAATGATGCCGACATCTATACTGCGTGCCGGATGGTTCTGGCGACAGGTGTCATCGAGTTAATCCGCCCCTCGCCGCCTATTACCCATCCGAGCATCGTCATTACCTGCGCCAATGACACCGGCAGCACCCCATCTATGACAGAGGCTATCGCCGCCGAAATTGCGGGGGCGCGGGCGGTAATCATTCCGCAGTTACAGCATATGGGTTTGATGGAAAACCCTGCATTATTTACCACACCAATTCTGGCGTTCTTGGCAGAAGTTAGGAAGTAACCATTATGAAACCATCAAAAAGCGAGACCCTCTCTGGAGGCCAAGCCGCTGTGCGGGCGCTACAGCTTGAGCAGACCAAATATGTGTTTGGCCTCATTGGGTCTGCGACGATGGAGATGTTTGATGCGCTATATGATGCTGACGATATTGGTTTTATCGGGGTCCATGACGAACGCACAGGTACGCATATGGCCGATGGTTATGCCCGCGCATCAGGTGAGGCAGGGGTGATATTGGCTGGTCAAAATGGCCCCGGCGCGACCAATCTTGTGACCGGTCTTTCACAGGCGAAGGCCGCTTTCTCACCGGTCGTATCCATCGCTGGCGCCCTATCTACCGAGCATCAATATCGTGATGCGTTTCAGGAAGTTGACCAGCAGGCGCTATTCACACCGGTAACAAAGAAAACATGGACCGTGCCAAGCGCTAGCAGGGTGCCGGAAATGTTCCGCGAGGGGTTTCGCACCGCGCTAACACCGCGCCGTGGTCCGGTCCAGATAAATTTGCCCCGCGATGTGCTGGCGGCGAGTGCGGAGTTTTCCGATTTTCAATCACCAAAACACTATCGCAATATGTCCGTTCCGGCGGCCGCGCCCTCGGCGATTACCGAGGCCGCCAATTTGCTAGCTGGGGCAAAAGCGCCGGTGATTATTGTAGGCGGCGGAATTAAAAATACCGAGGGGCATGAGGCTGCCATTGCGTTGGCAGACTTGTTGAATGCGCCCTTGGTCTCGGCGCCGGGGCATGGCGATGCAATTTCCTATGGGCACCCGCTTAATGCCGGCCAGATGGGGCCGCGCGGCAATCCGGTTGCCTCGCGCTTGGCCCGTGAGGCTGATGTTATTTTGGCTCTGGGTACGCGACTTGGTTTTAATTCGACATTTTATTCTTATGACAATATCAACCGCGATGCAGCGATCATTCATGTCGAACTGGAGCCAAGCGCGATTGGCCGATATTTTCCGATTGAGATTGGTATCTGGGCTGATGCGCCCACTTGTGCGCGCCAATTGGCGGCGGCAATTACCAAACAGCATAGCCGTGATGCGGTTGATAAATGGAGTGCGCAGTTTAGCGATGAGCGGGCCGCCTACCGGGCTAAACGCGATGCTGACGCGGTGCTGGATACCGCGCTGATCCAACCTTCTGGCCTGTTTAAAACCTTGCGTGGTGTGTTGCCAGAGGATGCGGCATTTACCATGGATGCGGGCACTTTGTGCCTACAAGCCACCGATGCGATGAATTACTGGCACCCTAAGTCACTCTTCACGCCGTTAGATTTTGGTCTGGTTGGTTTCTCCTTTGCCGCTGGGCTTGGGGTGAAATTGGCCCAGCCCGAACGGACGGTGATCTCGATGATGGGTGATGGTGGGTTTGGGATGACAATATCCGAGCTAAGCACAGCCGTGGATCACAATATCAACACCGTTACAATTGTCATGAATAACGGTTCATGGGGGGCAGAAAAAGCCTATCAGCGTGATTTCTTCCAAGGCCGCTATATTGGCGCGGATGTGTCTAGCCCCGCTTTTGATCAGGCGGCCGAACTCTATGGGGCGGCGGGTTTCAAAGTGGATCATCTGGATCAAATAGGTGACGCGGTGTCGGCGGCGTTGGCAAGTGACCGTCCGGCAGTGATCGATGTGTCGGTCGACCCGGCGGCATTATACAGTTTCCGGCGTGACAGTTTCAAACATAGGGGCGGTTGAGATGAGTGATGACAGCAAAGATTATCCAGCAACAAAGGCGCATATTGCCAAGGGTGACTGGAATCCTTTATGGGATGAATTGCGCAAATTAGATCCAGATTACCTTGAGGCGTTTTTGAATTTTCGTAGCATCCCCCATGAAAAAGGGCCGCTTCCGCAAAAATATAAAGAGCTAATCATGATAGCCATCAATGCCGCGACCACGCATCTATATGGTCCGGGCACGCGGCGTCATATGCAAAACGCATTAAAGGCAGGGGCAACTAAGGAAGAGATTTTCGAGACCATCCAGCTCACTAGTGTTATGGGCATTCATTCGATGAATCTGGCGGTTCCGATGCTGATCGAAGAAGTTGCAAAAGCTGATGAGGCTAAAAGCTAATTGCTGGCCCTATTCGCTCACCACGCTCTTGCTTAGTGCCTTTATCGCGGCTGAGGTCGGGATGATTTTGGTCGAGATGAATTCTTCATGATTCTTTTCAACCGTATCCAGATCATAGCGGTAATTGACCATGAGGCCGACCGATTGCGCGATGCCTTTCGTCGATAGATCACCGTCAAAATTCATCTGCTCTAGCTGGGCGCCATTACCAATGTGAAACCGTGCGACAGGGTCATTAGGCATGCCGTCCTTGCGGGTGGATTCCGTGAAATAGCGGATCGCCGCCTGCTGGACCAGTTGTTTGACTTCATCAGCGCGGGGATCGGACGCGGCGTTGATACGCTCTAGCAACACCGGCTCATGCCGTGTCATCCAATTGACGAGGCCGGGAACGGGCGACAGGGTGAGGAAATGCCGGAGGTTCTCAAATTCCTGCTTTAGCTCCTGCGCCACGGTTTTAATCAGGAAGTTACCAAAGGAAATGCCTGCCAGACCCTCTTGGCAATTTGAAATCGAATAGAAAACAGCCGTATCGGCGGCAAGGGCGCTTCTTTCCTCGCGGCTAAGATCAAGCAGATTATCAATCCGATCCGGGGTTTCATTCATCAACGCCACCTCGACAAAAATCAGTGGCTCGTCAGGCATTGCCGGATGGAAAAAGGCAAAACAGCGCCGGTCCTCAGGGGCAAGTCTGGCCCGCAATTCATCCCATGATCCAATCGCATGCACGGCCTCATAGGCGATAATCTTTTCCAGAATATTGGCTGGTGTCGACCAATCAATTGGCTCTAGAACCAAAAACCCGGGATTGAACCAATGCCGCATTAACTGGACGAGGCTGTTATCGAGCCGCTTTAAGTCTGGATAGTCACCGATCAATGACAATAGCCGTTGGCGCAATCTCACCAGTCGCACAGTGCCATTTCTAGTGGCGTTCAGATGGCGGAATAATTTTTGCCATGCGGGTTCCGCCAATTCGGTAATGCGGCGCAAAAGCTCATTGCTTGGATCTTGCTTATACTCGCCCGCCGCGCGTTGCAAACTGGCCGCGTCAATATCGTGCAGGCTGATGATATGGGTTAATTCCTCTGCCAGCTCTGCATCATCCAACCCTTCTAGGACACGCAAAAGATTCTCGGCATAAACCAGTGACGAAACCTCACCAGTTGCCGACATTACCGCCTCAACGGCTTGGCGCGGATTATCGCTTAGCGCGCTAACATGTTTTTTGCCGATGTTTGGGAATAACGTGTATCCCCGTGTCAACGAGGCTAGCATATCTTGAAAAAACCGCATTAGACTTCCTACCTTTGGGATTTACCACCCGATTATACTATTTCGAGAATAAACAATTTGTTGGTGTTTCATAGAGCATCATAACTATTTTTGCCTGCTTACGTAATATGGTGACGAGAGGCGTAATCACCAAATGCGATCTCCAGTTAGATCTCCAGTCAGATCAAATCTTCCCCAATGGGCACTAGTTGGATGTTAATCTGTGTCCAATCATGCTAATAAACTGGCTATCACAGTAGTATGCGCCCCGCCGATAGATGATTTCTGCTTGGTTGGGGCTGATAAATAGTAAAAGCGAAGAAGTAAATGTCTGAATTGATCCCTAAATCCGCAGAAATTCCCGATAGTGACTATGTTATTTTCGGGGGCACTGGCGACCTAGCGTTGCGGAAGATTTTTCCCGCGTTGTTTTGGCGCTATGCGGCTGGCCAGATAAATCAGAATTTCCGGTTGATTGCGGCCTCTCGCGGGGTGATGCCAATTACCGATTTTTCCGAACGCTTGCGGCCATTCTGTCAAGATGCGATCGACCAGCATGCTATTGATGAACCTAAATGGCAGGCCTTTATTGATCTCATCACGATTATCTCGCTCGATGTGAAAAGCGGTCAGGGCATGGATGATCTGGCGGCGCTAGTCAGTCCGAAACTGTCACCGGAACGCCCGTTGATTTTTTATCTGGCGATTGCGCCTAGCTTGTTTGGTGCGGCCTGTCAGAATTTGCAGAAATTTGATCTGGCCCTGCCACAGGCGCGCCTCGTTGTGGAAAAGCCGCTAGGCCATGATGGGGCATCAGCAAGCGCCATTAATGCTGAGCTACGTAATGTGTTTGACGAGAGGGCGATCTACCGTATCGATCACTATCTTGGCAAGGAAACCGTACAAAACCTGATGGCGCTCCGCTTTGCCAATGTGATTTTTGAATCGCAATGGGGCAATCACGCCATCGATAATGTGCAAATCACTGTTGCTGAATCTATCGGTGTCGAGGGCCGCGCTAGCTATTATGACCAATATGGTGCATTGCGGGATATGGTTCAAAACCACTTGATGCAGCTTGTCTGTCTGGTTGCGATGGAGCCGCCATCACAATTTAATGCTGATCAGGTTCGCGATGAAAAATTGCGGGTGTTGCGGGCGATCCGCCCAGTTGGCAATGATAATATCGTTCGGGGCCAATATACCAAAGGCAAGATCGATGGTGAAATGTTGCCCGGCTATGTCGAAGAGGTCGGCGCGGACACCAATACCGAAACCTATGTCGCGTTGAAATTGATGATCGATAATTGGCGGTGGGCTGGGGTGCCGTTTTATGTGCGGACCGGCAAGCGTATGCGCTCTCGGGCATCGGAGATCGTGGTTACATTCAAACCGCATCCGCATGATATTTTCACTTCCGGACCGGGTCTTTCAACCGACCATCACGACAATCCGAACCGGCTCATCATCCGGCTACAGCCAGAAGAAGGCTTGCGCCTGCAGATGACAGCCAAACAACCGGGTCCGGGCGGTATGCGTCTCTCGCCATCCGAGCTTAATCTTGATTTTGGCGATGCCTTTGATGAACGCCTTCCCGACGCCTATGAGCGCCTATTGATGGATGTGGCACGTGGTAACCAGACATTGTTCATGCGCCTTGATGAAGTGCTGGCCGCATGGGATATTATTGATCCGCTGATTGGTGTTGGCGAGCCGCAATCCTATGATGCCGGGTCAATGGGTCCGGTAAACGCCGAGGCAATGCTAGCGCGCAGTGGTCATAGCTGGATTGGTAAATTTTAACCCCTGGATAGTGAAGCATTGAAATGCCCAATGAGATTACATTTGCTGGTGTAACCGATGCAACATTGCAATCCAATCGGGGTGACGAACGCTATTTCAACCGTGAATTAAGCTGGCTTGCTTTCAATGAACGGGTTTTGGCATTGGCGGCGGATCGCGCCTTGCCATTGGCTGAACGCCTGCGCTTTGTCTCGATTTCAGCGGAAAATTTGCAAGAGTTTTTCTCTGTCCGCATTGCCGGATTGCACCAATTATTGTCGCGCGGTGTGCGCCGTGTGCCAAATGATGATTCCCAAATCGAGAGCCTGCTCGAATTATTGCACCGTCGCAGTTACGCCTTGCAGGTCAAGCAATGTGAATTGCTCGAGGAAATACGCCTGTTATTTGCCGATGAAGGCATCATGATCTTGCACGAAATGCCTGATGATGAGGCGGAGGTTGAATGGCTGAAAGATCATTTCAACACCAATGTCCTGCCGCTATTAACGCCAACCACGCTCGATCCGGCGCACCCGTTTCCGTTCTTCCACAATCAGGGAAAAGGGATGATCCTCGAGCTGAGCAACGCGTCTGAAAAGGAACTGCACAGCGTTATTCTATTGCCAGAAAATCTCGGCCGTTTCGTAAAATTACCGGGTGAGGGCCTGCGCTTTATTCTGGTGGAGGCGGTGATCGAGGCCTTTATGGCAAAGATCTATCCAAAGCATAAATTGAAATCATCATCTGTGTTTAGCATCCTGCGCGATTCCGAGATTGAAATTGATGATGAGGCGAATGACCTGATCAATGAATTTGAAACCGCGCTTCGGGCCCGCAAACGTGGCTCGGTGGTGTTGCTATCGCTGAACTCCGGTGCGCCGAAATCAATCCGTAAAGTGTTGTGTCGGGCGATGGATATTGACGAGAGCAAGCTGTTTGACATGAACGGGCCGGTGGCGGTTAACAACTTTGCCGAACTCATTAAATTCATGCCAAAGCGGTTGCTTTATCGCACGTTCAACCCACGTTTTCCCCAGCGGATTAGAGATTTCAACGGCGATTGTTTTGCCGCTATTCGCAACAAGGATATCATCGTTCATCACCCGTTTGAGAGTTTCGAAGTGGTTGTCCGGTTTTTGCAACAGGCGGCGCAAGATCCCGATGTGTTGGCAATCCGCCAGACGCTTTATCGCACCACGCCGGACTCGCCGATTGTGCGGGCCCTGATCGAGGCCGCCGAGAGTGGTAAGGCCGTGACTGCGGTGATCGAGCTAAAGGCACGCTTTGACGAGCGCAATAATATTATGTTGGCGCGTGATCTGGAACGCGCAGGTGTGCATATTTCCTACGGGCTAACCGACTTGAAAGTGCATGCGAAAATGTCTGCGGTGGTGCGCCGCGAATCTGGCAAGCTGGTGACCTATACGCATCTTGGCACGGGCAATTATCATCCGATTACGGCCAAGATCTATACCGACCTGTCCTATTTCACCTGTGACAAGGATGTTGGCCGCGATGTGTATGAAGTGTTCAAATATCTGACCAGCCATGTGCCGCCAGAACAGCTATGCAAAACCTTTGTGTCGCCGCATCAATCCTCAGGCAATTTGGCGGCATTAATCGATGCCGAGATTGCCGCGGCCAAGGCTGGGCGGGTGTCGGGCATCTGGATAAAATGCAACGCTTTGCTGGACCGTGCGCTGATTGATCATTTGTATGAGGCATCGGCGGCAGGGGTGAAAATCGAGATTATTGCGCGCGGCATTTGCTGTCTGCGCCCCGGGGTTGCGGGTCTGTCGGAAAATATCACCGTGCGCTCCCTTGTCGGCAGATATCTTGAACATGGCCGCATTTACGCTTTTGCCAATGGCGGCAAATTAGGGTCACCAAAGAACAAGGTACTGATGTCTTCGGCTGATCTAATGCCGCGTAACCTGCATCGGCGGGTTGAGATGTTTGTCTATCTGGAAAACCCGACAGTGCGTAAACAGGTGGTCGGCCAGATCATTCCTGCGCTGTTGCGTGATGAGCGCAATTGCTGGTTTTTGCAAGGCGATGGAAGCTATCTGCATCCAGAAACCAAAGAGAATGCGTTTTGTGCGCATAGCTATTTTATCACCAACCCTAGCCTGTCCGGTCTTGGATCGCTGGCGAAGGTCGAAAAATGACGGTGCCGTCACTGACACCGTTTAGCCAGGATCCGGCAAATTTCGTCGCGGTGATTGATATTGGTTCAAATTCCATCCGCCTCGTGGTTCATGCAAGCCGCGGTTGTTATCCGTTTCCATTGCTTAACGAGCGGTCAAACTGTCGGCTTGGTTTGGGGCTTGGTGATGATGGTTTGCTAAAACAGGACCGCATCGATGCTGGCCTGACGACGCTGGGGCGCTTTGCGGCTCTTTTGGAAAATATGGGCGTTACCAAAATCTATCCGGTGGCCACGGCGGCGGTACGGCGGGCAGTGAACGCGGCGCAATTTGTTGAACCGGCAGAGGCTATTCTTGGTCATAAGATCAATGTTCTCAGCCAACAGGACGAGGCCCGTCTGGTCGCTGAGGGCATTAACCTCAACATCCAATCGGCAAGCGGGTTGGTCGCTGATCTTGGCGGCGGGTCGCTGGAAATTGTGGCATTGCAAAAGAATGTGATCACTGCCTCGACCAGTTTTAATTTTGGCCATTTATCAGATATTACAGCTAAAGAGGTCATCGCAAACTTGGCCGAGCATCAGTGGATTGCCACCATAGGGGCCAGCCGTATTTATGGGGTTGGTGGCTCGTTCCGTGCACTTGGCTCCGCCTTTATCGAACAAACGGGCTATCCTCTTTCGGTTCTGCATGGGTTGCATTTACCGGCGGATACGGCGCGGGGGATGCTGGCATCCTTTGCCCAAGATTTTCCAGATTTGACCGGTGTGCCGCTAGGCCGTCGGCGCACCATGCCCGCGGCTTCTGTAATTATGGGGGCGTTGCTCGATCATTCTAGGGTCGAAAAAATCACCATTACCGGCACCTCCATCCGCGAGGGAATAATTGCCGAGGCGGAATTAAACGCCGACCAGCGGGCGGATTTCCTGCAGGCGGTTACAACGGAAATAGCCAGCATGAATCCCAGATTTGCCGGTGCACCGCATGCCTTGATGCGGTTGCTAGCCCCGCTCTATGGCGGCGATGATAGCAAGCTGGTGCAAGGCAAATCAGGACGCCTAAAGCGTATGGTTAGTGCGGCGTGTCATTTGGCTGATCTGTGCTGGAATGAACATCAGGATAAACGCGGCGATCTGGCGGCGCGGCGGGTGCTTGGCCTGCCGATAAATTGCCTGACGCAAAAGGAACGCGCATGGCTGGCGTTGGCGATCCATCATCGCTATGTCGGCGGCAAAACTAGCAAGGCTCTGCCGTTTGACGTCAGCACCATTTTAAGCCGGAAGAAACGGGTCGAAGCGACAATGATTGGGCTGGGGTTGCGTTTTGCCTTATCCTATTCCGGCGGCATCGCGGCGGGCACCGATCATTTGACGCTGATTAATGACGGCACAAACCTCACCCTTAATGTGGCTCCAAAGGGCGCGGCATTGATGGATGGGTTGGCCCATCGCCGCTTTGCCCAATTGGCCGAGAGCGCCGTTTTGTCACCAAAGATCAGCGGGATCTAGCTTACCGCTTTGAACCCTGTCTCAATACCGGAAAGTATTTCGGTTATATTCTCGGCGGTGACAACGAGCGGCGGCGACAGAATGATATTCGGGCCGGATATACGAACCATCACACCATCGGCATAGGCCGCCTCAAACAGCGCCGCCATCGTGTCTTTATTCGCCGGTGCCTTGGTTGTGCGGTCATCCACACATTCCATTGCGACCATCAAACCTTGGCCGCGCACATCACCAATAAGGTCATATTTTTTCATGAGCGCATGACAGCCAGCAATCAACTCGGCGCCCCTATCCGCAGCGTTCTGGGCCACATTCAAGCGGGTGATTTCAGGAATACAGGCAAGCGCGGCGGCGGCCCCAACAGGATGGGCGGAATAGGTATAACCATGACCGATCATGCCAAAGGTGCTGGCATCACTCTCAAATGTCTTGGCTACCTTGTCATGGATCATCACCGCGCCGAATGGGAAATAGCCATTGGTGATGGCCTTGGCGATACACATGAAATCAGGCTCGACACCCCAAAGACGTGATCCAGACCAAGCGCCAGTCCGGCCAAATGCACAGATCACCTCATCAGCGATCAGTAGAATACCGTGACGGTCACAAATCTCGCGCACTTTTGGCATAAAGCTTGGATGCGGCGGGATCACGCCGCCCGCACCTAGAACCGGCTCCATAATAAAGGCGGCGATGGTATCGGCGCCTTGGAACATGATTTCATCCTCAAGCGCGGCGGCGCAAAGTTCGGCAAGACGCGCCGGATCGGTTTCGCCAAACGGATTGCGATAAGGGTAGGGCGATGCGATCTGGAAACAGCCAGCAAGCATCGGTTCGTAATTACGCCGGAAATTGGCGTTGCCATTGACCGAAGCGCCGCCAAAATGCGTGCCGTGATAGCCTTTTTTCAGGCTGAGGAATTTGGTCCGATCCTGCTGGCCTCTGATTTTATGATATTGGCGGGCAAGACGGAGCGCCGTTTCAACCGAGTCCGAACCGCCGCTGGTGAAAAACGACCGGGTCATACCATCGGGGGCAAACCAATCAGCCAGCATATGCGACAATTCAATTGCCGGCCCGGTAGAAGTGCCGCGAAAGGCGGAATAATAGGCAAGTTCATCAAGCTGTTTGGTGATTGCTTGTTTGATCACGTCACAGCTATAGCCAAGATTGACGTTCCATAGGCCACCAACCGCATCGATTGTTTTGTGATTATCAACATCGGTTAGGTGAACACCAGCGGCGCCAGTTACGATCTTTGGTGGGTGGGCCCGCATATCAGCTGGATGGGCCATTGGGTGCCACATATGCTGGGCATTATTGTCTTTCAAAAAATTTGGACCAGAATCCATCATATGTCTCCCCATTATGATTGTGGCTGGGTCACCGCTCGATCTCTAGTTCGGTGCGGTTTCCTATTGTGTTAGCCTAACTTCTGTCTAACATGGATAACCTAACATGTTAAGTAATATGCCGTAGCTGGCCAACAAAGCACGGCCTAGGTGCAACATTCTGATGGGAATAGTATCAATGGATCAGGCAACAATCGACAAGTTTCGTAATAATAGCATCAGCGACCGCACCCATTGGATTGGCGGCAAGGCTACACCTGCGCTAACCGGTGAAACGCGGATTGTCACATCGCCAATTGATGGCAAGATTCTGGCCAATATCGCCGAGGGTAGCGCTGGTGACGTGGATGCCGCGGTTGCCGCCGCCAGAGCCAGTTTCAATAGCGGTGTCTGGTCGAGAATGGCCCCCGCCGCCCGCAAATCCATCATGCATAAAATTGCCGATATCATCGAAAAGAACGCTGCCGAGCTGGCGGTGCTTGGGGTGCGTGATAATGGCTGTGAGATTGTCATGGCTGGCAAGGCTGAATCTGGTTCGGCCGCCGCAACATTCCGTTTCTATGCCGAGATGGTCGACAAGGTGAATGGTGACATCACCCCGACCGACCCATCAGTTCTATCAATGATCCTAAAAGAGCCGATTGGCGTTTGTGGTGTGATTGTGCCGTGGAATTTCCCGTTGATGATTGGCGCGTGGAAATTGGCGCCGGCCTTGGCGATGGGCAATTCCATTGTGCTAAAGCCGTCTGAGGTGGCGTCTTTGTCATTGATCCGGCTAGTGGAATTAATCCATGAGGCGGGCCTGCCAGAGGGCGTGCTTAATCTTGTAACTGGCGGCGGTGTTGGCGTTGGTGATCCGTTGGCGCGCCATATGGATATCGACATGCTGACCTTTACCGGATCGGGTGGTGTCGGTCGTCTGCTGTTAACGGCCTCGGCCCAGAGTAATATGAAGCCGGTCTATCTGGAGCTTGGTGGCAAATCGCCAAATGTGATTTTTGATGATGCGGAAAATCTTGATAAGGCGATCAAAGTGTCTGCGACGGCGATGTTCCGTGACGCTGGCCAGACCTGTGTGGCGCCGTCCAGATTGCTCGTGCAAGACGCCGTTTATGACGAGGTTGTCGAAAAGCTAACGGCGCATGCCAATGGCATTACCGTTGGTAATCCGCTCGATCTAACGACCGATTGCGGGGCAGTGGCAACGCCAACCCAACTGGCCCAGAATTTGAACTTTGTCGAGGCGGCAAAGGCTGGCGGTGCGCGTCTTACAACCGGTGGCAACCAGATCCTAGCCGAGACCGGCGGCACCTATATGGCGCCAACTGTTTTTGCTGATGTGACCTCGGATATGGCGCTGGCACGAGACGAGGTGTTTGGTCCGGTTTTGGGAATTATCCGGTTTAGTGACGAGGCCGATGCGGTACGCCAAGCCAATGATTCTATCTACGGATTATCGGCGGCGGTATGGACGTCAGATCTTGGCCGCGCGCATCGTATGATCAATCAGATTGATGCTGGTGTTGTGCATGTGAACACCTATGGCGGGGCCGATGTGACAGTGCCGCTATTGGGCCATAAACAATCAGGACATGGCGCCGACAAATCGGTTCACGCAATTGATAAATATATAAAATTAAAGACAGGTTGGATCCAGATGGCGTAAATAAGGTGATGAAACTTAACGGACCTAAAGGGCTGTGATGCGTGAACGGGACGATTTTGACGAGAATGCGTTTTCCTCTGACTTGATGTTTAAGGTCGGGCGGTTGCTCGATGACGGCTTGTTGTTGGCAACAAGCGATTGCATTGTGAAAACCGCAAATAGTGCCGCTGTCCGCTTTCTTGGCGAGGGCATGGTAGGCAAGTCACTATTCGATATTTTTAGCGCCAATAAACTGGGTGGCAAAATTGAAATTCCTGCCATTGGCGAAAAGGAAAGTGAGTTTATTTTCCGGCCAGAATCTGCGGTACCGCGTGAATTTACCGTGCGGGTAACAACGCTTGGTGACGGCCAGATTATCGCGATGCTTCTAGATATGACTTTGCAACGTAATCTGGAAAAAGTGCGCCGTGATTTTGTGGCTAATGTCAGCCATGAATTGCGCTCACCTTTGACTAGCCTTGCCGGATTTATCGAAACCATTCTGGTTAATGATATCCGTGATCACGAGACCACCCATCGGTTTTTAACCATCATGGATGAAGAAGCGCGGCGGATGTCGCGGTTGATTGACGATCTATTATCCTTGTCGCGGGTTGAGGTTGATGAACATATCATCCCAACCGATACGGTGCCTCTGTTAAAGGTGGTCGGGGCGGTTATCGATAGTTTAGGGGACCGCGCGAACCGGCGTGATATGACCATAAAGTTGATTGATAGGCGGGAAACCGTGCCCGGCAATACGGTGATGTTTGGGCATAGTGATGAGATCAATGAGGTATTCCACAATCTCATCGAGAATGCGGTCAAATATGGGTTCGAGAATAGCGAGATCATGGTTGACATCGAAATGCGCACGCCGCAATTAATTTCCATTGCGGTTACCAACCAGGGTGAACCGATAGCCGAAAAGCATTTGTCACGATTGACCGAGCGATTTTACCGTGTTGATAAAGCCCGCTCGCGCCAGATTGGTGGCACCGGTCTTGGTCTTGCGATTGTGAAACATATTATCAATCGCCATCGTGGTAGCTTGACGATTGATAGTGTGGACGGGGCAACAACTTTTACCGTTGAATTTCCTGTGTTTGAGAGGCCGTAGCATGAGCGTTCGTATTCTCATTGCCGATGATGAACCCAACCAGCTAGAGCTATTGAACTTTAATCTTGAGCAAGCTGGCTTTGAGGTGGTGCGCGCTAGTGATGGCCAGCAAGCGATTGATATGATCGAGGAACAACGCCCCGATCTGATCATTTTGGATTGGATGATGCCCCAGCTATCCGGCATTGATGTGTGCCGTAAATTGCGTGCAAATCGTCAAACCAGAAGCCTGCCAGTGATTATCCTGAGCGCGCGTGGTGAAGAGAGCGACCGCACTCTTGGCCTTGATATCGGCGCCGATGATTATATTTCAAAGCCATTTTCGCCGCGAGAATTGGTGGCGCGGGTGAATGCCCTACTGCGCCGCTCTCGTCCCGCCCTCAATGATGAAAAGCTCGAATTTGAGGATCTATCGCTGAATTTAACAACGATGCAAATCACCCGCGCTGGCCAGCTCATAGAACTAGGACCAAAGGAATGCCAGCTATTATCTATCTTGATGGAACGCCCAGGCCGCGTCTTTAGCCGTGCACAATTGCTCGATCTGGTATGGGGGCACGGGGTTTATGTCGAAGAACGCACAGTTGACGTGCATATGAGCCGATTGCGCAAAGCGATAAATGTGCCCGATGCGGATGGCCAACAAAGCACCGATCTAATCCGTACAATCCGTGGTAGCGGTTACGCCCTGCGCGCACCCCCAAAGGCATAATCACGATTGGGCCGTGTTGGTTTTTTGCAAAATCTTAATGGGTTATGAATAGACCCCCTCGTTAAAACTTGATAGCGTTATGATCCCAATCGGCTCGTGCCTATAAAGCGCAATACGGTTGATGGGTGACGATTAGGCGGTACATAATGCGTTTTTTTTCGACTAAAAACCGGGAAATCCACTTAGGACCATATCCGTTGGAGCGGCTGGTTCGGCTTGATGATCCGGCTGACATAGGTGACCTCACCGCGATCCCGCTTCGGGAAAAACTCGAATTTACCCGACCTGAGGATCCCCTATCGATTATCAATGCGATGGATGAATATCAATCGATGATGGATGCCATTCGTGTTGGCATCACCCATCCGGTTTTATCTATTGTGCCGGACGATATCGAAGAGCGTAGCCGTCACATCAAGGCCTTTGGATATTTCAGCGATGCATCAATGGTTGGCTGTGCCGTTTTGCCGGTGGCGGCGCGTCTTAAAACGCCCTATCGCAATCCGGGCATTGACCGCTTGGCGGATGATTTGCGCACCAAGCAAGTCTCGACATTGGCCTCGGGCATTGAGGTCATTATGGCTGATCTGCGCGAGACTATGGAGGCCGCGCCGACCACGATTGACGCGCACACCCATGCGGTCGTGTTCATTTACGAATTTCCCCGCGATCCGGAAAAGGACGAAGTCGGCAATGGCTGGATTACCGATGCCCAGCACCACCGCGCCGCCTTGCGCGCAACGGAAACCGCCGCGGTAATTGGCAATTATTTCCGCAAGCTCGGCTTTGACGCACGCTCTCATTCGCAATCCACGTCCGATGTTGATCTAAACCGGTTGGCGGTGGCGGCGGGGCTTTGCGTTTATGAAGACGGGCGGCTGGTTAATCCCTATCTGGGCGATCGCTTTGGTATTGCCGCGGTAACAACAAATATGGCATTGGCGCCGGACAAGCCGCTGGCCCCGCTGTCCCGCCAGAGTTGGTGGAAGAGCCACGGCCCTGCCTGGTTAATCGGCAAGGGCACGGTAAAGGGCGCGGTGAATAATGAGATGTTTGCCAAGCGCCGCTATGTTGATGGGGCGTTTCCCTTTGAGACCCTGAACAGGGTTGATACGCCAACGACTTATATTGACGAGCCGAATGTCGCGCGTGTGCCAAAACGCGCCGATATGTTTGCCCGCGCATTGTTTGGTGATTTAGGCCCAGCCGCACAGAACGGCGCCAAGGAAGGTCATTATGCCCGCAAGGCGCCAACCTCGATGGCACAGAGACGCGCGTTAGGTGCGTTTATCCTAATCCAGAACGGCGAGCCAGAACCGGTTCAGATTGCCGGTGCCACGGATCCACAGGCCAATGCCGATAACATAAAGGCGGCATGCTATTTTCTGGGGGCCGATGCGGTGGGACTGTCACGCTGTCCGGACTGGGCGTATTATTCGCATAATGCGGCGGGTAAGGAAATTGATCCCTATCACGCGAATGCGGTGTCGATCATCATTGATCAGGGTTTTGAGACAATGGAGGGCGCGTCTGGTGATGACTGGATTTCTTGTGCCCAATCGATGCGCGCCTATTTGCGGTTTTCACTGCTTGGCGGGGTGTTGGCAAAACATATCCGTAATCTAGGTTATAGCGCGCGGGCACATACGGTGATGGATGGCGAGGTGCTACAGCCGCCGCTATTGTTGCTATCGGGTCTTGGCGAGGTTAGCCGGATTGGTGAGGTCATATTAAATCCGTTCTTGGGGCCGCGGCTTAAATCCGGCGTGGTTACGACTGATATGCCGATGGTGCATGACAAGCCGATTGATTTTGGCCTCCAAAAATTCTGCGAGCAATGCAACAAATGCGCGCGTGAATGTCCGTCAGGGGCGATCACTGCTGGCCCTAAATTGATGTTCAATGGCTATGAAATATGGAAATCGGATAGCCAGAAATGCGCCAGCTATCGGATCACTGCACAGGGCGGTGCGATGTGTGGGCGCTGTATGAAAACCTGTCCGTGGAACCTTGAAGGTTTGTTTGCCGATAGTGCGTTTCGCTGGATGGCGATGAATGTTCCGGCGGCCGCTCCGGCGCTGGCGAAAATGGATGACATGGCCGGTCGTGGCGGTCTTAATCCGGTTAAAAAATGGTGGTGGGATCTGGAATGGGAGGCCGATGGCGCCTATCGCCCGACCCAGCATAAAGTCAATGAACGCGGATTACAGCGTGATCTGGATCTGAAATATGAGGACCAGACATTGGCGGTCTATCCGGCGAATTTGGCCCCGCATCCCTATCCGTTCCCCTTTGCGATGGACCGCGAACAGGGGATCGAGGCCTATCAGGCGATGGTCACGGCGGATGAATATAAACGGCGGCTGGCGGCTGGTGATGGCGATGATCTGATTCACCGCTATACCGCCGATGGGGAATCACCGGTTCTTCAAGTCGAGATAACCGCAATTGATAAAATGACCGAGGGCGTTACCTTGTATGAATTGCGGGCGCTTGATGGTGGTGATCTACCGCGCTGGGAGGCTGGTGCGCATATTGATATCGTCGTTGCGCCTGAATATCTGCGGCAATATTCGCTAACCGGTGATCCGGCGGATCGCTCATGCTATCAAATTGGTGTGTTGCGCGAGGATGAGGGCAAAGGCGGGTCGCGGATGTTGCACCGTATCTTTACCCAGAACCGCAAGATATTCATCTCAAAGCCGCTTAATCATTTCCCGCTAGTTGAGGATGCTGGCAAATCCTATTTGATGGGCGGCGGCATTGGTATTACCCCGATGATTGCGATGGCTAATAGGCTACATCTTCTTGGCCGTGATTTCGCTGTGCATTATTCCTGTCGCTCGCGCCAGAATGCGGGCTTTTTATCGATGCTCGATGCGGTCCCGTGGCGTGACAAGCTACATCTACATTTCTCTGACGAGAATAGCCGGGCTGATCTTGCCGCTATTTTAGCAGATCCCGCGCCGCGCGATCATGTCTATTGCTGTGGCCCGGATCTATATATGAACGCGGTGATGGAGGCGGCAACCGAAGCCGGCTTTGATGAGAATAACCGGCATCTTGAATATTTCTCGGTCCCCGAACAGCCCGAATATGAAAATTACGATTTCACCCTGCACCTAGCCCAATCGGGCCGCGATATAACGGTTCCGGCTGATCGGACCGCGGCGGAAGTCCTGAATGAGAATGGCTTTAACATTGATATTAAATGTTCTGATGGGATCTGCGGCGTGTGTAAATGCGGGTTAATTTCTGGGGATGTCGAACACCGCGATTTCGTGCTATCTAATCGCCAGCGTGACACCACAATCATTCTTTGCCAGTCACGCGGCACCAAAGATAGCACTGTAGCGATTGACCTGTAATCAAGGTCCATCGGATCAGTGGGAAACGAGACTGTTATGCCGATCAAAACTGATCAGATGCCAAATGACCCTGCCGATAATCCTAATGCCGACGGCCCTGCGCATTTTGTGCCGCTGGCGATTATCAAGAGCGATCATAATGGCGAGCTATTGCGCTATATGCGCGGTGAAGCCTGTCAGGATGTTGTTGTCACAATGCCGGTGCGGGTGGATGTCAGGAAAGTTGGCCAGCAGAATTTCTTTGTCGCGGTTGCCACCACGATGAATTTTGAAACCGCCGAGGCATTGCAAGACGAGGCCAATCGCCTGTGCCCGGATGATCACCGGTGCCTGTTTGCATGGATTCCGGCGGATTTATTTGGCAGCGATGATTTTGGCATTTTCATTGACGAGCTTGGCATTGGCGACAAATTGCAAAACGGCCTTGTTGGCGAGGTGATAAATGCCGCGTCCATCGAGGAGGCCGTGGCCAGCTTGGCGGGATAGGCATGGCATGACCAAGATTTATGTCGATGCGGATGCCTGTCCGGTCAAAGACGAAATCATCCGTGTGGCCAGTCGTCACAAGCTCGGCGTTCTCATTGTATCAAACGGTGGCATTCGGCCAAACCCGAACCCGCTGGTTGAAACCATCATCGTTCCCGACGGGCCTGATATTGCTGATCAGTGGATTGCTGATCGGGCGGTTGTGGGTGATGTTGTTGTCACCGGTGATATTCCGCTAGCGGCAAAGGTGATTGCCAATGGCGCCGATGCGATCCGGCATAATGGCGACCTATTCACCGTCGATAATATCGGTAATCAACTGGCAACGCGTGATCTGATGGCTGATCTGCGGGCGGCCGATCCGTTGGCGACTGGGGCTGGCAAACAGGGGGGACGGCCGTTTTCAAAGGCTGATAGATCACGTTTTCTCGATCGGCTAGAGGGGGTGTTGCGGCGCCTCGCGGGTTAGGAAACACTTGGGTTAGGAAACACTTGGGTTAGGAAACACTTTGGTTAGGAGCTGGCCTCATTATTTGTGCTACTGGCCTTTGAGCGCGCACCGGCGCATCTTTTTGAGCAATAGCGCACCTGTTCCCAATCACGCGCCCATTTCTTGCGCCAATTAAAAGGGCGCTGGCAGGTGGCACAGATTTTAGACGGTAAATTGGCTTTGTTCGGAGATTTTCGCATGGCGCCATCATACTGGCAAAACCCCGTCGGCAATAGCCCCGCCTGTATCTGAAAACAGTTGAATCGCACGAAATTTAGCGCAATTGCTGGCCAAGCTGGGTAATACGCAATAGGGCCAATCCGGGCCTTTAGCAAAATAAAGCTTCCCCTCAAAGGCTTTTGGCTATAGGAAAGCGCGGAGTAGAGGAACGGACCGCGGGTCCGCCAACACATTCAAGAGACATATCATGACCAAAGATCTGCGCAATATTGCGATTATTGCCCATGTTGACCATGGCAAAACTACCCTAATTGACTCAATTATGCGGCAATCAGGTACGTTCCGCGACAACCAGCAGGTTGATGAGCGGGTGATGGATTCAGGTGATCTGGAAAAAGAGCGCGGCATCACCATTCTGGCCAAGCCGACATCGGTCAATTGGCGTGATACACGGATCAACATCATCGACACCCCCGGCCACGCCGATTTTGGTGGTGAGGTGGAACGCGTCCTTGGCATGGCTGATGGCGTTATTCTGCTTACTGATGCGGCTGAGGGCCCAATGCCCCAGACTAAATTCGTCTTGGGCAAGGCGCTGAAACAGGGCCTTCGTCCGATTGTTATCATCAATAAGATTGACCGCAGTGATGGCCGCCCTGAAGAGGTTGTTGACGAGGTCTTTGATCTGTTTGTAGCGCTGGATGCGAATGAAGAGCAGCTCGATTTCCCGATTCTTTATGCCTCTGGCCGTGATGGCTGGTGTGTCGAGGAATTGGATGATCCGCGTGATAATCTGCACCCGCTTCTAGACCG
>Ga0209654_1000856_pt1 | contig 27261 bp, 25 predicted proteins | sample SaaInl1SG_22_DNA_FD_184646 | JGI IMG/M metagenome (GOLD analysis project Ga0209654, IMG submission 184646) | Marine microbial communities from expanding oxygen minimum zones in the Saanich Inlet - ESP_161SG_22_DNA (SPAdes) (version 2) | ecosystem: Environmental > Aquatic > Marine > Intertidal... | reverse complement strand
GATATTTTAATTCTTGGAAAAGCATTGAGTGGTGGTGTATATCCAGTGTCTGCTGTTTTGGCAAATGATGCCATTATGAAAGTCATTACTCCGGGGTCTCACGGAAGTACGTTTGGAGGAAACCCTATTGCTGCAGCTGTTGCAATGGCAGCTTTAGAAGTAGTTAAAGACGAACAATTAACCGATAATGCAGATCGATTAGGAATCTTATTCCGATCGCTTTTGAATGATTATATCGCTACAAGCTCGATTGTAAAACTTGTGCGTGGAAAAGGCTTGCTAAATGCGATTGTGATTAATGATCACGAAGACAGTGATACCGCTTGGAACATCTGTCTAAAGCTTAGAGATAATGGGCTTCTTGCAAAACCCACTCACGGAAACATTATTCGTTTTGCTCCTCCTTTGGTGATGAGCGAGGACCAGTTGATTGATTGTGTAAATATTATTATTAAAACCTTAAAGAGTTTTGAATCTGAATAATTTTAAAACATAACTTTACTAGTTTTTGAAAAGAGGCTTTCTAAAAAGCTACATTTTGTCAATCTGAACTCGTTTCAGATTCTAATAATAATTTGAATACCAATGTTTTAAGATTCTTAAAACAACTATCTTTCGCAGGCAGGTATTCAGAATGACATGTTTTCATACTTTTTTGACAGCCTCTTCTTTTTTGTATAGAAGATATGAGCAGGAGTCATGTATTATCTTAAAAATAACATGTTTAACCAACATTCTTGGAATGCTTGATAGCCGTTTTCATAAATCCAAACAGCAGAATATCCAAAATAAATCAGGTTGACCGCCATAGAAATAAGAGCTGCTATTTTTGCAATTTTCATGGTTTCAAGTGAGCCTGTAAATCCAAGTTCATTTTGTTGGGCTTCCTTAATTTTTTGATGAACTTTGTATAGAGCTATTCCAGTAAACAGCAAACCGATTCCTCCAAAACAGGCACTAATTAAACTTATAAAAGAGAGAATAAAAATAGGAGTACTCACCAAATGCGTTTTCATAGATAAGGGGTTTTATTCCCGATCGCAACGCTAGCCCATCTAATTAATGGGTTAGTAGGTTGTTGAGATTGGGGTTATAATAATTATAAAAGTACTAAAAAAATCAATCCCTTCTAAATTTAGAAAGGATTGATTTTAGTTTGAATTTTAAAAGCGCTTTATAAGAGGTATTCAGTGCTGATAAAGTTAGACTTATTAGATTCTAATAAATCTTTTAAAATGGCTTTGTTGGCAACATTTTCTTTGGTAGCCACAAAAGTTCGAATTGAAAAAGAACGCAAAGCATCGCGTACACTTAAGGTGCTAAATGCGGAATCTTTTCTTCCTGTGAATGGAAATACATCGGGTCCACGTTGACATGAACTGTTTAGGTTGACACGACACACGAGGTTTACAAGCACATCAAATAACGGGGCTAGGGTCTCTGCATTTTCACCAAACACACTGACTTGTTGTCCGTAATTGGATTCTGCCATGTCATCCAATACTTGTTGAACATCCGTAAATGTTATGATTGGAATAACAGGTCCAAATTGTTCTTCTTTATACACCTCCATATCTTTTGTAACAGGATACAGTACGGCAGGATAACTATAGTTTTCTGAGAGTTGCCCTCCTTTTGAATTTAATATTTTAGCGCCTTTAGATTTTGCATCTTCAATTAATTCTTGAATATAAGCGGGTTTGTTTGGTTCTGGAAGTGGTGTGAGTTGAACGCCTTCTTCCCAAGGATTTCCGAATTTTAGAGCATCTACTTTTTCACAAAAACGCTTATTAAATTCTTCAGAAATACTTTCGTGAACATAGAGTATTTTTAGTGCGGTACAACGCTGTCCATTGAAGGATAGGGTACCAGCAATACATTCATCAATCGCAAGATCTAAGTTGGCATCAGGCAACACAATCCCTGGATTTTTTGCTTCTAATCCTAAGACGGAACGAAGGCGGTTTCCTTTCGGGTGACTATTTTGTAGGGCGTTAGCAGAGCTGCTATGTCCAATCAATGCAAGAACATCTATTTTTCCAGTTTCCATGATGGGAGTTGCTAAGACACGACCCCGTCCATACAATACATTCACAACCCCTTTAGGAAAACTATTTTGAAACGCTTCTAGTAAAGGAGATAATAATAAAACTCCTAATTTTGCAGGTTTAAATACTGTAGTATTCCCCATGATGAGTGCAGGAATTAACAAAGCGAAAGTTTCATTTAAGGGATAATTGTAAGGACCTAAACACAATACGACTCCAATTGGACCACGTCTGATGTGTGCATATACGCCAGAATGTTTTTGAAATTTAGCTGAATTACGATCTATTTGTTTGTAATCATCTATGGTGTCGTAGATATAATCTACGGTACGGTCAAACTCTTTTTCGGAGTCAGCAAGGTTTTTTCCAATTTCCCACATGAGGTATTTTACGACGGTATCCCGTTTGGTTTTCATTTGCTTAACAAACGTTTCCATACATGCAATGCGATCTCTAACCTTCATGGTAGGCCATTCACCCTGTCCGTTGTTATAAGCATTTGAGGCAGCGTCTAGGGCTTCCAAGGCCTCAGTTTTTGTAAGTTCAGGAACGCTTCCTAAGAGAGTTGGTTGGTAATTTTCTGTTGATGAAATGGTTGAATAGACTTGGGTCATTTTGCCAGACCATTCTTTTATTTCACCGTTTACCAAATATGTTTTTTGCTCAACAAGGGCATTGATTTTGTAAGCTTCAGGAATGTTTATTAGCGTCATATTATTTGAAAGTTAGATTGGTTTATAAAATTATGAAATTATTGAACTTAAACATCCCAAAGAAACGTTAATCTTATTATCGACACATTTAGAGGGTAGGGTAATAGTTGGCCAATGGTTTAATTTAAAATACAACACCCCAAAATTAATAGGGGTGTTGATATGTTTATGCATTTCTCTTAATCTCTTCCATTGCTTCGTTCCATTTTTCTAGAAACTCGCCATAACCACTAGAAAAAATGACATATATAGTATAAATAAAATACAATAGATTGATAATTAAAATTATTAAGGCTATTGTTTTAGCGGTATTCATCGCATTTATATTTCCTTCATAATTATCAGGGTTTTCGGAAGCATTTTTTACTCTATTGTGTGCGACCAAATAAGCTGGTCCCGACAGTAAAAAACCCAGCCCACCAAAACAGCAGCAAAGTAATCCTGATATACTGAGTACATAAATAAGTGTGGTGTTTAATTGTTTTTTCATTTAATTTAATTTTAGAGTTGTTTAATGGTATAACTAATTATTATGGTAGCAATCGAAATAATTGACAGCCAATTGATGCCTTTTGAATAGTTTTTAAATTTATAAAATCGGGTGAGTATTAAATATGCTAAAAGAAAAAACAGAGGATAAATGGCGGCATACATATAAAAGGCTTCGATAAATTGACCTCTCCAAATTAAAAGGAGCGCCCTTTGAAACCCACATCCCATGCATTCAAATCCAAAAAGGGTTTTACTTAAACACGGAATCATATAGTTATCTAGAGCCATCATTATCTTTAAAATTAAGACGTTTTCAAATATAAGAGAATTATAGTCGAAATAAAAAATGAAGTTTGCTAATTATCATTAGTTCAAAAGCTGTAATTTTGGTTTTTTAAGCAAAATAGAATGTCGAAACGTACCCTTTATTATATATGTTTAGTATTAGGAGCTTTTTTTGTAATTGTTACAGAATTTCAAGACAACCCTGATTTGATCTTACAAATTGGAGGATTTTGTTTGCTAATGTTGGCGTTGTTTCAGTTGTCTAAAGGAATCAAAAAACTCCCGTCAAAAGAATCGTATATTGAAAATGAAGAAGAAGAATGAAATTTGAAATCAATGATACGGTAGCTGTTTTGGACGATGACTTGTCAGGGTCCATAACAAAAATTGAAGGTTCGGAAATTACTGTTGCAACAACCAATGGGTTTGTGTTAAAATTTCAAGCTGATGAATTGGTAAAAATTAAAGATACCCGTTTAATGAACCAATCACTATTTTCAAATAAATCTTTGGAAAGTGTATTATCGGAAAAGGAAATTAAAAAACGTCAGAATCTATCCAAGGTTTCTTCCAAGGAACGCACACAGCCAGCAATGGAAGTGGATTTACATATCAACCAATTGGTAAAGAGTACTCGGGGAATGCAAAACCATGAGATGCTTAATTTACAGATAGAAACTGCCAAACGTCGTTTGGATTTTGCAATTAAAAATCGCATTCAACGTATTGTGTTTATTCATGGAGTGGGCGAAGGGGTTCTAAAATTAGAACTGGAGTATCTTTTTAAGCGATATGAAGGTTTAAAGTTCTACGACGCTAATTACCAAAAATATGGGCAAGGCGCTACAGAAGTTTATATTTTTCAGTCAAAAATCTCCTAATAAGGTTCGGAGTATTCGTAAGTCCCTAGTTCAAAGCTATCGGTGGCTAAGATGGATAAATCGATATTTTCTAAAGTGACATTGATTTTGAATGTACGTGTAAATACGTTTTCTCTCACAGCCGTAACCGTGTAAGTTTCCGATACTGTATTGTCTAAAAACCGTGCGACTGCCGCCCCTGTTGCTAAATCATCAAATAAGTTGCCATTGTTGTTTTCATCTTCCAAACGGGTAAGTGCACCATCATTATCATCATCGGTATCTAAATAATCAGGAATTCCATCGCCATCGGTATCTTGGGCATCTGAAAGATCGCCGTCATTATTAGGGTCTGGTTTTTCGTTTAGTGTTGGGACATTATCTCCGTCATCATCACTGTCTTTGTAATCAGGAATGCCATCGCCATCAGTGTCTCCATCAAACTCAAGAGCAGTTGGAATGCCATCATTATCGTCATCCTCAAAAGTTGACATGAAATTTGCGGTTCCAACGTTTGCTTCGTAATTTTGATTTACAGATACATTCGCATCAGGTATATCTTGGCAAATGTAAGTAATGGGATCAGCAGAGTAAGTTCTATAAATAAAGCGAACATTACTACTTAAAGACATCGTCTCCATAGTTCCTGAAATTTCTGGGATTAGAATGCTTTCAGCGAGCGCATTGTTTGGAAATAAAAGCTCGAGCGATTCATTTGGGTCATTTTTAGTATCGAAAAGAATATAATTAGTTGATTCTGAATCTCCACAACGCATGAGGTTTTTGTCAAAATCTAATTGAACATCCAGAACATCTCCATCATCACAGGATAAGAGAAGATTACAGCAAAAAAGTAAAATTAACAAAAATCGCATACCAAACATATTTAATACAAAAGTAATCGATTTGTGAATTAGTTTGAATATATTTTGACAATAATTTTATTTGGTTAATTTTGTTTCAAATTAAAGCTACATGGATTCCATTTATTTAGACAATGCGGCGACTACCCAAGTCAGAGACGAAGTGGTTGATACGATGGTTTCCGTATTAAAATCCAATTATGGCAACGCCTCTTCTACACATGGTTTTGGTCGTTCTTCAAAATCAATTATTGAAAGTTGTCGCAAACGGATTGCATCTCATTTTAATGCTTTGCCGTCAGAAATTATTTTCACCTCAGGAGGAACAGAAGCGGATAATTTGGTATTAAAGTCGGCTGTTAAAGATTTGAAAGTAACTCATATGATCACCTCAAAAATAGAACATCATGCCGTCCTTCACACTGTGGAGCAATTGGAGATGGATCATAAAATTAAAGTTAGTTATGTCACTATTCTTTCAGATGGGACTATTGATTACAATCACTTAGAAACTCTTTTAGACTCTACAGAAAAAACATTGGTTTCGTTGATGCATATCAACAACGAAATAGGCACTATTTTAAACCTTCAAAAAGTAGCGGATTTATGCACATCAAAAGGTGCACTTTTTCATACCGACTCGGTTCAGTCTGTTGGGCATTACCTTTTGGATTTAAAAACAATTCCAATTGATTTTTTAGCTGCCAGTGCTCATAAATTTCACGGACCCAAAGGAATTGGTTTTGTGTTTATGCGAAAAAACTCAGGACTTAAACCTCTAATTAATGGTGGAATGCAAGAACGTGGGGTTCGTGCTGGTACTGAAAGTATTCATGATATTGTGGGCTTAGATGCGTCCTTAGCTTTGTCCTATCAAAATTTAGAGGCTGAAATGACTTATGTTAAGGCTTTGAAAACGTATTTTATAGAGCAATTGAAGTCCACTATTGAAGGGGTTAAGTTTAATGGATCTTGTAGTGATCTTGATAAGAGTACCTACACACTTGTAAATGTATGTTTACCAGTTTCAGAAGCGGATGCGCCTATGTTTCTATTTCAATTGGATTTAAAAGGTATTGCCTGCTCTAAAGGGAGTGCTTGTCAGAGTGGAAGTGCTAAAGGCTCTCATGTATTGAGTCAAATTCTTTCTGAAGATGATCTAAAAAAACCATCAATACGATTTTCTTTTAGTATTTATAACACCAAAGAACAAATTGATATCGTTGTTGAAACACTTCAAACATTAGTCACTACAACAGGAGCTTAAAAACGCATGCCTAATCTGACATTAAACACACGCGGCGTTAAATAGTTTGGGATGGAGTATTGACGTTTTGAATAAACATCGCGAACCCAAGTATTGGTAATGGAATTTTGAACGTCAAACATATTAAAGATCTCCAGCCCAACTGACAGCTCTTCAAAGGGTTTTCGCCATCCATTTTTGTTAGAATCTTTAGCATCTACAATCACATAGGACATTCCAACATCGGCACGTTTATAATCAGGCAAACGGCTTTGGTAATTGTAAGGACTGGCATAGCTAGGAGAGCCGCCAGGAACCCCTGTGTTATAGACCAAATTTAGATACATTTTCATCTTTGGAAGCTTTGGTACATAATCCTGAAAAAGAATGCCAAACTTTAAACGTTGATCTGTAGGACGTGCAATATATCCTTGATTGTTGATGTTTTCTTCTGTTTTTAAATATCCAAAAGAAAACCACGATTCTGTACCTGGGACAAACTCTCCATTTAAGCGCAAATCCAACCCATAAGCATAGGCTTTTGCTATGTTTGAAGCTTCATAACGAATGCGAACATTTTCAACGGTATAAGGGTTCACATCCGATAAGTTTTTATAATAGGCTTCTGAAATGAGTTTGAATGGACGGTTCCACATTTCAAAACTATAATCGTTGGCGAGTACCAAATGAAACGATTGTTGTGCTTTGACATCGCTATTGACAATGCCATCGCTGTCTCTGAGTTCTCTATAAAACGGAGGTTGGTAATACAATCCACCACTTAAGCGGAACAACATGTCTTTATCCCAATCGGGTTTAATCGCCAATTGAATACGTGGACTGAACACTGATTGTGTTGTTTTTTTAATGCCATCACCTTGTATTGTCCAGGCATGGTAGCGAACCCCAACATTGGTATAAAACTCATGATTTCCTAGCATGTTTCGGAAGTTCCATTGCCCATAGGTTTGGATACGGTTTATTTGCGTACTGTTGGTTGCTCTAATATTTTTATAAGGAGCTAAAGGACCTTCGTATGCCGTATAAGGTTGGTCGTTAAAACTATCTATATTTGGGGGATTGATAGAAAACCCAGCCGAATCAATCACTTCCCATTCCACAATACGATCGCGGATATCTTCGTGGGTATATTTTACAGACCATTCAAAATTATGGTCACCAGATTTTAAATATCCTTTGTGCTCAATGTTTGTGATTAAGGCATCTAAATCATTTCGAGCATGGTTGATTTGTGATCCAATACCTTCAGAAAACTCAACTTCTCCTAAACTTTCATCTCCGATATTGCTATTCACTTCTCCCAATCGGTATTGCGCTAGAATGTCAAAATATTCTTGTTCGGTAGTATGAAAAGTGGAAGCGATTAATTTTAGAGTTAAGTTTTCATTCGCAAAATAACTCCCTTTAAATGCGCCAAAATAGGTGTTATATTTGTCATTTTCTTGTCCTTCATAAAAAACCAATAAAGCTAATGGATCTTGTAAAGTTCCAAAGTTTGTTTGACGAGTTTTAGGTTTGTAGTCATAATCATTGATAGCTAAATTTCCTAAAAAGCTCAAATGAAACTTGTCTGAAAACTTATAAGTTAGATAGGTTTGAACATCCGCAAATTTTGGATTGAAATTTGTTTCGGTTTCCTTAGATTCAACCAATAAACTATTATCTCTGTAGCGAAGTCCTAACAAGGCTGAAAACTTAGAGTCTTTGCTTACACTTTCGGCGGTTAGACTACCGCCTAATAAACTTAAATCTGCCTGAACTCCAAACTTAATTGGAGTTTTATAGGTGATATCTAACACGGATGACAGTTTATCTCCGTACTTTGCTTGAAAACCACCCGCTGTAAAATCTAAATTTTGAACCATATCGGAGTTTACAAAACTGAGTCCTTCTTGCTGACCAGAACGCACTAAAAACGGTCGGTACACTTCTATTTCATTTACATAAACGAGGTTTTCATCAAAATTACCACCTCTTACAGAATATTGGGTACTTAATTCATTTGAAATATTGACACCAGGAAGTGTTTTTAATAAGTTTTCTACGCCGGGTTGTGCTCCTTTTATGGTACGAATAATTTGAGGCGAAATGCTTGTAACTCCTTCTAATTCTTTTCGTTTAGACCCTGTAATAACTACGGTTTCAATCTGTTCATAATTACTTTTTAGAACAGGATTAAATTCGAATTCCTCTCCATTTTTTAAATTAAAAGGAGCTTCTAAATATTTATAGTTTATATGTGAGAATCGAATTTTAACATCTGAATTGGCAGGTATTTTTAAAATATAAAACCCATTTATATTTGTAGTTGTTCCATTATTTTCTGAAACTACATTCACGCCTTCTAAAGGCTCATTGAGTTCATTCAGAACAATTCCGCGTAGAGTAGCAGATTGACCCATAGCCATTGCTGGTAAAATTAAAATAAAAAATAATAGTTGGTATGTGGTTGGTTTCAAATTAATAGGTGTTATTTTCTATAAAATGTAGTTTCAAATGTAGTACTATTTCCAACATTATCGGTTACAATGATTTTTAAATTGTTTTTAGTATCTGTAATAATCTCATCATTAAAATCATGAGTTAGCGTTTCTGTTTTTGGATCGTACTCCATTAATATCCATTGACCATTAACAGTTGCTCTGTAATTTTTGATTCCAGAAATTTGATCTGAAATCTTAATTTTTAGATAGCGGTATTTACTTATCCAACTACCATTTTTAAAATTTATTGTTTTAATTTCTGGATTTTCATCATCAATTCCTAGTGTATAACTTCCTAAGTATTTAGTACGAGCAGTCAATGTATTTCCTCGTTTTTCAGTAGGAGTGTAGTAGAGTTTATTAGCGTAACGGGACACACTGCCAATGAATAATTTATCCTTATCACTGCTCTTGTATTGACTAATATCAAAATTTATATTTATTGATTTCTGTAAAGGAAAAATGGGTTTATGTAGCTTTAAGGTATCGTTAGTAACCTCAAAATTAATGGCTACATCTTCGTAAAAAGAATCTTTAAAAATTTGAACACTGATATTGTCTTTTTCTAGAATCGTTTCTTCGTTAGCAATGATGTGCCGAAGATTTAGAGCATCTGGCTCGACTTCAGGGAGTTCTTTTTTGAAACCTTGAATAGGGATGCTCAAATCGGATTTGTTGCCTTTGAAATCATTAATGGATATCTTATATATAGAATTCGTATCGTCTTCTATGGATACCATTCCTTTAGCGGCGTGACTTTTAAGTAGTTTTAATGGGTTGTTGCGTTCAATAAATAATTTTTGGATTCGTTTTTTGGTTTCAAATAAGTAGGCGTAATCAATATAACGGTTTAGATGTTTAGTTTCATCAAATGAAAAACGTTTAAAATCAACTTCTAAACTTTTACCGCCATTAAAGAAGGTTGTTATAAAACTAACACCATTTTTATTTGATGCAAAATCCTGTCTGTCTGTACTGATAATTCCAAACCCAATAGTACCAAAAGCTATAATTTTCTCGGATTTGTATTGACCGTTTGGCAATTTTATTATCCTAATTTTCACTCTTGAAGTTTCACCATTGATATGACTTCCTTCAGATAAAGGATATCCATATAGTTCATGCACTACTGGTTTTGTGGTGTCTTTGATATCAAAACCAAACAGCATAGGATTTATCGGTCGTTCTTGCTTATCTCTAATTTCAAAATGAAGGTGTGGCCCGCCAGAGCCTCCAGTATTTCCTGTATAGGCAATAACTTCTTTAGATGAAATTTTAAGGTCTTCAGCTTTTGGAAAAAGTTCCAATTCAAAAGTTTCTTTTTTGTATTGTTGTTTTTTGACGTAGGCTTCAATTTTAGGAGCAAATTTTTGAAGGTGTGCATACACTGTTGTGTAGCCATTGGGGTGTGTGATATATAAGGCTTTTCCATAGCCATAACGTGAAATTTTAATCCGACTTACATAGCCTTCTGCAGAGGCATAGGTTTTAAATCCCTCTTTTCCTTGTGTTTTAATATCCAATCCAGAATGAAAATGATTAGAGCGTAGTTCGGCAAAAGTCCCAGATAAAACCAACGTAATGTCAAGAGGGCTTGAAAAATAATTTTGCGGATAAGGCGATTGAGCATTACAAAATGTAATAACCGATAAGAATAAAAATAAAAACGCCTTCATAAAATAGGATAGAATGCTAAATTATACAATTGACAGTAAATAGAAAAATAAAAAATTAAGTCAAAACAATTGTGTTATTAAATATGGAATGTTAAATTTGTGAAATAAGTATTGAAACTGTAAATGAGTAAAATCGAGTTAATTGTCAATTCTTTGGAGCAAAAAGTGCAGCGTATTTTGCATGAACTAACTGACTTAAAAAAAGACAATACGTTTTTAAAAGAGGAATTGCTCAAAGCAAATGCTTTAAATTCTAAACATTTGATATCGCTTCAAAAACAAGAAGATGATTTTAAGACACTCAAATTTGCAAATTCAATCCTTGGCAGTGACGAAAGTAAAAGAGAAACAAAGCTTAAAATTAATACTTTAATCAAAGAAATTGATGAGTGTATTTCTAAGCTATCAGATTAAAGTTTACAGTCCATGAGTGAACGTTTAAAAATAAAATTATCCATAGCCAATAGAGTATATCCATTGACTATCACTCCCGACCAGGAAGAAGGACTTCGATTAGCCGCTCAAAAAATTGATGCAACAATCAAACAATTTGAAAAAAGTTACTCTGTTCAAGATAAGCAAGATGTATTGGCCATGTGTGCTCTTCAATTTGCTACTCAAAACGAACAAAAAACTATAGATAAAATGAGTTTAAATGAAGATTTAGAATCCCGTCTGATTGCTGTAGACGAATTATTAGATTCCCATTTGAACAATAACGTTCTTTAAATAACATTAGGTTACTGCCTATATTGATCATTTTTTTGATAAACTCAACGGAAATTCTTTAAAAAGGAGTGCGTTTAAGTTGTAAAAGCATGCTGTCTAGTCACAGATCCTTGATCAGCTTTTCAACTCTAAATCTTGTATTTATGGAGTTTATACAAAAACCAGATTGATGTAGGCTTTTTTTTTAAATTAAATTATAAACTATGGAATCCAACATAATACTCATTGCTTTAGGAGCCGCTGTCATAGGACTTATCCTAGGATTGGGAATCTCTAAAGCTCGTGAAAAAAGCAATGCCTCTCAAATTACCAAAAACGCCAAAAGAGAAGCAAACTCTATAATTTCAAAAGCAAAACTAGAAGCCGATTCAATAAAAAAAGATAAAATGTTTCAAGCGAAAGAACGATTTTTAGAATTAAAATCGGAGCATGAACAAGTTATCCTTTCCAGAGAAAAGAAAATGAGTGAAGCTGAAAAACGTACTCGTGACAAAGAATCACAAATATCTTCTGAGCTTTCTAAAAATAAAAAACTCTCAACAGAAATCGAATCCAAAATCAAGGATTACGATCATCGTCTTGCAATTCTAAACAAACGTAAAGAAGAGCTCGATAAAGCACACAAAAGTCAGATCCTTCAATTAGAAGTGATTTCTGGTTTATCAGCCGAAGATGCAAAACATCAACTGGTAGAGTCTTTGAAATCTGAAGCTAAAAATGATGCCATGGTCTTTATTCAAGATACCATGGAAGAAGCGAAGCTTACAGCGGAGCAAGATGCTAAGAAAATCATTATTAACACCATTCAACGTATTGGAACTGAAGAAGCAGTTGACAACTGTGTTTCTGTATTTAATATCGAATCAGACGACGTCAAAGGACGAATCATTGGTCGAGAAGGACGAAATATTAGAGCCCTTGAAGCTGCTACTGGGGTTGAAATTATTGTTGATGATACCCCCGAAGCGATTATATTATCGTGTTTTGATTCGGTGCGAAGAGAAGTTGCACGTTTATCATTACATAAATTAGTAACAGATGGTCGTATCCACCCAGCACGAATTGAAGAAATTGTCAAGAAAACAAAAAAACAAATAGAACAAGAAATTATTGAAGTTGGAAAACGCACAGTGATTGATTTAGGAATTCATGGATTACATCCAGAACTCATTAAAACCGTAGGACGAATGAAATACCGTTCGTCTTATGGTCAGAATCTGTTGCAACACTCCAGAGAAGTTGCAAAACTTTGTGGGGTGATGGCCGCTGAATTAGGTGTTAATTCCAAGTTGGCCAAACGTGCAGGACTCCTTCATGATATTGGAAAAGTACCGGATGCCGAAGCCGATATGGAAACTCCGCACGCTATTTTAGGAATGCAGTGGGCCGAAAAATATGGTGAAAATTCCGAAGTATGTAATGCGATTGGGGCACACCACGACGAAATCGAAATGAAATCCTTACTCTCCCCAATTGTACAAGTATGTGATGCAATTTCAGGAGCACGTCCAGGTGCGCGACGTCAAGTTCTAGATTCATACATTCAACGTCTAAAAGATTTAGAGGAAGTTGCTTTTGGATTTAGTGGAGTTCAAAAAGCTTATGCGATTCAGGCGGGTCGGGAACTTCGTGTGATTGTCGAAAGTGAAAAAGTATCTGACGAAAAAGCGGGGAATTTATCATTTGAGATTTCACAAAAAATCCAAACCGATATGACCTACCCTGGACAGGTTAAGGTGACGGTAATTCGCGAAACACGTGCAGTGAATATTGCCAAATAAATATTAAACTTATAGTGATTAAAAAAGCAGCTTTCGAGCTGCTTTTTAGGCTCTAGGATGAAATTTCATCATAGCGTCTTTTAGGTGGCTTTTATCAACGTGCATATAGATTTCTGTAGTTGTGATGCTTTCGTGGCCTAACATCATTTGAATGGCTCTTAAATCGGCTCCGTTCTCAAGAAGATGAGTCGCAAAAGAATGCCTAAAGGTATGTGGAGAAATAGTTTTTTCAATTCCTGCTTTTGCTCCTAAAGTTTTTACAATAGTACAGATCATTGCTCTGCTGAGTTGCTTTCCACGACGATTCAAAAATAAGGTGTCATTATAAGGCGTTTCAATCTTCATCTGTACGCGGACATGATCCTTGTATAGATTGATGTATTTTTGAGTCAGTGGACCAATAGGAACAAAGCGCTGTTTGTTGCCTTTTCCAGTGACCTTGATAAATCCTTCTTCAAAGAATAAATCGGAGATTTTCAATTCCGTAAGTTCACTCACACGAAGTCCACAGCTGTACAAGGTTTCTATAATGGCGCGGTTGCGTTCCCCTTGTGGTTTACTTAAATTAATTGCTGATACAATACGATCAATTTCTTTAATCGAAAGGGTATCGGGTAATTTACGTCCTATTTTTGGAGCTTCAATGGGTTCTAAAGGATTGGACTCACAATAATTTTCAAAGATCAAATAATCATAAAAACTTCGTAGGCCAGAAATGAGTCTCGATTGGGTCCGTGGGTTTAACTCTTTGGCCATTTCATAGATAAACCCTTGAATGTGTTCTGTTGTAATATGAAGTGGGGACAATTCCATTTGGTGTGTTTCTAGATAGTGCACCAATTTTTGAACATCAAACGTATAGTTATTGACGGTATGTTTGGACATGCCACGCTCAATTTTTAGATATAAAGCAAAATCTTTTAAAGCATCATTCCACTTCATTTGACTGTTTTTTTGAGTATGTATTATTGGTTAATAAATTACAATAGCTCTAGCAAATATAACAATCTGAAATTCTTAATGCACACTTCTTACTTTAAAAAAAGAAGCTCCTTTTAAAAGAATCCTAAACAAACAAAAAATCCGAAACTTTCGTTTCGGATTTCTTTTGCGGAGAATGAGGGATTCGAACCCCCGGAGGTGTGACCCTCAACAGTTTTCAAGACTGCCGCATTCGACCACTCTGCCAATTCTCCAATGGGCTGCAAATATAAAAGGGTTTTTAGTTCTATCAAATACTTTTACTAATTATTTTTAAAAAATTATAGATATATTTTTAAGCAATAATTAAGACTAATTTTTATTAAACCGCTCTAAATTTATATACTTTTGAAAAAAATCTCAACATATGGATATTATAAAAGCCCTTGAATGGCGCTATGCGACTAAAAAATTTGATTCTGAAGCCATCATTCCTGAGGAAACGATAGAGTTGCTAAAACATGCGTTTAATTTAACAGCTAGTTCTTATGGACTTCAACCCGTAAAGTTACTTATTGTAAGCAATAAATTAACTCTAAACGATTTGGTTCCTCTATCCATGAATCAAAAACAAGTAGGGCAGGCGTCTCATTTGTGTGTTTTTTGTGTAAAAACAACTATTGATGAAGCCTATATCAGAGCATTTTTTGATCGAATTATCTCTATAAATAAAACACCAGATGAGGTATTGAATCCGTTTCGAACGAGTGTTATCAATAGTTTCAAACAGAAATCTGACGATGCTGTTTTTAAATGGGGAGCAAAACAAGCCTATTTAGCTATGGGAAATATGCTCACAGTTTGTGCTACTCTGGGAATTGATGCCTGTCCAATGGAAGGATTTGACCCAGTTGAATACGATCGTTTTTTTAGGCTTAACGAACAAGGTTTACGATCTGTATTGGTGATGCCAATAGGCTACCGTGCTTCAGATGATATGTTTGGAACGTTGAATAAAGTACGCAAACCTATAAATGAATCAATTATAGAATTTAAATAAACCTTTTTATGCCTGGATTTGAACTCTTTGGCGATGCCGAACGAAACGAAGTAAACGATGTTTTAGATAGTGGTGTTTTGATGCGCTATGGATTTGACGGTATGCGTCAAGGTCATTGGAAAGCGAAGGAATTAGAGTACGCCATTCAATCACGTTTTGATGTGAAACATGCCCAACTCCTTTCAAGTGGAACCGCTGCGGTGAGCTTAGCTCTCGCATCGGCAGGAATTGGTTCTGGTGATGAAGTTATTATGCCATGCTTTACTTTTGTGGCAAGCTTTGAAGCCATTCTTATGTTGGGAGCAGTTCCGATTCTTGTGGATATTGACAATACTTTAACTTTAGATATTGAGTCTGTTCAAGCGGCAATTACACCAAAAACAAAAGCAATAATGCCGGTTCATATGTGTGGAAGTATGGCTAATTTAGATGCTTTAAAGCAAATATGTGATTTGCATAATTTAGTTCTTATCGAAGATGCCTGTCAAGCCATAGGAGGGACCTACAAAGGAAAACCACTTGGAACCATTGGAGACCTTGGTTGTTTTTCGTTTGATTTTGTAAAAACAGTGACTTGTGGCGAAGGGGGTGTGGTTATTACAAACAATAAAGAATTTTATACCCATGCAAATCAATTTAGTGATCATGGACACGATCACATAGGAAAGGATAGAGGTGCAGAATCCCATCCAATTTTAGGATATAATTTCCGTATTTCGGAATTGAACGCTGCCGTTGGTGTGGCACAATTCAGTCGATTGGATGAATTTCTAGCGCTTCAAAAAAAGCATTATACAATTATCAGAGATGAATTATCAAGTATAGCTGGTGTCACTTTTAGAACAGTTCCAGAAGGCGGTGTAGAAAGTTATGCGTTTTTAAACTTCTTTCTCGACGATTTAGAAACGGCCCGAATGGTCAACCAAGCGTTTAAAACCAATGGGATTGATGTGTGTTTTCATTATTATGATAACAACTGGCATTACATCCGCAAATGGGAGCATCTTACAACTCAAAAATCGTTGTTTCCATTAAGCCAGGGAGTCAAAGATGGCTTGTCCTATCTAACAGATAAAACTTTTGAAAAGTCAGATCATTTTATTGGTCGAAATTTATCGTGTTTGATAAAATTATCATGGACAGAAGCTGAGGTGAAGCAAAGAGCTCAAACTATGGCCAAACTAATTCGTGAAGTGATTGCTTAGTACTTAAAATAGTCCACAATTTCTAGTCCATAACCAATAATCCCTACACGCTTGGTTTGTTCACTATTAGAAATAAGGCCTAACTTGTGAATATTTAAATCGTGAAGGATTTGCGCCCCAATTCCAAAATCTTTTGTATCCATTTTAATACTAGGTGCTTTGGTGACTATTCCTTTTTGTTGGGTATTTTTTACAATTTCTAAGCGCTTTAATATATCATTGGGTTGACTCACCTGATTGATGAATAGAATAGCACCTTTTCCATGGTTATTAATTAACTTAAACATTCCGTCAAGTTGTTGATCGGCATCATTGGTAAGTGTGCCTAAAACATCATTGTTTACGAGAGATGAATTGATGCGGGTTGGAACGGTTTCGTTTGTACTCCAAGTGCCTTTTGTTAATGCAATATGGATTGAATTATTTGTGGTTTGTTGATACGCTCTTAATCTAAAATCTCCAAATCGTGTTTCAATCTGGAAGTCTTGTTTTTTTGTGATTAGGGAGTCGTGCTCCATTCGATAGGCGACTAAATCTTCAATAGAAATAATTTTTAAGTCAAATTTATCCGCCACGAGCCTTAACTCAGGCAGGCGAGCCATAGAGCCATCATCATTTAAAATTTCAACTAAAATCCCTGCAGGTTCTAATCCTGCTAAACGTGCTAAATCTACTGCAGCTTCTGTATGTCCTGTACGGCGTAGAACACCTCCGTTTTTTGCTTTTAAAGGAAAAATATGACCAGGACGTCCTAAATCATGCGGTTTGGTATTTGGGTCGACTAAAGATTTAATTGTTTTAGAACGGTCTGAAGTAGAAATTCCAGTAGTACAGCCATTTCCAATTAGATCGATAGAAACTGTGAACTGAGTGTTGTGTAAAACCGTATTATTCTGAACCATCATATTAAGATCTAATTCATCACATCGGGTTTCAGTAAGGGGTGCACAAATTAAACCGCGACCATGTAAGGCCATAAAATTAATCATCTCTGGGGTTACTTTTTCAGCAGCAGCTATAAAATCACCTTCATTTTCTCTATTTTCATCATCAACCACGATTACCACTTTGCCTAATCGAATGTCATTAATAGCGTCTTCTATACTATTTAATTTAGTTTTTGGTTTTTGCTTTGTAATGGACATTGTTTATTTTTTTGGGCAAAGATATTATAAGTAATTCATTCCTTATGATATTTTCAATAAATCTTCTTTCATTTTTTTAATAAAAAAGGGTCTGTAAAGAACAAATAACGGAATTCCTAAAATAATAAAAACGAAAGAGTTTGTCAAAAATTTAATGGACAGTAATTTGTAAAAATTAAATTGATTTGAAATTGTTTTTTGAAATACAATCAAAAAGAATAAAAGACACAAAACGGCAATTCCACTCAAAATTTTTCCCATTACAGGCATACCATTGTTACTTAAAACTAAACCTCCAAAACCAAGTAAAATTGTGAGTGTATTTAGGACCAATGCGAGTTTAGAATGTTCTTTAAAATCAATATAGAGACGCAATGCATTTTCATATTTTTGATTGGACAAATTACCACTCATTTTAAGTTCCAATTCGCTAATATCTCTTAAGTTTAAGATTTTTAAAGCCTTTTGTTTGTAATTTAAAGAGAGTCCGAATTGTCTGAAATTTTTTACAATGTCAATTAATTTCTCGTTTTCAAAGCTCTCTAATTTGGAAGTATTTTCTGAAGTAAGTTGTTGAGTGTTTACAATTTCACTATCAGATTTGGAGGCGACTAATTGTTTTAAAGGAATTAGAACACTATCAAAATCAATCAACGCACGATCTTTTGTGGCTCGATTTGTCAGATAGATACTAAAAGGGAGTAGAATTAAAGAGGAAAGCCATGCTGCTAAAACGGGATTTATACTGCCATCTTCTGAGCTGTTTTTGGCAAATAGCCCAATAAAGTGATAGGTTAAAAATATAAGTATTGCAATAATCAAAGGCAGTCCAATTCCCCCTTTTCGAATCAAGGCTCCCAATGGGGCTCCTACAAAAAACAGAATAATGCAAGAGAGTCCCAAGGCAAATTTATCATGAAGCGCCACCACATGTTTATTTACATTTACTAGGGAATTTAACATTGTTTTTGACTTGGATGTCAAATCATTTTTAGTTGTTTTAATGGTGTTCAATGCGAGTTCAATTATTTGAATACTTTTACTTTCTTCGTATAGCTTTAAAATATCAATGGTTTCAGTTATCGAATCCAGTTTGCTCAGTTTGTAGTTAAGGTTTAAAGTATGGTAAGTGGTTCGCTTTAGCATTGTTTCAGAAAACGTTTCTAAAATATCACTTCTATTAGTGTTTAGAGAGTCTATAGAAGTTTTTAAATCCGTTACATTTAACATCGTATGTTTTGTAATATTTTCCTTACTTTCAAAATCAACGTTGTTGAATTGAGACACATCAATATTGATGATGTATTTGTCAAAAGTACTTTTTACTTGTGGTCTATTTTTGGTGCGCCTTGTATAATCTTTATCTTGAATTTCATCATAATAATTACCATTAAATAATACAAGCTGTAATATGTCTGAATTTTCATCACTGATAAATTCTCCAGTATTCGCTTTAATAACCGTAAAATTTCCCCTTACATTTCCTTTTTTTTGATGAATAATGACATCTCTTAAAAACTCCCCATTTTCACCACTTTTCTCAGCAACTTTTATATTTATATCATTTAATTGATTGAACTGACCTTCTGCAATGGCCATTGCAGGTTTTACTTTAGCAATATTTCTTCGAAGGCTGTAAAAATTAAATTCAGCAAAAGGAATGACACTGTTGGCAAAGAAAAAACTAATTACTGCTAACAACACAATAAACACACTTAAACTTTTCATGGCACGCTGTAAAGAAATCCCTGTAGATTTCATGGCTGCAAATTCATAGTTTTCTGAGAATCCTCCAAAAACCATAATAGACGCTAAAAGAATAGTAAGAGGCAAAACTAAAACTACAATCCGAGGCGAAACATAGATTAAAAACTTCATAACAACTTCTATCTCTAAATCTTTTCCTGCAAGCTCAGAAATATATACCCATACTGATTGGAGTATAAAAATCATCATCAGTATTGTGAATACACTGAAAAATGTTTTTAGATATGTAGTTAGGATGTAGCGGTCTAAAAGTTTCAAACTAAATCTTAATCTAAATTATTGATATAATAGTCACTATATTTTGCAGCATCAAACGTAAATAAGGATTTAGATAAAGGTTGATTGGTTTTAAAAGCTTTGATGGTTAATGTGGTTCTAGTACCGTTACTTCCAATCTCGATTAAATTATATACGTGTTTGGTGTTTGTGTCTATTCCCAATAATACATAGCTAATTTCACTATTTGAATCAATAGGATTCAATTTGATATATTGAATTTTTCGACCTCTAACATTTTGAATGATATCCATTTTATAATTATAACCCTCTTCGTAAAATGTGAGCAATTGACTCGGAGTGATGGTGTTTTCTTCAGCTGTGTTTTGCGTGGAAATGGTCACTTCCTCATCTTCAGGACTGATTGTAATCAGTTTTTCACCGTCAAATATTCTTGTGATTCCTAGAATATTTAACACATAGTTATCACCTACCAAGGTAATATCGCCACGTGTTTCTTGATGAATATTTTCTTCGCTATTGTCCAAGGCATACTTAAACTCTAATACCATATTGTCGTACTCATTTGCTTTAGCACTCATTTCATTCAAAAGCGTTTGTGCTTTAGGATCTCGATTTTGTGCTTGACAAAACCCGATTATTAAAGTCAGTATAAAAGTTGTAAAATTTTTCATTTTTATTCAATTTCTTGATCTAATAATTGATTAAGCGCTATCAAATCGGGGATGATTACTTGCCGTGCTTTACTGCCTTCAAATGGGCCAACAATTCCTGCAGCTTCTAATTGATCAATTAAACGTCCCGCTCTGTTGTAACCAAGTTTTAATTTTCGTTGTAATAAGGAAGCAGACCCTTGTTGAGCGGTTACAATCACTTCTGCAGCTTCTCTAAAGAGCTGATCTCTTTCGTCGATATTGTTATCAAGACTTGTGCCAGATTCTTCACTGAAATATTCTGGTAACAAATACGCACTCGGATAGGCTTTTTGAGATCCAATATAATCGGTTAGTTTTTCAACTTCTGGTGTATCTACAAAGGCACATTGAATACGAATCATATCGTTTCCTTGGGTGTATAATAAATCTCCTCGTCCAATCAACTGATCTGCACCAGAACTGTCAAGAATAGTTCGAGAATCAATTTTAGAAGTTACTCTAAATGCGATACGAGCAGGGAAGTTGGCTTTGATAATCCCTGTAATCACATTTACCGAGGGGCGTTGGGTGGCTACAATCAAATGAATTCCAATAGCCCTTGCCAATTGTGCCAATCGTGCAATAGGAGTTTCTACTTCCTTTCCTGCAGTCATAATTAAATCGGCAAATTCATCAACAACTAAGATGATATAGGGTAAAAATTTATGCCCATCATTTGGGTTGAGTTTTCGCAATTTGAACTTCTCGTTATATTCTTTAATATTTCTACAAAATGCATTTTTAAGCATCTCATAACGGTTATCCATCTCAATACATAAGGAATTTAAGGTGTTGATAACCTTTGTGTTGTCGGTAATAATAGCATCCTCGCTATCTGGAAGTTTTGCTAAATAATGCCGCTCAATTTTATTAAAAAGTGTCAGTTCAACTTTCTTTGGATCAACCAAAACAAATTTCACTTCTGCAGGGTGTTTTTTATAAAGCAAAGAGGTGAGAACGGCATTCAGTCCAACAGATTTTCCCTGTCCTGTTGCGCCTGCCATAAGAAGGTGAGGCATCTTAGCTAAATCGACTACATAGGTTTCATTGCTAATTGTTTTTCCTAAAGCAATGGGTAGTTCCATTTCTGATTTCTGAAATTTTTGAGAGGCAATTACAGAATGCATGGAAACAATTGTTGCATTTTTGTTAGGAACTTCAATACCAATGGTTCCACGACCAGGAATTGGAGCAATGATTCGAATGCCCAATGCAGAGAGCGAAAGCGCTATATCGTCTTCTAAATTCTTAATTTTTGAGATTCGAATTCCGGCTTCTGGAATGATTTCATAAAGAGTTACTGTTGGTCCAATCGTAGCTTTTATATTTGCAATCCCAATCTTATAATTGTTAAGGGTTTCAACAATTTTATTTTTATTTTCTTCTAATTCTTCTTGGTTGATGGTAATTCCTTCAGAATCGTACTGTTTAAGCAAATCTAAAGATGGAAATTTAAACTTTGACAATTCCAAAGTGGGATCAACTTCACCAAAGTCATCTACTAATTTTGAAGCAAGGTTATCCGTTTCTGATAATTCTTCAACACTGGCTTCAATTTGTATTTCTACATCTAATTCTTCGTTTTTATCGGCTACACTAGCTTCTTCAGTTGGAGTATTGACCTCCAAATCACTAGGAGAATCAATACTGGAGTGGTTAGATATTGTAGGTTTAAGGTTTTCTAAAGAAACTTCAAATGCCGATTTAATAGAGTCACTTTCTTCATGAATATGCTCATCAAGTGAAGTAGAAGAATCATTTTCGCTAGACAATTCAGATTGGATTTCTTTTTTGGTGCGTACAAACAGGTATGCAATTTGTTGTGGACCTACCTTAAAACGCAGAGCGATATACACGATAAAACAAAATATTAATACTAATGCAGTTCCAATTTTTCCAATGTAGTCTTGTAAAAGTAGATTTAATTCGTATCCAATAACGCCTCCTAATTTTGGAGCCATATCAAATGCAAATCCAAACAAAATCGATCCCCAAATAATCATAAGTGTTCCCCAAAACCAATTTCGCCACAAGCGTTTTTTTGAAGAATTTGCTAAAACCGAAATCCCTGATAAAAATAATAAACCAGAAAATATAAATGACGAAATTCCAAATCCTTTGTAGATCAGTAATTGACTGACCCAAGCCCCAACTTTACTAAGCCAGTTATTAGTTTCTACAGCTCTGTTTGTGAAATCACCAAGAACACTTTGGTCACTTTCTCCTGTGAACAAATAGGAGAGAAGTGCTATAAATAGCAAGATTCCAAGGATCACTAAAAAACTTCCCACCACTAATTTTTGAGAATTTGTGAGGGTAAACTTAAGTTTTGAGAACTGTTTTTGGGTAGTTTTAGATGTTGATTTTCTAGCCATTGCTCTATCGGAGGTTTTAACAAAAATACAAATTACTTGCGTTTATCCTATCAATGGACGCTGTTTTGTTTTTAACAATATTTTACACCACATTAATTTAAGAAATCGATTTTTTACGGCTTTGGTTTTAAGCGATTGGATTGAATAATTAGAATCATAATTCCGAATACAACGATTCCACAGACCACATATAAATGTGTTTTTTCAGGAACGTTTAACAGCGATAGAATACCTCCAACAATGAGAACGCTTAGCCCTGTTAATACTAAATACCTTCGCGCGATTTGCGTTAGTTTGTCTGTGTCTATGTTCTCTTTTTCTTCTTTAGTCAGGGTATTATATCCTGCGATTAAATCGGGATTGTTTTTAACAGCTAGCCCTGATAAAATTAAAATTACAGCCGTAATTATACTTGCATAAATCATTAAACAAAAATTAGTAAACACTCAAATTTAATAATTTAACGCCATAAAAACTGTTTATATTTATGTAAATTTGAGCTTGAATATAAGATCATGGAAAAAGACTTAGGGGATTACCGAAAATCCTATAATAAAGGAGCACTTTTAGAAACTGCTATTTCTGACAACCCAATGGAGTTGTTTCAGAAGTGGTTTCATGAAGTTGATACACATTTTAGTCAAGACGAAACAAATGCCATGACTATTTCTACTATTGGACTAGATGGCTTTCCCAAAAATAGAGTGGTACTATTAAAAAAATATACATTTGAAGGCTTTATTTTTTATACAAATTATGAGAGCGAAAAAGGAAGAGCTATGGACGTTAATCCTAATGTATGTCTTTCATTTCATTGGGCTGCTGCCGAACGTCAGGTTATTATAAAAGGAACGTCCGAAAAAATAGCAGACAACCTCAGTGATGGCTATTTTGAATCGCGTCCGAAAGGAAGTCAACTAGGAGCGATGGCTTCTCGTCAAAGTTCTGTGATAGCAAACAGAGAAGTGCTGGAAACAAAATTAAAGTCCTTAGAGTTAGAATACCAAACCAAAGCAATTTCTCGTCCTAAGTTTTGGGGAGGATTTTTGGTGAAACCCATCGAAATTGAATTTTGGCAGGGCAGGGAAAATAGACTACATGACCGTATTCGTTACCAATTACAAGCAGATTTTTCTTGGAAAATAGAGCGTTTATCTCCTTAAAGTATTATGAAGACAATTGTTTTTATACGTCATGCAAAATCGTCTTGGAGGTACAAACTTCCAGATGAAGAACGACCACTCAATAAACAAGGTTTGTTTGATGCCGAATTTATGTCGTCACTTGATATTGTAAAGTCATTTCAGCCCGAAGCTGTATTTTGTAGTACTGCCAAACGCACTCGCGAAACCTGTCGTTTTTTCTTGGAAAATGCCGTTTTACCAAAAACCGAAGTACAGTATTCCGATCAATTGTATGATTTTAGTGGGGTAGGTTTAGAAGCATTTATCCACACGATGGATTCTCATTTGTCAAACGTATTTATCTTTGGTCATAACCATGCATTGACGGCCGTTGTAAATACAAAAGGCGATCAATTTATAGAAAACATTCCTACTTGTGGAGTTGTTAAAATAAATTTCAAAACAAACAATTGGAGCGACTGTTCAAAAGGAGTTGTTGAATATAAGTTATTCCCTAAAAACCTAATTCCTTAGGAGCCTAATTAGCCGTGAATCGTTTTGTTGATACTCAATGTTTTCATGATTTCTGCTTCAAACTCTAGCAGCGCAATCCATTTTTCATCTACTTCTTTGCGTTCGCCATATTGTCTAGCAAACCCTAAAAATGAGCTGTAATGGTTTGCTTCGCTAATCATTAATTTTCTATAGAATTTAGCAAGTTTTTTATCTTCTAAATGTTCAGATAACAGCCTGAAGCGTTCACAGCTTCTTGCTTCAATCAATGCGGCATATAACAAGCGATGTACTAATTGAGTGGTTCGACTTCCGCCTTTTGGAAAAAATTGAAGTAAACGAGATACATAGTCGTCTTTTCGATCGCGTCCTAAAGTGAAACCACGTTCTAAAATTAGATCGTGAACCATCTTAAAATGACTCATCTCTTCTTCTACCAAAGCAATCATTTCTTGGACTAATTCTGTGTATTCAGGAAAGCTAACAATTAATGAAATGGCAGTACTGGCTGCTTTTTGTTCACAAAAGGCATGATCTGATAAAATTTCTTCTATGTTTTTTTCAGCAATATTAACCCATCTCGGGTCTGATGGTAATTTTAATCCAAGCATAAGTTATAAATCTAAATCAAACGTTTTGCGTAACAGTTCAACATATTTGTTTTTCTCTACTAATTTTTGATACTTATCTTCTGGGGTGTAAGCATATTGTTTCTCTAGTGTTTCATTGACACTAATGTCTAATGTAAGTGAGTAATTATTGACGGATTTTCTTAAGTACTGTAATAATTCGAATTGTTGACGTTCTACTTCAATTTTATTGGTTGTATTTGGGAACTCCAATCGAATCGTATTTTCATTGATGAGTTTTGGAGTGTCAATTTGAAGAATTGCTGCAAGGTTGTATTTGCCGTCAGCTTCTAATTTAGTGACAAAAACATTCCAAAACTTGATAAGTATTTCTAAGGTAAACGGGTCATTTGGCAAATCTTCTTCTTCAACCATGACTTCCATTAGTTTAATTTGGTGTTCCTTTTTCTTTCGAATACTACTGAGTGACAAGCCGGAAGTGGGACGTTGTGTACTTTTAATGATAGGGGTGGGCAATTTCTTTTTTAAATAAGTGGTTTTGGGTTCTTCCACTTTTTCAACAACTTTTGGAGTTTCCTTGATGGGTTTTTGAGTTGGAGTTGTGACGGTGGGTGTGACCTTTACTTCTGGAATATTTTTTGACCTAAAGTAAGACGCAGGAATTATGAATCCGCTAAGCTTTTTTTTTTCTCCATCAAAAGTGATAGAGGCAAGCTGCATTAAACAAAGTTCGACCAACAGTCGTTGGTTTTTACTCGTTTTATATTTGAGATCACAATCATTTGCCAGTTCAATAGCATGAATTAAAAATGCTTGTGAGGTGGACTCGGACTGTGTTTTGTAGGTCGCTTTTGTAGCGTCCCCAACTTCGAGCAATTCAATTGTTTGGGGTGTTTTACAAACCAATAAATCTCTAAAATGAGATGCTAAGCCTGAAATAAAATGATGTCCGTCAAATCCTTTGGAAAGGATTTGGTTAAAATGCAAAAGTAAATCAGGAATTTTATTAGACAAAATTAAATTTGTTGCTTCAAAAAAAGTGTCATAATCTAACACGTTTAGATTTTCTGTCACCGCTTTACGTGTTAGTTCTTTCCCAGAAAAACTAACAACTCGGTCAAATATTGAGAGTGCATCTCGCATGGCGCCATCTGCTTTTTGAGCGATGATATGCAAGGCATCGTCTTCTGCCGTTACATCTTGTTCTTTAGCGATTACCTTTAAATAATTTTTTGCATCTGTAACATTGATTCTTTTGAAATCAAAAATCTGACAGCGCGATAGAATCGTTGGAATGATTTTATGTTTTTCGGTGGTTGCTAAAATAAAGATACAATGTTTTGGAGGCTCTTCTAAGGTCTTCAGAAAGGCATTAAAAGCCGAAGCGGTTAACATATGTACTTCATCAATGATATAGACTTTATAGTTTCCGACTTGTGGCGGAATCCGAACTTGGTCGGTCAGGCTTCTAATGTCATCTACAGAATTATTGGACGCAGCATCTAATTCAAAAATATTAAAGGCAAAATCTTCATTTTTATTGTTAGTGCCATCACTATTAATCATTTTGGCAAGAATCCGAGCACAAGTAGTTTTACCAACTCCTCTGGGACCAGTAAACAATAAGGCCTGGGCAAGGTGGTTTTGATTAATGGCATTTTTTAATGTATTGGTAATGGCGGATTGCCCCACAACATCTTCAAATGTTTGAGGTCTGTATTTTAAAGCCGATACAATAAATGGTTCCATAAAAATCTTATTAAAACAAATTTAAAAATTCAAAGCCGACTGCGTAAATTAAACCCTGTAAAATTAAAAGGAGTTATTAACAATTTGTGTATTTTTGCGCCAAAGCAGATCGCCTTATCGCTGTTCGTTTTAGAACGAAGGGAGGAAAGTCCGGACACCATAGTGTATTATAGTGGCTAACGGCCACCAGTCGTGAGGCTAGGAAAAGTGCAACAGAAAGAATGTACAGGTTAAGCTGTAGTGAAACCAGGTAAACTCTATAAGGTGCAATGTCATGTATATCAGTGCTTGAGCGTGACACGTGCGATGCTGAAGGGTAGGCAGCTAAAGTTTACTGGTAACAGTAAACGTAGATAAATGATAAGGGTCACATTTTGTGATACAGAATCCGGCTTATAGATCTGCTTTTTTAATTTTCAAAAAAACTAAATCGGTTTCCTCCATAACCTTTTACTTCTGTGAACTGAGGAGCAGAAGATAAATCGGTATGTTTTGAATGCTCTATGATTAGCACACCTTCTGTTTCTAAGAGTTCATTTTGAAATACAAGTTCAACGATTTTTAAAAACTGTTCAAGTTCAAGTTCATAAGGTGGATCGGCAAAAATAATTGTTTGGGGTTGTTTTGTTTTTTCTAAAAATCCAAAGACATCTGCTTTTACAACTTGGATGGGCATGTTGAAT
>Ga0209654_1000852_pt1 | contig 27385 bp, 26 predicted proteins | sample SaaInl1SG_22_DNA_FD_184646 | JGI IMG/M metagenome (GOLD analysis project Ga0209654, IMG submission 184646) | Marine microbial communities from expanding oxygen minimum zones in the Saanich Inlet - ESP_161SG_22_DNA (SPAdes) (version 2) | ecosystem: Environmental > Aquatic > Marine > Intertidal... | reverse complement strand
CCTGTCCGCGGCGATGGCATGGTCGCCACAGTACTTGCCCATGCGGCGGAACTGGCCAAGGTGCATGACGCGCAAGTCAATGTTGTACATTGCCGTGCACAAGCGAAAGACTTGATGCCTCAGGGCGTCGCTATGAACGACTTCGCTCGCAAAGTTATGACTGAGCAGGCCATCGAATTGGCGAACCGTCAGGAAGATCACCTTCGCGGCATTCTGCATCGTTTGGCGCGCGAGTTTGGGTTGAGCGAAGATGCATCAATGGATGGGTCGGCAACATGTAACTTTGCGGAAGAGCGTGGTCGCATGGCAGACGTTGTGAAACATTCGGGCCGATTGACAGACTTGATCGTCCTTCCGAAACCTCAGCGGGAACGCAATCTAGGGCAAAGCTCGCTGAAAGCGGCGCTTTATGGGGCGGGTCGCCCAGTCTTGATCTGCCCGGGCCAACTGCAACCTGACGAAACTTTTGCACAGCATGTGGCAATTGGTTGGAACGGATCACTTCCAGCAGCGCGTGCCGTCGCCTCATCGCTAGACATTGTTCACAAAGCCAAGCGTGTCAGTATTCTGACAGGCGGCAAAGTGCAGTCCCATGGCCCAGAAGTTGACGAACTGGTGGCCTATTACGCGCAGCGCGGGATCACCGCTGATGCTGTGCGTTTTGATGGCAAGGATCCTGCTACAGGGCTTCTTGAGGCCAGCAAAGATATTGACGCCAGCCTTTTGATAATCGGCGCGTATAGCCACAGCCACGAAACGGAGATGCTGTTCGGCGGCAATACTGAACGCATCGTCGACAAGACAGAAATGCCGATTTTGATGGCTCATTGAACCAACAGGACGCTTAGCAAACTACGACTTCGGCGTGAAAACCATCTGGAAATACGTCGCAAACAAAATGAACGAATTGTCCGATTAAGGACGTTTTTTGAGAGGAAGACAAAATGACGATCACTAAGAGATTTTTTCTAGGACTTGCAGCAGGCACCGCACTTGCAACGTTGCCAATGACAGCGTTTGCGCAGGACTGGCAGCCAACACGTCCGGTTGATTTTACGATCATGGCTGGTGCTGGTGGCGGTGCTGACCAGATTGCGCGTTTCGTGCAGTCAGTCGTCGAAGCGAATGACCTTACAAATCGCCCACTGGTTCCAACAAACCGTGGTGGCGGCTCTGGCGCGGAAGCACTGCTGCACATGAACGGCGCACGCGACCCTGATCACACACTCATGGTTACGCTGAATTCCTTCTACACAACGCCGATCCGTCAAGAGGGTCTGGGCATCGATATCGAGACCTTTACCCCAATCACGATGATGGGCGTCGATCCTTTCGTACTTTGGGTCCACAAAGATTCTGGCATTACAGACTTTGAGGGTTACCTCGCGAAGGTCCGTGAAATGAATGGTGAATATGTCATGGGTGGCACAGGTGCTGGCCAAGAAGATTCAATCGTCATTGCCTACATGTCTGGCGTCTATGACCTCGACATCAAATATATCCCTTATGATGGTGGCGGCGCTGTGGCCAAGGATCTTGCGGGTCAGCAGATTATGGCAACGGTTAACAACCCTGCCGAGGCCAAAGGTTTTTATGAAGCAGGCGATTTCGTTCCGCTTCTAGCCTTCTCCGATGAACGTATGGAAGCATACCCTGATGTGCCAACAATGAAGGAAATGGGACACGACTTTTCCTACTATAACCAGCGCGCAATCGTAGGTGCTCCGGGTATGTCGGATGAGGCAGCTGCCTATTACCGTGAAGTCTTTGGCAAGGTTTATGATGGCGAAGACTGGCAGTCCTACCTGGTCTCTGAAAGTCTGTCTCCGCTTCCTATGGATGAAGCAGAAACACGTGCTTACTGGGCCACACAGGTTGCGAACCATCGCAAGCTTCTTGCTGAAATCGAAGGCTAAACGCTACTAACGGAAAGGGGGCAGAGATGCGCCAAGGTGAAATTTCACTCGCAGGGATCCTTGCCCTCTTTTCTCTATATCTAATGTGGAAGAGTGCTGAACTTCCCATTGGATACATGCGCGGCCAAGGGCCTGGTGGCGGGTTCTGGCCATTCTGGTTGTCCGTGGGCATGCTGTTAAGCTGCGTCGCTATTGCCTGGAACTGGTGGCGTGGCAAAAGCCCAGCTTCGGTGTCTGACGAACCGCTTATGGACTCTTTTGGCTGGCTCACAGTGTTACACGTTGGCGGAGGCGTCATTGGCTTCGTTGCGTTGATTTCAGTTGTGTCGATGTATGGCGCAGTCTGTCTGTTCCTTGTCTACTATCTTCGGTTCTTGGGGCGGCACTCTTGGGTGCTGACACTGGTTCTTGCGCTGCTTCTACCGGTCCTTCTGTTCTTCTTTTTTGAAGGTGCGATGCAGATTTCGATGCCGCAAGGCCTGCCCTTCACGCAGCCATTTTTCGATATGATGTACGACATCATCTACTAAAGCATCCAAAGGCCGAGGATCATCATGGAAGTTCTCTCATTTCTCACAAGCGGCGTTCTGACGGCGCTTGAGCCGATCAACCTCGGCCTCATTCTAATCGGTGTGACCATCGGGCTTTTCATTGGGGCGATGCCAGGGTTGGGTTCTGTAAACGGTGTTGCGATCTTGCTGCCCATTACGTTTCTAGTACCGCCTGCGTCTGCCATCATTTTCCTTGCCGCTATTTATTATGGCGCAATGTATGGCGGTGCGATCTCGTCGGTTGCTTTGGGTATTCCCGGAGCATCGACAGCCGTAGCGACAACGTTTGATGGACGACCTTTGGCGCTTCAAGGCCGCGCCAGCCTAGCGCTTGTGACAGCAGCATTGGCTTCGTTTGTTGGAGGAACTGTAGCGACCGTATTCTTTACACTGTTTGCCCCGCTGCTTGCGACCGTTGCGCTGAACTTTGGACCACCTGAGATTTTTGCATTGATGCTTCTGGCGTTCGCGACATTTGTTGGCTTGGGCGGCGATGACATTCCAAAAACGGTCTTTTCGATTTGCTTTGGTCTCGTGCTTGCGACGGTCGGGTTTGATACGATTTCTGGGGAGCCGCGCCTTGTTTTGTTTGACATACAAGGCTTCATTCGCGGGATCGGCTTTATCGTGCTGGCCATCGGTGTTTATGGCATCGGAGAGATGCTTTGGACGATCGAACAAACACGCGGTGAGGTTACGACAACCAACCCGAAAATGACCGCTAAAGGTCTCGCCTCAGATGCGAAAGAAGCAGTACAAAGGGGTTGGAAGGGAACTTGGATCGGCTCCATCCTTGGCTTCTTTGTGGGCGTTCTGCCAGCAGCGGGCGCGACGCCCGGCTCGCTTATGTCTTACGGGGTCGCAAAAATGCTCTCCAAGACCCCAGAGGAATACGGCCGTGGATCACCAGACGGTGTTGCGGCACCAGAGGCTGCCAATAACTCTGCCTCGACCGGATCTATGTTGCCAATGCTGACCCTTGGAATTCCAGGCTCACCGACGACGGCGATCTTGCTTGGCGGCATGGTCATGTGGGGGCTTACACCCGGTCCACGCTTGTTCATCGATGAAAGTGAATTCGTTTGGAGCCTGATTGGATCTTTCTACATCTCCAACTTTGCCGCAGTTTTGATCAATCTCGCGTTCATTCCGCTGTTTATATGGATGCTGCGGATGCCCTTTACCATTCTTGCACCGCTGATCTTTGTTCTGTCTATCGTTGGCGGCTTCGCTGCATCGCGTAGTATGCATGATCTGTGGTTGATCGTGATCTTCGGGCTTGGTGCCTTCTTCTTGCGCAAGTTTGATTATCCGCTCGCACCTGCCGTTCTGGCGATTGTTCTTGGCCCCATCGCAGAGCCGACATTGCGTCAGTCTTTGCTCTTATCATCGGGCGATCCCTCAATTTTCTTCACTAGACCGATCGCTGGACCAATAACTGTTATTGCGATCATTCTGATCCTGTTGCCTGCTATCAAAATGCTGCGTAGCAAACGGCGGGTGGCCGCAGACTAAACAACACGGTACACCCCAACCAATGATCATGACTTACCCAAATAAAACGACATGGAAGACACGATATGCAAAGACTTGAAGACCTGATCCAGCAGCACCCAGACACAAACAATGCAATCGGTGCGCCGGGTCGCGACTGGATGACCTACGGTGATCTCAAGGCATTGACGCTTAGCGTGCGAACATCCCTTCGCGGTGCGGGCATCGGCGCGCAAGATCGCGTTGCAATTGTTTTGCCAAATGGTCCTGAGATGGCTGCGGCTTTTGTCACTGTCGGGCAATCTGCAACAACGGCCCCGTTGAATCCCGCCTATAAAGAGGAGGAGTTCACCTTCTACCTCGAAGATCTCAAGGCGCGTGCCATTATCGTTGAAGCGGGCTATGATGGTCCTGCGCGCGCGGCCGCGAGCAAGCTCAACATGGCGATTATCGAGCTGACGGCGACCGAGCCAGCGGGTAATTTCACGCTTTCTTCCGACGTGACTGGCAGCGCTGCTGATACTTTGCCTGCTGCTGATGACGTTGCCCTTATCTTGCACACATCCGGCACGACATCGCGCCCGAAGATCGTTCCGCTTTTACAGTCCAACGTAGCAGCGTCCGCGCAAAATGTGAGCGCTTCGCTTGCGCTGACGTCTGATGACGTGTGTCTCAATGTTATGCCATTGTTCCACATTCACGGTCTGATTGCCGCCGTCAGTGGATCGCTTGCGGCTGGGGCATCCATCAGCTGCGCGCCTGGATTTGACGCGCTGAAGTTTTATGGTTGGCTCGAAGAGGTGGATCCAACTTGGTACACTGCCGTGCCTACCATGCATCAGGCTATTTTGGCGCGTGCGCCACGCAACCTTGAGATCATTAAGAATGCACGCCTGCGTTTCCTACGTTCATCTTCGTCATCCTTGCCTGGTCCTGTGATGACCCAATTGGCGGACACCTTTGGAGCGCCTGTTGTGGAAGCATATGGCATGACAGAAGCAGCGCACCAGATGTGTTGTAATCCGATTGAGCCAGGTCGCCAGAAGCCTGGTGCTGTCGGTCTACCTGCTGGGCCAGAAGTACGCATCGCGCATGAGATCGAAAATCGTCTGATCGATGGTGTCGGCGAGATTTCTATCTCTGGGCCAAATGTCACGCCCGGTTATGAAGCTAATCCAGAAGCGAATGAGAAGAACTTCTTCGACGCTGATGGCAAGCGTTGGTTCCGCACAGGGGATCAGGGGATGTTTGACGCTGAAGGTTATCTGTCCCTGACTGGTCGCTTGAAAGAGATCATCAACCGTGGTGGTGAAAAGATCAGCCCGCTCGAGGTGGATGGCATCCTTTCTGATCATCCGGCTGTTGGTCAATGTGTGACGTTCGCAGTGCCGCACGCCAAGCTGGGCGAAGATGTCGCCGCAGCGGTCGTGCTCAAGGAAGGCCAAAGCGCGACGGACCGCGAAATTCGTGATTTTGCAAGCGAACGACTGGCCGCATTTAAGGTGCCGCGCAAGATCCTGATCCTTGATGAGATCCCGAAAGGGGCGACTGGCAAACTTCAACGCATCGGTCTTGCTGATAAGCTAGGTTTGGGCTGAGGAACACATTATGAAAATTTGCATTTTTGGAGCCGGCGCGATCGGTGGTTATATGGGTGCGAAATTGGCGCAAGCGGGGGCGGACGTTAGCCTCGTTGCGCGTGGGCCGCACTTGAAAGCGATGCGTGAGAACGGGCTGCGCTTGATTGAGGAAAGCGGAGAGACGACTGTGCAGGTCACAGCGTCTGATAACGCTGCTGATCTTGGCCCGCAGGACTATGTGATCGTGACGCTGAAGGCGCATTCTGTTCCGGCTGTCGTGCCACATATGCAGCCGTTGATCGGTGAGAACACGACGATTGTTTCAGGCGTAAACGGGGTGCCGTGGTGGTATTTCCACAAGACTGGTGGACCGCTTGAAGGTACGCGCTTGTATACGGTCGATCCGGGCAATGCCCAATGGGATGGTTTTGGACCTGATCGTGTCCTTGGTTGCGTTGTCTATCCCGCAGCAGAGGTGATTGAGCCGGGGGTTGTGAAGCATATTGAAGGCAACCGTTTCTCTTTGGGAGAGCCTGATGGATCTAAGTCAGAGCGCGCGCTGGCATTGTCAAAAGCCTTGTCCGCCGCTGGCCTTAAAGCACCAGTACGCCCGAAGATAAGAGATGAAATTTGGGTTAAGCTTTGGGGCAATCTGTCATTTAACCCGATTTCTGCACTTACGCATTCTACACTGGATGTCTTGTGCACTGATCCGGGTACGCGAGAAGTTGCACGCAACATGATGTTAGAGGCGCAGGAAATTGCTGAAAAGCTTGGCGTCAAATTCCCGATCGATGTGGATCGTCGCATCAAAGGCGGCGCTGAAGTTGGGGCGCATCGCACATCGATGTTGCAAGATCTTGATCAAGGCAGGCCAATGGAAATCGACGCACTTGTTGGCTCTGTAAAAGAGCTTGGGATGGTCACAGAAACGCCCACGCCCACAATTGACACTGTTTTGGCGTTGATTGCGCTGCGTGGAAGAACCGCAGGTTTATACGGAAGCTGAAACCAGCTTTTAGGCGGCGCTGCTTTGGTTCAGCGCCGTTTTTTTACCCATTTTTAGTAAGCACACATATTACCTTGACCGCGCTTGAAGATCTGCTTATATAGTATGCATACATACTATATTTGGGAGCTAGCGGAATGCAGTATCACCTGAACGGTTATAAAAGCGGTGATCCTTCGGTCGCTATCGCTCGTGACGCCCCTTCCTCAAAACCTGACGTCGTCGACGTTCTCATCGTTGGTTGTGGCCCAGCTGGTTTGACCCTTGCCACGCAACTGTCGGCTTTTCCTGAAATCACAACCATGATCACAGATCGCAAACCTGGACGTTTAGAGGTGGGGCAAGCCGATGGGCTCGCCTGTCGCTCACTTGAGATGTTTGAAGCGTTTGGCTTTGCTGAGAAAGTTTTAAAAGAAAGCTATTGGGTGAACGAGGTTGGGTTCTGGCGCCCAAATGCGGATGGAAACGGATTGCAACGCGCTGATCGTATTAAGGATGTCGAGGACGACCTTTCCGAAATGCCGCATGTGATCCTTAATCAAGCGCGGGTGCATGATTTCTACCTCGAGGCCATGCAAAATTCAGCCTGTCGGCTTGAGCCGGACTATGGTCGTGAGTTGGTAGCACTCACGAAAACGGATGATGTTGATTACCCCGTTACTGCGACGTTCAAGTGTTTGGATGGCTCTGACGCTTCAAAGACCGTGCGCGCGAAATATGTGGTTGGGTGTGACGGTGCGCGAAGCGTTGTGCGCAAATCCATGGGGTATGCGCTCAAAGGTGAAGCAGCGCGACAGCTTTGGGGCGTTATGGATGTGTTGGCGGTTACAGATTTTCCAGACATTCGGCTCAAGGCAGCGATCCAATCTGCAGATAACGGCAGCATACTGATCATCCCCCGCGAGGGCGGGTATATGGTGCGCATGTATATCGAATTGGATGAACTACAGGGCGAAGAACGCGCCGCTGATCACAATGTAACGCCAGAGCTTCTGATTGCCAAAGCACAATCAATTCTAGCGCCTTATACGTTGGATGTGAAAGAGGTTGTTTGGTGGTCGGCTTATGAGATTGGCCAGCGCGTTTGCGACTGGTTTGATGATGTTCCGTCAAATGCACGTGGTAGCCAAATGCCACGGATCTTTATCGCAGGCGACGCGTGCCACACGCATAGCCCAAAGGCAGGGCAAGGTATGAATGTGTCGATGGCGGACACTTTTAATCTTGGTTGGAAGCTGGCGGGGGTCCTACGGGGTCAGTGCAAACCTGTGTTGCTTGATACCTATTCTGATGAAAGGCGCGCAAAAGCCAAAGAACTGATTGATTTTGATAAAGACATGGCACGTCTTTTCAGCGCTAAGCCGAAGGAGGCAGAAGAGGCTGCGCAGTTTCAGCGCTATTTCAAAAAGCATGGGCGCTATACCGCCGGTGTTGAGACACGTTATGAGCAATCGCTGCTGACAGGCAGCGCCGCGCATCAGGCGCTTGCCACTGGTTTAAAGACGGGAATGCGGTTCCATTCGGCACCTGTGATCCGTTTAGGCGACGCTAAGCCGATGCAACTGGGTCATACGCTAAAAGCGGATGGGCGCTGGCGTCTGATCGCGTTTGCGGCAAGCGGTGACGTTGGTCAAAGTGGGGCGGATATCGCTCAGCTTTGTGAATTTGCATCAAGCACATTGATTCCACGTTTCACCCCTAAAGATGCTGACATCGACAGCTTGTCTGATCTGCGGGCCGTCTTCCAAAAAAGCCATGAAGACATGAAAGTTGACGAGCTTCCGCAACTCTTATTACCGCGTAAAGGCAAATACGGTTTGATTGACTATGAAAAAGCCTTTTGCCCAGACCTTTCGAGCGGTTTAGACATATTTGATATGCGCGGAATAGATCGGGAAAAAGGTGCACTTCTGATCGTGCGTCCGGATCAATTTGTGGCGCAAGTCCTGCATTTGAATGCCTTTCAGCAGATCGATGACTTCTTTGATAGAATATTGGTGACTGTGTGAAGTTGTCATTGAAGAGAGTATTGCCCTCAAAATAAAAACATCAGAGCTGCGACGGAAATCAGTGGCTCACCCGTATCTAGTTCAGACACACATAAATCTGGACGATACAATGCAACGCTTTTTCACTTTTACTTCTCCGTATTTGCTCTGGCTGGTGCTCGCTATACCCGCCATAGGAATGACATTTGATGCGCTGACCTCTACGAATCCGCGTGTTTTTCATATTCTTGTACATCCGTCAGGTGAGACTTCGGCCCGCTTGCTGATCATTCTCATGATGGCCACGCCGCTTGCCATGCTGCTAAAGGGTTGGCGCGGTCCACAATGGTTAAAACGCAACCGTCGTTATCTTGGCGTTGCGTCTTTTGGATACGCGCTTATGCACACGGTGTTTTATCTTTTGGATAATGCGTCTCTTGCTACTATCGTGGATGTGTTACCGCGCCTCTACATTTGGACTGGTTGGATAGCATTTCTTATTTTTGTCCCGCTGGCTCTGACATCAATGGACTATTTTGTGCGCAAAATGGGCACGTGGTGGAAATGGCTTCAACGTTGGATCTACGCCGCTGCAGTGTTGACCCTGGTGCACTGGGCCGCTTTGCATAATTGGAATGGTTTAGCGCCAGCGATGATTCACTTTGGACCGCTTATCGCGCTAGAGGCATATCGTGTTTGGTACTGGTATTTACGACCACGGCCACAGGTAGCGTAATACGCAAGCAAAAGAATAACAGCTTTAGCGCACACGCACCCAAGTTTGAGATTGGCATATCCCAGGCACGCAGCCAGCAACCGAAAGCTGGCCATTTTCCAGCGTCATGCGAGAATTGAACGTGCGTCCATTGCGCGGATCCCAGATCTTACCATTTGCCCAAGAGTCTGCCTGATCGGTCGGTTTCATGTCCCAAATCATGCGTTTTCCCAGATGCTCGTAAGGGCCACTTACGCCATCAGGATTACGTGCACGAACGATCGTTCCACAAAGCGCAGCACCACATTTTTCAATTTCGATTTCCAAGTGTCCTTGTTCATTGGTTTGTGTCCGCCAAAGACCGTTGGCATCTTGTGCAAAGGCCGACGTAGGCAAGACGAACAAGGCAAGGATGAAAAGTGATTTTTGGAATATCATTTTCATTGCAAGCATCCTTTGTTGGGCCATCGATTTTGTAAACGCCTGTCTTTGGCGTTTTCAAGTAATCAAGCATCACGCTCCATGATCCATTCAACCTCTGGCGCGGCGACAAAACGCCATTTGCGTTTCGGGCCAGCCATAACATTGAGATAGTACATCTCAAACCCGTAAGGCGCACCGCAAGGATGGTGGCCCCGTGGGACACAAACAACATCCCCATCGCTTACGGCCATCGTTTCATCCAATTGACCATCATCTGTGTAAACCCGCTGAATGCCAAAGCCAGATGCAGGGTTCAGACGGTGGTAATAGGTTTCTTCGAGATAGGTGATGCGCGGATAATCATCTTCGTCATGCCGATGGGACGGATACGATGACCAGTGCCCAGCGGGTGTAAAGACTTCTGTGACCAACAGGCTGTCGCAATAATCTTCATTTTCCATCGCGATATTGTTGATATGGCGTGTGTTTGTCCCTTTGCCGCGTTCGGTCAATGTGATCCCATCAGGCCCGATACGGCGAGCGTCATGACCACCTTTGCCCGGAGCGAGGCAAACCGCGATCACGCAATCGGTTTCAGCAGTGGCGTTCCAATCCGTTCCGTTAGGCAGATAAAGACAATGCGGCGGTGTTTTTTCAAACACGTTCATACGCTCACCCAGAACACCCCAGTCTTGATCGGCACCACTTATCTTTGCCTTGCCTTCGACCATTACCAAAATGATTTCATTGTCATCGGTGACCTCTGCCGCAGTATCGCCCGCTTTCAGGTGATAGAGCGAAAAGCCAACATAGCGCCAACCCGCAGTTTCGGGGGTAATCTGATGTACTTTACCGCGTGTACCAAAAGGTTTTTTTAGAAGGTCAGACATCGTTGCTTCCTTTATCTTCGGGATCAAAGACTATGAAAAACGCATATGCGCAAATTGCGAAAAGGGCCGCTGCGAAAGTCGCCCAACCAGGGTGGCCAAAGGTCAATTCAAACAGACCGTAAATTCCGACGACGACCAAGGTTATAACACGCCGGAGGAGCGGTTTGAAAAACGTATGATTGAGACCAAGCAGCTTTATCATTTCGTGACAACAAGCCTGGCTTTGGCGCATGTGGCGACAATGTAGTCATAGCCGATTTTGGAATACTCATATGGTGCAGCCAAAGCTGGGTCTTGCTCGGCTTCAACGACGATCCAACCTGCATAGTCCATCGCCTTAAGCTTGGATGTGATTGCTTCGAAGTCGATGGAGCCGTCTGGATCCCCTGGAACTGTGAAAGCACCGCCTGCAACGGCATCAAGGAAACTGCCGTCTTTTGCATGGATCTGATCTAACACGCTTTGGCGCACGTCCTTGTAGTGCACATGGTGAACACGGTCTGCCCATTTATCGAGAACCGCGACCGGATCAGCGCCCGCACAATGCAAATGACCCGTATCAAACAACAGCCCCAACTCGGGGCCAGAGCCCTCCATCAGCCAGTCAATGTCTTCAGCGTCTTGAACCATCGCGCCCATATGGTGGTGATAGGCGAGCTTTACGCCCTGCTGTTCTGACCATTTGGCGAGCTCTGAAAGTTTCGCAGCATACGCCATTACTTCGTCACGCGTTAGCTTTGGGCGTGTAGACACAGGAACGCCCAAGGCACCCTGAATGGTGTTGGAGCATTCTGCATAGACGATACATGGCGCATCAAGCGCCGCAAACTGTTCGACCTGCTCAGCAATCGCTTCTTTTTCTTGATCGACTGTCGACACCATCAGGTTGCCGGAACACCAGCCGCCACAAAGGGACACGCCGTATTCGTCAAGATAAGTGCGCAACCCTTCGGTATCAGCTGGCATACGGCGACCACGTTCGACGCCGCTATAGCCAATGCGCGCGGCATCTTCCATGGCACCTTCGGTGGTGTAATCTTTGGTGAGCTCGGGCAGATCGTCATTCTGCCATGCAATCAGGGAAATGCCTACTTTGACAGCCATCTAGCTAATCCTTTGGGATTTCTTATTTTCTTTATAGTTTGCGTAGGCTTCGTTCACTTCTGCGCGCTCGGATACTTCTGGCACACCAACATCCCACCACGTACTGCCGTGTGGTGTAGAGGGATATGGGTCAGTGTCGATGGCAACAACATAAGGACCTTTGATGTCATGACGTTTGGCCAATGCTGTCTCAAGCTCTGTAATGCTTGCGACTTTCACCGCAGTTGCGCCCATTGAGCCAGCATGTGCGGCAAAGTCGATATTGGAATTCTCGCCGCCCTTGGAATGCGCCAGCAAGTTGTTAAATTCAGCTCCACCTGTGCCCATTTGCAAACGGTTGATGCATCCATAACCACGATTGTCGGTCACAACGACAGTGAACGAAATGCCCAGCATCGCTGCTGTCGCCATTTCAGAGTTCGCCATCATATATGTGCCATCCCCTGCAAAGCAGATCACGTCTCGCTCTGGTTGGGCCATTTTGATACCCATAGCGCCTGCAATCTCGTAACCCATGCAGCTAAACCCGTATTCCATGTGATACGCACCGGGTTTGTTGGCTTTCCATAGTTTGTGCAGTTCGCCAGGCATCGTTCCCGCAGCACACATTGCAACAGTTTCGTCGGTTGCGCTGCGTTGCACTGCACCGACAACTTGCATGTCAGTCGGGAGCGTATTGTTGTAGGTCGGCGCATCTGTGAGTGGGTCGACTTTACCAAACCAATCGTCTTTTCTTGCGGCTACACCAGCATCAACCTTGTAACCGCTGATCGCATTTGTCAGTTCTGAAAGACCAACTCGCGCATCTGCCATCAATGGCATGGCACCATGTTTCGCCGCATCATAGGCTGCGGTGTTTAGGCTGACCACTTTGCGTTCCGGATTGGCAAAAAGGCCCCAAGAGCCAGTGGTGAAATCCTGAAAACGCGTGCCAACACCTAAAACCAGATCTGCTGTTTCGCACACGTCATTGGCGGGCTCACTACCGGTCACACCGATTGGGCCAAGGTTTAGCGGGTGATCCCATGCAAGTGCGGATTTACCCGCCTGCGTTTCCGCAACTGGAATGCCATGTGTTTCTGCAAAGGTGCGCAAATCATCACAAGCATCGGAATAATGCACGCCGCCACCTGCGACAATGACAGGGTTTTTCGCGGCCTTGATAGCACTTGCCACGCGATCCAGTTCACCCAAATCAGGGCGGATCCGGCGTTGGTACCAAACTTGTGGTTCAAAGAAGCTAAGCGGATAGTCAAACGCTTCAGCCTGCACATCTTGGCACATCGATAAGGTGACGGGCCCGCAATCGGCAGGATCCGTCATCGCGCGGAATGCGCGTGGTAATGCCGTGAGCAAGTGTTCTGGGCGAGTAATACGATCAAAATATCGACTAACCGGCTTGAAGCAATCATTCACGCTGACTGTGCCATCGCCGAAGTCTTCAATCTGCTGCAAAACAGGATCAGGTCCGCGATTGGCAAACACATCACCCGGCAAGAAAAGAACTGGAAGACGGTTCACATGTGCAAGGCCAGCTGCCGTCACCATGTTCAGCGCCCCCGGCCCGATTGAAGACGTAACCGCCATCGCGCGTTTGCGCTTCAATTGTTTTGCATAGGCAATCGCCGCATGGGCCATAGTCTGTTCATTGTGACCGCGATAGGTGGTGATCGTGTCTTTAGCTCCGTGCAGCGCTTCACCGATACCAGCAACATTGCCGTGACCAAAAATTGCCCAGCACCCTGCGATAAAGCAATCGCCATCTTCGTTCTGTTGCGGACCAATGTAGCGCACCAAAGCCTGTGCTGCGGTCAAACGGATCGTCTTTGTCATGTCTTGCTCCTCAGGCGCAGTCTAGGCGCGCGTTTTCACGGGCTTTGTCCCATGTTTCACACAGTCGCGTGAAACGCTCAGACATCTGTGCCACAGCATCTGCGTCTGTCATATTACCTTTCATCCAGGCGCGCGCGGCGTCGCCAAAGATTGTGCGGCCAACGGCAAAGCCTTTTACCAAAGGTTGCTTGGCCGCCAAGGCAAAACTTTTGGCCAGTTCTGCTTCTGGTGCATCGAGGCCTAGAACGACAATGCCACGTGTGCGTGGATCATTGACCTCAATTGCATTCACAGCATTGGCCCAAGCCGCTTCTGTTTTAAACGGCTCCAGTTTCCACCAATCAGGATACACACCTGCATCGTAGAATTGCTGGATCAGTTGTGACGTTGTCTCGTCATCAACATGACCAACCTTGGATGGAATAACTTCTAATAAAAACTCAAGTCCGTTACGTCGTGCGGCTTTGAAGAGGCGCGTCACCCGCTCTTCTTGTAATGCACGCGTTTCGCTGGTGTCGCTTGGATGGCAAAACACCAAAAGCTTTACAACATTCTCACGCGCCCATTCGCGGAGCTGGCCAAAATCTTTGCCAAGCTCTGGTTCAAACTCGATTGGGCGACTGCCGGGCAATTCGGTTGGGCGACCAATCCAAAGACCACTGCCAGACGCGCGGTGCAATGCTGAACGCCCAATCCGGTTGTCACATAGAATACCGTAGCCTTCCGCGCCCTTGGACACGGTGAGCGCTGCGTCAAGGCATAGCTCTTTAAACGCCGCACCCTTTTCAGAGGAGTATCCGGGAATTTCTTCCAGCTGCGAACGGTGATCAAACGCAAAGGTGCGTACATGATCCCATGTGCTGCCAGGGCGGGTTACACGCGTGCTAGCCCAGTGAACCTGTTCTAAAGTTTCATCATTGCGCAAATCTGGTTGAACCATGCCGCGATCAAAGAAAAACTCCAATTCATCCAAAGTCGGATATGCAGGCGTGCAGCCATGACGGCTTACTGCAAAGGCTCCGCACGCATTGGCGTATTTTAGTGCGACAGGCCATTCGGAGCCATCCAGCCATCCTTTCAGCAAGCCAGACATAAATCCGTCTCCAGCGCCAAGGAGATTGAACACTTCAATAGGGAAACCCGGACCAGCTTCGCCATCGTCAAGGCTGCTAGGAATGTCACCCGTAAAGGCAACGGCACCATCAGCGCCGCGCTTACACACCAATGTGGCACCAGACACAGCCCGCACTGCGCGCAGCGCCTGGATCGTATCGGTTGAGCCGCCTGCGATGTGAAATTCTTCTTCTGTGCCGACAATCAGGTCAAACAGATGAAGTGAGCGCTGTAGCTTTGCTGTCACTTCAGCGCTTTCAACGAAGCGGCTTTCGCCGTCGCCATGGCCCGCGACACCCCAAAGGTTCGGGCGGTAATCAATGTCGAGCGCTGTCTGCTGCCCATTCTCGCGCGCTAGTTTAAGCGCTTTTAGCGTCGCAGCTTCAACCTGAACGTTGCTCAGATGGGTCCCTGTCGCAACAATTGCGCGTGCTGATTTGATAAACTCTGGGTCGATATCATGTTCGGTCAGGCCCATATCCGCACAATTCTCACGGTAGAAAATGAGCGGAAACTGATCTTCATCACGAATGCCAAGCAAAACCAGAGCTGTCAGGCGATCTGGATCCACCTTTACACCCTTAGTGTTCACGCCCTCGCGCTGAAGCTGTTCAGTGATGAACCGCCCCATGTGCTCATTACCGACACCTGTAATAACGGCAGACTTCAACCCCAAGCGTGCAGTGCCACAGGCAATATTGGTTGGTGAACCGCCGATATATTTGTCGAACGATCCCATGTCTTCCAAGCGACCGCCAACTTGAGCACCGTAAAGATCAACCGAAGAACGCCCGATCGTGATGAGATCTAAATCAGACATCTTCAATCCTCACGGGTTTACCTTCTTTGACCGAAAGAGTCGCCGCTTCGGCCATCGCCAGCGCGTTGACGCCTTCATCAAGTGTGACTGGCACTTGCGTGCCTTGCGTAACTGCCGTGACAAAGCTGTCCCATTCGGCGGTATAGGCGGGCATATAACGCTCAAGGAAGAACAACGTAGGCTTTGCGCCAGTGACGCCTGCTTTGGTGGACTTGATAACAAGGTTTTCCAGTAGGTTCTGAGCTTGCAGCAGACCATTAGAGCCAAGCACTTCAAGGCGTTGATCATAGCCATAAGCTGCACGGCGTGAGTTCTTGATCACTGCGATGCGTCCATCTGCGTAGGTCATTGTGACAACAGCGGTATCCACGTCACCAGCTTGTCCGATAGCAGGATCAACGATGCTGGTTCCAGCGGCGGTTAAGCTTATTGGCGTTGCGCCCATAATGAACTGCGACATATCGAAATCGTGGATCATCATGTCACGGAACAAGCCGCCTGATACTTTCACATATTCGACAGGTGGCGGCGCTGGATCAAAGGACGTGATGCTCAGCAGTTCTGCCTTTCCAATTTCGCCTGCATCCAAGGACTTTTTCAGCATTCCAAAGCTGGGGTCGAAACGGCGGTTAAAGCCGATCATCACAGGCTTTCCTGTCTCGGCGACAACCTTTTGGCAGGCTCGCGCACGCTCAAGACTAAGATCAACGGGTTTTTCACAAAGTACAGCTTTGCCAGCAGCAGTGGCCTGTTCCATCAAATCCGAATGTGTATCGGTTGATGTGGCAATCAAAACTGCATCGATGGAGGGATCGGCAATGATGTCATCGGTCGTGCGCGCCGCACAGCCAAAATCAGCGGCTAGTTTTTCCGCACTTTCGGGAAAATGATCCGATACGGCGACCAATGTGCTGCCGGCGTGGGCTGTGATTGCTTTTGCATGGACCCGGCCAATACGGCCCGCGCCGAGAAGACCAACTTTCAACATGTGGAGTACTTTCATTCTTGTCACGTGGCACGCGGCCAAACGAACAACATTGGGATAAACAGCCGCGCAATTGCACGGCTGTCGTGATCTGGTTACTGGCCTTGTTTGCCCAGTTCGGGCACCAGTTTGGCAAGCTCGTCGCCGCCGGCCATCATATCATGCAATTCGTCGTATTCAATCTCGCCGCGGTTGGCAGTGCCAAGCGTTTTACCACGATTCAAAACGGTAAAACGATCGCCCACAGCCAAAGCGTGGCGCACGTTGTGCGTGATGAATACGACGCCAATCCCCTGATCGCGCACTTTGTGAATTGTGCTGAGAACGTTGGCCGTTTGGCGCACACCCAAAGCAGATGTCGGTTCATCCAAAATCAGCACTTTCGCACCAAAATGAACCGCGCGGGCAATTGCGACAGTCTGACGTTCACCACCTGACAAAGTGCCAACCGCCTGATCAGGTCCACGCAGGTTGATGCCCATTTTGCGCATCGCTTGCATGGTGATGTCGTCTGCCTTTTGCTGATCAAGGAAGTTGATCCCGAACCGCTTCTTCACAGGCTCGTTGCCCATAAAGAAATTACGACTGACGCTCATAAGTGGGATCATGGCAAGGTGTTGATGCACCGTTGCAATGCCCGCTTCCATCGCATCACGCGGATCTTCAAAGGACATTGGTTTGCCCTCGAATAGGATTTCCCCGGATGTTGGCTTGTGCACTCCCGACATCGTTTTAATGAAGGTTGATTTACCTGCACCATTGTCACCCAAAAGGCAGTGACATTCGCCGGGTTTTACATCCACGGATACACCTGCAAGCGCAATCACGGAGCCAAAGTGTTTCTGAATGTTGTTCATCTGGATAATAGGTTCAGACATATCAACGCTCCCCTGTGATCAAGCGACGGATGTAAGTGTTCAAGATCACCGCACCAAGCAGAATGGCACCCAAGAACACGCGGAAAAGAGAACTTTCAACACCTGCAAAGAACAAGCCTTGTTGGACCACGCCAAAGATAAGCGCGCCAAGCGCTGCTCCGATGACGGAGCCATAGCCGCCTGTCAAAAGCGCGCCACCGATAACAACTGCGATAATCGCTTCAAATTCTTTAAGAAGACCACGATCCGCGCCAGCAGAACCGAACTCCATCACCTGACATGTGGCGAACACCGTTGCGCAGAAGGCCGTGAACATGAACATCGATACCTTTACGCGGTTTACAGGAACGCCTGAGTTGCGCGCAGCTTCTGCGTCACCACCAGAGGCGAAAATCCAGTTCCCGAAACGCGTTCGTGTCAAAAGGACATGGCCAAATGCGACAAGGATCAAAGCCCATACGATCAACATCGGGATACCATTCACGACAGGCTCGCCCGCGCGGGTTCCGCGTTCAAAGACACCTATAATGCCCATATCGCCAAGCCAGTGAAAAATCGGGGCACCGATCTTACCGCCAAATACAGGAGCTAGCCAATCACCCTCAGCTGCGTCTTTGATGCCGCCAATGATGGTTTTGCGCTCAAATGTTTGGGGGAAAAAGATGGTGAAACCGCGTAGAATGAAAAGGAACGCAAGCGTTACGATGAAACTTGGAAGTCCGGTACGGATCACGATCAAGCCGTTCACGGCTCCGATAGCGATGCAAATAACGAAGGTTAAAAGGATAGCCATCCAGACCGGCCAACTGAGCGTGACCGAGAATATCGCGATCATCATGCCTGCGAAACCGATCATGGAACCGACCGAGAGGTCGAACTCCCCAGCGATCATCAGTAAACACGCGCCTACGGCGATGATCATGAATTGCGCCGATACAACAGACCAGTTCATCACGCCCTGTGTGTTGAACATGCCGCTGTCAAAGGCTGTGAGTAGAAAGAACGTGAAAACTGCGATCGTGCCTACAATACCGCCAAGTTCAGGACGGATGAGAGCTTTACGAATGAACGAGGTTTCCTTGATCCGCTCGTCCGCAGCACCAGCTTGAGGACTACCAGTCATGGCACACCTTCCTTTTATCTATAAATTATCAGTGGGGTTTTAGATGTCGGGGCACCCTACAGAGTGCCCCGAAACTTTTGTTAGATAGGTTAGAAACCTTAGTCCAACAGGGAGGTTTGTTTAGCGGAATTCGCCCGCAAACTCTTCAACTTTGGAAAGGCCATCCGCTGTTACGAAGCCAGGACCAGAGTTGATGTTGTTACCAGGCAGAACGCCATAACGGTGGTAGTTCGCCATAACGATGACAGGAAGATACGCCTGCAGGAACGGCTGCTGGTCGATGCCCCAGTTGATCACGCCGGACTTCAACGCTTTGACGATTTCTTCGCCCAAGTCGAATGTGCCGAAGTAAAGATCACCGGCCATACCGTTCTCTTCCAAAGCCAAGATAGTTGGATCTGCAGATGTCGGGCCAAGCGTCAGGACAGCTTCTGTTTCTGGGTTTGCGGAAAGATACGCGAGTACTTTGTTCTTGATTTCCGCAGGGTCCTGACCGGAATCGATCATCTGGTTACCAAGCTCAACACCCAGACCGTCTGCGAAACCTTGGCAACGCTCTGTGGACGAAGGTGAGTTGATGTAGTGGTTCACACAAAGGAACGAACCGATGCCGTCACCTTTCGCGCGCTGACCAGCTGCAAAACCCGCATCATACTCGGGCTGACCAACATACATAAGAGCGCCAAGTTCACGCGCTTGATCTGGCGAGCCAGAGTTGATGATGATGACGTCAACACCGCTGTCAATTGCCGCAGAAATCGGGCCGGACAGAACGTCAAAGTCAGCAAGTGTCGTGATGATGCCGTTTGGACCAGAGGCTGCAGCCTGCTCGATGATACGCGCCATGTCAGCCAAGTCGCCAGTTGGCGGGTTGCGGTACTCGACCTCAACGCCCATCTGCTCACCCGCAAGGGCGACGCCGTTTTTGATTGTGTTCCACCAGCTATCGCTGTCTGGCGCATGGCTTACGAGTACATATTTTTCGCCACCGCCGTGACCATCGGCAGTTGCAGTCGAAGCCATGCCAACGACAGCAAAGGCTGCCGCAGCAAGTGCAGTAAATGTCTTTCTCATGAAGACCTCCCATTTTCTATTACTCGGTCATCTCCTCAGAGACCGGACAGAAAGAATCAAGCTTTCTGATAATAGAATGTATATTCCATTTTTTCAATCGTACAACATAAAATTTTCATTTTACTCTGATCGCCGTGCACCAACAGCCACCGCGAGTGAGATCGCAAGCGAAAGCGTTGCTGACAAAGAACGGAAAGCGCCAAAGTCAATTTCAGAGACAATGAGTGGAACAAATGAGACGGCTTTCAAAGGTATCGAAGCGGAGTCGCTCAGAACGATAACAGGCACGCCACGGCGTACTGCCTCATCCGCAAGTTCCAGAGTCTCTGGGCTGTATGGCGCGAAGCTGATTGCGATTAAAACGTCACCCTCGCGCATTGCTTGGGTATGGCTCAACCGTCCGCTTCCAGCATGCAAAATATTGGGGACATTTAGTTTTTCAAAGGCATATGAAAGGTATGATGCGACTGGATAGGCCCGTCTTAACCCCATGATATGAATAAGTTTTGCGTTGGACAGCAATTCGACGGATTGTTCCAAAGACGCTGTATTTACGGATGCTGACAGCTGTTCCAGTGACTGTCTTCCTGCCTCGACGAACTCAGCAAGGATTGCGGTTGGACTATCATCGCCACTATCACGCAAATTCTGAATACGTTCACTGTAGTCGGGCATTTTGGGTTGGATATTTTGCCGAACCAGCTTTTGCATATCCGAGTAGCCACCAAAGCCCATAACCTGACAAAATCGCATTACGGCAGAAGGTTGCACTTCTGCTTTTTCGCTGATTTGCGCGACTGTTGAGAAGGCAACATCGTCCATGTTTTGAACGATGAAATCAGCACATTGACGTAAACGCTTTGGCAACGACTCTCTTTGATGAGAAATTCTATCGAGCAAGATTTCTAGGCTTTGTGGAGGTTCAAATTGTTCCATGTCGTCTTTGCCCTTATATTTGGTGGGCAACTTAGAATGAAAATTTAAAAATTGGAACGCACATTCCAAAATAGATCAACTTCGATCTGAGGTGGCTCAAATTGTGAGCTTGGTTCTTGCAAAAGCGAAGCGCACTTTATTGGCGTGCGCTCCAGCTGGCGGAGGCATGTTTACGCGTGTAAAATTCACCCATCATGCCAATCATCAGGAAAATTAGGCCGACATAGAAGGCATATTCCCATGAGGAATTGCGCGGTGCGTAATTGACAAAAGCATAGCCGCGCGACTGATCAATGCAATGAAACAGTGGGTTCCAATCGAACATGTTCAACAGTTGTGGCGTTAATGTATTTGCGACGAACATTTTGCCCGAAGCGATCATATTTGCGCGTTGATAAATCGTGGAAAGAAGGGAGGAGAGACCAGGTGACCAAGGTTTGATTGCAAGAAAAACAAGCCCGACAGCAACGGCAGTGAACCAAGCCAGCAGGATCATGAACATCACACCAGTCACATTTTGGATCTCAAAGGGCGTGACCAACACGTGATATGCGAACATGATTACAAAGAGCGAAAGCATCTGAATGTAGAGCTGCGTTAGAGCGGCGGCGGCGATAGAAATCGAAGTATTCATAGGTGCATGCTTCATCATGGGCGAAGCGGGTCCTTCAGAGCCTGCAACAGCGCCAACTGTTTTGATGTGCGTCATGAACAGAAAGATGCCTGTCATAATATACACCATGAAGTCGCCCCGCAGGACTGCACCGCGCAATCCAAGGATCGAGAACATGAAATAGAACGCAAGAACAAAGATGATCATTTGCATCAAGTTCATCACAATACTCATCAACACATTTCCATGCGTTTTTCGGATCGTACGGACAATGTTGTGGTAAACGAGATCGCAGAAGGTCAGAACCTTCCTAAATGTCGTTTCCCGTTTTCGAACCTGAAACATGAGTACTCTGCCTGATGCGCGACGATTGTTTGATGTTTATTGCCGTTCGCCTGACTTCCTATAATAAGAGGCGTGTATATTTTATCAACAATACAGATGAATTCGGGCAAGGATTGGGCAAATGGACTACAAAAAGTTGGAAGAAAGCATGCGTCGTTTGGCTTTGGCAGCCGGTGATGTGATCATGGAAATCTATGGTCAGGATGATTTTGACGTTAAATCCAAGTCTGATGATAGCCCTGTAACAGCTGCTGATGAGGCGGCGGATGCACTGATTTCCGAAGGGCTGCGAGCTGCCTTTCCTGATGTGATGTTGGTGACGGAAGAACAGTCTGAGTCCCATAGCGCCAAAGGTGATACGTTTTTAATTGTTGATCCGCTTGATGGCACGAATGAATTCATTCATCGCCGCGGCGATTTTACAGTGAATATCGCTTATGTGGAGAACGGCGTTCCAACGCGGGGTGTCGTCTATGCGCCTGCGAAGAAGCGGATGTTTTATACGCGTGCAGATGGTCAAGCTATCGAAGAGACGGGACCATTACACCCTGATGTAGTGGGCCAGCAGAACATTATTTCGGTCAGCAAGCCGGACAACAAAGCGCTCTATGTTGTTGCGTCTAAATCGCATCGTGATCAAGCGACGGATGATTACATCAACAAATACAAAGTGCGCGATATGAAGAGCGCGGGATCGTCCCTGAAATTCTGTCTTATTGCGACGGGCGAAGCGGATATTTATCCGCGTGTTGGCCGAACGATGGAGTGGGACACAGCAGCGGGTCATGCTGTTTTGTCTGGCGCTGGTGGGCGTGTTGTGCGCTTTGATAACCACCAAGACTTGGCTTATGGCAAAGATGATTTTGCCAATCCTTTCTTCATTGCGTATTCTCCTGATGTTGAACTGAAAGAAGCGTAAGTGTCTGTTCTGATTATTATTCCTGCACGTTATGCCTCAACGCGTTATCCTGCGAAACCGCTTGCCGAGTTGAAGGGTGCGAGCGGGCAGTCACGTTCCCTCATTCAACGCGCTTGGGAAGCCGCGAGCGCTGTGAAGGGTGTGGACCGCGTGGTCGTTGCGACGGATGATGATCGGATTGGAGATGCGGCAGAAGCGTTTGGTGCAGAGGTCGTGATGACGCCGGAGAGCTGCGCAAATGGAACGGAGCGTTGCGCATCAGCCTATGAGGTCATGGGAAGCGATGCGGAGATCATCGTTAACCTTCAAGGGGATGCGCCACTCACTCCTGCTTGGTTCGTTGAGGAGTTGATTGACGCCATGCGCGTTAGTCCAGACGCGGATATTGCGACGCCGGTTTTGCGCTGTGACGGGCGGGCCTTGAACGGCTTTTTGGCAGATCGCAAAGCGGGGCGTGTTGGTGGCACTACAGCAGTGTTTGATGCGCATATGCGTGCGATGTATTTCAGTAAAGAGGTGGTTCCCTTTACCTCCGACACTTACCCGAATGAGGCGCAAACGCCTGTATTTCATCACGTAGGCGTCTACGCTTATCGGCCTGCGGCACTCAAAGCTTATCCTGATTGGCCTGTGGGTCCATTGGAGCAGCTTGAGGGTCTTGAGCAGCTGCGATTCATGGAACAAGGCGGCACAGTGAGATGCGTTGAAGTGCAGGCGAAGGGTCGCCAGTTTTGGGAACTGAACAATCCCGAAGATGTCCCTGTGATCGAGCAAATGATGCAGGAGATGGGGGTTGAATGAGCGCCCCATCGGTCTCTGTCATTGTTGTAAGCAGGGGCCGCGCTGCTGATCTACCGCTCTGTCTATTAGGCATTTAACAGCTTGATTACCCGCATTTTGAAGTTGTCTTAGTCGCCGACAAAATGGGGTTAAAGGCTGCGCGAACGCTACCGTTTTTTGATGATTTGAAAAGCGTAGAATTTGGTGAAGCGAATATCTCGCGCGCGCGCAATCTTGGAATAGCAGAAGCCGCGGGAGATATTGTTGCTTTTATTGACGACGATGCCGTGCCTGAGCCGACCTGGCTGTAGTTTCTTGTGGCAGGGTTTAGTGAAGCCGACGTCGCCGCTGCAGGTGGATTTGTGCGGGGGCGCAACGGAATTAGTTTTCAGTGGAAAGCGCGGAGTGTCGATTGTTTTGGTGATGCAACACCGCTTGATGTGCCGGTGGATAAAATTAGCATACTTACTGCACAAAACGGGCGCGCTATAAAGACTGAAGGCGCCAACATGGCGGTGCGCCGAGATGTGATTGCCAAGATGGGCGGGTTTGATCCGGCTTACCGTTTCTATCTAGATGAAACAGATTTGAATTTTCGAATGATGAGTGCCGGCCACTGCACGGCAATCGTGCCGCTCGCTCAAGTGCATCATGGCTACAAAGCAAGTGACACCCGGCGTGAAGACCGGGTACCGACGGATTTAAGCGAAATTGGCGCAAGTCTATCAGTATATTTGCGTAAATTCGCGCCAGTTGAGCGGCATGTTAATGCGATTGATCAGTTTCGAACTGAACAACGCCGTCGCGCATTGCGCTATCTGGTGAAGGGTTTGCTTGAACCTCGCAATGTGACGCAATTGATGAAGGGCTTCGAGGAGGGCGTCGCAACAGGTATGAAAAGACAGCTGACAACGCTGGAAGCTATTCCTTTGGCGCGAGAAGGGCTCAAGCCGTTTCCACAAAGGTTCCAAGGTCAACATGTTCTGGTCAGCGGGTCATGGTTTAGGGGTCGTGTATTGAGGCAACACGCTCAAGAGCAAATCGTAAACAACATGCGCACGTCCTTGTTCATATTTTCGCCGACACCTCGTCCTCACAAGGTGAAATTCACGAAAGAAGGTGTTTGGGAGCAAACTGGGGGCCTTTATGGACGTAGTGTCCGTAAGGGTGCGCATTTTTTGATCAACACTCGTAAGAAAAGACTCGCGCAAGAGTTGAAGCGACTTGCCAAACTACGGAATTTTCCTCCAAAAGTCTAAAAAGGCTGGCGTTGGAAACAATGCCATCAAATTTCGATTAATAGACATGTTTTGGACCTATTGTACGCCTATAGCCCAGCCGAGATGTTTAGTGATCTGAGTACAAAGGCGATTTTATGAGTAACAAAGTGACGAAAGCGATTTTTCCCGTTGCAGGACTAGGCACCCGGTTTTTACCGGCGACCAAGTCAGTCCCTAAGGAAATCATGACGCTCGTAGATCGGCCGCTGATCCAATATGCGATTGATGAAGCGAGAGCTGCGGGCATTAAAGAATTCATTTTTGTGACGTCGCGCGGCAAAGGCGCGCTTGAGGACTATTTTGATCACTCGCCACAGCTTGAGAATGAGCTGCGTAAAAAGGGCAAAGATGACCTGCTAGAGATTTTGAAATCCACGAACATGGACAGCGGTGCGGTTGCTTACATGCGTCAGCACAAGGCGCTGGGCCTTGGTCATGCTGTTTGGTGCGCGCGTCGTTTGATTGGTAACGAACCATTTGCGGTGATCTTGCCTGACGACGTGATCGCAGCGGAAAAGCCGTGTTTACAGCAGATGGTTGAAGCTTACGAAGAAACAGGCGGCAATATGGTTGCAGCTATGGAAGTTCCGCCATCCAAAGCTTCGTCATATGGTGTCCTCGACATTAAAGAAGATATGGGATCAATGGTTTCAGTCAAAGGTATGGTTGAGAAGCCAGCGCCGGGCACAGAACCTTCTAATCTTGCTGTTATTGGTCGTTATATCCTTTCACCGCATGTTTTGAAGAACCTCAATAAAATCAAATCTGGAGCAGGTGGCGAAATTCAACTGACCGATGCGATCGATCAAGAAATTGGCTCAGAGCGTGGTGTTTATGGCTATCGTTTCCGTGGTCAGCGGTTTGATTGTGGCTCCAAGTCGGGTTTCTTGCAGGCAACAGTTGCATTTGGGTTGTCGCGTGATGACTTACGCGACGACCTGCATGGCTATCTGACTGATCTTATGGCAACTGAGCAAGCAGCACAGTAGTCGTTTGATCGGGGGAACGAAGGTTGGATAGCGTATTAGTTGCAGGTGGCGCAGGATACATTGGTTCGCACGCGTGCAAAGCTTTGTCCCGCGCTGGCTTTACCCCCGTTTGTTTCGATAACCTCTCAACTGGCTGGGAAGATGCCGTTAAATTTGGACCTTTCGAGCGTGGCGACTTGTTGGACCGCGCCCGCATAGATGAGGTCATTGCCAAGCATAAGCCTATTGCGATCATGCATTTTGCAGCGCTTTCGCAGGTCGGTGAAAGCATGGACGATCCGGGGCTTTATTGGCGTACCAATGTGCTGGGCTCGCTCAATTTGATTGAAGCGGCGGTTGATGCTCATATCAACAAGTTCATCTTCTCATCCACTTGTGCGACTTATGGTGATCAAGACAATGTTGTTCTTGATGAGGACAGCGTGCAACAGCCGATCAACGCCTATGGTGCCTCTAAGCGTGCTGTAGAAAACATCCTTTATGATTTTGAGCGTCGCTTTGGTCTTCGCCATGTGATCTTTCGTTATTTCAATGTTGCTGGTGCGGACCCTGAGGGTGACGTGGGTGAATTTCACCAGCCGGAAACCCATCTGATCCCGCTGATGCTTGATGCGATTGACGGTAAGCGTGACGCGCTGACAATTTATGGTACCGATTATGACACGCCAGATGGCACATGCGTGCGCGATTATGTGCATGTTTGCGATTTGGTTGATGCGCATTTGTTGGGGATGCAATGGCTGACGGATGGACGGCCAAGTGCGGTGTTCAATCTGGGAACTGGATCCGGCTTTAGTGTGCGCGAAGTTGTGGATCACAGTCAAAGCGTTACCAATAAAGAAGTTCCGATTATCGAAGGTGCGCGTCGCGCTGGTGATTGCACTCAACTTGTATCAGGATCAACTAAGGCCGAAGCAGAGCTTGGCTGGAAGCCGACGCGCTCAAATTTGAAAGCAATGATCGGCGATGCGTGGAGGTGGCACCAAACTGGGCACTATTCCAAATAAAGACAGGCCTATTTGCCTCGATCTGACTCATCTTCTAAGCCGAACAGGCATGGTTCATACGGGGGTTGATCGCGTGGAGTGGGCGTATCTGGAATGGTGTTTAAGCTTGGATCGCCCTGTTTATGCTGTGGTTCGTAGTGCATTTGGGTATTTTCTGCTCGATCGCACAGGCATGGTATTTGCGCATCAGCATTTGAAAACGGCAGATTGGGGTAAGACTGATCTGCTGTCGCAGTTTGCTTTCAAGCTTAGTCCGACGCGCCGCGCTGCTGAAGCAAGCTTGCGTAAGCGCGCGTTTGCCCGTGCCACTCCGTCGCGTATTGGCGTTATGTTGCGCCGCAGTTTTCCTGAAGGTGTGGCGTATCTTAACACAGGTCATAGCAATTTGAGTAAACGGGTTTTTCGTGCGTTCAGCGCATTGAAAGACGCGAAAACCGGGGTCTTGATCCATGATCTCATCCCGCTGGATTGGCCGGATTACCAGCGTGCTGGAACAGTTGCAACGTTCGAAGTGCATGAGCGCAATTATTCACTTGTTGATGCATATGGCGCAGATGAGGCGTTTTTGACGGGAACCTTCGGCGCACAAACTCCTGTGGGTGAAATCGACGGTAAGCTCATTGGCGATGGCAGCCGTCCTGTTACGGCGCGGATCAGAACACTCTATAAAGAACTGGTTGAGGTACATACAGCCCAGTAAACGGGCGTTGCATACAGGCTCAAAGGCATATGCAAACCCCGCGTTCGTTCTGGATTTTTAGGCTAAATTTATAGCGCCCTTAAGCAGCCTGATTCACTCGCTGGGTTTCAGCTATGATCGCATGCAAGGTTTCTGGCTCATCGTTCGCGCGCAGTTTTGCGCAAATCGATGCATCACGCATTGTACGCGATACGAGCGCGAGCGCTTTCAAATGTTCAACGCCTGCATTTTCAGGGGCCAGCAAGCAAAAGAAAAGATCTACAGGCTGACGGTCAACGGCGTTGAAATCAATCGGCTTTTCCAGACGGATGAAGACCGCT
>Ga0209654_1000847_pt1 | contig 27473 bp, 26 predicted proteins | sample SaaInl1SG_22_DNA_FD_184646 | JGI IMG/M metagenome (GOLD analysis project Ga0209654, IMG submission 184646) | Marine microbial communities from expanding oxygen minimum zones in the Saanich Inlet - ESP_161SG_22_DNA (SPAdes) (version 2) | ecosystem: Environmental > Aquatic > Marine > Intertidal... | reverse complement strand
GTTATTTCTGGCAGAATATTGTGCGAGCCAAAAAGGTGGAGGCACAGCTGTTCCCCTTTCACGGGAAAATCGCCGCTATCTGGGGGTGGGAAATTCAACCGGGCTGGGTATGGCCCCTTTTCTGGTCACCCATCCATGCCTGCTTAATAGCTGGATAATGGCACGCGAGGTTGCCCTTGCCCGTGTCATTCAGTGCCAGAAAGCCAGCCCCTATAAGCTGCAGCGCGCAAAAGATTTGCTTGCCCGTGCGCGGCTTCATTGCCTGGATTGGCAAGTAGAGGACGCAATTCAAATGCAGCGTATCCATATTTTACGCGGCGAGCTGGAGAGGCTGATTGCGGATATTTCTGCTCGTCCATTGGCAGAAATCGCCCCGTTTGCCGATCTTTATCAACGCGCGGAAAATGCATCAGAAGAATTACAGGAATTGCTGGTTTCTGTCCTGATAGAGCTGATGCCAGAAGAGGTGGACGCGCTGGCAGATTGTATGGCAACCGATGCCCTGCCACGCCTTGTTCCGCAGATGCCGATATCAGAGCTTAAATCGCTGATAGCTGAACATTATCACTGGGTAGAGGATATTGATTTCACCCAGCCAGCAGCAGATGCCCAATTTTGGTATGTTTCAGCTGCCAAGCTGGAGCCGCGTTTGGGCTTGCGCCATTCAGAGCCAGGGGCAGAGCTGGAAATGCCGTTTAATATTGCAGGCTATATTCGGGCATTAAACATAGAGCTGGCAGAGGCGGGGGAAGATGAAAGCGTGGCAAGCTTTTTACTGCGTGCGCCCCGGCACCGAAATATCATCCGGCGTATTCAGACCATCGCCAAATTTCCCTATGGCGAAATCCACGATAATCTGGTCGGTCAGGACTGCCGCCCTATCGATTTGCTGAGATGTAAATTATCCTTTTTCGGGGCAAGTAAATTTGACCCCAAATCGGATAAATGGACACGCATCACCCTCTATCAGGGCGCGCCGACCGCAGATGAATTGGCGATAAACCCGCCAGAAATTTCTGATGACTGGCTATTTCCCCTGCATCCCGATAGCCCCAGCCCGCAATCATAAAAGAACAGCCCCGGCCATGCAGCTTTCCGCAAATGAGATATATCAGACAGCCAGAAAGGCCTGTCTGGCGTCGGGCTATCCCCATGACCGGGCAGAAGATATCGCCCATGCGGTAAGCTGGCTGCAATCAGCAGGCTTTGATGGATGTGCTGCATTACTGGATATGCTGGCAGAGGCAGAAAAAGGGTATGTTTTGGCTGGCCTTCACCCGAAAAGGGTCGGGGAAAATATTGTTCTCGATATTGGGTATCTTCACCCTGCCTTTGAAGGGATTGCCGCGATTGACTGGTTGCTGGCAGGCCAGAAAGGCGCAGAAATCAAAATAGACAGGCTGTCACACCCCCTCATATTTGCCGGGCTGTTATGGCAGGCAGGCCATATCTATCAACAGGCCTTTATCCTTGCCAGCTGGGACGCACAGGAAATCATCCATTTGCCAAATTCGGATGTTGGCGCGGTTGCTGCGCTATCCTGTCTTAAAAGCCAGATATCTATCCGGTCTGGTGATAGGCAAGCCTCTTTATTTTCTGTCCCGGCCAGCCATAGCGTGATAGCCGACAGGCTTTGGGATCGCCTGCTGGAGCTGGCCGCACATACTTATGTGCCTGAAAGTGAAGCCTCGCGCCTGTCCGGGGCGGGGGCGGGGCTGGTAGATAATGATTAAACTACCCTGTTATTTTTTGAGAACCCATTATTTTTTGAAAGTTAGACAGGGCGCAGTGGACAGGCTAGTCTGTTAGGGGCAAAAATTACTGGGCAGATACAGCTATCATAAAAGCGGGAGGCAAACAGCATGAGCGAGATCGAAACACGGGAAATAAGCCTTGCAGATATCGAAGGTTTGGCTTTGCGCGTCTTTACCAAGCATGGCTGTTCTGCTGATAATGCAGCGGCACTGGCCAGAACCGTGACCCGGGCCGAGCGCGATGGCTCTGCCTCGCACGGGCTGTTTCGTGTGCCTGGTTATATTGCCTCTCTTACCTCGGGCAAGGTAAAGGGCGATGCTGTGCCTAAAATTGAACAGAGCCTGGCCTCTGTTATCACGGTCGATGGCGATTATGGTTATGCCCCTCTGGCACTGGAAACAGGTCTGCCGGTACTGGCCAGGGCAGCGTCTGAAACAGGCATTGCTGTCATGCGTATTATTAATTCTTTTCATTTTGCCGCGATGTGGCCGGAAACAGAATATCTGGCAGAGCAGGGGCTGGCAGGTCTGGCCTGTACCGCCTTTAAGCCATCTGTTGCACCGGCAGGGGCAAAACAGGCCTTTTTCGGCACAAACCCGATTTCCTTTGCCTGGCCGCGCCCTGGCCATACGCCGATTGTCTTTGATATGGCGACCTCGCGTCTGGCAAAGGGGGATGTTCAAATTGCCGCACGTGATGGTCATGCTGTGCCGCCGGATACCGGGCTGGGGCCAGATGGCGCGCCCACCAATGATCCGGCCGAAATCCTGAAAGGGGTATTATTGCCCTTTGGCGGCTATAAGGGGTCGGCCATTGCGATGATGGTGGAATTTCTAGCCGCCGGTATGACAGGCGATTATTTCTCCTATGAGGCGGCTGTCCACGACAATAATGATGGCGGGCCGGCAAAGGGGGGCGAATTTATCCTGGCGATGAGCCCGCAATTAATCGCTGGCGATGGCTGGCAGAAACATAATGAAGATTTTATTCAGGCGCTATCCGCGCTAGAAGGTATCCGCCTGCCAGGAAAAAGACGTCATAAAAACAGGCTGGATACAGGGCCGCGCCATATTAATGCGGCATTGCTGGATAAAATAAACAGTCTGCTCTAGGCGTTTTCGCGCTTTTTTCAAAGGTAATTTTTGATATCAGGGGCGTAAAAATGCCGGTATCCGACTTTTTTTGCCTGTCCGCCACTTTTTTTTCATTTCTATGGTTATCTTTTAGAAAAAACAGTGTAGACTAGCCGCCTTGAAAGTTTTGTTTCAAAGTCACAGGTCTTCATTAGATGAAACTCAGAAGATGGCAACAGGAAATCATTGACGGTTTCCCGGATATCCAGAAAGCGCATAGACGCTTTATTATCAAAGCCCCTACAGGGGCAGGGAAAACGGTTCTGGCCAGCGAGATTATCCGCCAGTTTTATGCCGGGGAAAAGGTCATTGTCCTTTGCCATCGCCTGGTTCTGCTGGAACAGCTGGAACGGGCATTGGCACGCGAGCATAAGGTCTGCAAGCTGAACCTCAATCATTCGGAAAAAGCCTTTGCCGATTATGATGTATTGCTATCAACCAGTACCAGAGCGCGCGATATTCTGGATGATGCGGTCGAGCAGGCAAAATTGATCATTATTGATGAAGCCCACCGGGTATCGCCAAACGGGACTGGCTATAAGCGTATTTTAGAATGTTTTATGGAAAAAGGGCGTGATGATGCCCATCTCCTGGGCTTGACCGCTTCACCTGAACGGCGCACCGCAGACCAGCGCGACCAGCTCAGCCTTGCCTTTGATGCCATTATTGATGGCGCGGATATGGAAAAGCTGTTTGAAGAGGGGATATTGGTGCGTCCGCGCTATCGCCCGCATTTTATTCATGATCTGGAACTGGCCTCTATTGATATCAGCTCAGGTGATTTTCCGGTTACCAAGCTGGCCCCGGCGATTATCAAATCCTCTATGATCAGCCATGCCTGTTCTATCTATCTGGAAGAACGCGAAAAAGTGACCCGGCAACCCATATCTGCCTGGTTTTGTCCGGATGTGACAGTGGCGGAAACCACTGTTGAGGCTATTGAAGAGCTGGGCATTTCTGTCAATCTGATCACCGCAAGCACACCGATTAAAGAGCGGATGCAAATGCTGGCCGATCATGCCAATGGCGAGGTAGAGGCGGTGGTATCGGTCGGGGTGCTGGCCGAAGGCTGGGACAATCCGCATTGTAATATCATTGTTCATATGCGCCCGACCCTGTCCAAGGTTTTATGGGGGCAATCGGTTGGCCGGGGCTTGCGCGCTGCAGAAGGCAAGGATAGCTGTGTGGTCATTGATGTCAGCTCGAACTGGTCAACCTTTGGCCCGGTAGAGCATCTGCAATGGAGCCTGTGGTCGCATCGCGGCACCTATCTGCGCTATAAAAACAGATTTCAATGGATTGCCCAGCAGCCGGTAGATGAACAGCAAAGCTATTTTTTATGCGATAACAAGCTGGAAAGCGGTTTGCGCTGTTCGCATATTTATCTAAAGGATAAATTTTCGGATTCGGGCTGTCCGGTTTGCGGCTCTTACAGCGCGATTGATATTCATAAAGAACAGCGCATGGAAGATTCGGTCAATGATATCGGTCTGCATCGCCTGTTCTTTGAGCGTATTCCGGCCATTTATGAAGAAATGAACAAGGATATCTGGCGCACGCTTGGCCGCACTGCCTGGACAGGGGCAGAGCGCGATGAGCTTATTTTCCTGGCTTTCTGCAAGGCCTTTAGCCTGGTAAGCGGGTCGCCGTCTGCATCTGATTCAGAGTTCTGGCATTATGCCCTGCAAGGCGAGGCGGCTATCCGTCATTTCCTTGTGGAAAATAAAATTCAGATTGTAAAGGGCGAGGAGTTTGAGCATAGCATTCTGGTGGATGGGCTGATGCATGGAAGGCGTATTCGCGCCCTGCAAGCCAATCACGGTATTCTGCTTTGCGGCGAGCTGTTTGCAGAATGTTCTGAAGAAGAGCTGGAGCGTAAATATCAGCGTGCCTTGCAAATTGTTGAGCGTTTATCTGTCATGGGTTGCTCATCACAAGATAATTTGCCTTACTTCAAGGCAAAAGATGTTGTCTAGCCAAATGGCATGACAGGAAATTCCTGCTGGCATAAAGGCCATTGCAATATATAGGAGAACAGCCATATGGCCGCGTCCAAGCCTGTGATTATCGCCCCGTCTGTGCTGGCAAGTAATTTTGCCGCACTTGGCCAGGAAATAGCCGATGTCCGCCGCGCCGGGGCAGACTGGATACATCTGGATGTAATGGATGGCCAGTTTGTGCCGAATTTGACCTTTGGGGCGCCCATTATTCAGGCGGTACGCAGCAGCTGTGATGCCTATTTTGATGCCCATTTGATGATCGAAACCCCCGATGCCCTGCTGGCTGATTTTGCAAAGGCGGGGGTAGAGGGCATCACCGTGCATGTCGAGGCCTGTCCGCATCTGGACAGAACCCTCAGCTATATCCGCGAGCTGGGCTGCAAGGCCGGGGTAGCCCTGAACCCGGCAACCCCGCTTGGCACCATTCAGCATTGTCTGGACAGGCTGGATTTAGTGCTGGTGATGACGGTCAATCCGGGCTTTGGTGGCCAGCGTTTTATCGATGCGATGCTGCCAAAAATCCAGCAGGCTGCCACGATGATAGAGGGGCGTGATATCCAGCTTCAGGTTGATGGCGGTATTACCGCTGAAACAGCACCAAAGGTGATTGCGGCCGGGGCAAATAATCTGGTGGCCGGCTCGGCTATCTTTGGGGCAAGTCAGGGGTATGCGCAGGCAATAAACGCTATCCGGGGTTAGCTTTTTTCTGATTTAGCCATTTCCCGGTTTGGCTTTTTCGGCGCAAGTTTACTCGTCGCCGATGCTTTGGGGCTGACCCCGATATGGGTGGTACCGCGCTGTTTTGCCAGCTCTATCTGGCGGGCACGTTCGGCAAAGCGGGCGCGCTGGCTGGCAGATGTTTTATCGATGCAATGCGGACAGCTTATTCCCGCAACATAGGCACGGGTTTTCATCTCATCAGCACTAAGCGGCATTTTACAGGCATGACATAGCGCATACTGGCCACGCTGCAGATTATGATCGACCGCCACCCGGCTATCAAAAACAAAACATTCGCCCTCCCATAAGGAATGCTCTTGCGGGATATCTTCCAGATATTGCAGGATGCCGCCTTTTAGATGATAGACATCTTCAAAGCCCAGATTTTTCATCAGCGCGGTTGATTTCTCGCACCGGATACCGCCTGTGCAATACATGGCCAGTTTTTTTGGCCTTTCTTCTTCTGGCATGGCCGCCAGTGTCTCTGCCCATTGCGGAAACTCGCGAAAGGTTTTGGTCAGCGGGTTTACCGCCCCCTGAAACTGGCCTATCGCCACTTCATAATCATTTCTGGTATCGACCACCATTACACCAGGCTCAGATATCAGCGCGTTCCAGTCTTTCGGGCTGACATAAGTGCCGGCCTGTTTGGTGGGGCTGATACCTTCTGCGCCCATTGTTACAATTTCGCGCTTTAGCCGTACTTTCATGCGGTGAAAGGGCAGGGTTTCATGGACGGCAAATTTTAATTCCGGTGCGGTGAAAATGGTGTTCCCCAACAGCCAGTCAATAAAGCGATGCATATCATCATAGCGCCCGGAAATGGTGCCGTTCAGCCCTTCATCAGCTAACAGCAAGGTGCCCATCAGATGACAGGATGCACAGATATCTTTCAGCTTTGTCTGCCAGAGTTCAATATCGTCGACAGATACGAATTGATATAAGGCAGCAACAACAAATTGATTGGTTTTTGGTAGTTTATGCATGAGGCCATATCGCGTTTCAGCTGGCCAAAAATAGCGTGCCAGCGCCTCTTTGCTTACACGAGGCAGATTTTTTTATCAAGCATCTGCCGCCAGAACAAACGGGGGAAAGGTTTTTTTCAAGACGCTGTTTTTTGTGCCAATGCCGCATCGACAGATTTTTTTATCTTTTGGCTATCCGGGGTGGTCATAGAAGAAAACCAGTCGGTCATCTGGCCATCCCGCCCGATAAGGAATTTATGAAAATTCCATTTTGGCTTGCCCATCATGCCAACCTGCTGGCCAGCCCATTGATAAAATGCATGGGCATTTTCCCCCTTGACCTTTGTGATAGCCGTCATCGGAAAATCTATATCAAAATTCACTTCACAAAATTCTTTGACCTGCTGCTCGCTATCCAGTTCCTGACCGCCAAAATCATCAGACGGAACCCCTATTACCACCAGCCCCTTATCGCGATATTGAGACCAAAGCGCCTGAAGGGCGGTATATTGCGGGGTAAAACCGCATTGCGAGGCGGTATTTACCACCAGCAACACCTTGCCCTGATAATCAGACAGGCTCAGCTGGCCGCCTTCAATAGAGGGAAAATGAAAATCAAAAGCTGTTACGGTCATGTCTTGTTGCCTTGCTAACAGGGATGCGGGCAGAAGAACGCTTGCCAGACAAAGACAGACAGCTATCAGACCTGCACGCATCGAACCTCTCCGATAAAAAATTTCAGGATATATATCGACATCTATACGTTGTGCCAATCTGGTCAGATGTCTGGCGCTCTCAGTTATTGCCCTGCCAGATATCCTCCAGCCAGTTTTCCACCAGCTGCGCCCCTGCCAGGCCAAGCAAGCTGTCGCGAAGCTGGCCAGGCAAACCGGACAGCCGCATTACCCTGCCCGTTACCCCTGCCTTGCCAGAGACAGGCGCTAGCCGGGCAGCGCGGTCAATCGCCATGGAACGCAAACCAGCAGATAAATCCTTTATCGCCAATTGCGCGCCAAGATAGGCGATATCTTCAAAGCCCTGCCCGGCCCCTTGCGCCAAATGGGGCGGCATCATATGGGCAGCATCGCCTATCAGCGTCACGCCCATCCGCCGCCAGCTGGCAATAGGGGTATCATGATAGAGGGGCAATTTTGCCCAATGCGGATTTGCGTCATAGAGATATTTTAACAATGGATGCCCGGCCAGGATGCTATCGGCCCATTCAGGATGCAAAGCCTCTGCACTGGCACAAAAAACACAATTTATCTTTTTTTGTGCGGCAATGGGATAGCTGACAAAATGACAGCCCTCCCCCAGCATCAGCCGGGTTTGTGGCCGACAAAACAGGCGCGGCAGAATATCGGCAGATATTTCCGAGCGCATCGCAAAATAGGGCGCTTCCTTGCGGCTGAGCTGGGCACCGGCAACAAAAGAACGGCACAGGCCATTTGCCCCATCTGCCCCGATAATTTCATCTGCATGGACAGAACGGCCATCTTCAAGAAAGATTTCCATCGCCTCCCCGGATCTGGCCAGATGGATAGCCGGGCTGGCAAGGGTGCGGATATTTTTTTGCTGTGATAGATGCCTGGCAAGCAGTTGATATAAATCTGCCCGCCCCATCCCAAGATAGACCCGTTTATCGTGATGCGAGATATCTGCCAGGGTGCGGCCATCGCCCAGCGCGGTGATGCAGATGCTCTCCAGCCTGACCGCTTTTTTCATCACATCGTCATAGAGCCCCAGTGACTGAAGGGCGGCCAGCCCGTTAGGGGCCAGCTGCAAGCCGCCTGAAAATTCAGGTTTGCGGCCGATCAGGTCAACCTGATAGCCCGCCCTGGCAAGCATTATCGCCGCCGTAATGCCGGTCAGCCCATGTCCAATAATTCCAACGCTCTGTGTCATCTAAAAAATGGCTCTTTTATAAAAATGGCTATGATTAGGAGGTAAAAATTTCCAAAGGCGGAAGATAAATATATGATTTCTGTCTGGTAAAATGGCTATCATCTGGGTATTACATAGGCACAAGCAGATAGATGCAAGGCGCAATTTTTTTTATCCTGTGCCGGCATCTTTTATCACGCGTTAAAAAGGATGAGCAAGACAATGAATTTGGACAAAATCTCTGTTGGTAAAAATCCGCCCGAAGAAATTAATGTGGCAATTGAAATTCCGGCCCAATCTGCCCCGGTAAAATATGAGCTGGACAAGAGTTCCGGCGCGTTGCTGGTAGACAGATTTTTACATACGCCGATGCATTATCCAGTGAATTATGGTTTTGTGCCGCATACCTTGTCTGATGATGGCGATCCGATTGATGCGTGCGTGCTGACCCCGATGCCGATTGTTCATGGCTGTATCATCGCTGCCCGCCCGATTGGCGTTTTGATGATGGAAGATGAAAGCGGGGTGGATGAAAAGCTGTTATGTGTGCCGACAGATAAATTGCACCCGCTCTATAGGGATGTAAAATCAACCGCTGATTTACCGGCTATTATTCTGGAACAAATTGGCCATTTCTTTGAACATTACAAGGATCTGGAAAAGACCAAATGGGTAAAGGTTCAGGGCTGGGAAGGGCCAGAAAAAGCAGCCGAGATGATCCGTGCTGCGATTGAGCGGGCGAATGGATAAGGCCGGCTCATGACAGAACTTACCATCCGCTGTCCTGATGACTGGCATCTGCATTTGCGCGACGGGGCGGTTATGCAGGCGGTTTTGCCGCATAGTGCCAGCTGGTGCGGGCGGGCAATAATTATGCCCAACCTGGTGCCGCCTGTCACCACTTCAGCGATGGCAGACGCGTATCGCGCGCGCATTTTATCGGCGGTGCCGACAGGCGATATTTTTACCCCCCTGATGGTATTATATCTGACCGAAACCACCTGTCCGGCTGACCTTCAAAAGGGGGCAGAAGCCGGCATTATTTCTGCGGTAAAGCTGTATCCTGCCGGGGCAACTACCAATTCAGATAGCGGCGTGCGCGATATTGAAAAGGTGATGCCTGTCCTGGAAAAAATGGCAGAGATAGGCTTGCCGCTTCTGGTACATGGCGAGGTTACCGATAGCGATATCGATATTTTTGACCGCGAGGCGGTATTTATCGAACGGGTTCTTGCGCCCTTGCGCGAAACGCTGCCGGAATTGCGGATTGTGTTTGAGCATATCACCACCGCCCAGGCTGCCCAATTCGTCCTGTCAGGGGATGAAAATCTGGCCGCCACCATTACCCCGCATCATCTGATCATTAATCGCAATGCGATATTGGCCGGGGGGATTAAGCCGCATTATTACTGTCTGCCCGTGGCCAAAAGAGAAAGCCATCGCCTGGCCTTGCTAGAGGCGGTTCTGGCCGATACAGGCAAGGTTTTTCTGGGGACAGATAGCGCCCCGCATATTGATGCAGCAAAGCTCCAGCCTTGCGGGTGTGCCGGCATCTTTAATGCACCAAATACGCTGGCTTGTCTTGCCCAGCTTTTTGAAAATCATCAGGCACTGGACAAGCTGGAAAATTTCACCTCTGTCTATGGGCCAGAATTTTATCGCCTGCCGGTAAATGAAGCTGCGATTACCCTGCAGCGCCATGAGATGGCCCAGCCTGTTCTGGCACCGGTAGAAACCGCAGAAGGGCCGGTAACAGTTTTTGACCCGCAAATGGAAATATTCTGGTCTGTGGCAGAAAAACGCTAGACAGATCAGCCGATATTTAAGGAGTATGCCCGATGATTTCCCTCAGCCTGACAGATAAAAAGAGGATAGCAAAAGCCACCGCATCGATGCTGTTGGAAATTGAGGCGGTGCATGTAAATGCAGAAAAACCCTTTGTTTTGACCTCGGGGGCGGCCAGCCCTGTGTATATTGATTGCCGCAAGCTGATCTCTTTCCCGCGTATTCGCGCCGCATTGATGGATTTTGGTGTGTCGGTTCTGGCCGAAGAAGCCGGATTTGAAGCCTTTGACAGCGTAGCCGGGGGCGAGACAGCCGGCATTCCCTTTGCCGCCTTTATGGCAGAAAGGCTGGCGCTGCCGATGCAATATGTGCGGAAAAAACCAAAGGGTTTTGGGCGTAACGCACAAATTGAAGGCTATCTGCCGGAAAATAGCCGGGTTCTGCTGGTTGAGGATCTGGCCACAGACGGGGGTAGCAAATTTATGTTTGCCGATGCGTTGCGCAAGGCAGGGGCAGAATGCCATCATGTGTTTGTGGTGTTTTATTATGATATTTTTGCCCATGCCAAAGAAGAGCTGGAACAGGCTGGCTTGCAATTGCATTATCTGGCAAGCTGGTGGGATGTATTGGAACAGCTGAGGCAAAGTGATAAATTTGATGATAAAACCTGTGCAACTGTCGAGGCGTTTCTGCGCGATCCAAAGGGCTGGTCTGCGGCCAATGGGGGCAGCACAAAATAAAAAGGCAACATAGATGAAGGGTCATTATGGCGATAGATAAAATCATAATTGATACCGATCCCGGCATCGATGATGCGATGGCCATTCACCTGGCTTTTGCCGATCCCCGCCTGGAGCTGTTAGGGCTGACCTCTATCTTTGGTAATGTCTTTACCCATCAGGCAACCCGAAATGCGCTCTATCTGGTGGAACAGGCTGGCAGTGCTATTCCGGTCGCACAAGGGGCTTTGCGCCCACGCGTCCAGGATGCAAACCAGCCATCTCATTATGTACATGGCGATGAAGGGTTCGGTAATTTGCCTGCCCCAAACCCCGGCCGCCAGCCAGACCCGCGCGCGGCAGCGGTGTTTTTGTCTGAAACCTGCCGGCAATATCCAGGCGAGGTGATTTTATGTCCGGTCGGCCCGCTTACCAATATCGCGGCCTTGCTGGATTATGATCCGGAAATCACGAAATATGTAAGAAAGCTGGTGATAATGGGCGGGGCGGTATGGTGTCCGGGTAATGTCACCGGCTTTGCCGAGGCAAATATCTGGAATGATCCGCATGCCGCTGACACGGTATTTGCCGCAGATTGGGAGATGGATCTAATCGGGCTGGATGTTACCCAGACCATTACCTGTGTACAGGATGATTTTGACAGCCTGCGAGGCAGCTCGCCCGATATAGGCGGATTTCTGGCGGATATGACCAAATTTTATATCGATTTTTATCATTCTGTCGGGGGGATATATCATTGTATGATGCATGACCCGTCAGCGGTTATCGCCATTACCGACCGCGATGCGTTCAGCTTTCGCCCGGCCCCGTTAAAGGTGGTGTGCCAGGGTGAGGAAATCGGCCGCACCATCGCGGATACAGACAGCGGACGCCGGGCGGTGAATGTCGCCATAACAGCGGATATTGCGCGGGTGCGTAAAATTTTTCTGGATATCTGCGCACAAGCTGACACAATAAGAGATAGCAGAATTTCCAGCACACAGAGCTAAAAAACTGTATCAGGCCAGTGGCGTTAAAAAGGGGTTGGTTGTCATGCACATTCAAACTGTGGATTATCGTTCTGAAAATGCGCCCCTATTATTGGCGCAATCCTTGCGCGAAACCGGCTTTGCGGTGTTAACCAACCATCCGATTACCGCCGCACGGATTGAGGCGATTTATGCCAGCTGGGGCGCGTTTTTTGCCACAGAGGAAAAGCATGATTACTTGCGTGATCCGGTGCGCCAGGATGGCTATTTCCCGTTTAAGTCCGAGCATGCCAAAGATGCAAGGGAAAAGGATTTAAAAGAGTTTTTCCATGTCTATCCATGGGGGCAAGTCCCGGATGGGCTGGCACAGGAAACCAGAGAATTTTATGGCGATCTGGTCGGGCTGGGCATAGAGCTGCTTGGCTGGCTGGATAGCCAGTTGCCAGAAGATATCGCGCAAAAATTAAGCCAGCCCTTGCAGGATATGATGGCACAGAGCGCGCAAAGCCTGCTCAGGATTTTGCATTACCCGCCGGTCGCCGCCGATGAGGTATCTGCTGCGATTCGCGCCGCCGCACATGAAGATATTAACCTTATTACCTTGCTGGTCGCCGGCTCTCAGCCCGGCTTGCAGGCAAAAGATACAGATGGTCACTGGCATGATGTACCGTGCGATCCTGGTATGATTACAATCAATAACGGGGATATGCTGGCTCTGGCCAGCGATAATTATTTCCCCTCGACAACGCATCGGGTGGTGAATCCAGGTGAAAATCCAAATCAGTCACGCTATTCTATGCCTATGTTTTTGCATCCGCGCCCGGATGTGGAATTAAAGCCTGCTTTTACAGCAGACCAGTTTTTACAAGAGCGGCTCAAACAGATTGGGTTAAAATAAAATAGGGAGAAAGATGATGAAATTCGTCAAAACACTCGCCATTGCAGCGATATCTGCCATTGGTTTGGTTTCTTTGGTGCATGCAGCAGATATCAAACCAGCAGTGATTTATGATATGGGCGGTAAGTTTGATAAATCCTTTAATGAGGGGGTTTATAACGGGGTAAAGAAATTTACCGATGAAACAGGTATCGAGGTGATGGAATTTGAAGTCACGAACGAGACCCAGCGCGAACAGGCCATGCGCCGGATGGCAGAGCGCGGTGCAACCATCATTTTAGGGGTTGGCTTTGCCCAGGCAGATGCGATTGCCAAAGTGGCCGCAGAATATCCGGACAAGCAATTCTCTATCATCGATGTCAGCTGGCTGGATGCCCCAAATCTGCGCCAATATTCCTTTAAAGAACATGAGGGCAGCTATCTGGTCGGGGTGGCCGCTGCACTGGCAAGTAAAACAGGCAAGGTCGGCTTTGTTGGCGGTATGGATATTCCGCTTATACGCAAATTTGCCTGCGGTTATGTTGGCGGGGTAAAGGCCGCAAACGGCTCGGCCAATATCTATCAGAATATGACCGGTACAACCCCGTCTGCCTGGAATGACCCGGCCAAGGGTGCAGAGCTGGCAAAAAGCCAAATCGATCGCGGGGCAGATGTTGTCTATCACGCAGCAGGTGGCACTGGCCTTGGGGTTATTCAGGCCGCTGCTGATGCCGGCAAGCTGGCTATCGGGGTAGACTCAAACCAGAATGGCCTGGCCCCCGGTTCGGTTCTGACCTCTATGCTAAAGCGCGTGGATGTGGCTGCGTATGAAACCTTTAAAGATGCGATGGATGGCAAATTCACCTCTGGTGTACATACATTAGGTGTCGCTGAAGGCGGTGTGGACTGGGCACTGGATGATAATAATGCCTCTCTTGTCACAGCTGATATCAAGGCCGCTGTTGAACAGGCCCGCAAAGATATCCTCAGCGGCAAGGTCAAGGTTCATAATTACGAAAGCAATTCCAATTGCCCGTATTAATGGCCGTTTTTTACGCTGTTAAAAAAGATGGCTAACCATACATATTCAGATACAGGTGGCGCAGAAAATGTGCCACCTGCTATTGTTTTAAACCATATTTCTAAAAGTTTCGGGGCGGTACAGGCCAACCGCGATATCCATCTGGATGTGGCAGCGGGAACAATTCATGGCATTGTCGGTGAAAATGGCGCCGGCAAATCAACACTGGTATCCATTTTATACGGGTTTTATACCGCTGATCAGGGCGAGATTGAAATATTTGGCCAGCCGGTAACATTACGCTCTACCGCAGATGCGATTGCCAGCGGCATTGGCATGGTACACCAGCATTTTATGCTGGTACCCAATTTCACTGTACTGGAAAATATTATCCTCGGCCATGAAGGGGCAGATAGCTTGTCTGCGGGTCTGGAAAAGGCGACGTTGCGGCTACAGGAGATTGCCGATAAATATGGCTTGCAGGTGGATTTGCATGCCACGGTTCAGGATTTGGCTGTGGGATTACAGCAGCGGGTGGAAATCCTCAAAGCCCTGTATCGCGGGGCAAAAATTCTGATCCTGGATGAGCCGACAGGGGTGTTGACCCCGCAGGAAACCGAACAATTATTTGAAATTCTGAAAGCCTTGCGCGCCCAGGGGGTCACGATTTTGCTGATCACCCATAAATTAAAGGAAATTATGGCCGTGACAGATAATGTTTCGGTGATGCGTTCAGGTGAAATGGTCGCCCATCTGGACACCGCGGATACTTCTGCTGAAAAATTGGCCGAATTGATGGTGGGCCGGCCGGTATTATTGGCCGTTGGCTATGAAGGCAGGCAAGCTGGCGATATCTGTTTACAGGTTAATGGCCTTTGTTTGCGTGATGAAAGCGGTAAAACCTGTCTGCACGATATCTGCTTTGAGGTGCGGCGCGGCGAGATTTTCGGCATTGCCGGTGTGTCTGGCAATGGCCAGTCCGAATTGCTGGAAGTGCTGGCCGGCATTACCGCCCCGCAAGAGGGGCGTATCCAGATAGGGACAGCCGAGATAAGCGCCAAAACACCCCTTAGCCCGGCAGGCATAAAAGAATTAGGGGTTGCCCATATCCCCGAAGACCGGCATGCAATGGGGCTTGTTCTGCCTTTTAGTGCGGCTGAATCCGCGATGCTGGGCTATGAAGAGCGCGGCACGGCAACCGGCAGTTCCGTCTTTTTATCGCCTGAGGCAACCACCCGCCATTGCCAGAAATTAATGACAGATTTTGATATTCGCCCGGCTGATCCGCGCCTGAAAAGCAATTTATTTTCAGGCGGCAACCAGCAAAAAATTGTGGTCGCGCGCGAGATATCTGCCCAGCCAGATATATTGCTGGTCGGCCAGCCAACCAGAGGGGTGGATATCGGCGCCATAGAATTTATTCATAAACAGTTGCTGGGCTTGCGCGACAGGGGCTGTGCGGTGATTTTGGTCTCGGTAGAGCTGGATGAAATCCTTACCCTGTCAGATCGGATTATGGTGATGAATGCAGGCCAGAATATGGGGATTTTAAAACGTCAGGAAGCCGATATTCAAAAAATTGGACGGATGATGGCTGGCATTGAACATCACGCCCCTTCACAGGTGCCGGCATGAACCAGGATATCTTGCCACGCTGGATAGATATTGGCCTGTTGCCCCTGTTGAATGTGATGGCCGCGCTGGTCGTCTCCGGGATTATTATCGCGATTATTGGCGAAAACCCCTTTGTGGCGATGGGGGTGATGCTAAAGGGGGCATTTTTCTATAAGGGCGCGCTTGGCTATACGCTGTTTTATACCACCAATTTTATTTTTACCGGCCTGGCGGTCGCGGTCGCCTTTCATGCGATGCTGTTTAATATTGGCGGGGAAGGCCAGGCGATGATGGGCGGGCTGGGCGTTGGGTTTATCTGTCTGGCACTGGATAATATTTTGCCGCCTATGATGGTGGTAGTATTGGCGATATTGGCGGCGGCGCTCTTTGGGGCGGTATGGGGGGCTATTCCGGGCTGGTTGCAAGCCAGGCGCGGTAGCCATATTGTGATCACCACCATTATGTTTAATTTTATCGCCGCCTCGATAATGGTATGGCTTCTGGCCGGGATGTTAATGGCCCCTGGCCAGATGTCGCCGGAAACGCGCAGCTTTGCCCAGGGGGTAGGCTTGCCACAAATATATGAGGTGCTAAACAGATTTGGATTCACGGTCGCCCGATCGCCGTTGAATTTTTCCTTTATCGTGGCGCTGTTGGCCAGCTTCGGGGTCTGGGTGCTGATCTGGCGCACGCGTCTGGGCTATATCATTCGGGCAACCGGCCACAGCGAGCCAGCCGCTATTTATGCCGGGCATAATCCTGCCCGTATCATTATGATTGCGATGGCGATTTCAGGCGGTCTGGCCGGTTTAATGTCCTTAAACGAAATTTTAGGGGTGCAGGAGCGGGTCATTTTAAACTTCACCTCCGGCTATGGCTTTACCGGCATTGCGGTGGCATTGATGGGACGAAACCACCCTGTCGGGATTTTATGTGCCAGCCTGTTATTTGGTGCGCTCTATCAGGGCGGGGCAGAGCTGGATTTTGAATTTCAAACCATTACCCGTGAAATGGTATTGATGATACAGGGGCTGATCATTCTGTTTTCCGGGGCGCTGGCCTATCTGTTTGCCCCGCTGGTTACGCGCATTTATCTGCGCCTGAAACCATCTGCCGGGGGCGCGCATGGCTGACCTCTGGATACAGTTTTTGCTCACACTTGATGCCACCTTGCGTGTTGCCACCCCATTGATTTTATGTGCGATGGCTGGCCTGTTTTCCGAGCGATCCGGCATTATTGATATCTCGCTGGAAGGCAAGATGCTGATGGCGGCTTTTGCCGCTGGTGCGTTGGCGGCGCTGACAGGTTCTGCCCTGATAGGGCTGGCAGGGGCGATTGCGGTTTCAGTATTGTTTAGCCTTATTCACGGCTTTGCCTGTATCACCCATAAGGGCAATCAGGTTATTTCCGGGCTGGCGATAAATATTCTTGCCTCCGGCCTGACGGTCACATTGGGGATTGCGATATTTGCCAAGGGCGGGCAAACCCCGATGCTCTCGCGTGATGAGCGGTTTGGCGCGATCGACCTGCCTTTTGCCGAAGCGGTGAATGCCCTGCCCCTTATCGGGCCAATTTATAAAGAGATTATATCGGGGCATAATATTCTGGTCTGGGTCGCGCTGGCGGCTGTCTGGATAACCAGCCGGGTTGTGTTTAAAACTGCTTTTGGTTTGCGCCTTCGGGCGGTTGGCGAAAAACCCGAAGCAGTAGACACAGCCGGTATCAGTGTTTCCGGCTTGCGCTATCGTGCGGTGATTATTGCCGGTATTTTATGCGGTATTGCCGGGGCCTATCTGTCTATCGCGCATGGGGCAGGTTTTGTGCGCGAGATGACAGCCGGCAAGGGCTATATTGCGCTGGCCGCTCTTATTTTTGGGAATTGGCGGCCTGTCCCTGCTCTGGCGGCCTGTTTGATGTTTGGTTTTCTGGATGCGGTGGCGGCGCGTTTGCAAGGGGTGGAAGTACCTGTCCTTGGCCAGATCCCGACCGATTTGATTTTAGTGCTGCCATATGTGCTGACCGTTATCCTGTTGGCAGGCTTTATCGGCAAGGCAACGCCGCCGCGTGCCATCGGCACCCCTTATGTAAAGGAGAGATAGTATGTCAGATGCGCTGATAGCCGCCGCGATAAACGCAATGCCGCTGGCCTATGCCCCCTATAGCCAGTTTCAGGTAGGCGCGGCCATAGAAGATGAAAACGGGCATATCCATACAGGGGTGAATGTGGAAAATGCGGCCTATCCTGTGGGCAGTTGTGCCGAAGCAGGGGCTATCGCTGCGATGATAGGGGCGGGGGGCAGAAAAATCACCCGTATCGCAATAGCCGGGCGCGGCGTTTTTTTATGCACGCCCTGCGGTGGATGCCGCCAGCGGATACGCGAATTTGCGCCCGCAGATCTTGATATTTTAATCTGTGATGAACAGGGCTTGCGCCAGCGCTTTACCCTGGCCGAGTTATTGCCCCACAGCTTTGGGCCGGATAATCTGGGCTAAATCTGCATCGCTGGCTCAGGTGTTATAAATTCTGTCCCCTGCATCGCCCAGCCCCGGCAATATATAGCATTGGTCATTTAATTCGCGGTCGAGGGCAGCGGTAATAATCGGAATATCCCGATGGGCAGCACTAAAAGCAGTAACCCCTTCCGGGGCGGCGACCAGACAGCAAAAAACAATATCTGTCACCCCTTTTGCTTTTAGCCTGTCTGCGGTCACGATAGCAGAGCCGCCTGTGGCCAGCATCGGGTCGGTCATAATCACCTGTCTGGCAGAAATGTCAGCAGGCAGTTTTTCATAATAAAATTCTGCTGCATGGGTTTTATGGTGGCGCTGCAAGCCAATATGGCCAATTGCCGCTTCTGGCAAAATGACGCTCAAAGCGTCTGCCATCCCGTTTCCGGCACGCAAGATAGACACAATACAGGGTGCATACTCTGGCAAGGCGGCGCCCTGCATGGTTTCCAGAGGGGTTTCAATTTCGATAATTTCTGTTTTGATATGCCGAAAAACAGCCGCGCTCATCAGCCCTGTTAACTCAAACAGCGTGCGGCGAAAATCCTGTGCCGAGGTGTCTTTATGGCGCAATTTTGCCAGTTTAACCTCTATGACGGGGTTTTCCAGCACTTCCAGCATTTCAAAATCTGTTGAACGGGTCATTATCGGTTATCCTCTGCTCGCCTGCTTCCTGGTTGCCAAGTTTAACGCGCTTTTCGGGCCGGTACAATGCAGTCGATATCTGCCCGGAATATGTGTTTTTAGCTGGACATTTTAACAAGGCTGATTTAGCCAGTGGGCAGTCAGGTGTAATTTGCCTGTATAGAGGCAGATATACCCGGTAGCCTCACCCATATAACTCTGGCAAATATAAGACGATAGATTAGTGGCAAAGCTGTATTTTTCTTATTCGGCGATGAATGCTGGCAAGACGACAATATTGTTGCAAGCCTCGCATAATTATCAGGAGCGCGGTATGCAAACATTGTTGCTGACAGCCGCGCTGGATGACAGGGCCGGTTCGGGGGTTATCGCCTCGCGCATTGGCCTGTCTGCGGACGCGCATAGTTTTGATAATCAGACAGATTTGCTGACAGATATTCTGGCTGTTCATCAACAAACAAAGCTGGCCTGTTTGCTGGTGGATGAAGCCCAGTTCCTGACCCCGCAACAGGTCTGGCAGCTTTCTGTTCTGGCAGATGATTACAATTTGCCGGTAATGTGTTATGGCTTGCGTACCGATTTTCAGGGCAAGCTGTTTCCGGGGTCAGCAGAATTGCTGGCCATTGCGGATGTCGTGCGCGAGATTCGCACCATCTGTCATTGCGGGCGCAAGGCGACGATGGTTATCCGTCAAACTGCCACGGGCGATATTGTAACAGACGGTGCCCAGATTGAAATTGGCGGCAATGATAAATATGTCTCTTTATGCCGCAAACACTGGAAGGAGGCGGTGCAATATGATGCCAGAAAATAATGCGCGCCTGCGTGCCGCTTCAACCGCATTGCTGGTGATAGATGTGCAAAATGATTTTTGCCCGGGTGGCCATCTGGCGGTGGCGGCAGGCGATGCGGTTGTTGCCCCTGTCAATGCGATGATCGATATCGCTGAAAATGTGGTGGCCACACAGGATTGGCATCCCCCGGGCCATTCCAGCTTTGCGTCCAGCCATGCAACTGCCAGCCCGTTTGACACCATGGAAATGGCCTATGGGGCGCAGACATTATGGCCGGATCATTGTGTGCAGAACAGCACCGGCGCTGCTTTTCATCCCGGGCTGAAAACAGAGGCGTTTCAGATGATTGTGCGTAAAGGCTTTCGCGCCTCTGTTGATAGCTATTCGGCCTTTTTCGAAAATGACCATAAAACCATTACAGGTCTGGATGGCTATTTGCGCAGCCGGCAGATTGACAGGCTGGTTCTGGCCGGGCTGGCCACCGATTATTGCGTGGCTTTTTCTGCACTGGATGCGGCCGCGCTGGGCTATCAGGTGTCGGTGGTGATGCCTGCCTGCCGGGCCATAGATTTACACGGGTCTCTGGCTGGCCAGATATCTGCGATGCAGGATGCCGGTATTATTTTGCTGGATCATGTGCCGACCTAGCAGCTGTTTTAACCCATAGATTATCAAGCTATTTTTTTATAGAAAGTTACACCAGAATGCGTGAAGAGCTTCGCAATATTGCCATTATTGCCCATGTGGATCATGGCAAAACAACCCTGATCGATTCGATCATGAAACAAAGCGGTATGTTCCGGGAAAATCAGAAAATTGATGAACGGATCATGGATTCAGGCGATCTGGAAAAAGAGCGCGGCATTACCATTCTTGCCAAGCCCACTTCCGTGCGCTGGCGCGATATTCGTATCAATATTATCGATACGCCCGGCCATGCCGATTTCGGCGGCGAGGTAGAGCGTGTCTTGCACATGGCCGACGGGGTTATCCTGTTAACCGATGCCGCAGAAGGGCCGATGCCACAAACCAAATTTGTGCTGGGCAAAGCCCTGGCACTCGGGCTGCGGCCAATGGTGATTATCAATAAGGTGGATAAGCCTGATGGCCGGCCAGAAGAAGTGGTTGACGAGGTGTTTGATCTGTTTGTGGCGCTTGATGCCAATGATGATCAGCTTGATTTTCCCATTCTCTATGCCTCTGGCCGTGATGGCTGGTGCGTCAGGGAGCTGGGCGATGAGCGCAGCTCTCTTGACCCGTTGCTGGAGACCATTATCGCGCATGTCCCTGCCCCGCAAGCCGATATAAATGCGCCCTTTGCGATGCTGGCAACCTTGCTGGATTCAGATCAGTTTCTGGGGCGTTGCCTGACCGGACGGGTGATGCAGGGTCAGATTTCTGTTAATGATTCTGTGCGTGCGCTTAGTCTGGATGGCACGGTGGTGGAAAGCGGGCGATTAACAAAATTATTGCGGTTTGAAGGCACAGAAAGAGTGCCGGCAGAGGCGGTAAGTGCCGGCGATATCGTCTGTATCGCAGGGCTGTCCAAAGCCTCTGTTTCCGATACGATTGCCAGCCCGCAGGTGACACAGCCGCTTGCCTCTACCCCGATTGACCCACCTACCATGTCGGTGACCATCTCGGTAAATGACAGCCCGTTTGCCGGAACAGAAGGCAAAAAAGTGACCTCTACCATGATCCGCGAGCGGTTATTGGCCGAAGCAGAGGTGAATGTGGCTATCACTTTTGCGGAAAGTGAAAATCGTGACAGTTTTGAAATTGGCGGGCGCGGCGAGCTGCAGCTGGGCGTATTGATCGAAACCATGCGCCGGGAGGGCTTTGAGATGACGGTTTCGCGGCCAAAAGTCCTCTATCGCATGATAGAGGGCCAGCGCCATGAACCGCTGGAAGAAATTATCATTGATGTGGATGCAGATTATGCCAGCCCGGTGATAGATACCCTTAATCAGCGCAAAGCCGAAATGGTCGATATGCGCAATGCCGGCTCTGGCAAGACACGGCTGGTCTTCCTTGCGCCTTCACGCGGTCTCATCGGCTATCAGGGCAGGTTTCTGACCGAAACACGCGGCACAGGGGTATTGAACCGCGTTTTTCACAGCTATGCCCCCTATAAAGGCGATATTAGCGGTCGGCGTAATGGCGCGCTGGTCTCTACCGAAACCGGACAGGCGGTTGCCTATGCGCTGTTTAATTTACAGGATAGAGGGGTGATGTTTGTCTCGCCCCAGGACAAGGTCTATGAAGGGATGGTTGTGGGCGAGCATAACCGCGATAATGATTTGGGTGTTAATGTTCTGAAGGGCAAGAAATTGACCAATGTTCGTGCCTCTGGATCGGATGATGCGATATTGCTGACCCCCCCGCGCCGCCTGACGCTCGAGGATATGATGGCCTATATCAATGCAGATGAGCTGGTAGAGGTAACCCCTGTCAGCCTGCGTTTGCGTAAACGCTATCTGGATCCGCATGAGCGGAAAAGAGCATCCAGAACCGGCACGGAATAATCTGTATAAGAGACCTGTTTTCCTGTCCGGGTGCGTCATCCGGGCAGGGGCAAATGTCGGTTTTGTCATAGATCGCGAGTATAATTCTGCCCATCATAGGCCATGGTGACCCGGTTTACGTTCCCTGACTATCGGAGGCAGAATATGCAAACCCTGATATGCAAGAAATGCGGCACACACTTTAAATGCGGCTCAACCAAAGAGCGTTCCTGCTGGTGTATGAGCCTGCCCAATATGACAGGTAATTTTGATCTGGCAGATAGCTGTTTATGCCCGGATTGCCTGACCGCAGGACAGGCAAAAGCGATTACGCGCCAGAAAAAAGAGCAAAAAGCCCGGCGACAGGCAGAACGCGACCTGCGAAGCGCGCCTTAGGCAAAACGCTAAAAATACAATATATAGACAAAAATTGTTTGCACTATACCTTATATAGTTGTATTTAGAGATATGGGCCTGTTTATCTGCCATATAGCATGGAGCAGATGCATTGGTTTTTGGGTGTGTGGTGCATCTGTTTATCTGGCAGGCTTGTTCGTAACCGGCTTTGCTTGAATTGTGTTTGATCGCAACTTCATCGTTCCTCCAAGCTTGTCGCCCTCATCTGTGCTGGTGGCGGCAAGTCTCAGCCGGAATCTCATCTTTTTATTCCAGAATCTCATCTTTTTATTCCGGAATCTCTTCTTTTTATTCTAGTATTTTCTTATATTTGCACGCAGCCTGCTTTCCTTGCTAGGCTGGGGTATCCTTGAATATATTTATCGATTTTCCAATACAATTTTTACAGGTTCCAATGCAATTTTTACAGGTTATAGGCCCATGATAGAAGATCCCCCCCTATTAAAGGTAAAGAAAACCAGACGCCGCCCAACGCCAGAGCAGATTGCCGCTTTTGAAAATGTGCCTACTGGCCAGATTGTAGATGCAAGGGGCGGGCGCGGGGCAGTGCATTTATCGATTTCCCGGCAAACAAAATTACCTGCCAGCGGAATATCCATCGCCGGGCCTGCTTTGACAGCTGAAAACGCATCTGCGGATGTGCTGGCTTCTTTTGCCGCCATTCATTATGCCAAAAAGGGCGATATTCTGATAGCCGGATTTGCCGGCAATCAAAGCTGTGCAGGGGCAGGGGACAGGCTATGCGGTATGCTGATAAATGCAGGGGTTGTGGCAATGGTGATGGATTGTCCGGTACGCGATATTCACGGCATTAACGAAATTGATTTTCCGGTTTGGGCAACGGGCATCACCCCGGCAACCCCTTTTATGACCGGGCCAGGCCGGGTGGGGTTTGGCCTTGATTTTGGTGGCCAGCATATTTGTGACGGGGATATGGTAATTGCCGATATTGACGGGGTTGTTATTGTACCTTTTGCGGAAATAGATAGCGTTATCACTGCCTTGCACAAGGTTCAAAAGCTGGAAATCGCCCTGGATGCACGTGTGGCAGACGGGCTGATAACCCATGATAAAATTGCCAGTCTGATAGAAAAGGGACAGATTGAGATAACAGATGACTAACCTGCCTTTTTTATGCGTATAAATATAGAGAAAAAAAAGGGGTAAAACAGCTTGGTCTGGCCAGGATGCCTGTCTGTCAAAATAACGCCTCTTTGAAGGGAAATAATGTACAACAAATTGGAATTCGGGTTTTGAAATGACGATTAAATCTTTACTGGATATTGGCGAGGATAAGGATGTGGCACTTACCGCCCCTGCTCGCCCGGCTATGTCTTATGCACAGCTTCGTGCCCATATCGAAGCCATTGGCGGCCAGCTGGCTGGCAAGGGGCTGACAGCAGGGGACAGGGTGGCGATTGTTCTGCCAAATGGCCCGGAAATGGCCTCTGCCTTTCTGGCTGTGGCCAGCTATATGTCGGCTGCCCCGTTGAACCCTGCCTATAAACAGGCAGAATATGAATTTTATCTCGAGGATTTGCACCCCAAGCTGGTGATTGTTGGCGAGGGCAGCACCAATCCGGTGATAGCCGCCGCCGCCAAACTGGGCATTGAGGTGGTAGAGGCACGGGTAGCCGACAGGGCCCCTGCCGGCAGCTTTACCCTGTTTGATGAACAGGCCGCAGCCTGGCCTGCCAGTACAGAAGATGAAGCGCTGGTCTTGCATACATCCGGAACAACCTCACGTCCAAAAGTTGTGCCTCTGTTGCAAAAAAACATTCTGGCTTCTGCGCGTAATATCGCCGCCAGCCTGGAGCTGGACAGAGCCGATCATTGTTTGAATATCATGCCGCTTTTTCATATTCACGGTCTGATAGCTGTATTGGCTGCCTCTATGGGCAAGGGGGCATCTGTATGCTGTTCAGCCGGATTTAATGCCTTGCAATTTTTTGATCTGGCCGCACAGGAAAAGATCAGCTGGTATTCCGGTGTGCCAACCATGCATCAGGCGATTTTACTGCGCGCCCAGCGCAATCCGGATGTGGCTAAATCATTGGGGTTGCGCTTTATCCGCTCTTCTTCTGCCTCGCTTCCGCCAGCAGTGTTTGATGCGCTTAATGCCGCGTTTGGCTGCCCGGTTATCGAGGCTTACGGCATGACAGAGGCTGCCCATCAGATGACGTCCAATCCGCTTGGCAAGGGCAGGCAAAAGGCCGGTTTTGTCGGCATTGCTACCAACCCGGAGGTATGTATTCTGGATGCTGAAGGTACTGTCCAGCCTCAGGGCAGCGAGGGCGAGGTCTCTATTCGCGGGGAAAATGTTACGCCGGGCTATGAAAATAATGATGCCGCCAATGCCAGCAGCTTTACTAATGGCTGGTTCAGAACCGGTGATCAGGGCTATTTCGATGCCGATGGCTATCTGAAAATTACCGGCCGATTAAAAGAGATTATCAATCGGGGGGGCGAGAAAATCTCGCCGCTGGAGGTGGATAATGTCCTGATGGAACACCCCGCTATCCAGCAGGTGGTGACCTTTGCTGTTGAGGATAAAATGCTGGGCGAGGATGTGGCGGCGGCGGTGGTGCTGGCCGAAGGGGCAAGCCTGAGCGAGGCCGAGCTAAAAGAATATGCCAATGCCCATCTGGCAAAATTTAAAGTGCCAAAACATATCCGCTTTCTGGATGAAATTCCAAAAGGGGCAACAGGCAAGCTGCAACGCATTGGTCTGGCAGAAAAGCTGGGGCTATAAAGCAGAGCAAAACAGCGCACAGCCGATTAAAAGAGAAATGTTATGACAAAAATCTGTATCTATGGGGCGGGGGCAATTGGCGGGTATATGGCCGCTTGCCTGGATAGTGCCGGGGCAGAGGTAAGCCTGATTGCCAGAGGCCCGCATCTGGCCGCTATTCGCGAAAAGGGCTTGCGGCTGATAAAGGACGGGCAGGTATCCGAGCATCGGCTGCGCGCCACTGATAATCCGGCAGAATTGCCAGAGCAGGATTATATTATTCTGGCATTAAAGGCGCATGGCATCCCCCATATTATTGATCAGATGAAGCCGCTATTGGGCGCGGATACTGCCATTGTGTCAGCGGTAAATGGCCTGCCCTGGTGGTATTTCTATCATGCCAATACCGGGACTATTCTGGATAATCAGCCATTGCAATCGGTTGATCCGGGCGGGCGTATCTATGCCGAGATTGGGGCAGAACGCGCTATTGGCTGTGTGGTCTATCCGGCGTGTGAAATTGCCGAGCCTGGCGTTATTCAGCATATGGATGGCGAGCGCTTTAGCCTGGGTGAGCCCTCTGGCGAGGCCAGCGAGCGGGTCAAAACCCTCAGCCAGTTGCTGATAGCCGGCGGCCTGAAAGCCCCGCAAAAAAAACGTATCCGTGATGAGATATGGGTAAAATTATGGGGCAATTGTTCTTTTAATCCGGTATCTGCGCTGACAGGGGCGTCCTTGGATGAAATTGGCAATGACCCGGCTTGCCGGCATCTGGTTCATACCATTATGGCAGAATGCCAGCAAATTGGTGAGGCAATAGGGGTGCGCTTTAATGTCAGCATAGAAGACAGAATTGAAGGCGCGGCGCGGATTATCGGGCATAAGCCGTCCACCCGTCAGGATATCGAGGCTGGCCGTCCACTGGAAATTGACCCGCTGGTTACTGCGGTTCTGGAACTGGCAGACAGGCTGGGGATAAAAGCACCAACACTGGCACATATCACCGCTTTATTAAAATTACAAGCGCGCACACTTGGCTTGTATGGCCGGTAGGAGCAACGTTTTTTAGGGGGGGTGAAAAGTGGCGGGAAATTTATTTGATGTAAGCGGCAAAACCGCCCTTATTACAGGGGCATCGCGCGGTATCGGCTTTGCGCTGGCACGCGGGCTGGGCATGGCAGGGGCCAGCATCATCCTTAATGGCCGCAATCAGCCTGCTCTGGATAAGGCGGCAGCAGAGCTGCAAAAAGACGGGATAGAGGCACAAAGCTGTGCCTTTGATGTCAGCAACCATGATGAAAGCAAAACAGCGATTGACGGGCTGGAGGCAAGCGGCCGGGCGATAAATATTCTGGTTAATAATGCCGGTATGCAACATCGCGCCCCGCTAGAGGATTTCGAGATAGATAAATTTGATCAGCTGCTTGCCACAAATCTGCGTTCTGTCTTTATTGTCAGCCAGGCGGCGGCAAAATATATGCTGGCACGTAAAGCCGGTAAAATTATTAATATCGCCTCGGTGATGAGCTTGCTGGCACGCCCGTCTGTTGCGCCCTATACCGCATCGAAAGGGGCGGTTAGCAGCCTGACCAGGGGCATGGCCGCCGACTGGGCAGCCAAGGGGCTGAATTGCAATGCGATTGCCCCGGGCTATTTCAGAACCGAATTAAATGAAGCGCTAACCGCCAATCAAGAATTTAATGAATGGCTGATTGCGCGCACGCCGGCAGGGCGCTGGGGCGAGACGCATGAGCTGGTCGGGGTGTGTGTGTTTCTGGCCTCATCTGCTTCTGATTTTGTAAATGGCCAGACCATTTTTGTGGATGGCGGCATGACTGCAACTGTCTAGTATGATGCAGGCAGATTACGTCATTATCGGGGCAGGGTCGGCGGGCTCTGTGCTGGCCGCCCGATTAAGTGAAGATCCGAAAATAAAGGTGATTCTGGTTGAGGCAGGCGGGCATGATGCGCGGCTGTCGGTCCAGGTGCCAGGCGGTTTTGTTCATACAATGGTCAACCCGAAAGTGAACTGGATGTATCAAACAGAGCCGGAAGCCGAATTGCATGGCAGGCGCATGGCGATGCCGCGTGGACGGATTTTGGGCGGTACCTCTTCTATCAATGGTATGTTATATGTACGCGGCCAGAAACAGGATTTCGATGACTGGCAGGCAGCCGGCAATCCGGGCTGGGGCTATGATGCGGTGCGCCCCTATTTTATCAAATCTGAAAATAGTCAGGAATTATTCCAGGCGGCCGCAGAAACTGGCCAAAAAATAGATGCCCAATATCATGGCCAGCTCGGGCCATTATCGGTATCAGCATTGCGGCTGGGGCCAAATATTCTGGATGATGTGTGCAAAGCTGCCCAGCAACAGGGCTATCCGGGAAATGATGATTATAATGGGCAA
>Ga0209654_1000846_pt1 | contig 27487 bp, 22 predicted proteins | sample SaaInl1SG_22_DNA_FD_184646 | JGI IMG/M metagenome (GOLD analysis project Ga0209654, IMG submission 184646) | Marine microbial communities from expanding oxygen minimum zones in the Saanich Inlet - ESP_161SG_22_DNA (SPAdes) (version 2) | ecosystem: Environmental > Aquatic > Marine > Intertidal... | reverse complement strand
TATTATTTATAGTGAAGTCAAGTGGTTTAGCGCAGTTATCAGAATAACTCTGTTTGAAAGATTCTTTTGTAATAGTTAAACATCCTTTATCCATAGCAGGGTATAACAATTCTTTGCCTTCAATTAATTTATTATGTATTTCAGAGATTTGTGCATTTAACGCCCCGAATGCTAGCAACATCATTGCCATTAAAAATTTCTTTTTCATTTTTATATGATTTATATTTTGTTCCTACTCATAAGGCTTTTCAGAATACGCCCCGTTTTTTTGATTGGGTTCTGGTCTCCAAGCTTAAAGTTCAATAATACTCTTTTTTTTGGTTCTGGGTTCTGTCGCATTAATTATTTTTCGACCATTTCTCATCAGATTCCTTGATTGTTTAAAAAGTTAACTCGCATTATTTCAACGATTTGTAGTTTTTGATTTTGTATGAATTAGGCTTAAAATAGTGACTTTTTAATTAATGCGACAGAACCAAATGTAATGATTAAAATTATCAAATTGTAGGGTAGTTATTTAGAGCCGCCTGAATGCTCTTAGTAACCCATTAGGACTTGTAATATATTATTTAGTTTAAACGCTCCCACTGTCGAATTTCATCAATTCCATTTGCAACCTTGTAAGTACCAGTAATCTGAAAAGAAATGTTGCCTGTTAAGTTAACAGGAACGATAGCTTTGTACCAGCCCCAATTTGGATTGTCATCATATGGCGTGCTGTCATAAAAATATTCTGTAGTAACATCATTAACCATAATCTGAGGCCATTCGTTAAAGTACATACCACCATTGCTTTTGCGAAAAAAGAAAGTAAGATAACCATAGTGAGCAAAATACCTACTAAAGGTACACTTTGCACTTACTGTATTTGGATTATCTGAAACATATGCAGTACCGAGTAATGTAGATGATTGCACGGAACACAAAACGGGCTCGGTATCTGTTGTCCAAGCTATAGCAGCCTGTGCTTCTAAGGTAATGCCGCTTTGTGAATTCAAAGAATTTGACCAAACCAGCTTATGATATTCAATTGTATTAATCGGTATAACGCCTAAAAATGGAATTGGACTTACCGCATCCTCCATATTATTAATTAATGCAGTAGGTTGTTTCTTAAAGGTATAGATAGCGCCTAGACTATTTTTTAACACTAGTTCGGTGACTGAAAGCTTTAAAATATTATGCTCTACGCCGAAGAAGATTAATTTATCCTTATTATCATCAAAGCTCCATTCACTATTACTGCTGTAACTCTCAGACGGAACATATGTATAGTTCTTTAAGTAAGGCGCCCATTGTAAATATAATTGGCCACTACCCCCAAATCGCAAGTTGTATAAGTTAGGCGGAACAGCAACGTCATTACCAACCTCATCTGTATAGCCAACCAGCACCCAATAAACATTTTGACCACTAGAGGCAGTTAACCTCTCTAACGGAGAATATGTTGATATAAAGTCGTCGTCTTCATATTTTTTGCAACTAGAAAAAAATAGAAGACTAAATAATAGTAATGCAAGATATTTCATTTATGGTATTTTTGATGTTTCAATTAAACGAAGGGTTGTAAAGAAAGGCACAACAGTTACAACTAGGGATCGCCTTACAACTTTAGGCCACCTCTTATTAAAGCGTTTTTCTGGAACAACTATTTCTGCTTTATCTCTATTTCCAGTTATTATTCCGTTGACTGAAATTGTTTCCACAAATTTCTGTTCAACTCTGTAGTGGTTCTTTTTAACTTCGCTACTAAAAGTAGTTTTCACTTTAAAATTATACAAAATAGGCGTTGTAAAAAAATTCCCTTCATAGTAATCGCCTTTGGAGGTCTTGTAAACGTTCTTATTGGTAGATACTACCAAGTATTCTGGATCGTTAGTCTTTTCTTTTGAAATATCAATTTCTAATTCTGTATTGGAATACACTGGTATTACAAAAGTATTATTCTTCCCGAATGATTTGTAGTGAATAGGTTTAGAGTCAGTTTCAATCCTTTTTTCATCGATAAAAACATCTCCGGATGGTGTCACTGTCATTTTATATTTGCCTTTATTAAAATCACGAAATATGTTCCCATTGTTCTTAATAAAGTCACGCAGAAGTTCGTCGGAAATTGGATATGACGTTTTTAACTTATCGTTTTTCTCCTTTAATTTCTCCATAATTTTACCTTCAATTGATGGATTCTCGTAATGTAATTGAACGTAATCAATTGCTGCTTGTTCTGGTTGATCACTATCAATTAAACTATTTAACTGAACCAATAAATCTTTATCTTCTTGTTGCTTTCGGGTTTTATTTTTTTCCATGTAAGTCTCATATCTTGGATAAGATTTTGGATAATGTAGCTCCCCAATAAGGTTCTCTAGTAAATTGAAGTTATTACTCCTTAAAGCCTTGTCGATTTCCGAATATTTTTCTTTGTCGCTCTTTAATTTAAGTGCTTTCTTCTTCTCTACCTCTTTTATCCATTCATTTTCAGTGTAGTAAGAATATACAGCTGTCTGACCTTGTAAAATAAAGCCGCATCTTTTAGTCGTTGTATTAACCATGAAAGTCATGTAGTGTGCAGTCCATCCTTTATCGAGAGATAACTCATATGTCTGACTTCCCGAAGAATAGCCCATATCGTAAATGTATAGGTCACGAGGACATCCATTAACTTCTTTATCATGTAAACATAATTCTATATAATCTCCTTCTGATAAATAACAAATTGGAGAGCCACTTAAATGCTCGTTTATATAGATTTTAACACAGTTTTGAGAATAGCCTATATGCTGAAAGCAAACTAGAAAGAATAAAAGAGAGAATATATTTTTCACTATAATTAGAATTTAATTAAGTCAAAGCTAATAAAAAAATTGACACGGTTCTACAGTCTATTTGAAAAATGTGAGTTCGATTAAATACGAATATGAAGCAAGAACTGATTTAGCCCCCTAAATAATCGGACGAAATTATATTAATAAATCTATAATTTTGAAAGATGGGAAAACGAAAATTTAATAAAGACGAGAAGCTGGTTCTGTCGCATTAATTAAAAAGTCACTATTTTAAGCCTAATTCATACAAAATCAAAAACTACAAATCGTTGAAATAATGCGAGTTAACTTTTTAAACAATCAAGGAATTTGATGAGAAATGGTCGAAAAATAATTAATGTGACAGAACCATTCGCTGCGCTATTACCAATAAAAATAACATTGGATGGTTGTATCAATTTCACTAATTCATGAAACGCCTGCCATCCAATAAGAAAATCTTCATCATTTGGACGTTCACCATTGGTCTTCATTGGTCGTTGAATGAAGTTATAGAAACTCATGTTGTTCCAGAACTGTGAACTGTCGAACGTATCATTTCCCATCATTGCTAGATGGAAGTTGCGAAACAGATTGACGCCATAATAATCTCTATCCACACCCATCTCTAATAAAATCTCACGAGTAAAACTGGGCCTTAAATGTTTTTCTAATAATTTACTTCGGTAGGGTTATAATAACGACTTTCCCATATTATTAATGTTCTTCTCTCAGGAGCCCAAGAGAAATAATTGGAACCGATATAAGGTAACCAAGTAAGTTTGTTGATCGCTGTTAATTGGGTGTCAAGGGATGTGTTCATCTATTTAGCGTTTAACTCAGTCAGGTTAAACAATCGCAAAAACAACTGCCATTGTAGTTTATCTACATCCTCTAATCCCTCAGCCTCTCTTAGTCTAATTGAAGGGAATAAATCTCCCATCTTAACGTAAATTCTTGATTTAAACAGAGCATTTGCTTGTGTGAGATCCGATTGCATGAAAGAAGACGGTGATGGTTTCGAAAAATATTCTGATTTCATGTCCTTTAATGAAACTACCAAAGGTAATATAGAATCTTCCGACACAATGGTCCAGTCTTTTATGTCATCTTTCTGAAAAGACGCGAAATACAAACCAACTTCTTTCAAAAGAGACATCGAATCATTACTTCTCGTCAAATACCACAAAAGTCGTTCAATCGAATTATTAGATACTCGCAGGTCATCTAAAACATCTTTCGACGCTGGCAATTTTGAAATGTCCGCTCTTGCCTTTTTGTACTTTTTAGGATTATTAAATAACTCATCCAAAGTTTCAATATTATCCTCTCCCGGTCCTTGATCTTTTGAAAACCTATCAACATCATCCCAAGTTAGGGACCAAGACTGTATATCCGGTGTTTCATTAATCTCTCTTCGTTTATCAAGGTCATCGTAAAATCGAATGTTGTCCTTATGAGCGTGCCAGGTATAACCGTCAAGGTATAAAGCAATATTCATATATGCCATCAATTTATTTGGATCTGTTATAGTCTCTCCGCCTATTTCAAGCCCTGTACATTGTATAAAGAAATCCGTTCTTGTATTCAGAGCAACTCCGTGCACTTCACCAAGCTCATACTGTGGTATAATCGTGTACGTTATTTTACCGTCTTCAATTGGAAGTGTAAATAAATACTCCTTCGTTCCATTGTTCATTCGGTCCTCAAAATGATACCCGACAATACTTTTTCTTCTTTCGATGTACTTTCTTAATGCGTGAATAAATCTTAACTCCAATTCACTCTCCTCAATATTTCCTGACTCTGTCAGCGTTGCAACGCCACCATTAATAGTTTTCCAATCCTTTGCACTGTCCACTATTTTCTTAAATATTTCTTCTGCGTATTGACGACTTAATCCTTCTCTTGAATACTGATTCCCGTATGATAGTATACAACGATAACATCCATCCTTACCCTGTGACTTGCATTTGCAATCTCGTATCGATTCATAAGTTACTTTCAGTAGCTCAGTAAACTCCGTCGGGTCGAAAAGCTTCTCGAGATAACCAGTACCACCTGGCACCGTATCATATACCACCAAGTATCGATCAAAGTTTTGGTTCACTCTATTGAATTCCTGGTAGAACTCGAATCGAATATGATCTGGATTTCCTTTATAATACCTTCTCATACCAAGCTCCAATCCTGCCTTAAACATTTGCTGGACCTCTTCTCCAAAATGCTGTTGAGTAGGTATAAGAATTTTAATTGCCTCAGTTTTGATTGAGTTATACAAGAAAACTTCTTTGAAGACCTTATCCTCTTTGCCTTTATAATCATCCAATTTATGTTTACAATAACCAAAATGGAATGTCTTATCATTTATAATTCCAACCTCATTTGGTCGAGAATTCGATTTCCCACATACTATGCATGTTGCGAATCCGTGTTTTGGCACTTCTTCAAGCTTATTGATATTAATATGCTTTGGATGTTGGGCTCCCGAACCAAGATTAACCTTTTTCAATTCGACTTCCTTCACAAACTCAATTCCGAATGGGATTTTAACCATACCGTATGTTCCTTGCACTTTATCTCCTTTAAATTTAAAGTGCGTGGAAATAACATAACGTTGATTCTCCCTTTCATCTTTACTATCGTTAAGTGTTGCTTTTGAGCGAGAAATTGCAGAACGGACACTTTTCATTTCTGCAAAATCATGAACATTGCTCGGAGAGCACCATGAGTGATGATCACATTTTGGACAATTCGATAGAGTCTTAGGGTCAAGCAGCGAATCTCTCTCCATATGATCACAATTTGAACAGAATCGGAATTTATCGATACTCGACCGTTCGCCGCCCCAATCATAGGTGTTTATTCCTGAAATTTCTAATTTGTAACCCTGACTGTAAAATTGATTGTCCGGAGCAAATTCTTTTAAAGCATTTGTCGAAGGCCTTACAATCTCGAGATTCTTAGTTTCTGGCTCTCTAACTCCTCCTTCTGGTTTGAATCCAAATATTTGTGCATTCAATGTAGCTCCAGTTTCGGGGAACGCATAATTTGGTAATATTCCACTATTAGTGAGATGTTCCAGGACCATTCTATTCTGGATCCCTTTCTGAAACTTCTTTAGTGCTCTTTTTTCATTTTCAAGTTCTACTATCTCATCCGGCGTTAATGATTCCTTTTCAATACGCTCATCAATTTCTTGTTGTTTGTTTAGGATGAAATGTAATTCATCTTTTACATCTTGAAATACCTGACGAATAAGACGTTGAAGATCACCATTAACAATTTCGGCTTTGATATTATCAATCAAGTTTGGATCAAGCTGACCATGATAAGCCACTCTAAATCGACTTATCATTTCCTTGATGTCATCCACCACAAATTCCATTAAAACATTAATGAAGAAAGATTTATCCGTCAGCGTTATTGACAATAAGTTCAAGTCTTTCAACTTTGACGGCATTTTGTTCTTTTTCGGATCCGCTTTCACCCACGTATCGATGCAATACGCGATGAACTGACGACGAAGTATATCTTTAGCGTTCAAGAAACATCCTGGAGTATGAATGTCGCCCTCCATCATTTCAATTGGTTCTTCATAATAGAACAAATCGTGTGATTGATTCTTTACAAAATTGAGAACTATCGCTGTTCCAGAAGAACGACCAGCACGACCAATTCTTTGCAGGAAATTAGCCACCAAAGGAGGTACGCTTGTATTAGCCACAGAATTCAAAGACCCCACATCAATACCCATTTCAAGTGTTGATGTAGCAACTAGGGTATTAATTGAATTATACTTTGGCCTTTCCTTGAAATCATTTTCAGTCTTCTCCCGAACATCACGGTCTAACAATCCTGTGTGTTCAGCTGCGTGTATTCTTGGTGAATGTGAACGATTGTACACAAGGTTGTAGTAATTTGGCTTACCCGTTGCATCTTTCTTGTAATGACCTGCACATCGGTACTCTAAGCAACTTGCATCCTCGATTAAGGTGTCGCTACTTTCAATGTGTAATTGATGTGTGCACACTGTGCATGAATACGTTGTCACTTGATTATTAATTAAGATCATGGAAGGATCGATCGTGAAATTGTCGATTGATTTGCTACTAGATGTTGCTTTATCCAATAATCCCAAAGAATTCATCTTCCCGAATAACTCTTCATAAAACTCATTTAGAATCACCGGATTTGTTAACCCAGCCATTGGGAATGATTTACGCGCATACCGGTGAAACCAATTCTCCTTTCTAGCATAAGAAGAATCAATTATGTTTCCTGCCTTCTTTGAGAATGAAATAGGCTTCGGCCACCTCGATTTCTTAGCAAAATATGGGTTCAAATAATGTGTTTTGTCGTACCTCCAATTTAAACTCTCAGTTCTTAGGTCAAGTGTTCTATATTTACACAGGTACTCATGATTAACTCCACCTCTGATTCTAACTCTATGCATCAGTGCATTGACAAACCGTTTGAAATCATCGCGAGTAATATTCTGCATATTATTGGCCTGCATCCAATCATCCATTTCTTCAAAGAGTTTGTTGAAATTGGACTGATCAAATTTAACGGCAGAAGAGCCAGTCTTTTCCAGGGTACGTCCAATCATGGCATTGTAGCCAAACTCTGAAGTCAACTCCCATGAAACGCGATAATCAAATTCTTTTTCGAATGCAATAGAGAATTTATTTGTTGAAGGATCTTTGTAATCCTCAACTTCAGCCCCGCCTTTTTTATCAGAAGGGAAATATCGGTAGTAATAAGCCTCCAAGTGGTCTTTCCCTGCTGGATCTGCATGATTTTTCCAGTATTTCGTAAACTCTTCAATCAACGTAACCATGTCTACAGGTTTCCCGATCGCATTGATCACCTGTTGTAAGGATGACCTGAATGTGAATCGATAGTTACGCGCCTGCACAAACCCGGCATGGTGTGCGGCATCCTGAACGGAATTGGAGAACTCCAGAATCTTGCGGTCCTTTTCATCTCTTGGATCTAAATCAGAGGATAGCACCTGGCTTACGGCAATTGAATTTAGTGTTGCTATTCTTGTACCAATGATGCTAATAGTATTTAGCGTATTACACTCTGGACACTGATGAACCCCTTTGTTGTCTATTACTTTTCGATAACCAAGCGTATGAATCCTTCCGGAGGCATCCTTGTCGTAGTGCTCTAAATCGTAGGGATCTACATACGGAGTAATTGCCTTAACATTATACTCTTCAACGGCCAAATGCTTATCTTCATGCGTATTCACCATAAAAAGGTTTTTATGGTTCGTGAAGAAATGCTCGTATACCGCTAAAGGATCATCATTAAATTTCGACTTCTTTTCGTGTTTAACAGCTAACCAACCGCTTGCCCCACATTCACGACAGAAATAAGGAGGCAATGCTGCCACCTCTCCTTGACCTAGCACGGTATCGCGCCATGTGAACTTTGGTTGCTCGGAAAATTCACGCAAAAGACCACTCATTTCACGAATCCACAATTGAACTTGAACAAACAAGAATGGTCTCTTCTCATTAGGATCTGACTTCGCCTCCGCAATCAACGCTAATATAGAATTCACAACTCGTTGACGTGGGCTATACCCCTCCGCACTGGCCCATGCAGGTAGTTTGGCAAAGTCTGGATTTACTTTTGCTAGTTTCCCAATTAGGTCTTCAACACTAACAATGTGATCTTCAAAAGCAGCACACAGCTCCTTAACGATCTTTAGTTCTAATAGCTTCTGAGAAAGATCATAACTGCCAATTGAAGGGTTGATATTCCACAATTGTTTCTGCCGTTTCTGATAACGATCAAAATCTTCATTGGGTTGAAGTCGAGAATTTTTCACGTCGATCTCCTTAGGAAGGAACGGATTAAGTTTACTATCCGGAATCGTGAAAAACGCATCTGCTTTTAATCTATGTTCTGTGATGACGGATTTCTTGTCGAACTTCTCTCCAAATACATCAGTAGCGTACTTCACTAATAGATCAACAGCGTCTTTTCCTTTTCCAATTGTTGCGGATGTTCCTACTGGACAAAGATGCTCTTGCGGAATATCCAATTTTAGTTTTAGTCTTCGAATTAGATTTGCCACATCAGTTCCCTGCGCTCCATCATAAGTATGCAATTCATCCAACACCAGAAACTTTAACAATTCTGGACTCTTAAAGTTCTGGTTCCACAACTTGTTGTATTTGTTTCTGAGCAAACCATAATCCAACATCTTAAAGTTGGTCAACAGAATATCCGGTGGATTACTTAATATTTCATCACGGTTTTCTATGATGTGATTAGGCCCCATTTCCTTTGGATATTTCTTAGGATTTTTTCCTTCACCTATGAAAAGACCAGCTCTTACATGATCTTTTAACTTTGGATGATTCCATATCTCCTCCGCCAAACGTTTTGCTTGGTCCGTTGCCAAGGCGTTCATTGGATAAAGAATAATAACTTTAATCCCAGACTTATCTCGCTGTTTATAGCAGTAATCCAGAACTGGAAAGAGAAAGGATTCTGTTTTACCTGAACCTGTACCTGTAGTTAAAATAGTTGGTTGCGGTATATGACCACCAGAAGTATGCAGGCGTTCAAAAGCATCATACTGATGCTTATACGCCGGAAAGTTCGGCTTTATCTCTAAAGGAATCTTATGTGTAGTTGTTTCGAACGGTAGTTTCAATGAAACGTACGGTCCTTTGAATAATCCTTCCTTGGGATCTTCTATAAAATTGTAAAACGCATCTGCAACTGGTTTTTCTTTAAAGTTGAATGTTGCTTTAAAATACTCCAGTATGGATTGCTTTACTTCGTGTGCTTGTTGTAATGGTAACATATACTTTACTTCTCTTTAAATACCTTCTCAAAATGTGCCCATGCTGTTTTGTAATCTTCTACCCGATCACATTTATCAAATGGTGCGTGATAGGTTACTTTTTGACCTTTATAGAGTTCACTTTTTTCAATAGTATGTTCGTAAGTTTCTCCGGATTTCATATCCTTGATTCTATCCCACTCAGAACGATCTAAACCAATTCCTGTTAAGCCTTTTGAGCAGGTAAAAACAATGTTCCCCTTCTGATCATACCACGTATCATTTTCATTTTGTCGTAATACTGGGAATTGAATCGTATACATGCTGACAAGTTGGTCTAAGTCTAATCCAAGCGTCATAGAACATATGACGTCCAACTCTACAAGAGCCTGTCTTCTTTCGAAATAATTTCTGAGCATATTGTTCTGATCCCATTGCTTTGACAGGACGTTCCAGTCAGATAATCTTGAATCATTCAAACTCCATTTCTCCTCTACAAATTCTTTTTCCCAATGATCTTCCCAAATAGTATCGTAGTTTTCAATTAAACAATTCAATCTGAGCACCCTCGAATAAATAGCGCTCAAGTACTTTTCTTTTACTCCAAGCGGAAGGGCTTTTATTCTGCTATCTGTTAAATTACTTGCACCTAAAGTTTTCACAAAGAAATCTAGTGGAATTGAGGAGCTTAATCCACAAAACTCGATCAGGTCTGTTTCATTTTCAAAGACAACACTAATTAAACCATTAATGTGAGATACCTTTGGAGCAAGAATAGCACCTTGTAACGTTCTTTCTCCTTCCAGATTGAGCATTTTACTAAAGCCTAATTTGTACTTCTCAACCCAAGGTTCCCCTTTAAATTTAGGCATAGAGCTAAGAAACTTATTCAAATCTTTTGATGGTATATAATTGCTTCTAGGAGAAAATTTTTCGCGAATAGCGGTTAAATCAACTACATCGTAGTGTCCCTTTTCAGTACACTTCTCTCTCGGAATCTTGTAAATAGGTTGAGACACATAAAAATGTGGACCGCTGTATATCAATTCATATTTATCAATTTCCGCATATTTTGTCTCCTTTTTAAGAACCTTGAACTTCTTCACAGCGTTTGTTTGGTGATGGCACTCTTCAGTCAAATAGGTATAATCAATAACTTTTGAAGGGAATTCACTCAATGTCCTGACTATATTTGTCATCTCGTTGGTATGAAAACTCACCATTTTACATGAACTCCATTCTGCGCCACCTTCAAAAACATTCGCAAAAAGCTTTAATTCAGTTTCACCTATCTTAACCACTCTATCCAGATGACCACTCAAATTCCATTCGAATTTGTCACTAGATTCATTATAGCGCTTCACTCCTTCAACCAAACCTTTTCCATTATGGGCTAATGAAGCGTCTATCGTAGACGGATGAAATAAGTTATTTACTGCTTCAAAAAGAATATCTGATACATTCCCGGTATAAATTACCGAACAGTATTTTTTCCTATGTCCTACCTCTGGAAAGAGATTTAAGGCATTCTGATATCTGAAATAGTATTTTAATCTCGGATAAATCTCTTTCCTCAATGGCTGACCGTTAGGATCATCAAATATTGTTTCCGGATGCAGTAAGCCAATAAATCCGTTCGCAGATGTTATTGAAAATGAATTTTCAATAATACACTTATATAAATTTGTTTGTTGTCCTTTTAAAAGAGGATAGTTTTGATAAGCATTGAGAAATTCTGAAGTGGAGTCTGTCGAAACATAATCATTAATGTACAAATCTTTCAAACCATCAAACTTCTCAAATAATTTGGGCACAAAAATTTCAACCTCACTTGCATCCATGTCTTTAACTTCCACTTCTGGAGCAACTTCAGAAATAACCGATTTTCCCTCAAAAGTAAGTTTCAACCAGGGGGGATTACCCGCTATAACATCAAAACCACCACGCTCCTTGAAGACTTCAATAAACTCTAACTCGTTGTGAAAGAACCGGTGTTGTTCAGCCAGTTCAATAACTATTTTACTGCGTTCATTTTCAAATAAGGAGTCGCTCAAATTATCCGCCTTATTCTTCATGGCGTTGGAAATAGCCTTGAGTAGTTGCGGCTTATCTTGCTTGTATGCTTTTAATTTTTGTTGCTTCGGAGCTGAATCACCAAATAGGTCCTGTTGAACCACTTCTTCTTCCACCTCCATCACATCAACCTCTTCTTCCAGGTTAATCTCTTCTAACTTGATATCCAATATTTTTTCAATATCTGCATACCATTTAGCTCGATCTGGTAATTGGTTTGCCTTCCGCATATCCCAGAACCACAAACTACACCAATAGTCCATGATCATTTTGAGCTTGTAATACGGCGCGTTAGTATCACTTCGCTGCTCCGCCAGCTTTTCTTTTTCTTTGAAGGTCTTTAGGTCGAGTTTGTGCTGATCTTTCTCATCTTCCGCGCCAAAGAAATTACTTTTAATACTTGTCTCACTATTTAAGGATGCCTGGAACTTATAATGTTCCTCGAATAGAACATCAATCGCAGCGGAGATCTTTTGTAACGTTTGGAACTCTTTTTCCATAATCGGATTAGTGAATTCTGATCTCCAATTTGTTACCGCTTTTGCTTCTTTCTCAAATTCTGCTCTCAGCATTTGAATCTTGGATGAAGGAACCATATTTTCATCCGGCAGCAAAAAGTGATAAATTTCGTCCTGTTTTCGGTTATTACCGTTAGCCGTTAATTCAATCCGTTTTGGTGCTTTCTTCCACCATTCCTTTTTCTTTTTACTTTTTCGTTCTGTCGCTGAATCTTTTTCGAAGATGAATTGCTTCTTATTATACACCTTCAACCAGGCTCCAATTACCGCATTACCATGACCTAAACGATATCCAAAGAATGGGGTTTCCATGTCCTTATGGATCACATTTAACCAAAGGGATAGTTTACCAAGCTCAATAGCCGTCGCGTTTAAATCGACTCCATACGCATTGTTGGTAGCTATATAAGCCTTTACCTTTTGAAGTTCTTCAATGTACAAATCTGGGTTCACTTTCTTCTTCAACTCATCTTGTCGATGCGTCAAATACATCTCGGCCAGTTGATTGATCAATTCGTTGTGAAACGCCCCTGCCCCCATAGCTGGTTCAAGCAATTTTAGATCGAGTAGATCCAATGCCTTCATTTCTTTCTTGTCCAGACATTCCTTTATACCTTTCAAGGTATACTTAACTGTACTTTTTGTGAGCACTTCAGGCGTGTAGAATGATGCCGAATTTTTACGATCTCTACCACTCAATCGGTAGATAAATTGGCCTTTTTCAATGATAACGTATTTCCCATTCTCGTCCTTTAAGATTTCGTCATCTTTAAAGTCATCTTGTCGGGCTAATGGTACAACATAGGTTCCTTTCTCGGGCTTTCCCTCCTCATGAACTTCAATATATTTCTGGTCCGCATAGAAACCTCTGTAGGCGAGTAAACTTTCGTATACGCTCCCTAATTGGTTTACACCAAGGTTCGCATAGGAAATTCTGCCTCTGTCTTTACCCTTTTTAACTTTAGATAAAGACAATTGACAAATAATGTCTTGCCAAACTGAATTTCGAAGTTGGACATCTCCTAATTGTTTTAAACGACCGTTATCAAACATTGGAGAGTCAATATGTCTTACCCTGAAGCTTTTAGATGAAAGCGCATTGGTTTCAATCCCATCGACTACAACTGTATCGGAAGCAGCCTTTTCATTGAAACCTGTACTTAAGAGTTGAAATAGTTTTTTAAGTGATTCATCAAAGAAATAACCATTTTTACTGTCTTCACCATACAAATTAGCCTGTTCTAAGTCACGCAACATTTCCAATGAATACCCTTTTAAATAAGTCTCATCTTGCATAGGAAGGATATCCAAGTCGGACCTTGCCTCGGCGTAGAACAAAAACAGTAAGCGATATACGAGGGTTAAAGCATCATCCTTTACCTCGTTCGCAAAATTGATCTTGGTTTCATCAATGTCTTTACCTTGAACATACTCTTTGTAGTACAATGCTTCATTCGCCAACATCTCAACAGCATGGATGATCCCTTCCTTGAGATCCTTAGTAACTTCATAAGCAGACTTATGGCTGTCTTCATCAATCTGATCCATCAAGACCATATCAGAATCCGGCGCCAAGGTATCTTTAGAAAGTAATAGATAGAACAATGACCAAAAGCTCTTTTCTACCTGACCTTCTTCTACCAAGACTTCAACATCAAACTCTAATAATGCCCCCTTGAACCACTTTTCCGTATCTACCAGAAAAATCTTATTGCCTGCTAACAACAGGATGTACTTTGGACGTTTGTTTTTGTCCAATAAACAAAGCTTACCTACGGCATCTTCAATAACGGAAGGCGATATGGTCACACCTTCTGGCAATTCACCCCAAACATCTTTCCATTGAGAGCGATGATAGCGCTGATGTTTACTACCTTCTTCATCCTCTACATTATACCGTTGATTGAATAGACCGTCGGGCTCCTCTTCGCCCACTTTGATCATCGGCTGCATTTCAAGAATCATCAAATGAAGATTCTCTCCACGATGATATTGGTGTCTTACTGGGAGCACCTCTTCATCTGTGAAATGAAATAACTCGCCATACTTACCTTTATCCGCTTCATAACCCAACGCTTTCAGAAGCTTCGAGTGAAATTCATGAGCTAGATTGATCTTATCCCTTACACGATTATTCCCTTCAAGAATTTGCTTTTTAAAAGCATAATAAGGCTCTTTAATCGAACCTATTTTTTGTTCAAAACCTTTTATAGCATCATTGTCAAAGGCAGATCTTTGTTTGACCTTTTTGATAAAGTCTTCTGTGAAAAATGTGGTTGAGAAATAATCTCCTTCGTTCTTAATAAAATTGATCATATCTACTTATTGTAAAATGCTGCGATTACTTGTATATAAGGTTCTTTATCCAATTCAAAGAGATCTTTCATGTATCTGCTTTGATCATTGGCAATCGTTTCTATTTCACCGAAAGAACGTTCCTTCTTACGCTTCATAGATGCCGTTTCCACTTTGTCCTTAAACTCAATTTCCAATTGCGATTCAGAGTTTTCCCTCCATTCCGCTAAAAGTTTTTCGTGTTTTGTTAATTCTTCCAACTTCTCACTAGCCAATCTTTCTTGAATTGGACCCATGTGCTTCTCACTGGCAAATATGATAACTCTCTGAAGATCATTTTTAAGGATTTCTAATTCATGCTCCTCGATATTCTTATTTACCAGGCTCTGCTTCAAATCATACTTCTCAATAAAATCGCGCAATTTCATTGAAGTCAATTCACCATTCTCTATTCCAACAACAAACAACTCGTTTAGAATAGATTGCCCCAGGTTGTTAGACACCTGACCTTGCAAAATATACCAAAATGAATTTAGTGGCAGATGACCCACTTTAGCGGCCGGCGCAACTCCTTTCGGGACATTAGCCTCCATCTTTGTCATGAAGAACTTAATTGCAGGATGCAAGTCATACATTATCTGAAATCCTGCCCAATCACCTGACTTTTTTCTTGCCTCATCAATGGCTTTCTGAACCAGATCTTTATCAGAAGTCAGTTTGAACAACTCACCCTTTTTTGGTTTTGCTTCTGGCGGCATATTATAGAGGACATCCTTCAATTCATCGGTAAACTTCAACTCCAAATAGTCCTCATTGTCGAATTCATATTCAGATGATTTAATTGCTTTTTCGTGCTCTAAATAATTGAAGAGGTCTTTATAGTATTCACTTTCCTCAGTATAAATTGAAAAATTGGATTGTAGTGGCTCATCCGTGATGACAGCATCCGTATGATCAGATTCCCCCCAAGTATCCCAATCGAAATCCTCGTTAGATAGCTCGGTGTCATCTTCATTGGCAATTTTATCTTCAATAACTTGCTCCTCCTTCTTTGGATCATACTCCCTTAACACGGATGCCGCATCACCCAATGTTTTGTAAACTTCTTCTTCTTTCTTCGCTACGTTTTCAATGATCGATAAGTCTGTTCGAATATCCTTTTCATCCGTTTTACCGATAATATATGTTATCTCAGGGGTCACTTTTTGCCCATATCGATCAATACGTCCATTACGCTGATCCAACGTGATGATTGACCATGGAATATCATAATTAAACATTCGGTGACAATAATAATGAAGATTGACCCCTTGAGCCCCAGCATCTGAACAAAGTAAGATTCTCACAGTACTATCCTCTTTACCGAAGTCTTCTATCATTTTCTGCTGTTCCTTATCACTCATTCCTGATCCACTGAATGTGGCAATTACCTCATCCTTTAGTTCAAAATCTTTTTGAAGTCTTTCTTTCAGATACGCCAGCGTATCAATCCTTTCAGCAAAAACAACAATTCGGTCATCCGACTTTTCCCCTTTCCATTTTGATTTTTCTAAGACCGCTTTAAAAGCTGAATATTTCGAATCAGTATTGTTTGAAATTACTTTTCTAACAAGCTCTAGGCATTTAGTCAAGATCTCTTGATTTTCATCAAACGTATCTCCGGCACCTCCTGTTTCCTCTACTTTTTTTATTCGAGCTTCCAATGACTTTTCGGCAGCTAAGGGAGATGACATAAATGCCTTGAAGATCATCATACTGAAAAGGAAGTCTTTTTTCGATTTATCGTTCTTCAGAGCTTTGAGAGAATCAACTTTTAACTCTTGCTGATATTTCAGAAATACAGTTTCGTCTTCTGTCAATTCCGGACTGAGGTAGATAATTTTTCGATCCTTGAAGTTCTTTTGAACATTCTGATCAGCAATATCTGTCTTGAATCTTCTTACATAGTAGGGTTCAACATCCTCCTTCGTATAATTACCATTTCGAGGTATTGCAACTGGATCAATCATGTTGATCAGGTTCGCAAAGCTTTCCTTCTTACCATTATGTGGCGTAGCGGATAATAGTATTAGCGATTCACATTTTCGAGATAGAAAGTCGGCCAAATCACCGCGCATACTATCAATATTGGAGACAGTATGACATTCATCTATCACGATGATATCCCAGTGCGACTTTTCGATGTAATGCCTGAACTTAGCATTGTTCTTTAGCGTGTCAATTGAAACAATTGTCTTATCGTAATAATCAAACGGATTCTTATTGGCAGGAAGTTGTGTTTTTAGTTGAGCAATCCCGTAACTATCTAATCGAACTAAGGGAATCGCAAAACGATTCCACATCTCCTGTTGAAACTGTGCTAAAATAGATTTAAGCGCAAGAACCATAATACGCTTTCCTTTCCCACGCTTCATCAATTCAGCCATTAGTACTCCGGCTTCAATTGTTTTACCAAGACCAACTGCATCAGCGATTAGTATTCTCGGTCTAGGAAGTTGGAGTGCCTTTAAAGTTGGCGTTAATTGATAATCGGAGACATCGAAGACGGCTTTCTGAGCGATCGCTATTTTATCAGAATTTACGGGTGAAGTTCTTTTTCTTGTTTCGATATATAATTTTGTCCTTCTGTATCCAGGAAAATCATCTTTCACAAAGGTTGTTGATGCTGGATCAACGGGCTGAATATCCTTATCAATAGCTGTATCAAAAACAAATCGCTTACCCTTAACTAATTCTGTGATTCCTTCCACTGATAAAATGAATCCATCATCTGACTCAGAAACATTAGATACAAAAAAGTCTTCTCCTCTTACTGTGATTCGTTGTCCGCTCGTGAATTGCATGGTTAAATTATTTGGATCGAAAAGATAATGATATCCCAAGGATTTGACTCATAAAAACCTTACCTTTTATGAATAATTTTCAACATATGATTTTGGCGAAAAATAAGTAGCAATATGTCAGATAGAATTCAATTTGCAAAAGAGTGGTATTCGAAAGGAGGAAAAGCCTTGATAGACTCTCAAAACGAAAACAATAATCAGAAGTTTAAAATATTTGAAGCGTACATCTATTTATAGATTTCCTTAACTGTTTCAACAAGGGAATACTGCGCTGCCGATGGTGGTTGCGGAAAATATAATCGAGGTGAATCAAAGGACATTGATGAAATTTTATATTGGGCAGAAAAATTTCATTCCAGCCTTTTTTCAATTTTAGAAAATAACATGGAATCGATGGAGTGGCTATCCGAACGAAGAGGTACAAATAACAATGACCTAATTCTGGATGTCTCTGAAAACCACTCTGATTATTCGAACGTATTAAAATATCATCAAGAGTTCAGTGATTATTGGCTGAACGGGAGAGCACCTAGAAGCGGTGAACGAGGAATTGTTGTAACATTCATGTATATTCTAAATCGTGTAAGAAATAATCTATTTCATGGCGGTAAAGGATTTAGTGTTCAATCAGATGTTGAGTTGTTAGAACAGTTAACACCAGTTCTAAAAGAAGTAGCAGATGAATGCATAAACGTTTAATAATGGATAGAACGAAAAGATTAGAAGGGGTTAAAGAAATTATTTGTTCAGGTACTTTCCCAACTCAAAATGAATATTTTCAAGGCGCTGATTTGATCGTGACGAATGAAAAAGAACTTACTCGCTATGATGTCGATCATATGGTAATTTTAAATACTCGGCATGCTGGTCCCATAAGTTGGCTTATATATGAATTGAAGGATATTTTCAGAGACCGAATTAATTCAACCAATAAACATCATTTTTATGCGGAAATCGGAGAGATACTCATAGCGCAATTACAGGAAGATGGAGATCCTATTCAAGCGATGTTGAACGTAGTTGACGAGATTGAGGAAGTAATGACACAATAATTTAAAAATGGACTACGACATTATAGGAGACATACACGGACATGCAGATGAATTAGAGCATCTTCTTCAAAAATTAGGATATCGAAAACAAGGAAGTTCCTACAAGCATGGTGATGATAGAAAAGTTGTTTTCCTGGGAGATTTTATTGATCGCAGCCCAAAAATAAAAGAGGTCCTTCATATCGCGAAGAGCATGGTTGATTCAGGAAATGCTGAGGCGATCATGGGTAATCACGAGTTTAATGCTATTGCTTTTCACACTCCTAAAAGAGATAATAAAAACGCATATTATAGAGAAAATAGTGAGAAAAACATCAGCCAACATTATCGAACTTTAGAGCAATTTAATGCCTTTCCAAACGAATGGCAAATGTATCTTGATTGGGTTAAATCCTTACCGATCTATATCGACTTAGAAGAATTTCGAGCCGTCCATGCCTGCTGGAATGATGAACACTTAGATTGGCTAGAACACAATTTTGAAAAATTTGATATTGATTTCCTAGATCAGGCAACGGCTAAGAATTCCAAGGCTTTTCTTGTGACTGAAGAACTTTTGAAAGGAAAAGAACAAAAATTACATGATGGTTATTTCTTTCATGACAAAGATGGGAACAGAAGAGATGAGTGTCGTGTAAAATGGTGGCAGCCAACTGAAGAAAGAAAGACGTATGGAGATGTATTGATGGCTTGTCCTGAGGGTATCGCTAACCATCCCCTTCCTGCAACCGAATTTCATCATTACCCAAATGAGAAACCCGTCTTTTTGGACACTATTGGCTGAAAGGAAAAACAAACATGATCAATCGAAATGCTATTTGTTTGGATTATAGTGTTGCCAAGGGAGGTATCCTAACGGCATACCGAACGGAATATCTGAGGAGTAACAAACCTGAAGATGGATTTGTTTATTAGGTGTGATTTACACTTCCTTCAATTTATCCAATATCTTTACCATCGCCAACGTGTCCAATTCACAATACGCTAACAAATCCTTTCTCGTTTGTTCCACATCCCCTTCGAACGTTCCTTGTACCATCTGAGCAAAGGTATTACTCGCCGTTCCTCCCTCTTGAATATTCAAATCCTTGTAAGACAATTCAGGAACCAACGCTGGTAGGACTTTTTTAATAGAATAAGAACCCATCATGGCAGGCGTGTAATAGGATCGATCTCTGAAAGGAACCATCAAGTCTTTCAAACGATCAATGATTTTCAAAATTGGTGTTTTATTGTTTGGCGAGAATTCAATTAGATCGAATAATTTCCCTCGCTCAAAACCAATGTTGTATACCATGACGTCACCTGATTCACCACAATCGTCAATTAATTGTTCTATGAATTTTATCCTGGGGTCTACTCCATTTGCTTCGGCCAAATATTCTTTATGCTCTAATTTTCCGTCTTCGTGCTCAACGTGCAGCGAATATTGAAAAACTATTGGCTGATACGGTCGACTTCCGTCAAATGCGGGTACCGCATTCGCAAAGGTTTCAAAGTCCAAATGATATATTGGATATTTCAAGCCGTTGACAAATTTCTGGATGGCGAATTCGTCTATGAATGTTTCGTCATTCAACTCCCCCTTTACCTGCATCCATTGGTTTTCATTCAAAGGGTAATCTTGAGGGATATCCTGAAAATTAATGGCTCCTTTCTCGTAAAGGTCAAATTTTTTATCTGCTCTTAAACGTGAAATATCGAAAGCGGAGTATTCCGGCACGTGTTTCCAGCAATGTCCAGCGAAATCGCATTGGTAAGGCGAAGAACAATGCGGACCAATATCCACTTGCGGTTCTTCCGTCATATTCAACACATCTTTCAAAATTTGCACCTGGCTCGGGATTTTCAGAATATTATTCTGTACTTGCTCCCAAACGGATTCTATTGTAAACAATTGATGTACATCGATCGGTCCATCTTTTACATATTGGTTATTGATGTGAACGATGGAGATATCTTTTAATTCTATGCCTGAGTTCACGATCGTATAATATTGAATCGTGGCATCTAATTCATACGTCTCACTCACTTTAGTTGAACTTTTCACCTCATAAGCCCTCCAGCCATCGTCATGCTTGACAAGAATATCCAATGCAGCCAAAACACCATTGAATTGAAAGGCGGCTTCATAAATAATCTTCGTGCCCTTCTCTATTTCTTCTCTTGTTCGGATTACCGCTTCCTGAAATTCAAAATAAGAATCCGGAGTACAATCAACACCACCAGGAAACAATTCGCAAGCCAATTCGCCCACGGATGTTCCTTGTGTAAAAATAGCCTCTTGTGCTGCACTTATACCGTCACGTAAATCTCTACGGTATTTATGATAATACAATGCCTTGTCACATTGCAAGCCCTTAATAAAAGTGGATTTGGATAGGATGTGTTTTTCCATGCTTTAAACTAATTAAAATATTTAAAACAAAGGTTATATCACCTCTCCGTCATTTTATGTCGGTTAAATAAAATATATTTGAAATATGTCTAGACAAGGAACCATCCGAAGGTACACCCTCATCATTGAAAAGATTAGTTTTGGTCAGTTTCCATCCTTTACCGGTATACAGGATTACTTGGATGAATTTGGGTTTTCCGTATCCAAGCGAACCATCGAACGTGATTTTGAAGCGATTCGGAATGAATTCGGAATAGAAATAACTTATCACCGATTTAAAGAAGGCTATTACATCGATGAAGAAAAGAGTATTCATATTGAATCATTCATTCGTTTTTTAGAAATCGTGAATACGGCCGAAGTGTTAACTCAGAGTCTTTCCGACAGTAAGGAGGCCTTGAATTATATTTCATTCGACCAAAGTGGAGGACTAAAGGGTATAGAACATCTCTCGAACGTTTTACAAGCCATACGTGAGCACCGACGCATGCGTATTAAACATCATACATTCTATCCGGAAAAAGCAAGAATCTTTAAGATAGAACCCTACATGCTCAAAGAGTACCAGAACAGATGGTATATTATCGCTATCGTATGTGGAATGAACGAGCAACGGACTTTTGCCATAGATCGATTGGTAGAAATTGAAATGCTCGCAGAGACCTTTGAGCCAACAAGAAGTCAAGAAGTAGAAGATCTTTTCAAAAATGTTATTGGCTTAGTGTATTCTGAACATGAAGTCCAAGATGTCGAGTTATCCTTCACAGCTTTTCAAGGAAATTATATTCGGTCTTTGCCATTCCATTCGTCGCAAAAAATCATTTTAGATTCTGAAGATGAATTCCGAATCTCACTTCGAATAAGTCCGAACTACGAATTCACGCAGAAAATTCTTATGCATGGCAATACTGTTAAGGTTTTAAAACCAAAGTGGTTAGCGAAAGAAATAAAGGAAATACTTCAATCTGCAGCAAGTAATTATTGATTGTTTTGTCTCCGTCATATTTTGGCGATGTTCTTCATAAACCTTTACATGAATCAAAAATAATGAATCATGAAAAAGGAATTAGAAGCTATGCACCAAGAATTCGTCGGGAAGATTACAATCTTAGAATCTGCACGTGTAAGTCTTCAAGGAATGTTTACCAGGGATAGTCAAATTTAAGTCATAGATTTAGTCTTTGCAACTGGTGTTGCTTTCTTCTCATTTTCATGGTTTTCATTTTGACTGATTTTCGCTTTTCAAGTTTCTTCTGATCTCGCCCAAAATAGACATCAGCTGGAGTTAGATTTTGCAACGATTCATGGTATCTGTGGTTGTTGTAATAGCTCACAAATTCTTCTAATCGCTGCTTCAGATCACCTGGCAGATAGTAGTTTTCAAGTTTAACCACGTTTTTCATTGACCTGTGATACCGTTGATACCGTTCTATCTTTCCTTGTGTTTGAGGGTGATTTGGCCTTCCTCTAACATGCTTCATATTCTTGTATTCCATATACTCTGAGAGCTCAGAACTGATGTAACAAGAACCGTTATCACTTAGAAGTTTTGGTCTCTGTTCTTGTTTTAATCCCGTTTTGTTTAAGGCTCTTTGTATTGACCTTGTGACATCTTCTGTTTTCATAGTAGAACAAAGCTCCTAATGGATGATATAACGGCTGTAATCGTCTAAAGTAGTCGACAAGTAGTACCAACCCCATCCAATGATTTTAAAGTACGTAAAATCGATCTGCCACATCTGATTCGGTCTTGTGGTTTTATCCTTAAACTCATCAGCTGCTTTCATCACGATGTAAGCTGGAGAAGTTATTAATCCTCTTGCTTTCAATATCCTGTAAACACTACTTTCTGAGATAAAATATCCTTTTCGGTCTGTAAAACTATGAGCTAACTCTCGTGGTGAGAGTTCAGGGATATCGAGTGCAAGTTCCACAACCTGACTTCTTATCTCATCTGGTATTTTATTCCACTGGGAACTGGAAGTTCTTTGTCTTGGAGCCAGACCATCATAACCTTCTTCCTTGTATCTTCCATACCAGTTATAGAAAGTCCTTTTGGAGATTTTAAGCTCTTTTAACGTTCTATTCACACCAAGCTCAGAGTCTTCAACCAAACGGATTATCTCAAATTTTTCTTCCTGAGTAAAACGCATATACTTCTTGAACTTTATTTTAGACCACGTAAGTCTTTTTTTAAGGTTCTAATAGATAATGCTTGTTCGGCTACAACCATTTTCAAGGAATTTGACTCTTTACGAAGCTCATCAATTTCAAAGGTGTTAGGTTCTCTTTCCGTGTAACCATTTAATCGCTTTTTCCCTGCTTCAATGAAGTCTTTACTCCATCTATAATACAAAGCTGGTGCAATACCTTCTCTTCGACATATTTCAGCGATGGAGTCTTCGCCTTTTAATCCTTCGAGTACGATTCTGATTTTCTCTTCCGCATTAAATTTTCTGCGGGTTTGTCTTTTGATGTCTTTTACTACTGCTTCCGCAGTTCTCTTTTTTGGACGTGCCATAATGTTACTTTTTAAGGGTTTTTAAAATCCTTGAAAGCTAGCTTTCAAGGTAATAAACTATTACTTAACTTTATCTCTTAACTGGTAAACATTAATCTGACATTATACAATGACTGATAAAAACTCTGAAGGAATATTAACCTACGAAGTTCATGGAAATGTAATGTCTTTATGGCATAAAGAAGATTGTTAATCCTATTTAATTTGTAGCTCTGCCAAACATCAAAACTCGATCAAAATTCTTATTTAATTAAATGAAAACGATGTATTACGTTGTTTGACGGCGTTCAACGATGTAACGCGTCATATAACGCCGTAGAACATGATATTTCAATAAAAAATACTAGCCGGATTTTTACATGAAAAAAGGTGAAACAAAACTGCTTCACCTTCAATAATTTTAATTAGTAATGTCTTTTACAAGCCCATATCTTTCAGATCTCCTACCATTATTTTACTGAGTTTTAACAGAGCTACTACTCCGGCAACAATAACAACGGTATTCATCATTGTTACAACTATTTTTTTCATTTCTTCATTCGAAGAATTATGCTGTTTCTCATTCATTTTCTTTCATTTTTAATTTCATTTTATCTCTTTGAAACTTTCGATTCACTGTCATTGATATTCCAATGGCGACAATAAGAACTCCACCTACAATAATATAGGGCAACCACTTATTTGAACCGGGCTGTGAAGACACAGTGCCTCCCGCTCTAAAACTAGGTAGCTGATCTACCGGTGTTGGCATTTTCATCTTTTATAAATTTTAATTTTTTCTATTCCTTTTTGATTCCTGTATAAATGGAAATAGTAACGATAGGTAAAAAAGTATTCCAAATCACCTTCTTGCTTCTTACCAATATGGTATCCAAAATTGTAATTATCAGCTTTGATTACATCAAAAAAACAATCAGCTACTTTATCAACTTTATTCATTAAATAATGACGGTCAAGTGTATTGTCATTCTTTAATAGGATTTTCTCTTCTTTAGTTCTGTTTTTAGATTTTGCCTTTCGCTTACCATGATTGTATCCATAATTTGCATGTTGACTATTGTAATAGACTTGATCTCTTCGAGAAGGAGGAAATGAATGGCCACATCCACACTCACAGATCCTATCAGCTAAAGGCCGAGGAACAGGAGGCAATGATTCATTTGATATCGTTTCATCTACCGACATAATAAAAATACTTTACTGTTATGAATACAAATATATAACATTATTGTTATATTTGAAAAAACAAATAGAACATAGTATGACTGGTCAGCAACACGATCTGGAGAAATTACCCCAATATATAGAGCAGCTCAAAGCCAATATTCCTGCGTATTTAGCAGAGTTTGAAGAGCGTAAATACAAGCCAAGTGAATTAGGTATTTCTGCAAGAAATATTAATAACTGGAGTGACAATGGCCTCCTTCCACCAATCAAAAAGAAAGGTTGGCACAAATTCAATCTTACAGAATGTGTTTGGCTCAAGATAATTCTCCACCTCCGAGAAATGAATCTGAAACTAGATGCCATCAGAACTATAAAGGATTCATTATTTAGCAAACCCGATTTCGCACAGATTCTAGAAGAACAAGATATCTTCAAAAAACTGAAGGAAGCATTAAAAGATAACGACTACGAAAACACATCAGAAATTGTTGATTCTGAAGAATTCAAAGAATCATTGAAAGAGGAGACTATGACTTTACTTGAATCACTCATAATTGATTTGATAGTGACCAGAAGTAATTTCAGATTGCTTTTCAATAATAACGGCGATATCATGGTGCATAAAGATAACTATGATGAATACTTGAAGTCTCTACCTCAATACAACCAGTTCATCAGAACAACTCACATTTCAGTCTCAATCAATCAGGCATTATTTGAGATCACGAACGAACTGATAGAAGACGATGATTTAGCAACGTTGCAAATTCTCTCGAAAGACGAAAAAAGAATCATTGATTTGATTAGAGAGAAAGGAACAAAAAAAGTTGAAATTTCTTTTACTTCAAACGACACCCCCCAAATGATTAAGATCACTAGTCAAAACAAACTAGACAGTGCAGCAAGGGTTAAGGAGTTGATTATGGATGGTGGATATCAAGACATTAAGATTACAACAGAAAAAGGAAAGGTTGTACACTGTGAAAACACCCGAAAAATTAAACTTGGATAGATTACCGTATATGACGGAAACAACATAAATCGTCTACTTATCAAACAAATGAAAGATAGACGCATCCTTAAATTATAATGGATGAAAGCAACTTAACAAAACGAAGAAATGAAGTTCTGAACAAACTGAGAAAACAGTTCAAACTAAAGAAAGAAGACGCGAAAAAAATTGTGAAGTCAATTGAATCGTATTGTGAATTAGTCCTTCACACAATGAATAAGAAGTGATATGAAAAAACTTGAAGAATTCCAGCAATTTGCACCACAGGAAAGAACCTTTTCTGAGCGAAAGAATGCATTGATTTATACACGTGTATCAACAAAGGAACAAGCTGACACAAACACCAGCTTAGAGACACAAAAGAAACACTGTGAAGTCTATGCTAAGAATAACGGCTATACTGTTTCAGCTTATTTCGGAGGAACGCATGAGTCAGCTAAAAGCGATGACAGAAAAGAGTTCAAGCGCATGCTTAAGTATGCGAAGCAAAGTGGGTCAATAGGTTATATCATAGTCTATTCATACGACCGGTTTTCGAGGACAGGATCAAGTGCTGCTCAAATTACGAAGGAATTGCTTGAATCTGGAATTCAAGTAAAAGCGGTGACTCAAGAAGTAGATACTATGTCTCCGTCTGGCAAATTTCAACAGAATTTGTTTTATATGTTTAGTCAGTTTGACAATGAACTAAGAAAAGACAAGACTATCACGGCAATGAGTGATTTGCTACGCAAAGGTTATTGGCTGTGGACACCTCCCCTGGGCTATATCAATAAAAACAAATATCAAAAAGCTGTTGATTGGAATATTGAACTAACGGAGGATGGAAAACTTCTGAAGAAAGCATTTAAGTGGAAAGCGTCTGGTGTATACTCAAACGCAGAGATTGTGGTGAAACTCAATAAGCTGGGCATGAAAATCAACGATAAACGAATTCATGAAATTTTCAAGAACCCTTTCTATTGCGGAATATTGGTTTGTAAAATGCTACCTGGTGAAGTGATCGAAGGACGACACCCTAAACTCGTTTCACAAGAAGACTTCTTAAAGATCAACGCTATTGAATCTTCACACCCTAAAAAGCACATCAGTGGAAATGATAATCTACCCTTAAAGCAATTCGCTTATTGTGATAAATGTAAAACACCACTTACTGGGTTTCTTGTGAAACACAAGGGTCTTTACTACTACAAATGCAGAACTAAAGGATGCAGTTGCACGAAATCAGCTGAACAATTACATACGAAGTTTGAGAAGAAACTGAAGCGTCTTCAAGTAGACGGTAAATACAATGATATCATAAAGGATGTGATGATCTATACATATGATTCTGTGACGAATGAAATTAGAGATAAGGAAGCTAATATCAAAAAACAGATAACAGAACTACAATTAAAATTAGACGCACTAGAAGAACGCTATGCAATTGGTGAAATTGAGAAGAATATCTACACTAAATTCTCTGAAAAATTCAAGAGCGAATTAGGTTCGCTGGAAGCAGAAATTCAAAATCCTGTGATTTCGAGTTCAAACCTTCAAAAAGCAATTGATAAAGCTTTGATGATGTCTTCAAACCTACATGAAACATGGACGTCTGGAGATTTGGAACAAAAGAGACAATTGCAAAAATTAGTCTTTCCATCCGGAATAGGTTACGACAAACAAAACGACAGAGTTCAAACCAAAAGAGTAAATTCTATTTTCTCTGCTATCCCTTTACTGACAAAAGATTTGGACAAAATAAAAGGCGGAGAACCAGTTGATTTCAACCAATTCTCCGCTAGAGTGACTTCGGCAGGATTCAAACCTGCAACCGCCACAGCCGTAATGTGGAATTCTATTCAGTTGAACTACGAAGCCAATTTGCTAAAGTTGTAATGCTTTAGCGGGTGCAAAGATATTCATTTATTTAACAATTACAAAGTAGAAATCTAAAAAAATGAGCAAACTTTATGCTTCTTGTACTACTTGTAAAATGGTTTTAATAAAT
>Ga0209654_1000844_pt1 | contig 27602 bp, 21 predicted proteins | sample SaaInl1SG_22_DNA_FD_184646 | JGI IMG/M metagenome (GOLD analysis project Ga0209654, IMG submission 184646) | Marine microbial communities from expanding oxygen minimum zones in the Saanich Inlet - ESP_161SG_22_DNA (SPAdes) (version 2) | ecosystem: Environmental > Aquatic > Marine > Intertidal... | reverse complement strand
GGCCATGGTCAAAGCGGCCAGCTATGGGTCTGGAACATTAGAGGTGGCCCGTTGGTTGCAAAACCTGCATGTCGATTACCTCGGTGTTGCTTTTGCGCAGGAAGCATTGAGCTTGCGTGCAAGAGGGATTTCCATGCCTATACTCGTACTTAATGTAGACCCACAACAGATGCCGCTGCTTGCTGCGGCGGGTACAGAGGTGGAGTTGTTTGCTTCTCACCAACTCGATACTTGGCTCAGTGCAAAGAGAACGGAGGTGCTGAAGGTGCATCTGAAGATCAATACAGGGATGAACCGACTGGGTTTTGCGCCTGAAAAGGTGGAGGAATTATTGAAAGAATTGGCCACAGAACCTCGAGTGGAAGTGGTAGGCGTATTCTCGCACCTCGCTGCGGCAGACGACCCATCCAAAGATGAATTTACGCGCAAACAGCTGCGAACTTTTGAAGCGGTGGCGACAGCTGTGAAGTCACAATTTCCAGGGGCTGTGGCACACGTGTTGAACACGCACGGCATCCATAGATTTTCTAAAGACGCCCACGAGATGGTGCGCTTGGGCATTGGGTTGTACGGTGCAGGAAATTATGAAGGCATTGCACCATTGGAAGAAGTCATTTCTTGGAAGTGTGCTGTGAGTCAGGTCAGCGACCTGAAGCCGGGCGATTCCGTAGGCTATGGTACTACCTTTATTGCCGAAAGGCCAATGAAATACGCCACCTTGCCGGTGGGGTATGCCGACGGTCTGTCTCGCGCGTTATCTGGTGGAAAAGGGGCTGTATATATCGCCGGTCACCGCTGTGCCATCTTGGGAAGGGTATGCATGGACATGTGTATGGTAGATGTAACTGGCTTGGAGGTGCACCCTGGCGATGAGGTGGAAATTTTAGGACCCCATCAAAGTGCCTCAGGTCTCGCAAAGGCAGCAGGAACCATTTCCTATGAGGTCCTTACTGGAATTGGCCCCAGAGTACCAAGATTGTACATCAAGGATTAGGGCATTTAAACCTCTTTACACGGCCAATTCCTCACGTTTAATTTGTATTTTCCTACAAACTCTTAAACGTATAGCGTCCTATGGATTTTATAGCAACTCCATTAATCACAGCAGTCGTCGTTCTGCTACTTTCCAGAACCGTATTTACCGTTAAGCAGAAAACCGCCGTAGTCATCGAGCGATTGGGGAAATTCCAACGCATCGCTCAAAGCGGTCTTCAGTTTAAAATTCCTTTTATCGATCAAAAATCGGGGCTAGTGAATCTACGTGTGAGGGAATTACCAGTAAATATTGAGACCAAGACCAAGGATGATGTGTTTGTCAACCTTATTGTTTCTGTGCAGTATTTTGTCACCGCCAACGCCGAAGGAATCCGCAAAGCTTTCTACCAATTTGACAATCCTGAAGCACAGATCCAATCGTACGTGTTCGATTCCATCCGTTCCGAAGTTCCGAAACTCATTCTCGATGACGTGTTTAGCGAGAAAGACAAGATTGCTGTTGCCGTTCAAAATGAATTGGCAGAGACTATTTCGGGCTTCGGATATGAGATCGTGAAGGCATTGGTGACCGATATCGATCCAGATGCCAAAGTGAAGAACTCGATGAATGAAATCAATGCTGCCAAGCGTTTGAAAGAGGCGGCGAAAGAATATGCTGAGGCAGAAAAGATCAAGGTTGTTGCAGCTGCCGAAGCGGAAGCCGAAAGCAAGAAGCTTCAAGGGGAGGGGATTGCGAACCAGCGCATCGCTATCGCCAACGGTCTCAAGCAAAGTGTGGAGGAAGTGCGCGGCGCCATGGAAGAAGGTACTACCGGTCAGCACGTGATGAACATGCTCTTTATGACACAGCATTACGATACCATTAGCCGCCTAGCCGATAACAATGTAAGCACCATCTTCATGCCATACTCACCGGGAACAGTAGGCGATCTACAGACGGAGATCCAGTCGGGATTGTTGGGTGTAGAGATGCTCAAGGAAGCCAAGGAAAAAGCGGCAAAAGACGTGAAGGACGCTACAAAGTAACCTTCGCTTTAAAAGTAATTACAAAGGGAGCTACGACTGTGGTTCCCTTTTTTCTTTCAGGCTCTGTAGCGCAGTCAAACCGACCATGAAGGTAATGAGCAGCGCACCTGCCTGCTTGTCCAGCAAACTCTCCGTAGTGCCGCTCAACATAACCAATAACCAGATGTAGCGCAATACGCCTGCGCTTTTGAATAGGCCCCATAAAAAGATAGCTGCCAATAAAAGGACTGCGACAATGCCGCCTTCTGCCCAGCTTTGAATCCAGATGCTGTGGAAATCGTACATGAATTCATCAAGAGTATAAGCCTGTTTGCCACGGTAAAATTCATCTTCTACCTCGCTTAAGCGTTCGTTCAGTTCAAATTCGCCAGCGCCATTACCCACACCAACTACGGGGTGCTCGGCAATGATTTTGAGGCCTTCACGCCAGATAAAAATGCGGTGGTTGGTCTGTTTCCCATCCACTTTACCATCAATACTTCGAATCTCGTTGCGCAGATCTACTAGGCGCCCCCGAGGTCCTGGCAGGGCAGTAATAAGTACGGCCCCTACAGCCAATGTGGCCACTGCTAAACTGATGATCTTCCTCCTTTGGTCTCTGTTTTTAAGCGCCAATTCCGCAAACCTCCCCAAAACAATCACAGGCACCAGTAACAGGTGTATGCGTACACTTAATACGATGACCCCAAACAATAACCAGAGCACAGCGGCCCCTCTAAGCGCACTTAATCCGTAGGTCTTGCGCCAAACTTTGCGCTCCAAAATGAGTGCTGCCACAATGAGGTAAAGGCTTTGGAAATGAACGCCCAATCGGCCCCCTAATTCAAATTCTTTATAGTTGACCCAACCGTTGAGGTACAGGCTTTTACAGAAGATGATGGTCCAGCTTACGAGCGTCGCCCAAGCGAAAGTTTCCATCCATCTTTTCACCCAGCTTTGGTGGTCATTGAGTCGAATGGCATGCATCAAAACACCCATAACGGTGATGGGCAGAACCATGATCACATCGCCCCAGCCTTCGTTGCTGTGTTCGCTCCAAGTAGTACTGAGCCATTGCCAATCCGTAAACACAGCAAATAACAGTAATGGGGCAAACCGGAAATGCTTCCTACCCGCAGCCAGCACCCCCAAGGCCATGATGATCAGTCCATACACAGGACTGAGCCAAGGAAAGGCGAACGGGAGCAAGGCTGCGCCAATACCGCCTGTGATGTGCAAGTAAGAATGTGGTTTTGTCATCGGTTATTTAACGCCTAGAAGGGCTTCCATCGTACCTTGTTCAAGCAAAATACTTGCTGCAGCGTTGATTTGTGCATCACGCGTCAAACCACGCTCTAAGGTGCCTTCTAAACCGAAGTGCTTTTGAACGAGGTAATCTTCTAGATACTCTGTAATCTCAGCACGTTGGCTTTCGAGCACTTTGCCTTTTCGCTGCTCAACATTGGCAAGAAGGTCTTGGATATCTTCTTCACTTAGGTAGTCCAATTCTGATGCCGCCTTTTCCAACTGCTTTAATTTTCGCTCGCCCAAACTTTCAAAGGTGAACGCTTCGCCGGCCAAAAACTCTTTAAAAGCCGTCCATTGTACTTCGCTTAGGGCAAAAGCATCTGGAACAGCACCTTCCATCGAGCCCATCACGCTTGCAGCATAGCGCAAATCCAGACCCTTTGCGCTCATCGCGCTGACAAATTCTGGATAGTAGGCATCTGCCAACGTCGAATCTGGATGTATGCCATCGCCATCAACCACAGGTCTACCACAGGTCGTAGCAAACTCCTTTTGTGCCGCTTTCTTGGTGCGCTTTCCATTCTCGTCACGATCGTAATTGACCTTTTGAATACAGCGTCCGGAAGGCGTGTAATATTTGGCAACAGTTACCTTCATTTGCGCCCCAAAAGGAAGCGGTTTAATCTGTTGCACCAAGCCTTTCCCAAAGCTTTTTTCACCTAGAATGACCCCGCGGTCTAAATCTTGAATAGCGCCGGCCACAATCTCCGAGGCCGAGGCACTGCGGTCGTCCACCAATACCGCCAACGGCAGGTCCGGGAACAAAGTTTTTGCAGCCTTGCGGTACACGTCCTGAATTTCTCCACCGCGACCACGTGTGCTCACGATAGTATCGTTGGTGTCGCTGAAATAACTGACAATCTTCACGGCCTCCATGAGCAATCCGCCACCATTGCCGCGCAGGTCTAATATGATACCTTTTGGATCTTGTTTTTTGAGATTCACCAAAGCGTTTCTCACCTCAGAAGAAGCTTTTGCTGTGAATCCATCGAGGTATACATAGCCAATTCCGTCCTCGCGCATGCCATAAAACGGCACCGCCTTTGAAGTAATGTTTTCACGGTTGAAGGTAAAGACCTCCTCCTTGCCACCGCGCTCGACCACCACCTTGACTTCGCTATCCGGTGTTCCTTTCAGCAGGGAGCTCACATCCGAAATGGAAAAATCGTCAATAGACGTGTCGTCCACCTTTTTGATAATGTCTCCGACCTGAATCCCGGCAGCCTTCGCTGGCCCGCTGTTGTTTAAATCAGAGATGTAAATGTCCTTTTCAATCTTCTGAATGACACATCCAACGCCGCCATATTCGCCGGTTTGAAGCAACCGAACATCCTCAATCTTATCTTCAGGGTAATACACGGTATACGGGTCCAATTCTTTCAACATCCCCTTAATCGCACTCCCGACAGCCTGCTCTGCGCCGATCTCATCGACATAATTCACTTGCACCTGTTGCAGCACCGCGGTAAACACTTCTAATTGCTTGCTCGTTTCAAACGGATCTCCCGCCGCCGCACTCATAAGCACGCCTGCACTTACAATCACGGCCCAAAGGCTCATCTTATTTTTCATCTGCCAATTCTTTTTTTCGCTGCTCCTCATAGGCCTCAAGCAATTTCAAATATCCTGCCTCGAGAAAGGCGTAATCGTTAGGTCGGTTTCCTAAATAACGGATGGACCAAATCTCAGTCACACCGCTATCGAAAACGTTGTCTTTATTCAAGCGGTACAATTCCCGCATCTGTCTCTTCATCTTGTTGCGCTCCACAGCTTTTTTTAGCCCGCGCTTCGGCGCTACAATCGCCACCTTTCTCTGTAGCCCATCCTCGAGCTCCGCTTCCATGTAACGCAACGAAAATGGAAAGGCTTTCACCCCGCGACCTTCCGCATGGAGGCCGTCGAAATGTTCCTTCTTAGTGAGGTGTTCTTTTTTGGGAAAACTGTAGCGCATAAAAAAAGCCCGGCGCATGCGCCGGGCCCTCAATTTACAATATATCTTACTTCTTGTTGGTCACTTTGATGTAATCGCTGATGGCCTTTGTCATCGATGGGGCGTCCGGCGTTGGTGCAGGGATATCAACAATCAATCCGTGACTCTCTGCCTCTTTCTGCGTCGTTGGCCCAAAACAAGCCAAGCGCGTTGCGTTCTGTTTGAATTCCGGGAAGTTCTCGTACAAACTCTTGATACCAGAAGGAGAGAAGAACACTAGGATGTCGTAGAATACATCTTCTAGATCACTCAAATCACTCACTACTGTATTGAACAGAATTGCACGTGTGTAATCGATACCAGCTTCTTCCAATGCATTTGGAATAGACGGCTTCAAACTGTTCGAAGAAGGCATCAAGAACTTTTCATTCTTAAACTTCTTCAGCGTTGGGATCAATTCTTCAATCTTCAAATTACCGTGGTAAATCTTGCGCTTACGGTAAACCACATATTTCTGCAAGTAATAAGCGATTGCCTCAGAAATACAGAAGTAACGTGTATCCGGGCTAATCTGAACACGCATGTCTTCACACATACGGAAGTAGTGATCAACTGCGTTCTTTGAGGTCAAGATTACGTTACGGTAATCTCTTATCTGGATTTTATCTTTTCTGAAATTGGAGGCGGTTACCCCTTCCACGTGAATAAACGAGCGGAAATCCACATCTACCTTGTGCTTATCGGCAAGTGTGAAAAAAGGGTGGGATTCGGTGGTTGGCTCTGGTTGTGATACCAAAATCGACTTCACTTTTGTTTGTCTATTTGCCATGTGTGTTAGTTGACGAACGAAAAAATTAATACTAGTTCGAGCGTGCAAAGGTATGACATTGCATAAAAACGGGACCCTGTATTACTTATATTTTGCAGAAGAGGACTTTTAACTGAGGACCATAAGAGGCCAACTAAATGGCCTGTAACCAGAAGGTATAGGCCTGAGCGCTGCAATGGAGAATCGATCATTACCAGCACAAGAATGATTACTGCAACTAATCCATATACTAAGCTTAATGGAATACCTCCAATTATATCGCCCTTCAGCCTTAAACGGGCGGACCCTGAAAACAGAAAGCTCATGATAACATTGAAGAAAATACGGCCAAAAAGCAGCGCGAGTAAAAGGACAGGTGCTTTCCACCAAGGCATTTCAATCTCAAGTGCTTGCACAATGATAGCCACGAGAGCCGTTGGCATAAGTGCACCAATAATGGATGCCGATATACTGAATCGAGCATCATCTAGTTCGGACCACCTAAGGGTTATCCACTGTTTGAACAAAACAGGTCGTACCGCTCGGAATACACCAAGTACCGCGAAGAATCCTATAAACAACCACTTTACGTCCATCTAGGACGCGAAGTTACTGCAAAACGACGTGCTTATATTGAATACTACCGTCCGAATATTCAGCGTGCAAGATGTAATTTCCTCTAGCTAGGGCGCCCACCTCTAACAAGGCTTCATTCTGAAGATTTGCCGAAAAGTCCAACTGCATGAATCGACCAATCGTGTTATAAATACGGACTTCAACGAGTCCTTCCGCTTTAACAGTAATAGCATCAGTTGCTGGATTTGGATACACCATAAGTGCGGATTTCTCCGCTTCTTCAAATCCGATATTGTTTCCTGTACTTTTATAAAGAGTTTTAGACGTCGTCATAACGTAGTCGCCCGAGGTCTGTCCATTACTATTGGTGAAATTGATGGCAGCATAAACTGTGATACTATCAGGAAAGGTAGTTCCATTGATGTCAAATGTCCAATGGATACTGTCGTTGGTAACGGCAGTGCCGCCTGAAGTATGTGTGATATAATCACTCACTTTTTTAGCGCCACTTCCTGGGTTAGATGTGGCCAATTGATTACCGCTTGCATCTTCAACACTAGCCATGAAGCCTACCTTGGAGGAAGTGCCGTTTGGTTTAACCCCAAGGGTAATTCCGATCGTGTTTCCATCCGAAATACTATCAACTGATGCCATAATTCCGATGTTTTCACCGCCCATAGGACTTCCTGAGCTATGGCAATATCCGCCGGAACAGGTTTGGCCGTTATCGCCTGGCGATCCACTTTTTCCGACGGGCGACCCGCCGCTGTTGGTATACGAATATGTGGAGATGCCCATCAGGGCAATAATGAGTAAAGATTTCTTCATGGGTATTGGGTTTTTTAGTTAGGGCAAAACTCTAAGTTCAATTTATAACAATTTTTCACCGTTTGTGTTTAATTTCACAACCATCGAAGAAAACTACACAGATAATGACGGACCAATTCCAACATCCAGATTACTACCTATTGGACGAACTATTGAGCGACGAGCACAAAATGATTCGTGATGCTACCCGTGAATGGGTCAAGCGTAGCGTAAGTCCAATCATTGAAGATTTCGCACAGCGTGCCGCCTTTCCTCAGCACTTGGTTAAGGAAATGGGTGAAGTAGGGCTTTTTGGTCCTTATGTCCCGGAAGAATATGGAGGTGCCGGTCTAGACCACATTAGCTATGGACTAATGATGCAGGAAGTAGAGCGCGGAGATTCAGGCATTCGATCGACTTGTTCTGTGCAAAGCTCTTTGGTAATGTTTCCTATTTACGCTTACGGTAGCGAGGAACAAAAGCAAAAATTCCTGCCAAAATTGGCCACGGGTGAATACCTCGGTTCATTTGGACTAACGGAGCCAAACTTCGGGTCTAACCCAGGCGGAATGACCACGAACTTCGTTGAAGATGGCGATGATATCATATTAAATGGTGCGAAGATGTGGATCTCAAATTCGCCGTTTTGTGACATCGCTGTTGTTTGGGCAAAAAATGAGGCCGGACGTATTAAAGGTGTTATTGTTGAACGTGGCATGGAAGGATTTACCACACCAGAAACTCACAACAAATGGTCGCTTCGTGCTTCGGCAACGGGTGAACTAGTGTTCGACAACGTACGCGTTCCTAAGTCAAACATCTTACCTGGTCGCGACGGCCTCGGTGCACCGCTATCCTGTTTGGATAGTGCGCGCTTCGGTATTGCATGGGGCGCCTTGGGTGCCGCCATGGATTGCTACGATACAGCGTTGAGGTATTCGAAAGAACGCATTCAGTTCGGCAAGCCTATTGCTGCTTTCCAGTTGCAACAGAAAAAATTGGCAGAGATGATTACCGAAATCACCAAGGCACAGTTGCTCACTTGGCGTTTAGGCCACCTTAAAAATGAGGGTCGTGCTACTTCTGCACAAATCTCAATGGCCAAGCGAAACAACGTGGAAATTGCACTGAATATTGCACGCGAGGCGCGTCAAATGTTGGGTGGAATGGGTATTACTGGAGACTTCTCAATCATGCGACACATGATGAATTTGGAGAGTGTGGTAACCTACGAAGGCACCCATGATATCCATTTATTAATCACCGGTTTAGATATCACTGGAGAAAACGCTTTCGTTTAGGTTAATTCGTAATTCGAATCACATTTACCCCGTCAAAGGAACAGCTATATTCTTTGATCGGTAGCGTGTAGCTGGTATCTACGCTCTGGCCATCCAGAAGTTGGTATTGGTGTGCATCGCACCCACAGGTAAAATAGAAATCCCCATTGGTGCTTTCTAGCAAACCACAACCGTCCGCCCAGTGCTCTGGACAGGCAGCTTCGTAAGCGGCGAAATCGTAGAATTGACCGTCAAAATAACGACGGTAAACCAAGACCCCAGCATGACCTGCATTCGGCAGTAATAATTGACCACCGACCACGGTTAGATTAAAGCTCGAAGGATCGCTAACGTAGACCGTTTCATCCACCAAAGGTTCCGGAATATCGTAAACAACATTGGTGTTGTTGCACGAGGTTAATCCCAATGCTAGCAATAGCAGGGAATGTAAGGGTTTGTTTATCAGTGTATAAAGTCGTTTACTCATTAGCTGCAAGATAGCTTGATTTCCTTGTCAATTCTCCGGTTCTGATGCTTATATTTACGGACTTATAACCCAAAAGTAAAGCCAGTATTTATGGTCAAAAGAATACTCACGCTTATTATGGTCTTCGCTGTAGCTATTAGCTATGGTCAAACACGTCCAGGTTCTGTCAAAGGGACGGTAAAAGATAAGCGCACAGGCGAGGTCATTCCTTTTGCTACGGTAATCGTAAAAGACAAGGATGTTGTCATTGCAACAGGAACGACAGATTTCGATGGAAAGTATAACATCAACCCGGTAAATGCGGGGGTGTACAATCTTACTTGTAATTTCATCGGGTACGCAGATTTCAACTTGAATGGAGTAACTGTTTACTCTGGAAAACCTAAGGTCGTGAATTTCGATATGACAATCGAGAGTACCATGATCACAGAGGTAACGGTTACCGCTCAGGAAGAGCTCATTGAAACAGGTAAGACCTCAGATATCGTAAGTTCCGAGGAGATCAAAAACCTCCCTTACCGTAACCTAAGCCAGATTGTTGGTACTACTGCTGGTGTATTCCAGCAAGACGGTAGTGGATCCTTCAACGTTCGTGGTTCACGTTCTTCAACAAACGTAATTTTCATCGATGGGGTAAAGGTTCGTGGTGATGTAAACCTACCGCGTGATGCGATCTTGCAAACGGAGGTAATTACCGGTGGTGTTCCAGCACAGTACGGTGATGTTACCGGTGGTGTAATTTCTACTACCACTAAAGGTCCTGCACCATATTATTTCGGTTCATCAGAGATTTTGACCAGCTCAGTTTTTGATCCTTACCACTATAACCTAGGTGCACTTACCTTAGGTGGACCTATTATTCGTAATAAGAAGACAGGTCAACCAATCGTAGGTTTCCTTCTTGCATCAGAATTTCAATACAACCGTGATGGCTCTCCTCGTTCGTTGACAACTTGGAAAGTAAACGACGACAAATTGTCTGAGCTACAAGCGAATCCACTAGTTCCAGCATCATCAGGTTTCGGTGTACTCAATGCAGCAGATTTCCTAACTCAAGACGATTTAGTTGGACAGAACTACAGAGAGAATGTAGCTCGTACTGCGGTTCGTGTTTCTGGTAACTTAAAGTTTGTAACGTCTGAGAAAACTACATTGACTGTGGGTGGTCGTTACAACATGAACCAAGGACGCAACGGTAGTAGATTCAATGAATTGATGAACTATGGCAACAACGGTGAATCGTTCGCAGAAGACTGGTCTACCTACGTTCGTTTCCAACAACGTTTCGGTAATCCATCAGATACTTCAAACTCATTAATTAGAAACGCGTTTTACACCATCCAGATGGACTTTACGCGTAACCGTCGTCTGACTCAAGATGCTCGTCACAAGGACAACTTGTTCGCTTACGGTCACATCGGTACTTTTAATACTACATACCAGCCGCTTTACACACGTGGTTCAGATACGATTACAAATCCGAATGACCCTAACTACGGCAAGGTAATGGACGCCTACACTCAAGCAGTATGGCAAAGTGTAAACGTAGACTACACGCCGGGTGAAAACAATCCTGTTTTGGCGAACTATACTTCAAACTTTTACGATTTTGTTGGTCAAAACTTGATTTTCAACTCGGCTCGTTCGTTAGAAGATATTCGTGCTGGTGGTGGTCTGCTAAACGGTGACCAGCCTTCATCAGTTTATGGCCTATGGGGTAATGTTGGTGCAAACCAAGCCTCTTATGCGAAGACTTTGAACGACCAGTTCCGTATCACTGCATCGTCAACCTTTGACATTAAAGACCACTCTTTAATTGTTGGGGTTGAATATGAGCAACGTTTTGACCGCTCATACAGCATTGGTGCAACTGGCTTGTGGACCTTGATGCGTCTTCTTCAAAATGATGCAATCCGCGAATTAGATCTAAACAATCCTATTGCATCATATGACAACAATGGTGTATTCCAGGATACTTTGAATTACCCAAGATTGTTCGATGCGGATAAACCAAGAACGTTCGATCGCAATTTGCGTGAGGCATTGGGTATGGATCCAAACGGCACGGATTGGCTAGATATTGACTCGTACGATCCATCAACGTTTTCCCTAGACATGTTCTCAGCGAACGAATTATTGAACATTGGTTCGGGTCAATATGTGGGATATTACGGTTTCGATTACTTAGGTAATAGATTGACCACACGTCCATCACTCACAGACTTCTTTGCGACAGACGCTCAAGGAAATTCTAAGCGTCTTGTAGGTGCTTTTGAACCAATATATATGGCAGGTTACATCCAGGACCAATTCACTTACGAAGACCTCTTCTTTAACATAGGTGTTCGTGTGGACCGTTTTGATGCCAACCAGCCAGTACTTGCTGACCCTTATGTACTTTACCCTGCATACACCGTCGGTGACCTAGGTTCTACTGCACTTGCAGGTTACGATGTGCCTGAAGGTATGAGCGAAAACGCTGTAGTATATGTAGACGATCAAGAGAATCCTTCGTCTATTGTTGGTTACCGTGAAGGCAACACATGGTACACAGCTGCAGGTGAGGTTGAAGCCAACCCTAAAAACATTGCAGATTTGAGTGGTGGTATCAAGCCATTCCTTATCAACCCAGGTATTGAAGACCAGAAATTGTCAGTTAGTGCGAACGAAAGCTTCAAGGATTACACGCCACAGGTAACTGTGAGTCCTCGTATTTCATTCCAGTTCCCTATTTCTGATGAGGCAGAATTCTTTGCGCACTACGACATCATGGTTCAGCGTCCTGATCCAGGATTGAACAGAATGAACCCAATTACCTACCTCCAATTAGAGAACGGTGATAACGGTAACCTTTTGGCAAATCCAGATTTGAGACCACAACGTACGACAGATTACGAGATCGGTTTCCGTCAGAAACTCAACGATAACAGTGCACTTAAACTTAGTGCCTTCTACCGTGAAATGCGTGATATGATGCAGTCGTTCAGCTTCACTGAAGCTTACCCTGTAACGTACATCGCTTTCGGCAACCTTGATTTCGGTACAGTAAAAGGGTATACCATCGCCTATGATTTGCGTCGTACTGGAAATGTTCGCTTGAACGCTAACTACACGCTTCAGTTCGCTGATGGTACTGGTTCTAGCTCGACTTCTGGTGCGAACATCGCACGTTCTGGTCAGCCGAACTTACGCTATATCCTTCCGTTATCATTTGACTCACGTCACCAAGTAGTAATGAACATGGATTACCGTTACGGTGGTGGTCCTGCTTACAACGGTCCAGTTTGGTTCGGTAAGCGCGTATTAGAAAACGCTGGTTTGAACTTGGTAGTAAATGCAAACTCAGGAACTCCTTACACTCGTCGTTCTTTGGCCTACGGTTTAACAGACGCTCAAACGCCAATTACTGGTAACATCAATGGTTCGCGCCTCCCATGGAGCTTCCGCATCGATGCTACTGCTAACAAGGTGTGGAACTTCAACGAAGGTCCATTAAGCAACTTCGAGATCTACGTTCAGATGTTGAACGTTCTGAATACGCAGAACATCTTAGGTGTGTACTCTTACACAGGTTCACCTAGCGATGACGGTTACTTGAGCTCGCCTCAGGGACAAAATGCTATTCAATTCCAGACGAACGCACAATCGTTCGCTGATTTGTACAACATTAGCCTAGCAAACCCAGGTTTGTTCAGCTTGCCACGTCGTATCCGTCTAGGTTTACGTATCGGACTATAATTAAAAAGCATTCGAAAAACAGCATATGAAAAGAGTATATCTCCTTTTACTTTCAGCCGCTTTTACACTCCCACTTTCTGCACGTGAAGTGCAAGGTGCTAGTGAGAACTCAGGTAATGCCAATACCGGTTCAATGAAAACAGTCGAAGAACTTTGTCAGCCATCAAAGGCACAGAGTGATTTGAGCATTAATAACGTACGTGCAACCATCCTCGGTGGTGGTGATATGTGGTGGGATTTGAACACCGCACGTTACGAGGTGCCAAAAGGCTCGAACAAGCACTCGATGTTTGCCGGCTCACTTTGGCTCGGTGGTGTTGATGAGGGTAACCAATTGAAATTGGCTGCTATGACCTACCGCCAATCTGGTAACGATTACTGGCCAGGTCCATTAACTACTGACGGGACAGCCTCTACAAATAAAGAGATCTGTGATAAGTACGATCGCCACTGGATCCTATACCGTGAAGAGGTAGACGTACATAAAGCATGGTTGGAATGTTTGGACGATCCAAACTGTAACGATGCAGAACTTTTTCCAGGTTACGAGAGCCAAATTCCTCAAAGCATCAAGGAATGGCCAGGTAATGGTGTAGATGGTGAATTGCCATACCAATTAGCTCCTTTCATTGACCGCGATGGTGACGGAGTATATGATTACTTGGTAGATTACCCAGCCTACGATATCGACAAAGAATATGACTGTCGTGATAAAGAAACTGATGTTCTTTACGGTGATCAGACCATCTGGTGGGTATACAACGACCGTGGTAACGTTCACACGGAATCTCAAGCAGGAGCCCTAGGTTTCGAAATCCGTGCGCAAGCGTTTGCCTTCTCAACAAACGACGAGGTAAACAATATGACATTTAACAACTATCGTATTATCAACCGTTCAACGTTCCGTTTGACCAATACGTACTTCTCTACTTGGTTTGATCCAGATTTAGGGAACTACACAGATGATATCATTGGTTGTGATATCGCACGCGGTCTAGGTTACTGTTACAACTCTGATACAGACGATGAAGGTGCATTAGGCTATGGTTTGAATCCTCCTGCTGTAGGTTTCGATTTCTTCCAAGGTCCTTTTGCGGATTATTACGACGGTCTTGATAATGACCGTGACGGCTGTGTGGATGGTGTTAAAGATCCAGAAACAGGGCTTTGTGTTGCTGAAGATCCAGCAACGGGCGTGAACGAGCGTATCATTATGAGCCAGTTCATGTACTACAACAACACAGCTTCTAATATTTCAGGTAACCCGGATAATGCAACGCACTTCTACAACTACATGCGTGCTTTGTGGAAGAACGGTTCTGAGCTCATTATTGAAACTCCATCAGGTCCAGGTGACCAAGGAAACGGTGATGGTTTCGTTGCATCAGGTAACGGTACGTCTACTCGTTTCGCTTATCCTGGTATGTCTTACGATACTACAGGTGCATATCCTCCATATTCACCAGTGGACTGGTGGGAGAGTCCTGCGAACAAAGAAGATAAGCGTGGTCTGCACAGTGCAGGTCCATTCTCTTTGGCACCGGGTGCACTAAACTTCGTAACTACTGGTGTGGTATGGGAGCGTGATTTGATCAACAATGATCTATTTGCTTCTGTGGAGAAAGTGATTATCGCAGATGATAAAGCACAAAAATTATTTGACAACTGTTTCCAGGTATTGAATGGTCCAGATGCACCGGACGTAACTACTCAAGAGCTCGACCGCGAGTTGATCTTGAAACTTACTTACGGTCCAGGTTCTAACAATATTGGATTCAGCTACCGTGAGCGCGATCCGCTAATCACTGTTAGCCCGGACGATCGCGATTCAATCTTGAATGCAAATCCAGATTACTTCGATTATAAATTTGAAGGTTTCCAAATCTTCCAATTGGCGAACTCAGATGTAAGTATTTCTGATATCTATGATCCTACACAAAGCCGTATGGTTGCTCAATGTGATATCAAGAACGGGCTTACACAGCTCATTAACTGGGAAGTAGACCCAGACTTGAACGCATTGGTTCCGCAGGACATGACTCTTCAGTCAAATAACGAAGGAATCTTTACTTCTTTCCAGATTACCGAAGACCAGTTCGCAACGGGTGACCGTACACTTATCAATCACAAAGAATACTACTTCACTGTGATTGCTTACGGTCAGAACCAATACCAAGAGTTCGACCCAACCACTGCTCCTGGAGGACAGAAGATTCCGTTCTTAGCAGGTCGTAGAAACATCAAAACGTACACTGCCATTCCTCATGAGATTGACTCAGAGAAAGGCGGTACAGTTCAGGTTGCACAATATGGTGACGGACCTATTATCAAGCGCCTTGACGGTGTTGGTAACGGTGGCACGGAGCTAGAACTTCTCCCAGAAGAGGTGGATGCTATTATGAGTGGCAACTCAGACGGTCAGCCTTCTTACATGGGAGGTATGGGGCCTGTTGCCATCAAAGTAGTAGATCCACTCGAAGTTAAGGACGGTGAATACGTACTTACTTTTGATGCAGCTAATGCTACGGCTAATTGGGAAATCACAGATGGAACAGGAGCCGTAATTGCAGCATCTGATACAACTATATCATTCTACAATGAGCAAATCATCCCAGACCTAGGTTTGTCTGTTGCTGTTCAACAAGCGCCTGCCCCAGGTGGTGATGACGAAGGTTCATACGACAACGGAGTAATTTTCTCTGAGATCATCTACGACGATCCGTCGAAAGAATGGTGGTCGGGTATTAAGGACGATAAGTCATATACACCGTACAATTGGATCCTAGCAGGTACAAATAGCTTCCCAACTGAGGAGCCGGCAACGCTCTATCCGGATCAAGATGGTGATGCAAAAGGATATTTCGAAAATATCGTAGATGGTACATGGGGTCCATATATGTATGCTTCAGGAAATAACCGTGTCGATGTAAACGGCTACCCTAATTACGGTATGGGTCCAGCAGTGACTATCGGACGTAACTTGAGTGATGCAGCAAACCTTCATTCGGTAGATATCGTCTTTACGCAAGACAAGAGCAAATGGACTCGTGTACCAGTTTTCGAGCTTGCTGAAGAAGCAGGCTTGAGCGAGCACGGTGATAAGAAATTGACACAACGTCAGGATACATCTTGGACATTGAACAATGGCAACCTTGTACAAGATCCAAACATGGCGCCTGGCTGGTCGTATTTCCCAGGTTATGCGATTGATGTTGAATCGGGTAAGCGTCTTTCAATGGCGTTCGGTGAGAACTCATGGCTACCGGGGGAGAACGGAAATGATATGCTTTGGAACCCAACGGATCGTGAGTTCCTTCTTCCAGGTAATACAGTGAACGGTGGTTACGTATTTGGCGGTCAGCATTACATCTACGTATTTGCTGATGAAGATAGAATTAGCGGTAGCGATGTTGATTTGTCATATTCTGGCGCAAACATCAACAACTGGCCTTTAAAAGATTTGATGGAAGATCTAGTGAAGACTGGTGGTTTGGGTAATATTGCCAAAGCAAACTTCTGGAGAGCTTGTCGTTGGATCGGTATGCCGACGTTACGTCAAGGACTAGACTTTGATCCTTACTCAGAGCTACCTACAGAGACACGTGTTCGTATTCGTATGAATACCTCTTATCAAAACAGCCAACTGGCTGATGCACCTAATAATGGTCTTCCACAATTCCAGTTCAACACTTCTAACATTGCTACGAAGACATTTGTGGATACAGTTGGTTCAAGTGCCTTAGAGACCATTCGCGTTGTGCCTAACCCTTACTATGGATTCAGTGCATACGAAGGCTCTCAGCTTGATAACATTGTTAAGATTACAAACCTTCCACAGACATGTACAATCAGCATCTTCTCTACTTCTGGTACACTAGTCCGTCAGTTGAGAAAAGATAATTCACTCACTTTCATAGAGTGGGATTTGAAGAATACCTACAATGTTCCAATCGCCTCAGGTGTATACATCATCCACGTCGATGCTGGTGATCTAGGTGAGAAGGTAGTTAAGTGGTTCGGTGCACTCCGTCCAGTAGATTTGAACTCATTCTAAGCAGAGAAGAAAAATGAACATGAAAAAATATATCATAGCATTTTGTTCGCTTGCCCTTGTAGGGACTGTACAAGCGGGTAATCCTCAACGTGCTGGTTCTGCAGGTGCTTCAGAGTTATTGATTAACCCTTTCGCCCGCTCTGCGGGTTGGGGCTCAGTAAACGTAGCCGGTGTAAGCGGTATGGACGCATCATATCTAAACATTGCTGGTATTGCAGCCACTCAAGGAAACACACAAGTTGCTTTTAACAACACGCAATGGTTGGTAGGTGCAGGCATTCAAATGAATGGCGCTACTCTTATCCAGCGCGTTAGTGACGTAGGTGTACTTAACATGGGAATCAGTGCATTTGACTACGGTGAGTGGGAAGTGACCACTGAGGATCAACCAGAGGGTACTGGAGCAACCATTTCTCCTCAAAGTATCGTGATCAACCTTGGTTACGCTCAGAAATTTACTGAGAACATTTACGGTGGTGCAAATGTGAAATTGTACAGTAGCTCTATTTCGAACCTCAATACGAGCGGTGTTTGTTTTGATGCAGGTGTTCAGTACCGTACTGGTATCGAGGACCGATTCAAATTCGGTATCACACTTCGTAACGTAGGTCCAGGTATCACTTACGAAGGTGACGGTTTTGGTGTAACACTTCCAGTGCCTACCTATGGTGTAGCGTATACTCAAACGTTCGAGAGCCGCTCTGCAATCTTCGAATTACCAACGGCACTTAGCATTGGCGGTTCTTATGATTGGTTGCTAGAGAACGGAAAAGTTACAGGAGCATTGAACTTTACTTCAAACGCATTTGAAAAAGACACCTACCATGCTGGAGTTCAATACAGCTTGAAAGACTTGTTCCAAGTACGCGTAGGTTATGTCGCCAGAGACAACCGTGCAGATGGAATAGGCACCTCAGCAATTTCAGGAATCTGTGGTGGATTTAGCTTCAACGTTCCTACAAGTGACGAGGGCTCATTCGCTATAGATTACGCTTATCGCGGAACAACTTCAGCATTTAGTGGAATCCACACTATAGGTGCAAGAATCAACTTGTAATTCGAAAGATTTTATACCTTTGATTTAAGAAAGAGGCCTTCTTAGGCCTCTTTTTTAGTCAAAACCTATTCGTTATGTCAGCAGTTAGCTATTACACAGCAGAAGGACTTAAAAAGCTCAAGGAAGAGCTTGAGCAAATGAAGACCATTGAGCGTCCTAAGATCTCTCAGCAGATTGCGGAGGCGCGTGATAAAGGAGATTTGAGTGAGAATGCAGAATATGATGCTGCTAAAGAAGCTCAAGGTCTTTTAGAGATGAAGATCAGCAAGCTTGAGGATGTGTTGGCGAACGCCCGAATCTTAAGTGAAGAGCATATCGACCTTAGCAAAGTCGGAGTGTTGACCAAGGTGAAGATTAAGAATCTTGCCAACAGCGCTACATTGGAATACTCTCTAGTCGCTGAAAAAGAAGCGGATATTCGCAAGAATAAAATCTCTGTAAGCAGTCCTATCGGCAAAGGTTTACTTGGTAAGAAAGTAGGAGAGACTGCGGAAATTCAGGTGCCTCGTGGTGTGATGAGTTTCGAAATTCTAGAAATCTCTATGGCCTAAAGCTATGGCCAGCATTTTCACGAAAATCATCAATGGGGAAATCCCATGTTATAAGGTGGCGGAAGACGATAAAAACATCGCCTTTCTTGACATTCGTCCTATAAAGAAAGGACACACGTTGTGTGTGCCGAAGCTAGAGGTTGATGAACTCTATGAGTTACCAGCAGATGATTACCAAAGCCTAATGACTTTCTCACAACGTGTGGCTCAGAGCTTAAAAAGAGTAGTGCCTTGTAAGAGAATTGGCTCTATGGTTTTAGGGATGGAAGTTCCACACGCACATTTGCACTTGGTGCCCATTAATGCCGAGCATGAGTTGAGCTTTACAAATGCTAAATCTCGTTTGAGTAATGACGAGATGGCAGCACTTGCACAGGCTATTTCAGACGATCTGGATTCTGCTGAATAAAAGCCTCCCAGCTTCCGCCTTTACCCTTAGCTTTTGGTCTCTTACCCCCTGAGCCATGTTTCGGTGACGGAATGCCGGTTGTTTGCGCGTGATGACATACTGCGGCTGCTAAGGCATCCGAAGCATCTAAATACTTATGGCTTACTCCTGGGTACATGCTTTGCAACATGCCGCTAACTTGCTCCTTGCTGGCGTTACCATTTCCTACGATACTTTGTTTGATCAATCGGGGACTGTATTCAAATACTGGAATCTTTTTTGAAAGAGCAGTGGCCATACAAACCCCTTGAGCACGGCCGAGCTTTAACATAGATTGCACATTCTTCCCGAAGAAGGGTGCTTCCAATGCCATTTCATCTGGTTTATATAGCTCTACAACTTTGCTTAACTCTTCAAAGATGTGTGAGAGGCGTGTATAATGATCGAGTTTTGCATTGAATTTCAATACATCAAGAACGACAGGCTTAACCTGCCCTTTTACAATGTGAACAATGCTGTAGCCCATGACCACAGTTCCGGGATCGACTCCGATGATTACTTTGTCAATCTCGTTTTCCATGGTTTAGATGATCATACCTACGTAAGCGGCGGTAAAGAGTGAGGCAGCAGTTCCCGCAATAAGAGCCTTTACACCGAGCTCACTCAATTCTTTTCTACGATCTGGCGCAAGAACGCCAATACCGCCAATCTGAATTCCAATGCTTGAAATATTCGCAAAGCCACACAGCATATACGTTGCTAAAATAATAGAACGCTCACTACTAAATAGACCACCTTCTTTCATTTCAGTAAGGCTTACGTACGAGTAGAATTCATTTAAGACAGTTTTCTCTCCCAGCAATTGTCCCACTAGCATGATATCACTAGCTGGAACACCGAGTATCCAAGCTAAAGGACTAAAGATGGCACCAAGGATAAACTCAAGGGAAAAAGCTTCGAATTGACCATTGGTAATATTAGTAGTCCACGTATTTAGTCCAGTCCAATCTCCAATAGTGTGAATGATGATATAATTAACACCATAAACTAGGGCAACAAATACCAGAAGCATAGCTCCAACGTTCACTGCGAGCTTCACGCCCTGAGTTGTTCCGTTCGAAATAGCGTCGAGAGCGTTAGACCCCATGCTTTGTTTCGAAATCTCTGCAATCTCGTCAAATTCTTCTGTCTCCGGTATGAGGATTTTAGCACTCATAATAGCAGCGGGTGCACTAAGTACAGAAGCTGTAATGAGATGTTTAGCAAAGAATAGTTTTCCAGCAGCATCGGCGCCACCGAGGTAGCCAATATATGCGGCCAATACGCCTCCAGCAATCGTTGCCATACCGCCGCTCATCAAACAAAGAAGCTCACTTTTAGTCATCTTTGAGATGTAGGGTTTCACCAATAAAGGAGCTTCAGTCTGACCAATGAAAATATTTCCTGCCGCTGCCAATGATTCAGCGCCACTCAGCTTTAACGTTTTTTGCATCACCCAGGCCATAGCTTTTACCACTCGTTGGAGAATCCCATAATAATATAGGAGTGAAGTCAAGGCCGAGAAGAAAATGACGGTAGGCAAGACTTGGAAAGCGAAAAGGTAACCGAAGCTATCCGTATCAGTGATTAAGCCGCCAAATAAAAATTCAGATCCTTCTTTGGTAAAATCCAGAACAGTAACTGCACCCAAAGAGAACTTGTCAAAGGCCCATGAGAACCCTGGTACCTTGAGTACTAATACCGCCAATGTCAGCTGTAACAAACTTGCATTTAGAACAGTCTTCCATTTAATAGCTTTGCGGTTACTGCTCAAAAGCCATAGGATACCAATGAGAATCGCGATACCCGCGACACCTCTCAAAATAAATTCAATCATGATTTTAATTTATCGATACGATCTCTGAGTCGTGCAGCCAACTCATAATCTTCATTGTCAACAGCATCTGCGAGTTGCTGTTCAAGACTTTCCATAGATTCAATGGATGATCCTTCGGAGGAAGAGGGTTGATCTGCTTCCTCTTGTTCTTTGCCATCAGCAATGGCCTCTTCTCTCTCAGTAATTCCTGCTTGTTCCAAGATCGATTCTAAAACGAATATTGAACATGCCACGCGAACTGCAAGTGCTACTGCATCCGATGGACGTGAATCGAATACAAGTTGTGCTCCATGTTCATTACGTGCGTATATGGAGGCGTAAAACACACCGTTGACAAGACGATGAATGAGTACTTTTTCAACCGTTGCTCCCAACTCATCTAGCATATTCTGCCAGGTATCATGAGTCATAGGTCTTGGAGGTGCAATGCTCTTTTCCAAAGCAACAGCGATACTTTGCGCTTCAGCTCCACCAATTACAACTGGTAGCTTGCGCGCATTAGGTCCTTTCTCTGCCAAGATGAGTGCATATGCACCCGATTTACCTTGGCTGTATGATAGTCCTTTGACCGTAATTTCGATTTCTTGCATTAGCTAGCGGCCTTGAAGGCGCGCAAAGCGTTCACCAATTTGGGAACAACTTCAAATGCATCACCAACAATTCCGTAGTCTGCAGCCTTAAAGAATGGTGCTTCAGGGTCCGTATTTACTACAACAATCGTCTTCGAAGCACTAACACCAGCAAGGTGTTGAATCGCGCCAGAAATTCCGATGGCAATATACAGATTCGGGTTGACTTGTATGCCTGTTTGGCCCACGTGTTCGCTATGCGGTCTCCATCCAATATCACTGACTGGTTTCGAACAAGCTGTAGCGGCACCTAAAACGTCTGCAAGCTCTTCAATCATGCCCCAGTTTTCTGGACCTTTAAGTCCACGACCGGCACTTACCACAGCCTCAGCTTCAGGAAGTGCAACCTTCCCACTAGCTACTTCGGTGCTTACGACTTCTAGTGTATCATTTGATGATACATCTCTGCTTTCTATGTTTCCTTCACCAGCAACTGCTTCTAAACCGATACTGTTAGGCACAAAAGAAACAATAGGCAAAGTACTGTTCAGCTCGATGGTTTCAATCCCTTTTGAGGAAAACGTTCCGCGCTTCACTTGCAATGGAGAGGCACTCAGAGGTAAGCTAATTGTGTTGGTGCTCAATGCACCACCAGTGAGGGCCGAAAGGGCAGGTGCAAGACTTCGTCCAAGAGAAGTACCGGCAATTACGATTCCTGATACTTCAGCACTCAGTTCTTTTAATTGACGAGCAATACCCATAGCGGTTGAACCTAGGCCTATTTGGATAATATGATCAGCACCATAACCGCCCAATTCTGCTGCCGGTGTGCCAGAGCCAGTTACGGCAATAACCTTCTTACTAGTCATAGTTGACCAGCTCTTTGCATAAGCTACGGCCTCAAATGAAGCCTTCTTGTACGCTCCATTCCAATCTTCAACAAATACTAAAATTGACATCGCTTAAAGTTTAAATGGCTTTTGCCTCTTCATGAAGCAAGCGCACAAGTTCATCAACATTTTCTGCATCAACCATTTTGACTGCTGCTTTTCCGGCCGGTTTCTCGAATGAAACTGGTTTTGTAGGTCCTTCTCCTTCTGTCGCGGGTGTTACTTCAAGAGGTTTGGTTCGCGCTGACATAATGCCGCGCATATTTGGGATACGGAGATCTTTTTCTTCAACTAGTCCTTTTTTACCACCAATTACCATAGGTAGGGGTGCTTTGTAGGTAGCATGTCCGCCGTCAATCTCAGAAGTTGCCGTAGCGGTGCCGTTTTCTAGGGAAAGTCCGACACACGCATTGGCAAAAGGTTGTTCAAGCAGCGCTGCAAGCATGGCAGGTACTTGTTGTCCGTTATAGTCGATGCTTTCTTGGCCGCAGATGATCAGATCGTAAGAATTTGCCGAGATGTGGTTCTTGAGTTCTTTGGCTACTGTGATAGCGTCCGTAGGGATGGCATCTATTCTCACTGCTTTATCTGCACCAATGGCTAACGCTTTTCTTAACGTAGGTTCTGTAGTTGAAGGGCCAACGTTAATCACGGTGATAGTTCCACCTTGCGCTTCCTTAATATGAAGCGCCTTTGTCAATCCAAACTCGTCGTATGGATTGATGACGAACTGGACTCCCGCTGGGTCAAGCGCTGTTCCGTCAGCTGTGAAATTGATTTTCGCAGTAGTATCGGGAACATGACTAATACAAACTAATATGTTCATAGTTGGGTTATGATTTGCCACTAAATTACTATGCATGCATAATAAATCCAAAGAATTTTTCAGGGGATATGCATTTTTGTGAATCCTGCAATGAATTCAAAAAAGAGTGCGTGAGAGATTAAAAAATTGCCCCTAAAATTTAACATCCTTAGGTGTATGACAATAGGGGTATAGAAAATTCTGTTAATGTTCCTATTGCATGTTATATTTGCCGTCCTGACACATCATTTGAAATTATGAAAACGATTCAGTTTAGAGAGGCCGTTTGTGAGGCCATGAGCGAGGAAATGCGCCGCGACGAGAACATCTATTTGATGGGTGAAGAAGTTGCAGAATACAACGGTGCATATAAAGCATCTAAAGGTATGTTGGACGAATTCGGTCCAAAACGCGTTATTGACACGCCTATCGCAGAGCTTGGTTTTGCAGGTATCTCGACAGGTGCTGCTATGAACGGTCTGCGTCCTATCGTAGAATTCATGACGTTCAACTTCTCTATGGTGGCAATTGATCAGATCATCAACAACGCTGCGAAAATGAAGCAGATGTCCGGGGGTCAAATCAATGTACCTATCGTATTCCGTGGACCTACAGCATCTGCCGGTCAGCTGGCTGCTACTCACTCTCAAGCTTTTGAGAGCTGGTACGCTAACTGTCCAGGTTTGAAAGTGGTTGTTCCTTCAAATCCTTACGACTGTAAAGGTTTGCTCAAGAGCGCGATCCGCGATAACGATCCAGTTATCTTCATGGAAAGTGAGCAGATGTACGGCGATAAAGGCGAGGTGCCAGAAGGCGAGTACACATTGCCAATTGGCGTTGCCGATATCAAGCGCAAGGGTACAGATGTTACAATAGTTTCATTCGGTAAGATCATTAAAGTTGCATACGAGGTAGCGGATGTTCTAGCTAAAGAGGGTATCTCTTGTGAGATCATCGATCTACGTACAGTTCGTCCAATTGATTATGCAACAGTAATCGACAGTGTGAAGAAAACGAACCGTTTAGTGTGTTTGGAAGAAGCTTGGCCACTAGGTTCAATCTCAACGGAGATTACTTATAAGGTACAACAAGAGGCTTTCGATTACCTCGATGCACCGGTAAAAAGAATCACGACTACAGATACTCCAGCTCCCTATTCACCAACGCTTCTAGAGGCATTCTTGCCACAAGTTGGACAGGTGATTGATGCAGTGAAATCTGTGATGTATGTTAAATAACCTAGAGGTTTTTAACTCGAGGTCGAGATAAAGACTCTACTACTTATATTTGCAGCCCTCTTCGTAAAAGCGAAGGGGGCTGATTTTTTTATCAAACCATCGTTATAATGGAAAATATGCTTTTGTTGGTACCAGTATTTGGTATCGTTGGTCTAATCTACATGTTCGTTTTGCGCAATTGGGTCGTGAAACAAGATACAGGCTCAGAAAAAATGTCAAAACTTGCTGCTTATGTAAAAGAAGGCGCTTTGGCATTCTTGAACGCGGAATACCGCATTTTGGCAATCTTCGTAGTCGTAGCAGGTATTCTGCTCGGAATTGTTTCTTCAGTTGTTGAAACGACACACTGGTTCATTGTTGTGGCCTTTGTTATAGGTGCAGTATTCTCTGCAGTAGCTGGAAACATCGGTATGCGTATCGCTACAGATTCAAACGTAAGAACTACCGAGGCCGCTCGTACTTCTTTACCACAGGCATTGAAAGTGTCGTTCCGCGGTGGAACTGTAATGGGGCTAGGTGTAGCTGGTCTTGCAGTTTTCGGATTGGGTATTCTTTTCATCGTTCTTTCTAACTGGTTCATTGTTGGCGAAGATTCGTTCTACAATGAAATGACTATCGTATTGGAAGCCCTTGCAGGTTTCTCTTTAGGTGCTGAATCGATCGCGTTGTTTGCACGTGTAGGTGGTGGTATCTACACGAAAGCTGCCGACGTAGGTGCTGACCTTGTAGGTAAAGTAGAAGCAGGTATTCCTGAAGATGATCCACGTAATCCTGCAACTATTGCAGATAACGTTGGTGATAACGTAGGTGATGTTGCAGGTATGGGTGCCGATTTATTCGGTTCATACGTAGCAACAGTATTGGCATCTATGGTTCTTGGTAACTATGTAATCAACGACAACCTTTTAAGCACAGGTTCTTTCCTTGACAATCAAGGTCCAATCTTGTTGCCTATGATGATTGCTGGTGTAGGAATTATCTTCTCAATCATCGGTACTTTCTTTATTCGTATTAAAGACAATAGCGCAAAGGAGCCAGAGGTTCAGCGTGCCTTGAACATCGGTAACTGGTCGTCAATCATTTTGACAGGTATCGGTTCATATGTATTGATCCAAATGCTTCTACCGGAAACATTGAGCATGAAGTTCTTTGGCGAAGGTTACAAAGAGGTAACTCGTATGGCCATATTCGGCGCTGTAATCGTCGGTCTTGTTGTAGGCGCGTTGATCTCGTACTTCACAGAATACTACACTGGTTTAGGTAAAAAACCAATTTTAGATATCGTTCAGAAATCAGCTACTGGTGCTGCGACAAATATTATCGCAGGTCTAGGTGTAGGTATGATTTCTACGTTTGCGCCTATCCTTCTTTTCGCTGGTGCAATCTGGTCTTCTTATGCATTCGCCGGTTTCTACGGTGTTGCAATCGCAGCTTCTGCAATGATGGCAACTACAGCCATGCAGTTGGCAATTGATGCTTTCGGTCCTATCGCGGATAACGCTGGTGGTATCGCAGAGATGAGTGAATTGCCAGAAGAGGTACGTGAGCGTACTGATATTTTGGATTCTGTAGGTAACACTACTGCAGCGATCGGTAAAGGTTTCGCTATTGCTTCTGCGGCATTGACTGCTTTGGCACTATTCGCAGCCTTCGTAACCTTTACAGGTATTGACGGTATTAACATCTTTAAAGCTCCAGTTCTTGCGATGCTATTCGTAGGGGGTATGGTTCCTGTAGTATTCTCTGCACTTGCAATGAACGCTGTAGGTAAAGCAGCTATGGAGATGGTGAAAGAAGTTCGTCGTCAGTTTAAAGAGATTCCAGGTATCATGGAATACAAAGCTGAGCCAGAATACGACAAGTGTGTTGCTATCTCAACAGAGGCTTCTTTGAAAGAAATGATGTTGCCAGGTGCAATGACAATCATCTTCCCACTAGTTGTAGCATTCTTGCCAATGGCATTCGGTTACACCGGTCAAGAAGCAGCAGAGATGCTAGGTGGTTATATGGCAGGTGTTGCTGTATCAGGTGTGCTTTGGGCAATCTTCCAAAACAATGCCGGTGGTGCTTGGGACAACGCCAAGAAGTCTTTCGAAGCAGGTGTTATGATCGACGGTGAAATGACGTACAAAGGTTCTGAAGCACACAAAGCTGCAGTTACTGGTGATACGGTAGGTGATCCATTCAAGGATACTTCAGGTCCATCGATGAACATCTTGATCAAGCTTACTTGTTTGGTAGGTCTTGTTATCGCACCAATTTTAGGTGGCGGTCACGAGAGCCACGCTGCACCTGCTCATGCGGAGCAACCTATTGAAGTTCGTCAAGAAGTGATGAATTTGAAGCTAAAAGATGTAACTGTTCGTTTGGAGGGTGCTTTAGCTGGTGAAGCTCAGGCTACTTTGGAAGTTGCCAAAGAAGATATGAATGCATCTGTCGTTATTGACTTCTCAAATGAGGAAATCACTGGTTCATTTACCTCGATGGAAGCTGATACTGACGGTATGCACTTCGATTGTCGTGGGATGGTTACCATGAACGAAGAGGAGCACGGTGCTCATGCTCATTTCTTTCTAGATGAGGAAGGCGCGATTAGCGAATTCGTTTTAATGATTGAATAAACATTCGACCACATTATAAGGAAAGCCCCGGCCATTGGTCGGGGCTTTTTTGTTTTCGTAAAAAAAAACGGCCAAAAATGGTAGTTTTGATTGAAGGTAAAAACCTGTTATTCAAGGGGTTTGTTTACGAGTGTTGATGGGCCTCTAAATTTGTCTGTTTTTATTTCATAACCCCTATTGCGTATTTGCCAATAGTGCTTACATTTGCACCCGCTTCGGAAACGAGGCACGTTCTTTTTCAAACAGAAACAACACGAGTCTTGTACTCCAGTTGTTGTCGAGGCCAGGCGGTTTTTTGAGAAGCGAAAATTTTTCAGAAAAAAAGCAAAATAAGTATTGTGTAGTTCGGATGAACTTACGTACATTTGCCGCCCCAATCGAGAGAAAGGGAAAAAATAGAAACAAGTTCTTTACATATTGGTTTAAGAAACAAGGAATGCAAAAAACCTTGTCAATTATCTTTGAAGTTAATAGCTAGGAAACAAACAACAACATTACAATGGAGAGTTTGATCCTGGCTCAGGATGAACGCTAGCGGCAGGCCTAACACATGCAAGTCGAGGGGTAACAGGAAAGCTTGCTTTTGCTGACGACCGGCGCACGGGTGCGTAACGCGTA
>Ga0209654_1000841_pt1 | contig 27736 bp, 26 predicted proteins | sample SaaInl1SG_22_DNA_FD_184646 | JGI IMG/M metagenome (GOLD analysis project Ga0209654, IMG submission 184646) | Marine microbial communities from expanding oxygen minimum zones in the Saanich Inlet - ESP_161SG_22_DNA (SPAdes) (version 2) | ecosystem: Environmental > Aquatic > Marine > Intertidal... | reverse complement strand
AGGAACAAAACATTTAGAATAGTGCCTATTATTTTTGTTTTAATAATTTTTCTGATGATTTGGGCTGAGTTAGCAGTAGGAGTTTTTGGAAGTCTGATTGCCGGTAGTTAATTCATTTTCAGATTTAGTTGCGCTGCATCTTTGAATAATAGGGGGAGCAAACTTCTAACCACTACAAGCCTTGCATTTGCAGGGCTTTTTTATTTCTGCACATTTTCTCAAGAACTTAAATAAAGTTATGAAACTTGGCACTCATATGGCATCTCTATTTTCCGATAAAGTCTTTAAATCCTTTCCATCCTTTGTTCTTGTAATACGAATGAGGATCTTTTGGTAAACTATGATCAAAGTAATCTGATTTAGTGTATAATCTCCACTCCTTTATATTATTGATATTAAGTTTGCTTACAATCTTTTTTGCCTTATAAAAACTTACTATTTCCCTCGACCTATCTTCATAACCTAAGAAATCACCCCAACTCTTCCATCCTGAATTGACATATACTCTATCAGCTGTAGCTGGGATATTAATTTCTATTTGATTTAACTTTAAAAATTCCTTCCATTCCTTACTGGATTTAAGATTCAACTTGGAAGCATATTCTTTTGCATCATTAAAACTTACCCAACCTAACCTTGCACGGTTATAGGAGGATACTAAGAAAAGAACCTTTACTTGATGTAGTTTCTTTAAAAGCCATATTGTTAAATGCTTTCTTATGATGTCAATAATATTCTTTTAATATTGATTTAACCTTCTTCAGAAGAAGATCTCTTTTTAAGTTTTAGATTGTAGCTTTCCTTTTCCCATTAAACCTTGAAGAATTTGAGCAATTAAGATAACGAGTGCACAACCTAAGAGATTTAACCACAAGTATGACATAAGGTCTACATAGAAGACTAGGACAACTAATATTTGGGTAATAATTGCGGCATAAAAAACTGCTTTCCCCTGAATACGCTTGAAGAAAAAAGCGAGTAGAAAAATCCCCAATACGTTTCCGTAAAAAATAGAACCTATAATATTCACCAGCTGAATGAGATTTTCAAATAGGCTAGCTACAGAGGCGATGAGAATTGCGATAATTCCCCAAACTAGTGTAAAGACCTTTGAAACTTTCAAATAATGTCGAGGAGCATTAGAAGCAGGTACGTACCGCTTGTAGATATCCAAAGTAGTAATGGTTCCTAATGCATTTAATTCTGAAGCGGTAGAAGACATCGCTGCAGAAAGAATTACTGCGAGTAACAATCCTATTAAACCTACTGGGAGGTTATCTAAAATATAGTGAATAAAGACATAATCCTTATCGTTTGAAGCAATACTTGGATCTGCTTGAACAACCAACTCCTTTGCTCTGCTTCTGAGTTCATTTTCCCTAATAACTAGCTTTTGAATCTCGTTTTCAAGCAAGGCTATTTTAGATGCCTCACTCCTATGATTCGATTCTAGATAATTCAATTGAAGTAAGCTTCTCTCCTTTTGAATATCGGATAGTTCATCACTTAATGTCTTGTATTCTTCTTGATAATCTGGAGCTTGTAAAACTGCTCTAGCAGCTGGATTAAAGTGGATTGGGGTATAGTTGAACTGATAGAAAACAAAAACCATTACCCCTACAAAGAGTATGAAAAACTGCATGGGAATTTTGAATATTCCGTTAAAGGCTAATCCGAGTTGGCTTTCTCTTTTCGATTTCCCAGACAAATAACGTTGTACCTGACTTTGGTCGGTTCCAAAATAAGAGAGGGCTAGAAAAAATCCACCTGTAATACCGCTCCAAAAGGTGTAGCGATTGTTGGGGTCAAGACTAAAATCTAATACCTCCAATTTACCTGATTGATCTGCTATAGTAAGGGCGTCAACAAAGGACACCTCCGAAGGTAGTCCTGAAATAATCATGTACAAGGCGATAAACATTCCGCCCATGATCACAAACATCTGTTGTTTGTGTGTAACATTTACCGCTTTGGTACCTCCACTCACCGTGTAAAGGATTACCAAACCTCCAATGGCTACTACCAATAATTTCAAAGGCCAGCCTAATACCGCAGAAAGTATGATAGCCGGTGCGTAAATAGTGATCCCTGCAGACAGACCTCTTTGAACTAAGAATAGTACTGCCGTTAAGGTTCTCGTTTTAGCATTAAATCTATTTTCTAGGAACTCATACGCCGTTTGAACGTTCAATCGGTAATACAAAGGGATAAAAACCAAGATAATAACCACCATGGCAATGGGAAGACCAAAATAGAATTGAACGAATCCCATGCCGTCATGATAAGCTTGGCCTGGAGTGGATAGAAAAGTTATGGCTGAGGCCTGAGTAGCCATCACAGATAGCCCAATGGTAGCCCAATTAGCTTCTTTTCCACCCAGAACATAGTCCTTAATATTTTGAGTACCTCGGGTTTTCCAAATCCCATAAGTCACAATAAATATTAGGGTAGACAGGAGGATGATCCAATCAACTAACTCCATATTCTTAGTTCTTTTCTGAAGGATTTGAAGATGACGAATTCACTCCCAATGAAATTATATTTGTGATCAGTTTATACGCCCCTGACACTCCGGCAGGTAGTTCTCTGAAAAAGCTAAGGCCTGTGTAGACGAAATATCCATCACCTAGTGGTGCCACTAATAAACTTCCTTTTTTTGGGGCTTCAGACTGGTCATGCATTTCTAGAATTGAAATATAGGATTTGTCCCATCGATTAGGGAAATACAAACCTCTTTCTTGTACCCAACCTTCAAAATCCTTCTCAGTAATCTTATTTGGAAACGATAAGACCGGATGATTCGGCTGCAAAAGTTTCACCACTGCATTTTCTTCGGTTACCCTATCTGAGGAATTCGTCAACGGGAATGGTGCAATACTGATCTTATTATTTCCTCTTCGATTTGCTGTATTGTACTGACTAATTAAAACCCCACCTTGTGAGACATAATCTAATAATTCTTGTTTCTTGAGAGCTAAACCTTCGATCACATTTAATGCTCTTACCCCAAGAATTACAGCATCATACTTTTTGAGTGCATTCGTCGTGATTGTCGAAGGTTCAATCTGTTCGACATCATAACCTATAGCTTCTAAACTTTCAGGCAGCTTGTCTCCCGCACCCATAATGTACCCGACATATTCACCCCTCTTTTGTAAATCCAAACGCACAAATTTTGATGCTGCATTCACCAAAACCCGCTGAGTTGGTATATGGTCATAGGTGATAGAAATAAGGTTTTTTGTATATGATTTAGCATTTACCCTAGCCTCTACAGTGGCAATAGTTTCAGTAGCCTGCTTAGGTGGAGAAACGGTAAATTTTAAGGACACTTGTTTGCCCTCTTCGGAGAGATTAAAGGATTGTGTCAGCGGTTCTATCCCCCACTCTTTGGGAAGGTTTAGGCTAAGCTCACCTTTCTGGTTGGGCGCAAAGGATTGTACATTCACCACCACCTCTTTAGTCAACTGATCTGAAAACAGAACTACATCATCTGAAAGTGCTACAGAAATTGGAGGTACTACTTTAAATCTTTCCCAAAGCTCTCCTTTGTCTGGTTTTGCATACCGATATACAAGCGGTAAGGCAAAAGGCATATGAATATCACCAATGCTCAAGAGGACCTCTGCACTTACAGCCGGCGGAGACTCTGGCAGCCCTATCAAACGTTGATCTTCTACCTCATACATCCCCAAACTAGGCGACTCCTTGAGCCAATATGGATTACTAAACTCCGTCGATTCTTGTATTTCTAAAGGCAGAACTATAGCTGTGTTAATATTAGCCTCTAAATGCTTTTCAACGATCGAACTCAGCATTTTCGCACCCTTAATTTGAATCTGCCTTACGCTGATTAGGGAGGTATCTCTAGCTAGCAACTTTAGCGTGGTATTAATACTCTCTCCAGGGGTGGCATAAGCTGTGCTTGTCTCAAAAGCTAAGTACAGACCAGAGATGTCCTTAATTAAATTGACAATCTGTTCGCTTTTCTGTGTTCTCCAAAATTCATCTTCGATTTGCTGAATCAAGGCATAGGCTCGAAGTAAATCAGGTAAATGAATCGAAGGGTTTTTGAAGTCAAAATTCTCCTCAATAGGCAAGAGTAATGCCTGAATTTTATATCCTTCTGGGATACGTGTCCAGGAAGTGTTTATCCCTTGAAATATATCTTGACCTGCTAAAGACTCTCCTTTGAGTAATTCAAGATACTCCATCTCTTCTCCTCGACTGTTTAGCCTACCAAAACCTTGACAAAGGTGCTTACTGCTCGCAAGTGAAGCTATTTCATTATTAGACCTACCTAAACTAGGGTAGTAGACGCCAACATCTACACTTACCAACCCGTTCTTAGAAGCCTCTCTAAATTTTTCTTGTGAACCGTAAAACCACCATGAAGTATTAAAAAATATCCTCGAAGGTTGCCATGGTTCAAGTTCAATAAGCTGCTCAGGATAAGCCGTTGAATTCGCAGCTAAATCAAAGGCTTCCATGCTTAACATAGCACTTGAGGTATGATGACCATGGGTAGATCCTGGAGTCCTGTGATCGAATCGATTAATAATCACATCGGGCCTAAAGGCTCTTATTCTTCTTACTACATCTGAGAGAACAGTGTCCTTATTCCAAATTTGTAAGGTTTCTTCTGGAGTTTTTGAATACCCAAAGTCATTAGCTCGGGTAAAAAATTGTTGTCCACCATCTACGCCTCTAGCGGCTAACAACTCTTGGGTTCGAAGAACACCTAATAATTCTCTTATTTCTGTACCTATTAAATTCTGTCCACCGTCACCACGCGTTAATGAAAGATAAGCAGTGTTCGCGTGGGTTTTATGCGTGAGGTAGGAGATAAGCCTTGTATTTTCATCGTCCGGATGCGCCGCAACGTACAATACATTGCCCAAGAAATTCAATCTTTGAAGATCATGATAAAGCTCTGAACTCGTTTTAGGCTTGAAATCTTGGCCCGAAATAAAACCCATTGCGAAGAAAATAAGTACGAAGGAACCTATCGTTCTAATGAGCTTATTGACACCTCTGAAGTTTTTGTGGAGTTGCATATTTTTTTTGCTTTCGGCAAACTAAGTGATCAAGATAAAGATATCTCTTGAAATACTTGCTTAAGGAGGCAATCAATCTGAACACAGTTACTCCAATCACAGATAGTCGTTCAATGGTCTTCATTGTTTAACTTCGGGGTATGAAAGTGATCAGTTTAAGAGATTTTCAAAATGAAGAATTCTGGAATACAATAACCCACTTTGTTGGGTTCATCCTGTGCCTTGGTGGTATCCCCTTACTATTTTATTTTAATCAAAACCTCACTAACCTTAGTTTTGCCGCTTGCGCTCTTTTTTCCCTAGGATTGTTGATGGTGTATGGCTCGTCTTCTGCCTATCACTTTGTAATCGACAAGCAACTAAAAAAGAAACTGAGAATCCTCGATCATATTAGTATCTACTACCTAATACTAGGGTCTTATGCGCCGTTGTGCTTGATCACTCTTTACGATGCTTCAGGTCGAACTATATTTTTAACGGTTTTGTCACTAGCTGTGGTGGGAACCATTAAAAAAATATTCTTCACCGGTAAGTATGGATTCATTTCTCTTTTTCTCTACTTGTTAATGGGCTGGATGATTATTTTTTACTTCCGCTCCATTATCAACTTAATTGATTTTCGGGCTCTCGTCCTTATAGCTTTAGGAGGCTTGTTTTACACCTCTGGGGTTGTATTCTACGCGCGTGACAAGAAAAAGTATTTTCATGCGATCTGGCACTTATTTGTACTCGGAGGTTCCTTATTTCACTATCTAGCAGTTTTACTTTATATCGTTTGAATAATTAAAATAGGAGTAACATCTAGCGACTTTAAACGTCCTAATAAGTAATGAGGTATTTTCTAATTCTACTTTTGACTATTGCTCCCTTTTGTTGGTCTCAACATTCTACTAACCCAATAATTTTACGAGCCGACACCTTAGATCTAGGGCAGAAACCCATCTTGCTTAATGAAGTCGTAGTTAGCACAAATGATTTGTCAGCATATCAACTGGTTATGGAGTCAAAGAAAACTATGCAGCCCTTTGTCGAAACTAATCGTCGAGCGTTTACATATTTCCTACGCCATTCAGAACTTAACGATGTTCATTTAGACTTCGAATTAAAAAAATCTACTTTAGAACAGATTGACTATAGAATGATTGAGCAAATTACTCAAAGCATTCCAACACATTCTTCTATACACGTAGAAGCCTTACTTAAATTAAGTCAGAACGATAGCCTAGGAGAATCAGCAAGATTACTTCGAGGTTTCGAATTAGAAGAAGAATCAAGTAAAATCGATGCAGAAAATGTAGCAGAATTTTTCTTAGAAAAAATTGAAGAAAGTTTAAGCAAGGGTAATTACTTCAAGGTAAAGTCTGGAATATTTGGAGGGAAAATTGAGGAAAATGATATAAATCTTGATGAACTTCGTTCGCAAAAAGGCGATATCGTACAAGACAGTATTGATATTCAGAAGATTCATAGAATACAATCTGCTGTAGGCTATCAAAAGTTAATGGAAATTAATAAGTACCAGCCGCATTACTCAGATCCACAAGTAGCCGTTTATTCGAAACCGAAACGTTTTGATTTTCAAATCGTTGATTACACCTTATTCAAAGATCATTGGGTACATGTAGTTGCCTTCAAAGAAAAATCAAAAGCACAATTTTATGGAGAACTTTGGATTAGCGAAGAAGACAAAGCGCTATTACAATTCAAGTTTATCAACAATAAGCCCATAAAATCAGTGAAATTACTTGGTGTTGAATATTCAGAACCGAGAGTACAGGGTCAATTTTTATATAAAAAATTTGATGATGGTAGTTATCGTAACTATTTCGGCCGGCTCGAACAAGACACGAAAATAAGTGTCGATCGACCACTTTCATTTATAGAGAAAAAGAAATCTTTTATCGGGGGACGTAAAGTGAATCGAGTTGATCTAGATATGTTTTTCAGTTTGAATCAAATAGAGGAGTACACTTACATCCTATCTGAAAAGGAGATGCAAATTACTGATAATGAAAACTATTTTATTTTAGAAAAGCTCGACTCCTACCCTTCCCATTACTGGAAAAACGAAGCATTTTCGATAGCCCCCAGTGAAGCAATGAAAAATTTTAAAAAGCTTACAGAAAAATAATTTTGTAACCTATACTTCTCAATTCAAATAAAAAATGTTACGTTTGCGTTACATTAAATAAATAAGAATCCATGAATGCAGAAGTACTAATACCCACCCTTGCTATATCCACAGGGATCATTATCCCAATTGCTGTTTTTATCTGGCAATACTATGATGCTAAAGGAAAAAGAGAAGCTGTAGTTGAAATCTCAAAACACCTCAACGATCCTTCAAAACTAGAAGAGCTTTTACAAATTTTCGATGAGCGCAAGAAGGAACCTATTGACTATCGTCGTGGCGGAGTAATTACAATTTTCGTGGGTGCAGGTTTATTTTTCTTGGGCTACTTTTTCTTAGGCAGCATTCTAAAAGGCGTTGGAGCCCTAGTAGGTCTTATCGGCGTAGGCACAATGATTGCAGGATACCTATACCCTAATACAGAAAAAGAACTAACTGACGCAGTTGATAAATTTGAAAAGAAGTAAGAATGGGTAAGGACCATCAAAAACTCCTTAATAATCTGGAAGAATTGCGAAAACGCGTAGGTTTAACTCAAGAAGAGCTCTCAGTTCAAGCCGAGGTATCAAGAAAGAGTATAAACGCAATTGAAAATGGAGTTTATGTCCCCTCGACCGTGTTAGCATTGAAGATTTCGAAAACCTTGAACTGCAAGGTAGAAGACCTTTTTAGGTTGCCTTAAGTCATTACTGCTTGTGTAAACCAAAATACACCACTATGTATAGCGGTAGATCTCTAAGATTCAAGAATTAGGTCTATTATTTTTTCTTTGTATACGATGTTGTCTTCTGATTATAGTTAGAAGAAAGTATACGTAAATAATAAAGATTACGGTTCCTATAGAAAACATTAATTTATTCTGCATCGTCTTGTGTATTTTTAGCGTCCCTTCTTCTCTGTCTGATTGCGATTGCAAAACCTAAAATGGTAATTGGCCATAATCCAACATATATACCTTCTAGCTGATTTCCAGTAAACCAAAGAAATATGGAATAGAGAAAACTTAAGAACGCAAGTATTGTTGGATAGTATTTTTCTAAAAATTTCATCGAACTTCTTTTTCTTTAAGATACGAAAGAAAAATTAACCCTTAATTCACCTCGTAGATTCGCAAAAAAATTATCAATTGAAGGTTGTCAAAATGCTCTTGTAATGTACACTGATGAGAAGTTAAATTACTTCACTATCTTATGAAGAGCTAATATTCTCAAAATGAAAACATTGAAGGTTATTCTGTCTCTAATTCTGTCGTCGGTCGTTATCAACGTATGGATTTTTAGATTCAATAGACCCACTATTTACCGGGGGGGCAATTCCTCCAATATGATTGAAGAGTTTGCTTCCTACGGATTAAGTGAACCCTTTGTATATATCGTTGGGGCTTTTAAAATACTCGCAGCTTTAGGTGTTCTGATTGGTATATTCAGAAAAAAGTTAATCATCCCGTCTGCTTTGCTCATGGCTCTTTTAATGGCCGTAGCCTTATTTATGCATTTTAAAGTGGGGGATAATATGATTAAATTCTTACCAGCTTTCTTGATGCTTATCTTAAGTTTATCCTTGTTTCAATTGCAAAGAATTGACCAGAGCAGCTGATAGAATTTAATCCTAAGATATCTTCTTTTCTCATCAATTATTCACTCATCTGAATCACTATTGAAACTTTTACTCAAAAAACTAAGAAGTTTATTTTGATAACGTCGATTACGACGCGTTCCTTTCTTTTTAGAAGCCCTTTTATTCTTCCGCTTATCATTCACAATACGTTCTAGATCATCCGCCTTATCCACTTTCTTGTAATCTTGAATTCTGGTACGTCTCATATTACAATTTCTTTGTTTCATTAAGTTACAACCAAAAACGACGAACTAATGCGGGTACAATCAGTAAATCCGCAAAAAGGGCACTTAAGACAGCAACCATGCACAATAGACCAAAATCGGCTACGGCAGGAATTCTACTAAAACTGATTATCAGAAATCCAATTGCAAGAGATACACTAGAAATAATCAATGATGGTGAAGTGATTTTTATGGAATACTCTAATGCCTGAGCTATATCCTTATTTAATTTTTGATTACTTCTAAAATTATAGAGTATATGTAAGGTATCGTCCATTGAGATACCTAAAACAATTGGAGCAATCATTGCGGTAGTTACCCCCAATGAAATATCTAGCCAGACCATTAGTGTTGAAACCGCAAAAACCGGAATTAAATTGGGAATCAACACGATTATAACCCTTTTAATACTTCTGAGGTATAACATGAAAAATACTCCGATTAATAAAAAGGCAATGATAAAAGAGCGTAACTGAGACTGAACAACATATTCGTTTAATCTAGCAAAAACAGTTGCAAACCCATTAATCTTGAGATAAGTAGTGGATCCACCAAAAACCTCTTCATAATCTTTTTCAATACGTTGTATAAGTTGACCTATTTCAGCAGATGACAACTGAGAAAAGGTGATAGTGAACGAAAGGGTATTTTTGGCAAGGTTAAATAAATTAAATATTGAATTGCCTGAGTTTTCAACTAAACTCATAAGGCTCTTTTCATACTCCATTTGATCTTTACGAAATACACCTTGTGGATATCGGTTTTCAAAAAACTTTTTGAGACTATATATTGAAAAAATAGATTTTATCTGATCATCATTTCTAAGCCGCTGATCAAGAGCTGATATCTTCTCCCAGTTATCCTCGCTAAACATCTCTCGATTATTCAGAAATTGTAAATCTAACTGCATACGAAAACTACCCCCCAGCTGTTCTTCTAAGGCTATGATGTCGTTTTTAGCACTTCCATCAGCCAAGAGATCAATAGACTCTGTATCTACCGACACAAACCATGAACTCCAAAGGACAACAGATAGCGTAATTGCAAGAATAAATATGATTTTAGCCTTCGATAAATGACTGAATACAAGAATTTGATTGATCATTTTTTCAAACGAAAAGGTAGAATTATTGTGTCGAGACCGATCAAACACAGGATTGTCTTGAATTGTAAATGAAAGTCCTAAAATTAAAACTAGGTAGCCCATAAAGAAGGCTATAAGAATACCGATAGCCGCCAGAAATCCCATTGAATGAAGGGCTGGTAACCCCGAAAAAACTAAAGCTAGATAACCGATAATCGTTGTTAGAGTTGTCAGCATACAAGGAATAAAGCTATGTTTTATACTCAAAACAATCCAATCCAATTGAGACTTATTAGGATAGCTTATTCTTGAACGATGAAGAGCATTAATAATGTGAACTGTATCACTTAGCGCATACACTAATAATAGCGTTGGGATTAATGCTGAAATCATATTAAGCTTGATATCGAAAAATCCTACTAAGCCTAATAAATAAAGTGGTGGAAGAAGTATACTACCTATAGCTATACCCATGTATTTACGGCTCGGAAGTAATCTAAATAGAACAAAAAGTATAACTATAAATGATATAGTCCCGAAAATGGCTGCTTCTAGAAAAAGACCTTCGTTGTAGGCCTCATTCAAAACTGGAGGCCCAGAGATTATTGCGCTTGGAGAATGTTCTTGAATAGTTGAGATAACCGCTGCTATTTCTTTTGACTTAATCGCTTCTATTTCATTTGAGGGTAATAATTGAACGTAGAGAAATAGGTTTTCACGATTTTCTGAGATCAACTGATTAGATAAATCAGAAAATTGATTCAAAAGCTTTAGTTGAGAAGCAGCTGATCTTTTAGAATCATAAAGTCTAGCCGACACTAACTTATTACCCACTAATAAAGGGTAGTTAGCATCGAATAATGAATACGTTTTTAATACAACAGGATTAGTGCTAAGTATATTTTGTAATACTTGTATTGAATTCTTTTCAACTGCTAGTTGTTCAGATTCAATAGGGATTGAAGCAATAATTATTTCATCTGACCCACTATCTCTTTGAAATGCTGCGTAAGACTCGTAGGTGACATCCTCTTTAACAAACCAAATCGATAGTGAATTATCCATTTCAATTTTAGAAAGATGATAAAAACTAAATATTGAAATAGAGAAAATCAGAAAACCAATCGGTCTTCGAAACTTAATTAATGCATCAATTATGGCTCTTAAAAATTGATCTTTACACATGCCATAAAGATTAATTTCAATCTACCAAAATATCATAAACAACCACCTTACTCCAAAGATGGCTATAGTTGGTTACAAACAATTGGTGCACAGGATCTACTTGATAGGCGTCTTGATCAGCCACACTGTCAAAATAAATGACCTCTGAGACATGCCAATCACTAGTAATCACTTCTCGATCAAAGGTAGGGGCTGGCTCGCCTATAATTAGGTGTTTGACCTCCTCGATAGCGGCCAAGGATTGCAATCCCTCTTTGAGTAATTGCTTGTCTTGCATTGAATCAGGATTCTTAAGGGTAAAATACACATGATGAAACATTTGTTTTCCATCGTTGTGAGACACGGGGGTATTCTGAGCCTGAATGGTATATCCGAAAAGTAATACGGCGATCAATAACAGCTGCTTCATATTCAATGTTTGATTCTTAATTCACTCCAAGCTAGACAAAAAATATAACTTGATTGCCGAGAGAATATAACCAGGTTGTTAATTTTTAAAAGCATAAGCGCAATTCTTGTAACTTGAGGGTATGCGACCTTACCTTTTAATCGAGAATAACTGGAAAAATCTATCGAATGACAGACACGATCTTGCCGTAATGTCTTGGGGTGCCACAGAAGCACATAACTATCATTTACCCTACGGAACCGATGTCTATGAAGCAGACGCCATTAGCACAGAGTCTGCGCGTAAAGCCTATGAAAAAGGTGGTAAAGTTATCGTACTACCCCCTATTCCTTTTGGGGTGAATACAGGCCAACACGACATTTATTTAGATATCAACCTCAACCCTAGCACTCAATTGGTGATCATGCGCGATATTCTTACGGTTTTAAATCGTCAAGGAGTAAAAAAACTATTACTCATAAATGCACATGGTGGTAATGATTTCAAACCGATTCTTAGAGAATTAGGTGCTGAATTTCCCGAGATGCTCCTAACCCTATGCAACTTTTTTCAAGTACTAGACAAGAAATCTTATTTCGAGGAAGAGGGTGATCACGCGGATGAAATGGAGACGAGTATAATGATGTATCTAAAACCCGAACTGGTCTTGCCTTTAGAACAATCGGGATTAGGAGAAGAAAAACGACATCGAATTAAGGCTATTAGAGAAAAATGGGCTTGGGCAGAAAGAAGATGGTCTGAAGTAACCGAGGATACTGGCATTGGTAACCCCAGAAAATCAACCAAAAAAAAGGGTGAACGCTTTTTTAACGATCTAACGGATAAAATCAGCGAGCTGATACTTGATTTGTGCGATGCAGATTCAACTAATTTATACCAGTAATTGATTCGAGGTTAATTTATTCAGCATACCGTTGAATATGTAAGAATGAAAAGGTAAAACGGCATACCAATACATTCGACCGTAAACCCCTAGAGGTCGAAAAGTTGCGGTCTGAACTAATCGATTATTCACAATTTTAAATTCTAACCACGCTTCACCTGGCAGTTTCATTTCAGCATAGAGCGTTAAGTGACCAGTATTTTTATCAGAATGAATGACTCTCCAGAAGTCGATTGCATCGCCGGTATGGATGGTATGAATATTAGTTCGGCCTCTTCTCAAGCCAACCCCACCAGATAACTTGTCAATAAAACCTCTTAACTCCCATAGAAAATCAGCGTGATACCACCCTGTTTCACCACCAATTCTCCATAGTTTATCAATCGTTATATTCTTGTCCTTCATCTCTTTGATTCGCTTGTCTCTAAAACAACCAAATTCTGGCACTCTCGGTGTTTCAGTAATTTCAAAGTTGAATCCACTACTGGTAAACGAATCTTTCCAACTCGATGCAATTCTCTTTGACGAAATTTTACTAAAAGCTCTATCTAAGGCTTCTTTATAGCCTATAGGCTGAACACTTAAAATCGAGTTTATATCGCTGGTACTGCAGATAACCTCTGTCTTCATACTATCTACTAAAGAAACCGCTAAGCGATATGAGGTTGAAGTAACAAAGTAGAGCCAATAGGAAGAGATTCTAGGTGTCATTACGGGAACGATATAGATATATCTTTTCAAATTTCTGGCTTCAGCATAGCCTAATAACATTTCTTTGTACGAGAGAATATCTGTACTTCCGATGTCATAATGTTCGTTATAAGTTTGTGGTTCAAACAGTGATTTACTTAAGTACAGTAAGACATCGCTAATCCCAATAGGTTGACATCTAGTTCGTAGCCACTTCGGGGTGATCATCACAGGTAACTTTTCAACCAAATCTCGTATGATTTCAAACGACGCACTCCCAGAACCAATAATTATCCCAGCGCGTAGGCAAGTAAAATTATACGTCCCTTTTGCTAAGATATCTTCAACGTTCTTTCGTGAATCTAGATGTTTTGAAAGCTCTGAACTGTTTACAATTCCACTCAAATAAATAACGTGCTTTACGGTCGTTTGATTCAAGTAACTGACGAAATTGAGAGCGCATATTCGTTCTAACTCATCAAAATTATGATTGGAAGACATCGAATGTACCAGATAGTAGGCTCCATCAATATCTGCGGGCAATTTATCTAAAGACTCACGATTAAGTAAATCTATCTCTATTACTTCGATGTGTTTACGCTCAAAGTCATTGAGATTAAACCTCATGGCGTCTCTGACACAGCATACTACATCAAAATTCATATTAATCAGAACTTCAAGTAATCGCTTGCCGATATAACCGTTTGCTCCGGTTAAAAGAATTTTATTTCGATTCACTTAATTAACCGAAAAAGAAAAGATAGGATTTGAAGATGATCCAATCAATATAGATTTTGTTCCGCCTCCAGCCAAGCCAAAAGAAAATATGGTTCCTATCATATCTATTTTATGATTGGCAAAAACCTCTAGCACTATTCTTTTTCCGTGATAATAAAATCCATCTAATTCATTGCTATCATCAGATCGTAGAATTTTCGATTTAATCTCCTTTGAAATAGAATCGTATTCTATTTGGGTTAAAAGTCCGAGAGATAGCAGCTCCTTAGAATTCTTTAACTTCTGAATGAGCACGTCGTTTTGAGCGCTTGAAAACGTAATAAAAAGAGTGAAAAATATTAATAATAAATGCCTCATAATGAAATTAATATACCCAAATTATTGCCATTAAACAAGCAACCAATATCCTTCATAAGGGTTTTGTTGGAGTTTCCATTCTACTTTAACCCGAATACAGCTAAACATTTTAAAGTTGTACTTACTTTTACAAACGTGGCGACTAGAATCAATAAATACCTAAGTGAAATCGGTTATTGCTCCCGCAGAGCTGCTGATAAACTTCTCGAAGATGGTAGAATCACCATCAATGGCGTAATACCTGAACTTGGAACTAAAGTGACTGAAAACGACATCGTCGCTGTCGACGGTAAGGTCGTGGGAGATCGAAAAGAACTGCATGTTTACATCGCTCTAAATAAACCTCGTGGTATTGTTTGCACTACAGATCGCAGAGTTGAAAAAGATAATATCATCGATTTTATTGGTCATCCAGAGCGAATCTTCCCGATCGGACGCCTCGACAAACCTTCAGAAGGGCTGATACTTCTAACCAGCGATGGTGACATCGTTAATAAGATCTTACGGGCCCGAAACAATCACGAAAAAGAGTACATCGTCAAGGTCGACAAGCCCATCGATCAAAAATTCATTTCGAAAATGAGTAATGGTATTCCCATTCTGGGTACTGTTACCAATAAGTGTTTTGTGGAACAAGTGGGTCCAAAAACCTTTCGAATCATTCTGACCCAAGGTCTTAACCGTCAGATTCGACGAATGTGCGAGTATCTTGATTATCGCGTAACCCAATTGAAACGCATCCGAATCATGAATATTGACCTAGATTTACCGCTAGGCAAATGGCGTGATTTGCGCCCCGAAGAACTAATAGAACTAAACAAGCTTTGCGAAGAAAGCTCAAAAACAATTTAAACCTATGAAAGCACTCAAATTATTCTTTGTTGTTATCATCCTATCTAGTTGTGCTAAAAAAACAACCACCCTAGAGGAGGTACAAAAATTTATTCAACTTGAAGAAACCAGAGATATTCTGTTCACCCTTGCAAGCGACGAAATGAAAGGTCGAGAGAGCAGTAATGGCGGATATCAAATGGCGGCAGATTTTGTCACTAATTTCTTCGATGAAAATGGTATTGAACCTTTTTATCCCTCGTATAAAGACTCACTACAAACCAAAGAGATATGGAGTTATAACCTAGTTGGTCGTATAGGATCTTTTGATAATGAAAAACCAACCATACTCATCGGGGCACATCTCGATCATATCGGTATCAACGAAGAAAATCTTGAAGATTCTATTTTCAACGGCGCCAACGATAACGCATCAGGATCAACAGCTGTGCTTCAAATCGCAAAATTCCTTGCTACAAAGAACTGGAATCAGAATATTTTGGTTGCCCTCTTTGCCGATGAGGAGAAAGGCCTACGAGGTGCCGCACACCTTGCAGAACGGCTAAAGCAAGAAGGTGTTTCGGTTGCTTATATGGTGAACTTCGAAATGCTCGGCACGACCTTATCTGCAAGTGAAAATTACGTTTATGAATCGAGCACAACACCCGCAGGTCAAGCAGGAAAAGTCTACATGACCGGATATGACATTTCAGATATGCCCGAGAGAATGAACAGCTTTTCTCCAGAGTTTGTACAGTTTTTACCTGAAGCGAAACAATACAACCTTTTTAGACGATCAGATAATTACTCTTTTTATAAGATTCACAACATCCCAGCACAGACCTTATCTACTTTCGATTTTAAAAACTACGACTACTACCACAAGGCAGGTGATGAGGCTGAGAAATTGGATGTTACCAACATGAATCAAGTGATTAGCACTTCTGCTTACGTATTGGCAAAAATGCTCGAAGATGAGGTCTCAATCAATCTTATAAGCGAGGAGTAAATAGTTTCTAGCAAAAGCTAAAGTAAATACCTACAACCGGTTCCGGCCAATTGTTTTGTATCTTGTTGATTCAAAACAAAATAGCTGTGAAAAAGACTCTAACGCTTCTGGTGATTACCTTGGTTTTATCGTGCAGTAAAGGTGAGGGCGTAGAATCACCAACCACTGTTACGTTTGAAAATTCTGGCAAAATTTACTTTGAAAATGGTATTTGTAAATGTCCGCAAGCAGCACTTGGCGATCAAGACAAAATTGACGGAATCGTTTACACTGCAGTCAATAACACTTCAATAAGAACAGAACTTGCTAAAGGAAACATCTACCTCTGCACAACACTTGTGACCGATATGTCTGGAACATCAAACCCCCTAGCTAACTTTTTTAACGACAACTCATTCAATGGAAATATCGGCTTTTGGGATGTATCAAACGTAATCAATATGGATGGCATGTTTTTCAATGCAGATTCATTTAATCGAGACATAACCAACTGGGACACTTCTAATGTTGAAAATATGGGAAGTCTATTTAAGAACGCCTTATCATTCAATCAAGATATCAGTGATTGGGATACCTCAAAAGTCACTAAAATGCTCGATTTATTTGCACTTGCTAAGGCCTTTGATCAAGACATCAGCCAATGGGACACTTCAAGTGCGACGAATATGGATGGAATGTTTAGAGAGGCTGTTTTGTTTAACCAAGACCTATCAACTTGGTGTGTAGAAAACATCAATACATTACCTGAAAACTTCGCTTCAGAATCGGGTTTAAGTGAAGAATACTTACCGGTTTGGGGAACATGCCCCTAATCTATTGATTTTTAAACACTCATTATCTCAAATTTTATTTTTGTTTAGATTATTTTAAATATCTTTAAACAAAATTACCTATGAAATACTGGATTCTGTCTGCAATAGTCATCACTTCCTTTTTTTACTTTGATAAAATAGAGAAGCCAATTAATCAATCAATCTCAGGAAAGGCTTACTACTATTCTAAGACTAAGATGGACTTAGGGAATTGGGGTGCACGAATGAGTGAGGCTCAAAAAAAACAAATGGCAAGTCGATTAAAAAATCGCTTAGAAAAAACGTATATCCTAACTTTTAATCAGTACGAATCGTTCTTTAAAGAAGAAGAGAAATTAGATGCCATAGGAGGTGCAACCGATACTTGGGGAGCAAACTTCTCAAGAGGTGATCAATATAAAAACTTAAAAGACTCTACTCTTATCCAATCACAGGAGTTTTATGGGAAGAGATTCGTCATCAAGGATAAATTACCAAAAATCAATTGGGTTAAAGGAAGTGAAACTAAACAAATAGGAAATTACCTCTGTTTCAAAGCTGTTGCAACAATACCTACTGAAACACTGAACTGGTACAGTTTTGATTGGAATGACCTCACTAATTCTGATAGTGATGAAGTTCCTATGTCAACGATTGAGGCCTGGTATACCCTACAAATACCATTAGGGCATGGCCCAGCAGAGTTTTGGGGGCTTCCAGGTTTTGTACTCGAGGTTAGCACTGGTAACACTACCATCTTATGCTCAGAAATTAGCATCAATACGAAAAGTAGTGACCCTATCGATATTCCTAGCAAGGGAGAAGAAACCTCTATAGCAAGTTATCGCAAGGTGGTTAAAGAACGCATGGGAGCGATGAGAAACAGTTATAGTCGAAGAAGAAATTAAAATGAATATCTCATTATTGAGAGAAAAAGTCCTAGTACTTGCTCTCGTTTGTCTTTCTTTCAATGCACAAGCTCAACTTAAATTTGAAGGTATTATTAGAGATAGTATCAGCCAGCCATTAGAAATGGCTAGTATCGTCTTATTAAACTCTCAAACTAAAGAAATGGCTAGTTATGGCCTAACTACCAGCGAGGGTAAATTCTCCTTAAAAGTAAGTCCTAATACCAATTACAATGTTCAAATAAGTTTTTTTGGCCTTAGAACTCTTAAGGATAGTGTACAGATTAAAGAGGTAGATCTATACAAAGAATATGACCTACGAAATGATATAGTTCTAGAAGAAGTAGTAGTGAAACTTCCCGTTTCGGTTAGAGGAGATACTATCGTATACGATGCCGATTCCTTTAAAAATGGATCTGAACGTAAATTAGAAGATATAATCGCTAATCTTCCAGGTGTTGAATTAAATGAGAACGATCAAATTGAAGTGGAAGGCAAGGTGGTTAATAAACTTCTAGTCAATGGAAAAGAGTTTTTTGAAGGCGACACGAAACTAGGAACCAAGAATATACCCTCCAACGTGGTTGATAAAATTCAGGTGTTAAGGAATTATTCAGAAGTTGGTCAATTAAATAGCGTAAGAAGCAATCAAGACAATGTCGCTATCAATATCCAACTAAAAAAAGGTAAGGATAGTTTCATTTTTGGAGACATTAAAGGAGGATACGGTAAGGCGATTGAGGAAGAGTTATACCTAGCACAACCAAAAATCTTTTATTACAGCCCTGACTTTACTTTAAATTTTATTGGAGATCTCAATAACCTAGGGGAGATAGCGCTATCAAGAAGAGATATTAGAGGGTTAACCGGAACTTTTAGACAAGTTGATAACCGCAGTGGCAGCAATATTAATCTTGGTAATAACGAGATATCATTTAACACCAATGAAAACAATGCTCAAGAAATAACTAATCGCTTAGGTTCTACCAGTTTTAGTTATTCACCTAACCCTGAATTAGATATTACAGGATTCTTGATTTATAACCAAAGTGATGTAACAGGCAGAGAGCGGAGGCTAATTCAATACACGAATTCTCTAGTAGAAATTCCCGACGAATCAACGGACCAGATTAGTGATGAAGTCACCACTCAGGCCATTATTAAATTGGGTACTAGTTACAAACCCAATTTTAACAATCAGATTGACTACGATATCTACGCGCGAATTTCTGATGATAGTCAAAACCTATCAACCTTATCATCAGTACTGGGAAACACCTTAGAAAGACAGCAAGTTTCTCCAATTAGAATTAATCAATCCCTCAACTACTATCTCACTATTGACGAAAAAAATATCCTATCGTCAGAGACGCAATTACAAATAAGCAAAGAAGATCCCTTTTACAATGCAATAATTCTTGGTATAGATGGAGAGCCATCCGTTTTTAATAGTACCGCCCAAGCTTTAGGATTTAAATCCTCTGATCAAGGTTACGACATCGGACAAAGCAGATTCATCAAAAGCACTCAAGTCGATTCTAAAGTCGAATATTATCACATACTCAGTAATAAAGCCAATTTAAACTTTACTGCAGGAGTCATTAGAAGCCATCAAGATTTCGATTCTGATTTATTTCAAAATATACTGAACACTGAATTCAGACCTTCAACGCAGGAAAGCAGTTTTAAATTAAACAATAAAACTGTTTATGATTTTAGTGACTATTACCTAAGTGCCCATCTAAGACTACGTGCGGGTATATTCACAATTGTTCCAGGGCTTTCTCTGAGACGTTATCAATTAACTAATGAGCAATTTGGGGAAACTAATTCGGAAGTGTTTACCCAAGTGCTACCCGACTTCGAAACTAAAATGCAGTTTAAAACTAGTGAATCTCTAACCTTTAACTATCGAATCATCAACCAATTCACCGATGTTTCAAGAATCGCAAAAGGCTTGGTGATGAACAATTATAACAGCTTTCAATTTGGAGAACCCGAACTAACCAATGGCTTGTCTCATAATTTAAGTTTACTGTATAACAGTTTCAACTTATTCAATAATACCAATGTATTTGTGAGAGCTGCTTACTCAAAAAATTTAGATCAAATCAGATCAATTACAGACTTTGATAATGTTATTCGAACAAGTACATTTTTCAACTCTCAATTCGCTGATGAAAGCACTAATCTTTCGGGAAGAATCCAAAAAACCGTGGGTAGAATTAGACTGAGTACTCGAGCTAGTATTAATTACAGTAAGTTAAATCAATTTATACAAGGTGTTCAATCATTAAACACCTCATTAAATCGAAGCATATCTCCAGCAATTAGTACCAATTTTCCATATGCTCCAAACCTAAGATTAAGTTATAATTATGGACTAACTACGAATAATCAAGGAAGTCGAGAAACCGAATTCAAAAGAAATTCAATTACCAGTTCTTTTGATGCATACATCAAAAAGAAGATAACCTTCAACCTTGATTATAGCTACAATGCACAAGACGATGGTATTAATGAACGGCAGTTCTTTCAAAGTTTAAACGCCTCTTTATTTTATAGAAAGAATAAAGACGCAAAGCTTGAATATGAAATCAGAGGGTCTAATCTTTTAAACATCGATGCTCAAGTCAGAAATAGCGCTAATAATCTTCTGGTATTTTCGGCTGAAACCTTCATACTACCGCGATTCATAAGCCTAAGATTCATATACAATTTATAGCCTTCATAAGGCTTTAAATGATTCATTTCTGACTTACCTTTGTAACGTTCTCAAAAGGGGTGCTTTTTTTAAGGCTGAGATCATACCCAATGAACCTAGAACAGGTAATGCTGTTTAGGGAAATCGAAGCAAATGCTTCAAACAATTATTCAATTACTAATCAAGAATAATTACCTCTTTTTATTCGTTTTAAATTTCTTTAAAATGAAGAAAAATCTACTTTTCTTATTCTTGTTTGTAAACCTAATTACAAACGCACAAGAACGACTGTTATCAGGAAAAATCGTTAATCAAAGTAACGAACCGCTAAGCGGTGCAAGCGTAATTGCCAAGGGGCTAAACAAAGGGATCGCTACAGATGAAGAAGGTAACTTCAAATTACGTCTAGCCGAAGGACGTTACACGCTGCATATTTCTTATATCGGCTACCAATCAAAAGAACAAGAAATCAATCTAATCGCTGATGATTCGATACTAATCATCCTTTCATCGAATGAATTTATTCTGGATGAAGTACTAGTGAGTGCCGTTCGCGCCAATTCAAACACTCCAGTCACCTTCACCAACTTTGACAAAAAGGAAATTGCTAAGCGAAATCTAGGGCAAGACATCCCTATCTTACTAAACTACCTCCCTTCGGTAATTTCATCCTCTGACGCTGGTGCCGGTGTCGGATACACCTACCTCAATGTCCGAGGGTCTAATAGCGAACGCATCAACGTGACTATTAATGGTATTCCTTATAACGATGCTGAAAGTCATGGTACTTTTTGGGTGAATCTAGGAGATTTCGCTTCTTCTACCGAAAATTTACAGCTACAGCGAGGAGTCGGTACCTCAACTAATGGTTCTGGAGCTTTTGGGGCAAGCCTAAATATTTTGACCGACGCAATGGCCGATCAGGCCGGTGGTGAAAGCTCGAATTCATTTGGATCATTTAATACCCGTAAGCACACCGTTAAATTCACTACTGGTAGAATTAATAAAAACTTCGAATTATCGGGTAGGTTATCTAACATTTCGTCAGACGGATATGTCGACAGAGCATTTGCAGATCTTAAATCGTATTTTTTGCAAGCGGCATATAGCGACTCCAATCGACTAATCAAGGCAATTACTTTTGGCGGTAATGAACGCACCTATCAAGCGTGGTATGGTCTTGATCCCCAACAACTCTCTGAAAACCGCAGGCAAAATCCATATACCTATGAAAATGAAGTAGATGATTATGAACAAAATCACTATCAACTTCATTGGAATGAGATCATAAATAAGCACTGGTCAACCAACCTTAGTTTAAACTACACCAAAGGTTCAGGGTTCTTCGAACAGTATAAAACAGAGGAGAATGCTTCTGATTTTAATAACCTGATTATTGACGGTAGTGACCTTGTAGTAAGAAGATGGCTCGACAACGATTTTTATGTAGCCAATTTTAATGCCAATTACTCCAAAGAAGATTTAAACATCATTAATGGTATCTCCTACAGCCACTATACCGGTGATCACTATGGCGAAGTGATTTGGGGTAGTGATTTAGCGAGTAATACTTCAATCAGAGATCGCTACTACTTCAGCGATGCTTTAAAGACAGATCTCAGTTTTTTCTCTAAAGCGACTTTTTCAATCAGCACCAAACTGTCTGGTTATCTGGATTTTCAAGGACGATTGGTCTCTTATCAGACCTCGGGCCTAACCTCTGATCGAGCCCCGATCGATGTTGATGCCAACTTCAATTTTTTCAACCCCAAAGCAGGTTTTATTTATCGTTTAGCTGATGTAAGTGATCTCTATTTTTCATTTGCTCGAGCACACAGAGAGCCTAATCGAAATGATTTTGAAAACGGAGTGAGTACGGCTGAGAGACTAGATGATTTTGAATTAGGATGGCGCCTTCAAAACGAAAGATTTAAGTTAAATGCGAACGGTTACTATATGAATTATACCGATCAATTAGTACTTACTGGAGCCATTGATGACGTTGGTGCTCCAATAAGAGCGACAAGTGGTAAAAGCTACCGATTAGGGCTCGAGTTAGATGCTGATTACAGGATATCTGACAGCTTTAGTGTCCAACCGAATGCAGCGTTTAGTACCAATCGCAACCAAGACTTTAACGCGCTGGTTTTCGGCGAGTTGAAAAACCTTGGAGATACACCATTATCATTCTCTCCTAACCTAATTATAGGTAACCGATTCAACTACACTCCTAGCGAGCATTTTCAACTAGCCTTCTTATCTAAGTACGTCGGTGAACAATATATGAGTAATCTTGGGAGCGAAGTTTCAGGTCTGGATGTACTAGAGGCTTATTTCACTAGCGATTTGAATTTGGTTTACCAGATTGAACCAAAGTCAGTGTTTAAGTCTATTACTTTCACTGCACTTATCAATAACATCTTCAATGCAGAATATGTAGATCGAGGTTATTACTATACCTATGACTATCCTGGAGCGAATGGTGAGACGGTCACCGCTGATGGTGCAGGATATTATCCACAAGCCACTACAAACTTCTTAGCTGGGGTAACCTTTAAATTTTAATCTCCGTACTACCATCGAATTCGATTCGGCCGGTGTGTTTGAAAATCCATACATTGGTAATAGAATTTTCAAACACATCGGCTTTTTATGGCAAAAAGAGACCCTTACGCCGCACTTAGAATAAAAGAGTTCAACATCTTTTTAGCCCTACGATTTGTTTTAGTTTTTGCTTGGTCGATGCAATTTATTGTCGTTGAATGGCAAGTTTATTCGCTCACTAAAGATCCTCTTTCTCTCGGGCTTATCGGACTTATGGAAATTATACCTGCACTAGGTATGGCCCTTTTTGCAGGCCACATAGTCGACCAGAAAGAAAAGCGTAATCTATTTCTACTGATCATCGCCTTATTTTCTCTAATTAGCTTGGGTTTATTTCTCATCTCCAGTGATTCGATTACTTGGAACAAGAAGACCATACTTTACTCCATTTACGCCTTTGTATTTTTTGGAGGGCTGTTACGCTCTTTCTTTGGGCCGACCATCTTCTCATTAATTGCGTTGATTGTTCCTAAAAAGATTTATCCGAACGCTGCGACGTGGAGCAGTTCAACTTGGCAAATGGCTTCGATTCTAGGACCTGCGATTGGAGGATTCACGATTAATTGGATCGGAGTTCACTGGTCACTCTGCATCATATTTATTCTAGTAATGATTGCATTATTTCTAGGATCGCTAATTGGTAAAAAACCGGTGATGAATCCTAAAATTGGAGAACCTGTTTTACAAAGCTTGAAAGAAGGAGTGCGCTTTGTCTTTAACACTAAAGCCATCTTAGGAGCACTAACTTTAGATATGGTTGCCGTACTTTTTGGTGGTGCAGTAGCACTACTACCCATCTTTGCCCAAGACATCTTAAAGGTCGGATCTGAAGGCTTCGGAATACTTAGAGCAGCCCCTGCGGTAGGTGCTTTTTTAACGATGCTCATTACCGCCTATATCCCTATAAGTAAAAATGCTGGACTCAAGCTACTCGTTGCTATTTTTGGGTTTGGGTTATCGATTATTGCCTTTGGCCTATCAACAATTTTCTGGGTTTCAGTGGTAGCGCTCTTCTTTAGTGGAGTAACTGATGGGGTGTCAATGGTCATTCGTCAAACCATCTTACAGCTCAAAACTCCGGATCATATGAGAGGAAGAGTGGCCTCAGTAAACACCATGTTCGTGGGTTCTTCGAATGAACTAGGAGCCTTTGAAAGTGGAGTGACTGCAAAATTAATGGGTACCGTAACCGCAGTTGTTTTCGGAGGCAGTATGACCATTTTAACCGTACTTACCACAGGTATAATCTCACCAAGTTTTAGAAAATTAGATCTGGAGAGCGACCTTGAGGCTCACGAAAAAAGCGAGTAATTAAGCAAGGTCTTTAATAAGATCAAGGGCCGCTTCAGCCTCTGATTCTAACACATGAAGTTCTACCTCGTCAGGCAAAGTACCAAACCCCGCTAAGCGTCCAGACTCATTGATGTTTTTTATAAGCGGTATAATTCCCTGCTCTTTTAGAACGTTAGCAGCTCCTTGTATAATAATTGCACTACTGGTGAGAATTCTAGTATGTTTATTCATACCATTAAGATACAAGAATTATATCGACTACCTTAATATGGTAAAAGATAACTTCTGTGAGTCAACGAATCACTTTTCACCTGACTGAATCTCTCGATGAACTTCGACAGATTAAGGATATCCAGAGAAGGTATCAGAAAGAAACTATCAACCCCAAACTTCGCGAAAAGACCGGTTTTGTTACTGCAGAATATGAAATCTCCCTACTCGAAAAAATGCATGAGCTACTTCCTGCGATTATCGCCAAAGACGGTGATAAAGTAGTAGGATATGCCCTTGTCACCGATTGTAGGATTATCGGGAATCACGACTTACTCGACGACTTATTTAATCAAATCAACAAACTCTCGTTTGATAGCCATCCGCTCAAAAACACTAACTGTACCGTAGTGGGACAACTTTGTGTAGAAAGTGACTATGGAGGTCAAGGGATTGCACAAGGAATCTACAAGTATTATCGATCCATTTACTCCGATTTTTATGATTATTGTATCACCGATGTGGACTGTAACAATCCACGATCTCTTCGAACACATCTCACTGCTGGATTCAAACCTATTCACAAAATCTTCTATGGCAATGCTCAATGGGATATCGTACTTTGGGACTGGAAAACACATTAAGGACTTAGATGGAAAAGAATCTTAAAGACCATTGGGAGTACATTTACTCGAACAAACAGCCCCACGAGGTAAGTTGGACCCAAGAAATTCCTACCACCTCTCTAAAACTGATTGAAGAACTCAACCTTTCAAAGGATGCTCGCATCATTGATGTAGGTGGAGGCGACAGCCACTTAGTTGATCATCTACTTAAAATGGGGTTTACCAATTTAACGGTTCTAGACATCTCAGATGCTGCTATTAATAGAGCGAAAGAACGATTACAGTCTGATGCAAATAAAGTGAAGTGGGTGGTTTCAGATATTCTCGACTTCAGTCCTGATACTACGTATACGCTTTGGCATGATCGGGCCTCGTTTCACTTTCAAATCACAGAGGATGCGATTAATCAATACCTAAGTATACTTAAGAAGGCCACAGAAGGATATGCCATCGTTGGAGGATTCTCTACAGAGGGTCCAAAAAAATGTAGCGCTCTTGATATCAAACAATACAACGAGGAGGCCTTACAACAGTGTATGGCAATCGCTAATTTTAAAACCCTGAAAACGTTGAGAGCAGATCATATCACTCCTATGGGAGGCTCCCAGAACTTCTTGTTCGGCGTATTTCAAAAATATGCCTAATTCAAATAATAGTACATTAGTATTTCACAATAGCCTCAATGCCTAATCGTCCTGCTATTTATCTGAAGACACTACTTCTGCTATTCTCCATTTCTATGGTTAGTGCTCAGCATGAATTCGATAAGACGATTGATTTATCATGGGCAGATGATTTAAATGCAGCGATTTACTCAGCTCCCTTTCAAGGAAAACGTTACATCGACCCTCATCGAATCTTAAACGACAAACACAAGTTTTTAGGAACCTTCGAATTTCAAGAAGGAGAACTCATTTTTGATCACGATCGATACAGCGGATTGCAATTAAAATTTGACTTATTCGAACAACGGCTAGCACTTCTTCATCCCAATTCAGATGGAGTTACGCAGGTAGCTGTTGATATGAATCGAGTTCAAGCTTTTAAAATCAATGATCGAGTATTCGTTAAAAAAACAATCGATGGATCAGACTATTTTTTAGAATTTATCGAAAAACTAGATCAGAAGGAGATCTGGGTCTATCACAGAAAATTATTGAGTTTTAAACTTGATGACCGTGTCGGATACTACGAATTCAACCCCAAAGATCGACTATACATTCTAAGCAATGAGGGTTGGGATAAAAGCGATGCGATTAGCCTAGAGAGTTTTTTTCCAAATCGATCTAGGGAGATCAAAGCTTGGTCAAAAAGCTGGCAGGACAATAAAAAGAAGGATGCCTCAAAATATCTTAGGGAACTCTTAAACGCAATCCATTTAAATTGAAAAAGTATCTCTATATCCTATCTATAATGGTATTCTTCTCCTCTAATGCTCAGGAGAAAACCTACTCTTTCAATTTTGAGAAGGCAAACCTACTAGAGATCATTAGCGCTATCGATCAACAAACTAAGTACGATTTCAAATACGCTGCGACTTGGTTCGACGAAAAAACCAGTTCTTTTAAAGTCACTAATCGCACTATTGAAGAACTCCTTGACAAACTCTTTCAAGAAACTATATTTAACTATTATCGCCTAGAAGACCAGATCATTATTACTCGTTATAGAAAGATTTATGACGAGCTTCCTGAAGGTTTTTTCAAGTCTACAAACAACGATTCTATTCAAAACTCTTCAACTATTACTCCCAGTTTTCAAGAGAAATTTAAACCGACTAAAAACGAGGTGATTAAAAAATTAGTGATCGGAAAACAAGGCGGCTCTTCTCAGAAATACTGGATATCCCTCACCGGCTCTATCTTAAACGGAGAAAATAATTCAGGGATTGAAGGGGCTGTAGTCGCTACTAAAGGTGAAAACACTACCTATGCCATTACAGACCAGAATGGTTTTTTTGAATTAAGGGTTCCGAGGGGCGAGTATCTACTCGATATCACCGCAGCAGGATTTCAGTCACTTGAACAACCCGTTACCGTTTTCAGCGATGGCAGTTTGAGCCTTCAGCTTTTCGAAGCCTTTCAGAATCTTGAAGGAGTAGTGCTTTTAGGAAGTCGAATCAATCCTGTAAACTCGAGTGAAACAGGTGTAGAAAATATCGATGTTGAAGAGTCGAAAACAATCCCTCTAGTGCTCGGCGAACGAGACGTTCTGAAAGTTGCATCTACCCTACCTGGGATCAGTTCTGCAGGCGAAGGAGCAACAGGTTTAAATGTTCGAGGAGGAAAGCCCGATCAAAACCTCAATCTTTTAGATGGAGGGGTAATCTACAATCCCACTCACTTTTTTGGGATCTTTCAGGCGCTAAATCCTGTAGCTATTGGC